>Ga0153956_1000346_pt1 | contig 55396 bp, 53 predicted proteins | sample TSFL040MetaG_FD_104704 | JGI IMG/M metagenome (GOLD analysis project Ga0153956, IMG submission 104704) | Attine ant fungus gardens microbial communities from Florida, USA - TSFL040 MetaG | ecosystem: Host-associated > Fungi > Mycelium > Unclassified | place: USA: Florida, Wekiwa Springs...
AGCGAGTACATGGTCGATGGCGGAATGCTCGCTTGGCGGGGGGCGTCCTAAGGTCGGAGACCTTCAACCGACTCAAGGGAGAGCGCTTGCCAACTCAGGACAAAGACAAAGCAGCCGGGACGAAAGCGGCGCGGATCGCCGATTCGCTGCGCGAGACCATCGCCACGGGCGGCCTCGAAGACGGCACCCGGCTCTACCAGGAGCAGCTGGCCGAGGAATTCGAGACCAGCATCACGCCCGTCCGCGAGGCGCTGAAGCTGCTGCAGGCGGAGGGCCTCCTGGTCGCCGAGCCGCACCGGGGGGTGCGGGTCGCCTTTCCGGACCTCGAGCAGATCGCCTCGATCTACGTGATGCGGCGGCTGGTCGAGCCCTACGCGGCGCGGCGCTCCGCTCGCCGGCTGTCGCGGATCGACCTCGACCGCGCCCGGCAGATCAACGAGCGCTTCGGCAAGGCGGGGGAGAAGGACGCGCTGGAAGCGCGGCGGCTGAACCAGGAGTTCCACTTCACCTTCTACGACGCCTGCGGGCTGCCGACCCTGGTGCGGGAGGTCCAGCGCCTCTGGACCGGCTTCCCCTGGGCGGCGTTGCAGGTGCACCGCGGTCCGGCCACGTCCTCTTATGAGGAGCACCAGCAGATGCTGAAAGCGGTCGAGGACGACGACGAGGACGCGATCCAGAGCCTCTTCGAAACCCACATCTTCCACGGCTTCGAGGCGCTGGTCGCCCACATCGGGGTGACGATCCTCGCCGATCCGTTCGAGGACAGCCAGAACAGTGACATCGACACGAGAGAGGACGGTTGGTGGAAGACGTAAGGGTCACAGTCACCAGCATCACCGAGAACTATGTGGACATGCTGCTCGCCGACGAGGAGAACGTCGCGCGCGCCGGCCTGTTCCATCACTTCGACCCGAAGCGCACGCCGCCGATCGGCGAGAACGGGATCGCGCTGCTGATCGAGGTGGAGTGGAAGTGGTACTCCTACCGCTGCCTCTTCGACACCGGGATGACCGGCGGGGTCCTCACCCACAACGCCGCCGCCCTCGGCGTCGACCTCGCCCAGGTAGACCACGTTGTGATCAGCCACGGCCACCCGGACCATTACGGCGGCCTCGCCGGCTTCCTCGACTCGCGCGAGGCCTCGGTGCCGATCTCGGTCCACCCCGACGCCTTCCTACCGCGCTACCTGCGGCTCGCCGACGGCGAGGTCGCGCCGTTCTACAACAGCGCCCTGACGCCGCAGTCGATCGAGGACCGCGGCGGCCGCATCGTCGGCCACGCCGACCCGCTCGAGGTCGGCCCCGGCCTGCTCGCCACCGGCCCGATCCCGCGCAAGGTCTCCTTCGAGATGCCGCCCGACCGGATCGACACGCCGAACGCCCTGATCCAGGTCAAGGACGGCCACTCCTGCCCCGACGTGGTCGAGGACGACCAGGCGCTGGTGATGAAGGTCGGCGACGGGATCCTCGTCTTCGTCGGCTGCAGCCACGCGGGCGTGATCAACTCGATCCGCTACGCGATGGAGATCACCGGGACCGAGCGCGTGCTCGGTGTCTTCGGCGGCTTCCACCTCGGCTTCCCCGGCGTGCCGGAGTCGAAAACCGACGCCACGATCGAGGCCCTGCGGGAGATCGGCGTGGAGATGCTCTGCCCGATGCACTGCACGGGCATGCAGGCGATGATGGCGATGAAGCGCGAGCTGCCGGAGAGCTTCGTGATGAACTGCACCGGCACCCGGGTCTTCTTCGACTCCTCGCGCATCCAGGTCTCGACCAAGCCCGCCCGGAGCGGCAGCCGGAAGGGCTGAGCCGATGGCCACCACGGGCGCCGGCGAGCCGCTTTTCAAGCTGGTCGACTTCTCCACCCACCTCTCCGGGCCGCTCGCCGGCCACCTGCTGAGCGAGCTCGGCGCCGAGCTGCTGAAGGTGGAGAACGTCCACGACGGCGACGGCAACCGCGGCATGGACCCGAAGATCGACGGGCGCGGGATGTTCCACGTCAGCCTCAGCGGCGGCGCCCGCAGCCTGGCGATCTCGAAGCGCTCGCCGCACTGGGCGGAAGTCGTCCAGGCGGCGGTCGAGTGGGCCGACGCGGTGATGGTCGGCGGCCGGCCCGAGGACGTCGCCCGGCTCGGCCTTGCCTACGAGGACCTCGCCGCTCACAACGACCGCCTCGTCTACTGCCTGATCACCGGTTACGGCGAAGCCGGCCCTTGGCGCGACTACCCGGCGCACGGTCAGCAGCCGGATGCCCTGGCCGGCCTGCTGCCGGTCGAGTGGATCGACGGGCTGCCGGAAACGCCGCCCGGTTGGCGTTCCACCTGCACCACCCTGGCCGGGACGATGGCGGCGCTCGGCGTGATGGCGGGGCTGCGTCGGGCGGAGCGCGAGGAGCGGCCACAATACGTGCACGCCTCGCTCTGGGGCGCGGCGGTGTGGTGGAACTGGCGCGACCTGAACACCTACGCCAGCCTCGGCGAAGGCTGGCCCGACTACCGGGTGATGGGCTCGCGCTACGCGATGTACCCGACCGCCGACGAGCGGGCGATCCTGCTCTGCCCGATCGAGCGCAAGTTCTGGGAGAGCACCTGCGACCTGCTCGGCCTGCCGGACGAGCTGAAGGAGCGCGGCGACTGGGAGCGCTCGCGGATGGACTTCGGCCTGGGTCCGGTCTACGACGGCGAGCGCGAGGCGATCGCGGCGGCGATGCGGACCAGGCCGCTGGACGAGTGGGTGGCGGCGCTGGAGGAGCGCGGCATCCCCTTCGCGCCGATCCTCAACTGGGTCGAGGCGATGGAGTCCGAGCACGCCGCCGCCAACGGGGTGATGCGGGAGACCACGACCGTCGAGGGCAACGTCGCCAAGGTTGTGGCGCCGCCGGTCCGCGTACGCGGCGGGGCCGAGATCGACCGCGCCGAACAGCGGTGGCCGCGGATGCCCGCGGCGCCGGAGCTCGGCGCCGACACGGTCGCCGTGCTGGAGGAGCTGGGCCTCGACGCTGCCGCCGCCGCGGTCGAGGACGGGCGCCTGAAGTGAGCGCCGGGGCGCCTCCGCGCGACCGCATCGGCGGCGCCCTCCTCTTCGTCCCGGCCGCCGAGCGGCGGCTGGCGAAGCTGTCGAGGATCGACGCCGATGCGGTGATCGTCGACCTCGAGGACGCGATCCACGCCGACGCCAAGGCGGCGGCGCGTGGCCTCGCCGCGGCGGCGATCGCGGCGCTCGACCGCCCCGACCTGGCGGTGCTGGCGCGGATCAACTCGGTGGCCGAGGGCGGCGAGGAGGACCTGCGGGCGCTGGCCGGGCTGCCGCTGGCCGGCCTGGTGATTCCGAAGGCGGCGGACGCCGCCACGATCGAGGCGGTCGCCGCGTCGGTCGCCGCCGCCTGGCCGCAGGGCCCGCCGCCGCTGGTGCCGCTGATCGAGAGCGCCGGCGGCCTGGTCGGCCTGCGCGAGATGCTCGCCGTCGGCCGCGGGCTGACGGCGCCCGTCGTCGCCGTCGCGCTCGGCGCCGAGGACTTCGCCGGCGACATGGAAGTCGCCCGCAGCGAGGACGGTGCCGAGATCCTGTTGGCCCGCCAGCTGATCGCCGTGCACGCGCACGCCGCCGACGTCGTCGCCGTCGACACCCCGTTCCTCGACAGCCGCGACGACCAGGGCCTGCGCCGCGACGCGCGTCGTGCCGCCGGGCTCGGCTTCGCCGGGAAGCTCTGCATCCACCCGGCCCAGGTGCCGGTGGTCCGCGCCGCCTTCGCGCCGAGCGAGGAGCAGCTCGATTGGGCGCGCCAGGTCGTCGCCAAGGCGGCCGAGGACGACGCGGCGGGGCAGGGCGTCGGCTCGATCGACGGGCGGATGCTCGACCGCCCCGTGGTGATCCAGGCGGAGCGCATTCTGGCCCGCGCGGGAGAGACCTCGGAGCGTCTGTCCGCCGACTGAGATCGCCCTAGCCGCTGTATCGCATTGTGGTATGTTCGTCATGGGATATGGTCCAACTGGGAACGGGCCGCAAGGCCTCGTGACAGAGGAAGTGATTTGAGTCTCAGCCAGGAGCTGGCGGAGTTGGCATCGCGGAGCCCCGACGAGGTGGAGCGGGAACGCCTGCGGGTGCTCGCGCTGACCAACGTGGCCGCGGCCTGTGGCGAGCTCGGCTCGGCCGGCCGCCTGGTCGCCGCCGCGGCGGAGCGCCCCGACGTCCCCGCCGAGCGGGCGCGCCGGCTGGCGATGGCCTTCCACGCCCGCACCCAGGACGACTTCTACCCGGCGGGCCGCATGCACGTGGGGGCGATCGCGCTGCCCGTCGCGCTGGCCCTGGGCGAGCGGGTCGGCGACCGGCTGCTGGAGGTCCTGACCGCCGGTTACCGGGTGATCTGCGCGGTCTCCGCCACCTACTCCGCCGATGCCCAGGCGCGCGGCATGCGCCCCTCCGGGATGTTCGGCCCGCTCGGCGCCGCCGCCACCGCGGCCGCCGCCCACGAGCTCGACATCGAGGCGACCGCCAACGCGATCTCGCTCGCCGCGACGATGAGTGCCGGCACCAATCAGGCCTGGGTCGCCGGCACCGACGAGTGGCTGCTCGAGGTCGGCGCCGCGGCGCGGGCGGGGATCGAGGCGGTCGAGCTGACGATGGCGGGCGCCCGCGCCGCCGACGACGGGCTGGAGGGCCGCGCCGGCTGGGCCCGGGCCTTCTTCGACGACGAGGGCGCCTCCCGCCTCGCCGCCCGGCTGGCGAGCGACGAACCGGGGATCGCGGGCGTCGCGATCAAGCCCTACCCGGTCTCCGGCATCGCCCAGGTGCCGACCTGGCTCGGCTGCCGCGCCCACGCCGAGGCGCTGCCGCGCGCGGTCCGGGTCGAGGTCTCCGAGGCCGAGCTCTCCTACCCTGGCTCGGCCAACCGCGGGCCCTTCCGCTCGCGCTCCGACGCGCTGATGAGCATCGCCTTCTGTGTCGCCACCGGGATCGCCGACGGGATCGTCGAGCTGGCCCGGCTGGAGTCGCCGAACGACCTCGCCGACCTGGTCGCGCGGGTCGAGGTGACGGCGGCGGACGATCTTCCCGAGGGTGCGGCCCGGGTCACCGTCGACTCCTCCGTCGGTGGCCGGACCGAGCTGCATGGAAGCGAGGACGAGCTCCTCTTCCCCCTTTTGCGGGAGCTCGACCCAAGCGAAATCGCGTCCCGCGGCGAGGCGCCGATCGACGCCGTCACCGACGCCTTCGTGGCGCTCGGTCCGCAAGTGCCGTCGGCGCACACCCTCGGGAAGGCCCTTCGCGTAGCCGGCGGAACGGCGCCCGCCGCGCTCTCACAGGATTAACCAAGACAGGAGACAAAGCATGGAGCCCAGCACCCTCACCGCGGTCGACGACCGTCCCCGCCCCACCTTCCTCGACGGTCCGGCGAAGCATCTCTTGATCGACGGCGAGTGGGTCGACGCCGCCTCCGGCAAGACCTTCGAGACGATCGACCCGACCACCGAGCAGGTGCTCGCGTCGGCCGCCGCCGGCGACGCCGAGGACGTCGACCGCGCCGTCGCCGCCGCCCGCCGCGCATTCGAGAACCCGGCCTGGAACGACATGGGCCCGCACCAGCGAACCCGCCTGCTGCTCGCGATCGCCGACGCGATCGAAGGCGGCGCCGAGGACCTCGCCGAGCTCGACGCGCTCGACAACGGCACGCCGCTGGTCGCCACCCGGGTGATGATGGAACGCGCCGCCGACTGCTTCCGCTACTACGCCGGCTGGCCGACGAAGATCTTCGGCTCGACCAGCCCGTCGACCTCGGCCTCCTTCACCTACACGGTGCGCGAGCCGGTCGGGGTGACCGCCGGGATCATCCCCTGGAACTCGCCGGTGCTGATGGCGGCGTGGAAGATCGCCCCGGCGCTCGCCTGCGGCAACACCGTGGTGCTGAAGCCGGCCGAGCAGACGCCGCTGAGCGCGATCCGCCTCGGCGAGCTGCTGCTCGAGGCCGGGGTGCCGGCCGGCGTGGTCAACGTCGTCACCGGCTTCGGTGAGACCGCCGGTGCCGCGATCGCCGCGCATCCGGGGATCGACAAGGTCGCCTTCACCGGCTCGACCGACACCGGCAAGCTGATCCTCGAGGCCTCACTCGGGAACCTCAAGCGGGTGACCCTGGAGCTCGGCGGCAAGTCACCGAACGTGATCTTCCCCGACGCCGATCTGGAGGTCGCCGCGGGCGCCGCCGCCAACGGCTTCTGCCGCCTCTCGGGCCAGGTCTGCGCGGCGGGCACCCGGGTCTTCGTCCACGAGTCGATCGCCGACGAGTTCGTCGAGAAGCTGGCCGGCGCGGCTGCCGGCTTCACCCCCGGCGACCCGTTCCACCCGGAGACGAAGATCGGCCCGCTGGTTTCCGCCGACCAGCTTGCCCGCGTCTCGGGATACCTCGAGGCCGGCCACGGCGAGGGGGCGCGGGCGCGCACCGGCGGCGCGCCGATCGAGGGCACCGGCTACTTCGTCGAACCGACCGTCTTCGACGGGGTCGACAACGGCATGAAGATCGCCCAGGAGGAGATCTTCGGCCCGGTCGGCTCGGTGATCCGCTTCGCCGACGAAGCGGAGGCGATCAAGCTCGCCAACGAGACGATCTACGGCCTCGCCGCCGCGGTCTGGACCAAGGACGTCACCCGAGCCCACCGCATGTCACGCGCCCTGGCGGCGGGGACGGTCTGGGTCAACACGGTCGGCCCGCAGGATCCGATCACCCCGTTCGGCGGCTACAAGCAGTCCGGTGTCGGCCGCGAGCACGGCGCCGAGGCGATCGAGATGTACACCGAAACGAAGACCGTGTTCATGCAGCTCTGAGCGCGGGCGAGGTGATGGTCGGCGTGGTTCGCGGCAGAATTTGACAAGACCGCATACTGAAACTAATGTCTCGCATATCGACAAACCGGGGCGGGGGTTGTGCCTGGAGCACGGCGCCTGGGGACGTTCCGACCGGGTTCTTCAGGAGGACGATGTGAGCGAAAACGGCGGCGGGCGGTTCCGCGTCGGGCTTGATATCGGAGGCACCTTCACCGACCTCGCCGTCTACGACGGGGAGGACGACAAGCTCTTCCAGGTGAAGACGCTGTCCTCCGAGGATCCGGTCGAGTGCGTGACCGCGGGGCTGGCCAAGGCGGCCGGCTTCTTCGGCCTCGGCCTGCGAGCGTTCCTGGAGCGCGTCGACCGCGTCTTCTGCTTCGGCAGCACCCACGGACTGAACACGCTGCTCACCCGGCGTGGCTCGCGAGTCGGCATCCTCACCACCACCGGCCATCGCGACAGCTACGCGATCGCGCAGATGGAACGTCAGGGGATCGCCGACGTCCGCCGGTCCGCCGAAGAGACCTTCGAGCCGCTGGTCGAGCGGGCTCAGGTCCGCGAGGTCGACGAGCGGGTCGACTACGCGGGCAAGACGATCATCGAGCTCGACGAGGGGGGCGTCCGCGAAGGCGTCCGTGAGCTGGTCGAGGACGAGGGGATCGAGGCGCTGGCGATCGCCTTCCTCTGGTCGCACAAGAAACCCGGGCACGAGCGCCGCGCGGCGGAGATCGCCCGCGAGATGTACCCGGACCTCTACGTCACCGCCAGCTCCGACCTGAGCGGCGCGCTCGGCGAGTTCACCCGGCTCTCGACCGCGGTGATCAACGCCTACATCGGCAACCGCGTCCAGACCCAGGCGGCGCAGCTGCGCGACTTCCTCGAGGGAGAAGGCCTGGCGGTGCCGATCCTGGTGATGCAGATGCTCGGCGGCGTCGCCCCGATCGAGGAGATCGCCAAACGCCCGGTGGCGCTGCTGAAGAGCGGTCCGGTGGGCGGCACGGTGGCGGGCGCCGCGGTGCTGCGCGAGCACGACGACGTGCGGAGCGCGGTCTGCATCGACATGGGCGGCACCAGCCTCGACGTCAGCCGCATCACCCAGGGCGAGATGCAGCAGAGCCGTGGCTTCCGCATCCTCAAGCACCCGATCACGATCCCCGGCGTGCAGATCGAGTCGGTCGGCGCGGGCGGCGGCTCGATCGCCGTCCTCGAGCAGGCGGGCGGCCTCGGTCGGCTGCGGGTCGGCCCGGAGAGTGCCGGCTCCACCCCCGGGCCCGCCTGTTACGGCCGCGGCGGCGAGCTGCCGACGGTCACCGACGCCAACCTGCTGCTCGGCATCCTCGACCCCGACCTGCCGCTCGGCGGTGAGATCGAGCTGCGCAAGGACCTCGCCGAGGCGGCGATCCGCCGCGAGATCTCCGACTGCACCGGCCAGGAGCCGGTGCAGAGCGCCTGGGGGATCTACCAGGTGATCACCGCGCAGATGGCCGACGCGATCGAGCACTTCATGGTCGCCAACGGCGTCGACGTGCGCCAACACGCGCTGATGGCGTTCGGCGCGGCGACCCCGCAGCACGCCTTGGCGCTCGGCACCCGCCTGGGGTCGCCGAAAGTGATCATCCCCGCGGCCAGCCCGGTCTTCTCCGCCTACGGGCTGATGATGACCGACATCCGCCACGCTTACGAGATCACCGACGACTCGGTGAGGTTCGCGATCCACGGCACCGACGTGAGCGTCGAGGACCACCACGCCGAGCACGTGCGGAGCCACCTCTCCTACGCCTCCGATCGGCCGCTGGAGCTGCTGCGCCGGGAGGAGATCGACCTCGCCGAGCGCGAGCTCTCGCTCTCCCTCGACATGCGCTACGCCGGCCAGGACCTGGAGCTGCCGATCGAGATCCCGGCGAGCTTCGCCGCGGGCGGCACGGTGGAGGAGCTGCGGGCGACGGTCCGGGCCTGGCAGCGGAAGTACGCCCAGGTGTACGGCGAGGGCGCGGTCTGGAGCGACGGCGCGATCGAGGTGATCCACTACCGCGCGATCGCGGTCGGCCGCCTCGGCACGATGATGAGCAACGGCAACGGCCGGGGCAACGGCGTCAAGGCTGCCTCGGTGCCGCCGATCGGCAGCCGGGAGATCTACCTCGGCGAACCGCTGCGGGCGGACGTCTACGAGGCGACCTCGATCGCGCCCGGGGTGGAGATCGAGGGCCCGGCGGTGATCGAGGGGGAACTGACGACCGTGGTGCTGGGCCCGGGGGACCGACTACGCGCCGACGGGTCCGGGAACTACGTGGCAACCCCCGGTGGGAGCTGGCGATCGTGAAGGGAGCGGAGATGGCGACGACGACGGCGACGAACCTCGACGACGCGGTGACGCTGCAGGTGGTCCACAACCGCCTGGAGACGCTGATGCGGTTGATGACGAGCACGATGGAGCAGCTCGCCGGGACCGCGATCGGGCGCGAGTCGGGTGACTACTCGACCGCCTGCATGGACGCCGAGGGGCGCGTGGTCGCCTTCGGCAGCGCGGTCTGCACCCACCTTGGCCACGAGGTGAAAATCGTCCCCTGGATATACGACAACATCGGCCGCGAGAACATCAACCCGGGCGACATCTTCATGTCGAACGACCCCTACACCGGCGGCTCGGTCCACTCCAATGACGTCGGCTGCGCCGCCCCGGTGTTCGCCGACGGCGAGATCCTCGCCTGGGTCTTCTGTGACATGCACTTCGCCGACGTCGGCGGGATGGTGCCGGGCAGCATGGCGCCGAACGCGATCGACGTGCAGTCGGAGGCGATCCGCTTCCCGCCGATCCGGATCTACGAGGGCGACGTATACCGCGAAGAAGTGGTGCGCGCGTTCATCACCAACACCCGCGTGCCGACCCAGATCGCTCGCGACATCGCCTCCGAGGTCGGTGCCCTGCACTTCGGCATCCGCGCGGTCGAGGAGCTGGCGGAGACCTACGGCGCGGCGGAGCTGCGGCGGGTCCTCGACGGCCTGCTCGACTTCTCCGAGCGCGCCTTCCGGGCGCGCCTGGCGGAGCTGCCCGATGGCGTCTACGAGGCGACCGACTACATCGAGGACGGCTACATGACGGACGCGATCTACGCCTGCCGACTGCGGATGACGAAGAGCGGCGACGAGCTCTACCTCGACTACCGCGACAGCTCCGACGCCGCCCCGGCGCTGATCAACTGCTCCGAAGCCGGACTGATCGGCGGCGTGATGGGTCCGCTGATCCAGCAGCTGGCGACCGGGATCCCGTTCAACGCCGGCGTCATGCGGCCGGTCCACGTCGCCGCCCGGCCCGGCTCCTTCGTCGACTGCGTCCAGCCGAGCCCGCTCGGGATCGCCACCGGCTACGGCGCGATGGCGGTGCAGGACTCCGCCGCCACCGCGGCCTCGACCCTGCTCGCGGCGAGCACCGACCCCTTCCTGCAGGGTCGCTCGACCGCCCAGTGGGGCGGCAACCTGCCGGTCTTCGTCTTCACCGGCGCGAGCAACCAGTACGGCGACTACTCGGTGTTCCTGAACATGGACACGATCGGCGGCGAGGGCCAGGGCGCGATGAAGGGCATCGACGGCGGCCGCGGCAACTACATCTGCCTCTACGGCTCGATCCCCAGCATCGAGGCGCACGAGATCACCGAGCCGTTCATCTACCTCGCCCGCGAAATCGGCGAAGACTCCGGCGGCGCCGGCAAGTGGCGCGGCGGCTTCAGCGTGACCGGCGCGGTGATGGTCTACGGCGAGCAGTCGAGCCCGCAGAGCGGCACCTTCTGCACCGGCCGCAACGCGGTGCCGACCCGCGGCGCCGCGGGTGGCTACCCGTCCTCCGGCGTCTACTACGGCCCGCTCGCCGGCACCCCGGCCTGGGAGGACCTGCACGACGGCCGGATCTGGACCTTCAGCGACCTGATGGAGGAGTACGGCGACAGCTTCGAGTCGTTGCCCTCGAAGGTCACCTGGGAGGGGGTGCGCTCGATCGACAAGGGTCCCGGCTGCGAGGTCTTCATGATGACCTGCCCCGGTGGGGGCGGCTACGGCGACCCGCTGGAGCGCGACCCGGAGGCGGTCGCCCGCGACGTCGCCGCCGGCGTCGTCTCGGCCGCCGCGGCCCGCGGCGCCTACGGCGTCGTCCTCGGCGAGGCCGGGATCGACGCGGCGGCGACGGAGGCGGAGCGCATCCGTCAGCGCGACGAGCGCTTCGCCCGCGCGGGCGCCCCGCGCGAGTCATTCTCGCCGCGCGGCGGCGGCGGTGGCGGCGGCCTGGAGTTCGGCTCGGTCGTCTACTCCACCGACGCCGACGAGTACCGCTGCGCCGCCTGCGCGACCGCGATCGCCCCCGGCGACGCCAACTGGAAGGACTACGTGCCCCACACCCACGGCCCGGCGGTCTCGCTCGAGGAGCGTGGCCTCGGCGAGTCCTTCCGCGTCCACGAGAACGCCGCGGTCTTCGTCGCGGAGTTCTTCTGCCCCGACTGCAAGGGCCTCCTGTCGGTCGAGCTCTACGTCGAGGGGGATCCGTACAGGCAGGACTACCGATCACTCGGGGGGGCGCGGGCCGACGGCTACGACGCGCCCGCCGATCTCGCCGCCGATCCCGACGCCTGGCTGTCGTTCCCATGAGCCCGACCACCGATTCGAGTCGCGTGGCCGGCCTCGCCGACGAATGGCTGGAGGCCCACGCGGAGGAGATCGCCAACGGCCGCAAACCGAGCTTCGTCTCGGCCGGCGGCCGCACGATCCGGCCCGTCTACACCCCCGCCGACCTCGACGGTCTCGACTACGAGGAGGAGCTGGGGATGCCGGGCGAGCCTCCCTATACCCGCGGCGCCAGCGCCACCGGGTACCGCGAGAAGCTCTGGTCGTGGGAGTTCTACGCGGGCTTCGGCTCGGCCGAGGACGCCAACGCGCGCTACCGCTACCTGCTGCGGACCGGCGCCACCGGCGGCGTCTCGATCGCCCTCGACCTGCCGACCCAGATCGGCATGGACTCCGACCACCCGCTGGCCGCGCGTGAGATCGGCCGGGTCGGCGTCGCCCTCGACACCTTCGACGACGTGCGCCGGATGTTCGACGGGATCGACCTCAAGGACGCCGGGAAGATCTTCACCACCGGCAACGCGATCGGCCCGATCGCGGTCGCCTGGTTCTACTGCCTGGCGGAGGAACGCGGCGAGGACCCGCACGACGTCATCGTCACGATCCAGAACGACCCGCTGAAGGAGTACGTCGCCCGCGGCACCCAGTTCCTCCCGGTCGGCGCCTCGGTGCGCTGTGCCGGCGACGTGATCGAGTTCTGCGCCGAGCGCGAGCTGCCCTGGTATCCGATCAGCGTCTCCGGCTCCCACATGCAGCAGGCGGGCGGCACGTGCGCCCAGGAGGCGGCCTTCACGATCGCCAACGCGACCGCCTACGCCGACGAGGTCGCGGGCCGCGGGCTGAAAGGCTTCGCGCCGTTGATGGAGCTCCACTTCTGCACCGACATGGAGTTCTTCGAAGAGGTCGCCAAGTACCGCGTGGTGCGGCGGATCTGGACCGAGATCCTGCGCGACCGCTACGGCATCGAGGGCGCCCCACCGCGCATCCACGCGGTCACTTCGGGGCTGCCGCTGACCGCGCAGCAGCCGCGCAACAACATCGTCCGGATCACCCTGCAGGCGCTGGCGCAGATCCTCGGTGGGGTGCCGCAGACGCGCACCGCCTCCTACGACGAGGCGCTGGCGATCCCGGCCGAGGACGCGGTGAAGCTCTCGATCCGCACCAACCAGATCATCGCCCACGAGACCGGGATCGCCAACACCGTCGACCCGCTCGGCGGCTCCTACTACGTGGAGACGCTGACCGGCGAAATGTACGACGAAGTGCGCGGGATCCTCGACCAGGTGGAGGACATGGGCGGGGCGATCGTCGCGGTCGAATCGGGCTGGTTCCGCGAGCGCCTCGCCGAAGGCGCCTACGAGCAGGAGAAACGGCTCGAGGAAGGCGAGCGGGTGGTGGTCGGGGTGAACGAGTTCGTCGAGGACGAAGGGCAGGAGCTGAAGCTGTTCAAGCTCGACGCCGAAGCGGCCGAACGGCAGAAGAAGCGGCTCGCCGACTTCAAGGCGGGGCGCGACGCGGCGCCGCTGGAGCAGTCGCTGAACCGCCTCTCGGCGGTGCTCGACGGCGGCTCCAACTCGGTCCCGGCGGTGATCGAGGCGGTCAAGGCGGGGGCCACCGTGGGCGAGATCTGCGACCGTTTCCGCGCCACTTTCGGCGAGTACCGGCCGGAAGTGGAGCACATCGGATGAGCGCCGCCGACCCGATCCGCGTGCTGCTGGCGAAGCCCGGCCTCGACGGCCACGACCGTGGCGCCGGGGTGGTCGCGCGGGCGCTGCGCGACGCCGGCATGGAGGTCATCTATACCGGCATCCGCCAGACCCCTGAGACGATCGTCGCGGTCGCCCTGCAGGAGGACGTCGAGTGCGTCGGCCTCAGCGTCCTCTCCGGCTCCCACGTCGAGTACGCGACCGACGTGCGCGCGCTGCTCGATCGGAGCGGGGCCGGGGACGTGCCGATCATCCTCGGTGGGATCGTCCCCCGCGAAGACATCCCGGTACTGGAGGAGATCGGAGTGAGCGCGGTGTTCACGCCGGGCTCGCGGATCGCCGACATCACCGCGACGATCGAGCGCCTCACCGGCCGCGCGGAGCAGACGGCCTAGTGGACCTCCCGTACCTGATCCGGCGCGCCCGGCGCCAGCACTCCTCGCAGCCCGCGGTCCGCGACCGGGCCGGCGAGTCGACCCTCGGCCAGGTGGTCGACCGCGCCGAGAGCCTGGCCAACGCCTTCGACGGGCTCGGCGTGCCGCGAGGCGCCGCCGTCGGCCTGCTGTCCGAGAACCGGCCCGAGTACCCGGAGGTGGATCTCGGCCTGGCGCTCGGCCGGCGGGTTCGCGTCGCCCTCAACAGCCGGCTCAACCTGGACGACTTCCGCTACGCGCTCGCCGACTGCGAGGCGCGGGCCCTGATCCACTCCGTGGCCTTCGCCGAGGAGGCGGAGAGGCTGCGCGAGGAGCTCGGGGTCGAGCTGATCTCGTTCGATGACGGCGGCCGCAGTCCATATCAGGGGCTGATCGAGGCGACGCCCTCGACGCCGGTCGTCCGCGAGGGCTCCGACGAGGACCCGGCCTGGATCTCCTACACCTCCGGCACCACCGGCAAACCGAAGGGCGTCGTCCTCAGCCACCGCTCGGTCCGCGAGGTGGCGATGAACCTGCTGCTCGAGCTGGGCCGCCCGGAAGCGGGCCAGTTCGTCGTCCTCACCCAGCCGCTCTCGCACGGCGCCGGATACTTCGTGCTGCCACAGCTGCTGGCCGGCGGCGGCGTCCACGTGATGGACCGCTTCGACGCCGAGGAGGCGCTCGCGCAGGGCGCCCGCGCCGACACCACCACGCTGAAGGTGGTGCCGGCGATGTTCCCGGACCTGCTGCGCGCCCACGGCGACGGCGCGCTCGGCTTCGACACGGTCGTCTACGGCGCTTCGCCGATCCCCGGCCCGGTGCTGGACGAGGCGCTCGACCGCTTCGGCCCGGTGCTGGTGCAGATCTACGGCCAGACCGAGGCGCCGGTGACGCTCACCTGCCTGCACAAGGTCGACCACCTCGGCGAGGGCGACCACCGCCGCTCCGCCGGCCGCCCCTGGGGATCGGTGCGAATCGAGGTCTTCGGCGAGGACGGGCCGGTCGACGAGGGCGAGACCGGCGAGGTCGTCGTCCGCGGCTCGCACATGATGAGCGGCTACCTCGGCCTGCCGGAGGAGACGGAAAGGGTGATGCGCGACGGCTGGATCCGGACCAAGGACATGGGCCGGATCGACGAGCGCGGCTACCTCCACCTGCTCGGTCGCTCCGACGAGATGATCAACTCCGGCGGCTTCAACGTGGCGCCGCGCGAAGTCGAGGTGGCGGTCGCCCAGCACCCGGCGATCGAGGAGTGCGTCGCCTTCGGCGTCCCCGACGAGCGCTGGGGCGAAGCGATCCAGGCCGTGGTGCGGGCCCGGGAGGGCGCCGACGTCACCGCCGAGTCACTGCGCGAATTCGTCCGGCCGCGGCTCTCGATCCGCACGCCGAAGGAGTTCCATTTCGTGGCTCAGGTTCCGAAGAACGCTTATGGGAAGATCGACCGGCCGCTGCTGATGCAGATGGTGGGGGTGGCGACGAGGTCGGACGCGTGAGGGGTCCGGCCGTGGCAGAAGGGGTTGGCGGACGAACTGATGGCGAAAGACGGCAACGGCGACACCAAAGGCAGCAACGCGACGCGGGTGCAGGTGGTCGAGCGGGCGATCGACATCCTCGGCGTGCTGGCGAAGGGGCGGGCGACGCTGAGCGAGGTGACCCGCGACGTCGGCCTGCCGAAGGGCACCACGTTCCGGATCCTCGGCGCGCTGCAGTACGAAAAGCTGGTGGTCAAAGACCCGGTCGACAGCTCCTACTCGCTCGGCCCTGGCTTCCTGCGGCTGAGCCAGACGCAGACGCCGTGGTTCGGGGCGCTGACGATCCTCGCCGAGCCGGCGATGTCGAAGCTCCTGGAGAAGACGCGGGAGACGGTCTCCTTGCACGTGCGAGTGGGGTCGGAGCGGATCTGCGTGGCGGAGCTGCCGAGCCCGCACCAGATCCGCTACAGCGCCGAGGTCGGCACCCTGGTGCCGCTCTACATCGGCGCCGCTGGCAAGGTGCTGCTCGCGCAGCTCGACCGGGCGGCGCTGGCGCGGATGCTCGGGGCGCTGGAGCTGGCGCCGATCACCGACGACACGATCCACGATCGCGGCGAGTTGGAGGCGGCGGTGGAGAAGACGCGCGAGGACGGCTACGCGCAGAGCCTCGGCGAGCGGGTGGCGAGCGCCGCGGCGATCTCGGTGCCGATCGACCTGGACTCGCATTTCGGCGCCTCGCTCAGCCTGCTCGGCCCGGCCGACCGGTTCACCGAGGAGGTCCGGCTGGGACGGCTGGCCGATCTGCTCGCCGCGGCGAAGGAGATCGCCGCCGCCGCCGGCGGCTCGCTCTAGCCCTCAGCAGGAATAAGGAGGTGGTCCGGTGACCGGAGTCGAGGTCGCGGGAGTCGGCATGCACCCGTTCGGGCGCTTCGAAGACCGCTCGCTGAAGGACCTGGTCCGGATCGCCGCGGTGCGGGCGCTGGACGACGCGGGAGTCGCGGTCGGCGAGGTCGACGCGGTCTACTCGGCCAACGGGATGGCCGGGATGCTGCAGGGCCAGGAGCAGATCCGCGGCCAGTCCGCGCTTCGCGACGTCGGCATCGAGCGAGTCCCGATCGTCAACATCGACAACGCCTGCGCGGGCGCCTCGAGCGCCTTCCGCGAGGCCACCATCGCGATCCGCGCCGGGGTCGCGAACACCGTGCTGGTGATCGGCTTCGAGAAGATGTTCGTCGGCGACCGCTACCGCTCGCTGGCGGCGCTGGAGACGGCGGCCGACCTGGAGATCGTCGGCGGCCTCGGCCTCCAGTTCACGGCGATCTACGCGATGCGGCTGCGCAAGCGGATCGACGCCGGGCTGCTGAGCGAGCGGGACCTGATCGACGTGACCGTGAAGAGCCGCCACAACGGCTCGCTCAATCCCTACGCCCAGCGCCAGGAAGAGGTGAGCGCCGAGCAGGTGACGGACTCGCGGCCGATCGCCGACCCGCTGACCCTGCAGATGTGCAGCTCCTTCTGCGACGGCGCGGCGGCGGCGGTGCTGCGGCGCGCCGACCTCACCACGGCGAACGGCCGGCCGCGGATCGGCGTCCGCGCCAGCGCCGCCGTCTCCGGCTACACCGCGGGCCCGGAGGAGGAGGCCTCGACCGCGACCGCCTGCGTCGAGAAGGCCTACGCGGAAGCCGAGCTCGGCCCGGACGATGTCGAGGTCGCCGAGGTCCACGACGCGATGGCCCCGGGGGAGCTCATCTACTACGAGCAGCTCGGCTTCTGCGAGGCGGGCGGCGCGGGCGAGCTGCTCGCCTCCGGCGCCACCGCGATCGGCGGCCGCATCCCGGTCAACCCGAGCGGCGGCCTCTGCTCGCGCGGCCACCCGGTCGGTGCCACCGGCCTCGGCCAGATCGCCGAGCTGGTCTGGCACCTGCGCGGCGAAGCCGGCCCGCGCCAAGGCGATCGCGAACCGCGGATCGCCCTCGCCCAGAACAGCGGCGGCTGGCTGACCGGCGAGCCGGCGGCCTGCAACGTGAACGTGCTCGAGCGAAAGGACACCTGATGTTGGAGCAAGCCCTGCACGCGACGCCGACCGGCGAGCGCGACCGGGTCGACCGGGCCGCCGGCCGGCTGGTCGGCTCGCGCTGCCTCGACTGCGGCACCTGCTCGTGGCCGGCGCGCGCCGTCTGTCACCACTGCGGGGAGGCGCGGCCGGAGCCGGCGACCTTCGCCGAGGGCGGCAGCCTCGTGACCCACACCACGGTCCACGTGCCGCGACCGCCGCTGGAGCCGCCGTTCACGCTGGGCCAGGTGGAGCTGCCCGAGGGCGTCCTCGTCTTCGCCCACATCCGCGGCCTCCGGGCGTCCGACAAGGTGCCGATGCCGGTGGAGCTGCGGTTGGCGCCGGACGCCGAGGACGTGCCGCCCTTCTGGTTCGAGCCGGTGCGTGGATGAGCGCGACGCCGAGCGGGGCCGACCTCGAGGCGCTGCGCGCCGACCTGCGGGCGAGCGCCCGCGACTTCGCCCGCCGCGAGATCGCGCCGCTGGTCCGCGACTACGATCGCGACGAGCGGCTGCCGCGGGAGATCATGGCCAAGGTCGGCGAGCTGGGCTGGATCGGCGCGCCGATCGAGGTGGCCTACGGCGGCCAGGATCTCGATTGGGTCTCCTTCGCGATGCTGATCGAAGAGATCTCCCGCGTCTGCCACGTGGTCGGCCTCGTCCTCTCGATGCCGAGCGGTCTGGTCGGCGGCGGCATCCTTCGCTACGGCAGCGAGGAGCAGAAAGAGCGCTTCGTCCGCCCGCTGCTCACCGGGCGGAGCTTCGCCGGCGCCGGGGTGACCGAGCCGGGCAGCGGCACCGACGTGGCCAAGATGCGGACCCGTTGCCGTCGCGAGGGCGACGACTACGTGATCAGCGGGGCGAAGGCCTGGATCAGCATGCTCGAGCAGGCCGACTGGTTCATCACCTTCGCCACCGTCGACCCCGGCGCCGGGCGCGGAGGCGTCTGCGCCTTCATCGTCGACGCCGACGCCCCGGGCGTGACCCGCGCTCCATATAAGAACAAGCTCGGCTTCCGCCCGATCTCGACCGGCGACCTGATCCTCGACGAGGTGCGGGTGCCCGCCGATCGCCTGGTCGGCGCCGAGGGCGACGGCTACCAGGTGGCGATGGCGGCGGTCGAGACGGGGCGCCTCTCGGTCGCCGCCCGCGCGGTCGGCCTCGCGCAAGCCTGCCTCGAAGCGTCGAGCGCCTACGCCGCCGAACGCGAAGTCTTCGACCGGGAGATCGGTCGCTTCCAGTTGGTCCAGTCGATGATCACCGACATGGTGGTCGGGGTGGAGGGGGCGCGGGCGATGACCCTGCGGCTCGCCGCCGACAAAGACCGCGGCGTCGCCCGGCCGCGCCGCGCCGCCAGCCTGGCGAAGATGCATGCCTCCGACGTGGCGATGAAGTCGGCGACCGACGCGGTGCAGATCCACGGCGCCTTCGGCATCTCCGACGAGTTCCCGGTCGGCCGCTACTTCCGCGACGCCAAGGTCTTCCAGATCGTCGAGGGCAACAACCAGCTGCACCGGGGGATGCTGGCCGAGTACGCGATCGGCTACCGCGCGCCGGACGAGTGATGGCGGCGGCGACCGCGCCGATCGGCGAACGCCTGCGGGCCGGTGACGTCCGGGCCCTGGCGCGGGCGATCACGATGGCCGAGAAACGCGACCCCGCGGTCCCGGGGCTGCTGGCGGAACTGGAGGACGGTGGGCCAGAGCGGCTCCGGGTCGGCCTCACCGGCGCGCCGGGCGCGGGAAAGTCGACGCTGGTCGACGCCCTGGTCCGCCGCGCCCGCGAGCGCGAGAGGACGGTCGGCGTGCTCGCGGTCGACCCGAGCTCCCCCTTCACCGGCGGCGCCCTGCTCGGCGACCGGGTGCGGATGGGCGCCCACGCGCTCGACCCCGGCGTCTTCGTCCGCAGCATGGGGGCGCGCGGCCACGGTGGCGGCCTCGCCGCGGCGACGGGAGAGGCGCTCGCCCTCCTTTCCGCCTTCGGCTTCGACGAGATCGTGGTGGAGACCGTCGGCGCGGGCCAGTCGGAGTTCGAGGTGACCGCGCTCGTCGACACCACCGTCCTCGTCCTCACTCCGGGCGCCGGCGACCTGATCCAGCTGCAGAAGGCGGGCATCATGGAGGTCGCCGACGTCTACGTCGTCAACAAGAGCGATCTCGACGGCGCCGCGACGATGCTGCGGGACCTGCGCCGGGTGGTCGGGCGGGCGGGTGAGGACGGCTGGGCGCCACCGGTGATCGCCACCGTCGCCCACGAGCCCCACGACTCCCAGTTGGACCTCTGGGACGCGATCGACTCCCACCGCGCCTACCTCCGCGACAGCTCCTCAGGCGCCGAACGCCTCGCCCGCCGCCTGCGCGAGGAGGCCGCGGCAGTGGTCGCCGAGGCGGCCCGGGCCTGGGCGCTGGCCCAGCTCGGACCGGACACCGAGCCCGCCCGGCTCCTGGCCGAATCCCGCGCGCCCGCCTCGATCGCCCGCGAGCTGATCGATCGCAAAGGGCTCGGGGAGTAGGTCGGCGGGTTCCGCCCGTCGCCCGCTTTCGGTTGTACCTCGCTGGTCCGCATTGGAAAACGTGCGGCTCGCCAAACGAAACAATCTGATTGACAGGACCGCAATGCGAGATTAGTGTTCCGGTTTGTGACTCACGAGGTGGGACTCGGAGTTCGTGGAGAGGGCCGCGCGCTCGCGGGAGGCTGCGTTCGCTACCGGATCCGACGGTTCCGGGTTGACCTGAAGAAGATAATGCATTACTGTCCCATGCAATGCATGGGTGAATGAGTTCACGCATGATCATGCATGGCGATGCATGTGCGTGTGCCAGGGATTGGGAATCCGAATCAAGGAGGACAGCTAGATGGGGCGTTTGAACTGGAGGTCGCTCGCGTTGCTCGCGGCGGCGGCGCTGCTGGGGGCCTTGGTCCTCTCGGCGTGCGGCAGCGGCGGGAGCTCGACGAGCTCCTCGAGCTCCTCGTCGGGCGGCGAAAGCGAAAGCGAAACCGCGAGCGCGGAATCGGGCTCAGGGTCGAGCGGCGAATCCGAAGGCGGTGGTGAAGAAGGCGGTGGCATGGCGACGGCCGAAAAAGCGGTCGAAGAAGCCAAGGCGCCGGCGCAGCTGAACCTGCCGACCGAACCGATCGAAATGTCGAAGCTCAAAGGCAAAACGGTCTTCTACATCACGCCGTCGTTGCAGATCCCGTTCTGCGCCGAACTCACGAAAGAAATCGAAGCGGCCGGCAAGGCGGCCGGTGTCAACGTGGTCGGCTTCGACGGCAAGGGCAAGGCTGACGTCTTCAACCAGGGCGTCGAAGCGGCGATCGCGCAGCACGCCTCGGGGATCATCCTGCAGGCGATCGATCCGTCGATCGTCTCCGGCCCGCTGGCCAAGGCCAAGGCGGCGGGGATCAAAGTGGTCGACATGTTCAACCGCAGCCCGGAAACGCCGTTGGACGAAAACGTCGAAGCGCAGGTCACCCTGGACTACCCGCAGAGCGGTCGCACGATGGCCAACTACATCGCCGCCGACTCCGGCGGCAAGGGCAAGGTCGGCGTCGTCACCTGGGGTATCTACGAGATTTACCAGGAGATGGTGCCCGCGTTCGAAGAAGAACTCGAAAAAGTCTGCCCCGAATGCGAACTGGAGGCGGTCAAAGACGTCTCACCGACCGGTCCGGCGACGGAACTCCAGAACGTGACCACCCAGATGCTCCGCCAGTACCCCGAAATGGACTACGTGGCGCCGGTCTCGGACGCGCTCGGCATGCAGATGCTGCCGGCGGTCGAAGCCGCCGGGCGGGAAGTGAAGATCGTCACCGCGGACGGCTCGATCCCGGCCCTCGAAGCGCTCGAGGAAGGGCCGCCGATGGACGCCGACGTCTCCGATCCGCCGCTCCCCGCGGTCAGTTGGACGGCGCTCGATCAGGTCAGTCGATTGATGCTCGGCAAGGAACCGTCCGAACAGGACTCCGACCTGCCGACGCAGCTGTTCACCGCGGGCGAAGTGCCGGAAGAAGCGGAACGTTGGCCCGGGTTCGAAGGGTTCGAAGAAAAATTCGAAGAACTCTGGGGACTCAAATAAGTTGACCGCCCCCTCGGGAAAGCAACCGCCCCTGCGGCTCGAGAAGATCTCGAAAAGGTTCGACGTCACGCAGGCACTGCGTGACGTCGACCTCGAGATCGGGGCGGGAGAGATCCACGGCCTGCTCGGCGCGAACGGCTCCGGCAAGTCGACCCTGATCAAGATCATCTGCGGGTACCACACGCCCGACGGCGACTCCCGAGTCTGGTTGAGGGGGGAGGAGATGTCCTTCCCCCTCGATCCGGTCAAGGCCGGGATCGCGATCGTCCACCAGGAACTCGGCCTCTTCGAGGAGGCGACGATCCTCGAGAACGTCGGCGTCTCCAGCGGCTACGGGACGCGCTTCGCGGGGTTCGTCTCCTGGCGGCGCGAGCGCGAGCGGGTGCGGGAGATCCTCACGCGGCTCGGCTCCGACCTGCACCCGAACCGCCAGGTCGGCACGCTGGAACCCGCCGACCGCACGATCGTCGGCATCGCCCGCGCCCTGCGCCTGATCGAGGCGGAGGAAATCGAGGACCCGATCCTGCTCCTCGACGAGCCGACCGTCACCCTGCCGCCGCTCGAGGTCGAGCGGCTCTTCGGCGTCATGCGGGAGATCGCGGGCGCCGGCGGCAGCGTCATCTTCATCACCCACCGCCTGCGCGAGGCGCTCGACATCAGCGACAGGATCAGCGTCCTTCGCGACGGCCAACTGGTCGAGACGCGCGAGCGCGCCGGGGTCGAGGTCCACGACCTGGTCGAGGCGATGCACGGCGCGGCGAGCGAGGCGATCGTCGAGGGCGAGCGCGAGTACCGCGACAAACGGACCCCCGGCGAGGTGGTGCTCGAGGTACGCGACCTATGCGGCGGCGTCGTCAGCAACCTCAGCTTCGCGCTGCGCGCCGGCGAAGTGGTCGGCGTCAGCGGCCTCGCGGGCATGGGTCAGGACACGATCCCCTATCTGCTCACCGGGGCGGTGCCGCCGGACTCGGGCGAGGTGCTGGTCGAAGGGAAGCCGCGGCCGCACAACTCGCCGCAGAAGTCCTGGGACGGCGGCATGGCCCTCGTTCCGGCCAACCGGGCCAAGCAGGCGATCTGGGCCGAAGGCACGGTCGCCGAGAACTACACGATCGTCGGCCTGCCCGACTACATCAGCGGCGGCCGACTCTCGCACCGCCGCGAGGTGCGCGAGGCCCGCGAGGCGATCGACCGTTTTGCGGTCAAGGCATCGGGGCCCAACGCGCCGATCAAAACCTTGAGCGGCGGCAACCAGCAGAAGGTCGTGGTGGGGCGCGCCCTGCGACGCGACCCCAGCATCCTGCTGCTGCACGAGCCCTTCATCGGGATCGACGCCGCCGCTCGGGCCGAAGTCCTGCAGATCATCGACCGCGCCGCCGCCGAAGGTTGTGGCGTCGTCCTCTGCACGATCGAGTACGAGCTTCTCGCCAGCACCTGCGACCGCATCCTGGTCATGTCCCACGGCGAGGTGGTCGGCGAGATGACCGCCGAGCAGGAAGAGCTCTCGGAGACCGCAATCGCGCGCGTCGCGCAGGAAGCGTAAGGAGATCGAAATGTCAGACATCAAGCCCGACGCGCCTGAGCTGGCCACGGCGACGACCGGCGCGCAGGCCGCCCCGGCGGAACCGGCCGGCGGCGGCGGATTCGGCAAGGCGGCCGGCAACCTGGTCGCCCGCTACTCGCTGATCTTCGTCCTGGTCGCGATCGGGATCTTCTTCTCGATCGTCGAGCCGGACACGTTCCCGAAGTGGGGCAATGTCACCGCGATGCTGAGCTCGCAGTCGGTGGCGCTGCTGTTGGCGCTGGCGGTGCTGATTCCCCTGCGCGCGGGTGACTTCGACCTCTCGATCTCGGCGACGATGGTCTTCGCCTCGGCGATGGCGCCGCTGGTCTGCGCCGACTGGGGAATCCCGCTGGCGCCGGCGATCGTCCTTACCCTGATGTTCGGCTGCGCGGTCGGCTTCGCGAACTCGTTCTTCGTCGTCGGGCTGGGGATCAACGCCTTCGTCGTCACCCTCGGCAGCATGACCCTGCTCGGTGGGCTCTCGACCTGGGTCACGGGCGGCCAGCTTGTCAGCCATCCGCCGGAGCAGCTGATCAGCTTCGCCCGCACCGAATGGTTCGGCATCCCGGCCGCCGTCTACTACGGCTGGGCCTTGGCGCTGTTCCTTTACTTCGTCTTCCAGTACACGCCGGTCGGCCGCTACCTGCTGTTCCTCGGGGGCAACGCCGAGGCCTCGCGGCTGGCGGGCATCTCGGTGAGGAAGGTCCGCACCGGGGCGTTCGTCGCCTCCGGCCTGATCTCCGCCTTCGCCGGACTGCTCCTGGTCGGCAAGATCGGCGTCGCCGACCCGACCGTCGGCTCCAGCTATCTGCTGCCCCCCTACGCGGCCGCCTTCCTCGGCCTCGCGGCGGTGCAGCTGGGACGCTTCAACGTGATGGGAACGGTGATCGCGGTATATCTGCTGACGGTCGCGACGACCGGGCTCCTGCTGCTGGGAGCGGAAGCCTGGGTCACCGAAGTCTTCAACGGCGCCGCCCTCCTGCTCGCGGTCACCTTCGCGCGCTTGGTGCGGGGCGGCGCGACCGAGTGAGAAACAGGAGGTAGATGTGAAAGCGAGCGCAGCCGTGCTCTACGAGGCCGGAAAACCGCTTGAGGTGAAGGAGATCGACGTCGCCGAGCCGCGGGCCGGGGAGGTGGCGGTGGACATCGCCGCCGCCGGCCTCTGCCACAGCGACCTGTCGATGATCGGCGGGAACATCCCCCAGCCACTGCCGGCGGTGCCCGGCCACGAGGCCGCCGGCGTCGTCTCGGCGGTCGGCTCCGGGGTCGACTCGGTCGCCGTCGGCGACCACGTGATCATGGTCTACCGGCCGTTCTGCGGGCGCTGCAAACAGTGCTCGCGCGGGCGCCCGGGACTCTGCTCGATGGCCGCTCAGGTGCGGATCACCGGGCGGATGCCGGACGGCACCAGCCGCCTGTCCGACGACGGCACCGAGCTCTTCCACTTCTCCGGCGTCTCCGCCTTCGCGCAGAAGGCGGTGGTCCCCGAGAACGGCGTGATCAAGGTCGACGACGACCTGCCGCTCGACGTGCTCGCGGTGGTCGGCTGCGCGGTGATGACCGGTTACGGCGCGGTCGTGAACGCGGCCGCGGTGCGGCCGGGCGAGTCGGCGCTGGTGATCGGCGCCGGCGGGGTCGGGCTGAACTCGATCCAGGGCGCGCGCATCTCCGGCGCCAACCCGATCATCGCCGTCGACCCCTCCGAGAAGGCGCTCGCCCTGGCGCGGGAGATGGGCGCCACGCACCTCGTCAACCCGGCGGAGGAAGACGTCAAGGAGGCGGTCGCGAAGGTCACCGACGAAGGCGTGGACTACGTCTTCGAGGCGGTCGGCGCCGGCCCCTTGATCGAACTCGGGATCGACCTGCTCGCCCCCGGTGGATCGGTGATCGTGATCGGTGCGCCGCCGCCCACGACCTCGGTGTCGATCAGCCCGTTGATGCTGCTTTCGGTCGAGAAATCGGTGGTCGGCTCGCTCTACGGCAGCTCCAACTTCCGCCTCGACGTGCCTCGCATCCTCGGCCTCTGGAAGTCCGGTGAACTGAAGATCGACCCGCTGGTGAAGCATCACTTCCGGCTCGACCAGATCAACGAAGGCTTCGATGCGCTGCGCGAGGGCCTCGACGGACGTGCCGTGCTCGACATCGCGGTGGCCGCCTGATGGCCGGCGAGATGCCCCTGGCGGGGCTGAAAGTCGTCGACCTGACGCGCCACATGGCCGGTCCCTACGCGACCGTGATGATGGCCGACTACGGCGCCGACGTGATCAAGATCGAGTCGGTCCCGAAGGGCGACCCGACCCGCGGCATGGGCCTCCACTTCAACCAGGGCGAAAGCGCCCTCTTCCTGATGTGGAACCGAGGCAAGCGCAGCCTCGCGATCGACATGCGCGATCCGCGCGGCCTCGACGCGGTGAAGAAGCTCTGCGCCGAAGCCGACGTCTTCGTCGAGAACTATCGACCGGGGGTCGCCGCCAAGATCGGGCTCGGCTACGAGGAGCTGGCCGAGCTGAATCCACGCCTGATCTACTGCTCGGTCTCCGCCTTCGGGCCGGAGGGCCCCTACAGCGCCTACCCCGGCACCGACCCGGTGCTGCAGGCGATGTCGGGCGTGATGGGCGTGACCGGTGAGGCCGACGGCGGGCCGGTGTTGGTCGGCGTGCCGATGGCCGACTTCACCAGTGCGATGGTCGGCTTCCAGGGCATCCTGCTCGCCCTGCAGGCGCGCGAACGGAGCGGTCGCGGCCAGAAGGTCGACGTCTCGATGCTCCACTCGATGATGCACTCGCTGACCACGCGGCTGGCGGGCTATTGGGCCTCCGGGGCTGAAAAGGACCCGACCCGGTTCGGCAGCGCCCACTCCGTGGTCGTCCCGTACCAGGCCTTCGAGTCGGCGAGCGGCTACTTCGTCGCCGGGGTCTGGGCCGACGACGCCTGGCCCCCGTTCTGCCGGGCGATCGACCGCGAGGACCTGATCGACGACCCGAAGTTCTCCACCAACGTGGCGCGGGTCGAGAACCGCGAGGAGCTGCTCGGCATGTTGACCGCGCTGTTCAAGACGAGGCCGACCGAGGAGTGGGAGGAGAGCTTCCACGAGGCGAGGGCCCTGTTCGGCCCGGTGCTGACCTTCTCCGAAGTGCTCTCCCACCCGCAGGTGGAGGCCTCGGGAATCCTCGACGAGCTCGAGCATCCGAAGATCGGCACGCTGCCGCAGCTACGCTCACCGATCGCCCTCTCGGAGTCCGAGGGCGGCCTCGCGCCGACCGCGCCGCCACTGCTCGGCGCGGACACCCGCGACGTGCTCGCCGAGATCGGCCTGCCCGCCGACGAGGTCGACGCGCTGATCGCCGCCGGGGTGGCGATCGCCGACCCCGAGGGCGCGCCCGATGCGGCCGCCGCGAAGTGAGGTGAAGGCGACGGAGGGCGCGACGCTCGCGGAGGCGATGTCCGGCCTCGCCGCTCGCGGCGAGGCCGTCGCCCTGCGCTGGGAGGGAGGGCAGGTCAGCTACGCCGAGCTGTCGCGGCGGGCGGACCGGCTCGCCTCGGCGTTGCTCGGCGTCGGCCTGGCGCCAGGCGACCGGTTCGCCTTCCTCCTGCCGAACGGCAGCCGGATCACCGAGTGCTACCTGGCCTGCGCCCGCACCGGGATCGTCGCGGTGCCGCTCTCGGACCGGGCCACGCTCGCCGAGCTGGCCCACCAGCTGACCGACTCGGGCGCGCGGACGCTCCTATATATGGGGGCCCGCGCCGAGGTGGTCGCCGAACTGCCCGGCGCCGGAGTCGCGCTCGACCGGCTGATCGCGGTCGAGCCGACCGCCGGGCGCGACGACTACGAGGCGCTCCTGGCCGGCGCCGACGGGGTCGTCGACGTCCCCCCGCCGGCCCCGGAGAGCCTCTTCGCGGTGATGTACACGGGCGGCACCACCGGGGTCTCGAAGGCGGCCGAACAGACCCAGCAGAGCTGGGCCTACTCGCTGCGCTCGGTCGCCGAAGCCTGGGGGCTGGGTCCCGAGGACCGCCATCTGGCGGTGCTGCCGATGGACCACGTCTCCTGGTTCTCGACCGCCTCGGTGCTGCTGGTCGGCGGCGAGGTCTGGGTCGAGGCGGGCTGGGATCCCGACCGGGTGCTGGCGATCGTCGAGCGCCATCGGGTCACGACGCTGAACATGATCCCGACGATGTTCGGGGACTTCCTCGAGACCCTCGCCCGGGCCGCGGCGCCGAAGCTCGACTCGATCCGCCTGGTCACCGTCGCCGGCTCGCCGATGCCGGTCGAGATGTATCAGCGCGGCGAGGCCCTGCTCGGCTCGGTGATGGGCTGCATCTACGGGATGACCGAGTCCTCGGGACCGGTCACCTTCCTGCTGCCCGCCGACCTCTCGGTCGAGCGGCTGCGCTCGGGGGGCAAGCCGGGGCGTGGGGTGGAGCTGACGATCCTGGATGAAGACGGACGGCCTACCGACGGCGCCGAGCCGGGGGAGATCGGGCTGCGCGGGCCGCAGATGACCAGCGGCTACCTGAACCGACCGGAGGCGACCGCGGAGGCCTTCCGCGACGGCTGGTTCCTCAGCGGTGACATCGGCCGCATCGACGGGGACGGCTTCCTCTACATCGTCGACCGCAGCAAGGACATGATCAAGTCGGGCGGCTTCAACGTCTACCCGAAAGAAGTCGAGGACGTGCTCTACGCCTCGGGCGAGGTGCTGGAGGTGGCGGTGATCGGCCTGCCCGACCCGCGGTGGATCGAAGCGGTGAACGCGGTGGTCGTCCTCCGGCCGGAGGCGGAGATGGGGCCGGATGAGCTGCGCGCCTACTGCCGCGAGAGGCTGCCCGGCTACAAGGTGCCGAAGGTGGTCCACCTCGAGCGGGTCCTGCCGCGCACGAAGGTCGGCAAGTTCGACAAGCGCGAGCTGCGCCGGCGCTACTCAGCCTGACCCCGCCCCGCGCGCGCCGCTGGACGACTTCGTAGTCGTGTGATAAATAGTCGGAGACACGACTGTCTGATATGCGATTATCGGGTTGACGAAGAACGTGGCCGCCGGGAGGCCCGTTCGAGGAGGGACCACCGGATGCACGACTTGCTTCAGCAGCTACTGAACGGCCTGCTCGCGGGTGGTGTCTACGCGCTCTTCGCCCTCGGCCTGACGCTCAGTCTCGGCGTGCTGCGGGTGATGAACCTCGCCCACGGGGTCACCTTCGCCCTCGCCGCGATCGCCGCGGTGAAGCTGGAGGCGAGCGTCTCGCTCTCGTTCCCGCTGCTGATCCTCTTCGGCGGCGTCGTCGGCGCGGCGATCGGCGCGCTGCTGGAGACGGTCGCCTTCCGGCCGCTGCGCTCCGGCCGCTCCGAGCGCAACGTCGAGATGGCGAGCCTGGTCGCCAGCATGGCGGCGCTCTACATCCTGCTCACCTTCGCCGAACGCTGGACCGACGGGGAAATCCTCACCGTCCCCTCGCATGTCTACCAGAGCAGCATCGTCGACATCCTCGGCTTCAGCACCCGCTCGATCCTGCTGATCACCTTCGCGATCGCGCTGGTCCTCGTCTTCGCCTGCTGGTGGGTGGTCGACCGCACCCAGCTCGGCCGGGCGATGCGGGCGGTCGCCGTCGACGACGAGGCGGCGGCGATGATCGGTGTCAACGCCGCCCGGGTGAAGCTCGGCACGATGATCGCCTCCGGCGCCCTGGCCGGGATCGCCGGCGTGCTGATCGCCGTCTCGCTTGGCGCGGTCAGCTACGGGATGGGCCAGGACGAACTCCTGCGCGGCTTCACCGTGGTCATCCTCGGCGGCATCGGCAGCGTCCCCGGGGTGATCGTCGGCGGCCTCCTGCTCGGCCTCGGCGAAGGTGGCGCGGCCCACTTCTTCGGCAGCGAATGGCAGCCGGCGGCGCCCTTCGTCCTGCTCTTCCTCTTCCTCGTGGTGCGACCGCGCGGCTTCTTCGGCCGCGCCGAGGTGGACCGCGCCTGATGCTCGGGATCAGCCAGACCACGATCGAGCTCTTCCTGCTCAACTGCCTGATGGCGTACAGCGCCTACGTGGTCCTGACCGGCGGCGCCTTCTCCTTCGCCTACGTCGCCTTCATCGGCACCGGCGCCTACATCGCCGGCGTCGGCACCGTCCACCACGGCTTCACCTTCGTCGAGTCGCTGGTGATCGCCCCGATCGTCTGCGCGATCGCCGCGGCGATCATCGCCCAACCGCTGGAGCGGCTCTCCGGCGTCTACCTGGCGATCGCCTCGGTCTCCTTGGTCGGCCTCTTCCAGGTACTCTTGATCAACCTCGAAGGGGTGACCGGCGGCGCCCTCGGGGTGGTCGCGATCCCGCTCTGGACCACCGACGTGGTCCTCTTCGTCGCCGTCGTCATCGTCGCCGCGGCGATGTGGCTGATCGCCCGCTCGCGCCTCGGCTCGGAAATCCGGGCGATGCGGGTCGATCCGATCGTCGCCCAGTCGATGGGGGTCGACGTGCCGCGGCTGAAGCTCGGCCTCTTCGTCGGCTCCGCCTTCCTCGCCGCGATCGCCGGCGTGCTGCGCGCCTACTACTTCGGCTACGTCGTCCCGGGCGACTACGGCTTCAACCTGGTGATCCTGCTGCTGGCGATGGTGATCATCGGCGGCGTCGGCAGCTGGCCCGGCCCCTTGATCGGCGCGGCGATCTTCACCCTTCTGCCGGAATGGCTGGAACCGCTCGGCGAATGGCGGAACCTTGTCACCGGCGCGCTGCTGCTGCTGATCGTGATCGTCAGCCGCGAAGGAGTGCTCGGTGCCCTGCACCAATGGTTCTACCGCCTGCGGGCGCGCACCCCGGTGACGGAGGAGGGGTGATGGAGGCGTTGGAGCTGGCCGGGCTGACGGTTGAATACGGCGCCCTGCGCGCGGTCGATGGCGTCGACCTGAAGATCGAGCGTGGCGAGGTCCGCGGCCTGGTCGGGCCGAACGGCTCCGGCAAGAGCACGATGCTGAACGCGATCAGCGGCCTGACCAGAATCAGCGGTGGTGCCGCGGTCCTCGGCGGCCAGGACGTCACCGGCGAGTCGCCCTTCGCGCTGGCCCGCCGCGGCGTCTCCCGCACCTTTCAGCTGGTCCGCCTGCTGGCCGGGCTGACGGTGGCCGACAACGTCTACCTCGGCGCGCTGACGCTCGGCGGCGAGGGCGGCTCGCGGATCGGTGGGATCGTGCGCGGCGGCGCTCACGCCCGTCGCGTCCGCGCTCGCGTCGAGGAGGCGATGGAGCGGGCCGGGGTCGCCCAGTTCGCCTCCCTCCTCGCCGACGAGCTGCCCTTCGGGATCCAACGCCGGGTGGAGATCGCCCGGGCGATCGTCGGCGAGCCGGAGCTGCTGCTGCTCGACGAGCCGGCCGCCGGGCTCAGCATCGGCGATCTCGAGGATCTCGGCGCGGTGATCCAGGCCGAGGCGGCGCGCGGCTGCACCGTGATCCTGGTCGACCATCACCTCCACTTCGTGGTCGAGCACTGCCCGCGGACCGCGGTCCTCAACTTCGGCAGGTTGATCTTCGACGGGGCCTCGACCGGGTTGACCTCCGACCAGGCGGTGAAGGAGGCCTATGTCGGCACCTGAGGCCACCACCCCCGAGGCCGCCAAGGCCGAGCAGGTCCTCGAGGTCGAGGGCCTGCGGGTCAACTACCGCTCGGTGGTCGCCGTCAACGGCATCGACCTGACCGTGCCGCGCGGCTCGATTGTGACCGTCGTCGGCCCCAACGGGGCGGGCAAGACCAGCGCCCTGCGGGCGCTCGGCGGCCAGCTGAAGAGTCACGGCTCGGTCCGCCTCGGTGGCCGCGACATCAGCGGCTGGAAACCGCACAAGATCGCCGCCGCGGGCCTCGCCCAGGTGCCGCAGGGCCGTCGTCTCTTCCCCGAGCTGACGGTGCGCGAGAACCTGCTGCTGGGCGGCTGGGGCGCCGACGGCGACCAGCGCGAGAAAGGCGTGAAGCGGGCCGAGGAGCTCTTCCCGCGCCTCGCCGAGCGCTCCTCCCAGCAGGTCGGCTCGCTCAGCGGCGGCGAGCAGCAGATGGTGGCGATCGGCCGTGCCCTGGTCCGCGACCCGGTGCTGATCGCGCTCGACGAGCCGAGCCTCGGCCTGGCGCCGATCGTCGTCTCGCAGGTCTTCGACGCGATCGCCCAGATCCGCCGCGAAGGCACCTCGATCCTGTTGGTCGAGCAGAACGCCGCGCAGGCCTTCGCGATCTGCGACTTCGTCTACGTCCTCAGTCACGGCGACGTGGTGCACCGGACCGACAGCGCCACCGCCCTCGATGAGCAGGACCTCGTCCAGGCATACCTCAAATGACAGCGCAAACGATAGGAGAGACGTGTCCAAGTTGAAGCCTGTGGCGGCGGTCGTGATCGTCGCCTGCCTGGCGTTGGCCCTGGCGGCCTGCGGCAGCAACTCGAACTCGGGCGGCGGCGGAGAAAGCGGCAGCTCGTCTGAAGAAAGCGGCGGTAGCACCACCGCGAGCAGCGGCGGTGGGGGCGGGGAACTGCCATCCACGGTCACGGTCGGGTTCATCGACTCGATGACCGGACCGGCCGGCTTCTGCGGCCAGGAAGAGAAAGAGGGCGCCGAACTGGCGATCGAATTGGCCGAAAAGGAAGGCTTGCTCGGCAGCTCGAAGATCAAGCTGGAAGTGAAGGACGACAAGGCCGAACCGGAGGCCGCCGTCTCCGGCATGAACTCGCTGATCGGCGACAGCTCGGTCGCCGCCACCGTCGGCCCCTGCGTCGGCAACATCGGCCAGGCCGTGGTGCCGGTCGCCGAACAGGGCGAGATGCCCTTGGTGATGACCACCGCCTCCGGCGCCTCGGTGGCCGGCGAATGGATCTTCCGCGCGGGCCTGCCGCAGCAGACCTACGCGGCGAAAGTGATCCCGGTGATCGCCGAAAAGGCGAAGACCGCCGGCGTGATCTGGGAAAAGTCCGACGCGACGATCGCCAAGCCGGTGTGGGAAGAAACCCAGAAGCCGGCGCTGGAAGAAAACAACGTCGAACTCGTGGCCGACGAGCCGACCGGCGAACAGACCAGCTACTCCAGCCAGGTCAGCTCGATCCTGGCGAAGGATCCGGAAGCGGTCGGGGTGCTGGTGCTCGGCACGCCGAACGTCACCATCGTCAAAGAACTCCGCGAAGGCGGGTTCAAGGGCCCGATCTGGGGTCAGCTCGGGATGGCGGCGGAATTCTACCTGGAAGCCGGACCTGACACGAACGGCACCTTCATCGCCGTCAGCTACGCGCCGGGCTTCAAATTCCCCGGCTCGGTGAAGTTCACCGAAGGGTTCGAAGCGAGGTTCCACAAAGTCCCGCGGGAGCTCTCGGCTCACGGTTACGACGCGATGGGACTGACGCTGAAGGCGATTGCCGAAGCGGGGACGACCGAACGCGCCGCGGTACGCGAAGCGCTGGAAGGGATCAAGTCCTACGAAGGCGCCCAAGGCCCGCTGACGTTCACCGCCGAAGGTGACGCTCGCGGCGAAGGCGGCGTGGTGGAAGTGAACGAAGGCGAACTGAAGACGATCGTCGAATAGCGACCGCCGTCGTCAGGGATCAGACGCGATCGCCCATTGCCTCGCGGTAGTGGGCGATCGCGCCGGAGATCTCCCGCGCTTCGCCGACCTTCATCCCTTCGAGGCCGAATTTGATCTGGGACAGCGCCTTGCTCGAGGCGCCACTGCGCTTGCGCCCCTCCTTGGTGATCCGGGCGAGCACCCGGCGACGGTCCTCGGGGGTGTGTTCGCGCGTCACCAGCCCTTTGCGTTCGAGCTGGTCGACGGTGTTGGTGACGGTGGTGGGATGGACGGTCAGCCGTCGTCCCATCCGCCCCAGCGGCAACGCGCCGTCGTGGGCGAAGTCGAGCAGCACCAAGGCCTCGTACTGAGGAAAGGTCAGGTCGAACTCGCGCAGGGCCGTTTCGATCCGCGCCACGGCGAGCTGCGAGAGGCGGTTGACGTTCGCCACCGCTTCCATGTGCGCCTGGGCGCCGAGGTCATGGGCCCGCCACTGGCGGATCGCCTCACCGACTGGGTCGAGCCCGTCCATGGCCGCAACGCTATCCGATGGTCGGGCGTCCTCCTTGCTCGGACGGGACCGTGGCTTCCATCTTCGCGACACAGATTTAGTCTAGTATCCAAATAACTGAAATACGACTATCTTCAGGAGGAGCGATGACCCCGAGCGACACCGTGAAGGCAGGCGACCCGCGTCTGCCCGCCCATTCCGACAGCGCCCCGGTGCGGCGTTGGATCACCTCGATGGAGGCCGAAGGCAAGGGCGAGGAGGCCTGGGGACGGGTCGCGGTCTGGGATCGGATGGTCAAGGAGCACGACGTGATCCGGACCAGCATCGACGGCCGCGTCGGCATCGTCGAGCTGAACTACCCGCCGAAGGCCAACGCGCTGGTGCCGCCGATGTACAAGCTCTTCGTCGAGGCGATGGAGGAGATGGCGAACGACGACGAGGTCTGGGTGGTGCTGATCACCGGCACCGGCCGTTCCTTCTCCAGTGGCGGCTACGTCGGCACCGACGCTTTCTACGCCGGCCTCGATGCCGGCCACGACGGCGCCAAGGGCGAGCCGATCCGGCGCACCCTGTGGGAACTCTTCTCCGCCGTGCCGCGCTCGATCACCGAGTGCGAGAAGCCGACGATCGCCGCCGTCAACGGCCCGGTGATGGCCGAGTCGCTCGACCTGGCGCTGGCCGCCGACCTGCGCACCGGCTGCGCCAACACCCAGTTTCGATTCTCCTTCGCCGCGACCGGCAACACCGCCTACACCGGTGCCGCCTGGACCCTGCCGCGGCTGATCGGCGCGGGGCGCGCCCGACAGTACCTGATGATGGCCGAGTGGGTCGACGGGCCGACCGCCCACGGCTCCGGCCTGGTCAACTACCTCTTCCCGGATGAGTCCTTCCGCGAGGACAGCCTCGAGCTGGCCCACAAGCTCGCCGGCCTGCCGCCGATCACCCAGCGGCTGATCAAAAAAGAGATCAACCTCGGCCTCGGCATCGGCGACCTGCGCTCGGCCCAGGACGTGTACTCGATGATCGAGCCGATCGTGCAGTCGACGGAGGACCACATGGACGCCGAGAACGCGGTGATCGAGAAGCGCCCCCCGGTCGTGAGAGGATTCTGAGCGAACGGGAACGGGGCCCGAGAGGAGAGATGAATGGCAACGCCTGACGTGAAAATGTGCCGACGGGTGGTCACCGGGATCAGTGGGGACGGCCGCTCGAAGGTGGTCTCCGACGGCCCTTCCCCACACCTCAAAGAGGCGCTCGGCTACATCGACTTCGCGGAGCAGTGGCTGACGCCGTCGGCGCCGCCGGTCGCCGGCGAGGAGTTCCGCGACCTCGCCGCCGAGGCGCCGGAAACGCTGGAGCCGGAGGACCCCGACGGCTCTCTGCTGCGCACCAGCGTCTACCAGCCCGATCCGCCGGGCTGGACGCTGGAGAACGCGATGCACGCCTCGAAGACGCTTGACTACGTCTTCTGCCTGGCGGGCGAGATGACCTGCATCATGGAGGACGGCGAGGTGACGCTGAAACAGGGCGACGTGCTGATCCAGCGCGGCACCCAGCACGCCTGGTCGAACCGCACCGATGAGCCGGCGATGCTCGGCTTCGTGATGCTCGGCGCCCCCGACCACGGACAAGGGCTGGAGTAGGCGTCGAGATCAGGGACCAGACATATTTCCCAGACCCGCATGCCTGGTATTCGACAAGGGGCAAACCGCACCCTCTGTAAGAGCCATCCTCGGCGGCTCTCTACAAGGATCATCCTCGGGCGTGAATCGATTGCGAGTCCTCGGTCCAGGCCTGGGCGGTACGGGCGAGGGCGGGGACCAAAATGGCAAAGGCGGAAGTTCAGCGCCAGGCAGAAGCTGGAGATCGTCCTGGCGGGCCTGCGCGAGGACCGTTCCGTGCGCGACGGCCAGATCCAGGAAGCCCTCTTACCAATGGGGTGAGCAGCTGCTGGAGGCCGGCGCGGAAAGGTTCGCCGGTAAGGAGGAGCGCGCCGGCGAGAAGGCCAAGAAAAACGGATCGCCGAGCTCGAGCGGGTCCTGGGTCGCAGGACCCTGGAGCTCGGGATCGCGGGAAAAGCGCTGCGAGGTTGGGGGTGGGAGAGCGCGTCACCCGTTCTCGCGGACTTGTCGCCGAGGGGTATCCCGTCGCGACCACGGCGCGCGTGATGCAGATCGGCCGGCAGGCGATCTACCGGACCCCGAGGAGAAGACCGGCCGCGACCCGGCGGCCGGTCCGATTCGATCTTGGCAGTATCCGACTCAGCTCCTGTCGAGCGGGTGTGCCGGTCAGCTCTGCGATACGTCTTGTCTGCATCCAACGATCGGAGGAGACATGGACGACGACCATCGCCCGGCCCGGCGCGTGCGCGTCGAGCAGGGCATCTACCTACAGCCGAACGGGAAATACGCCGTCTGTTTTATGGCGGCCGGGCGGCCCCGCTTCCGCACGGTCGGCTGCGACATCAAGAAGGCGCGGACGGAGCGGACTCTCTTCCTCGAGTCGACCCGTGCGGGCATGCGGCTGGCGACGCCGGAGCTCCGCTTTGCTCGGGTCGCCGGGTGGTGGATCGAGCGCTACGAGCGGCGGGTCGAAGCAGGCGAGCGCCGTGAGCGCTCGCTCGAGAGCAACCGCTACCACCTGAAAAAGCATCTGCTGCCGACGTTCGGTCCACGCCTGATCCGCACCCTCGTTGTCGAGGACGTCGCCGACCTGATTTCCCGGCTCCGGGCGACAGGGAAGTCGGAGAAGACGATTGCCGGGGCGCTGGCGACGCTCCAGAGCATCGTCCGCCTCGCGCTGCGAAACGGCTGGATTTCGCACAACCCGGCAGGATCTGGTCGACATAAGGCCGTTCATGACTATCCGGTTGACTCAGGTGAGCGCCTCGACAGCGCTCCTGGTGCCCCGCCCCGCCCAGCGACTCGATGAGTGAAGGATTGTGGTCGCCGGGGCGACCACAATCCTTCAGCGGGCGCTCCGCCTGATGTGGCGCCGACCACGTCGGAGCGGCAAAGCCTGACGGAACCGGATAGTCATGAGGCCGTTTATCGAGCCTGGTCTACATAAGCCCAGTTCTCGGGCGCCGAAATGGATAGGGGGCGACACCGCAGCCCGCTCCAGTTTTCACCGGCGGGCCGTCGGCCCGATTCGCCCGTGTCTGTCAGCTCTTTGCACGGGTCGACGCTCCGCTCGCTCGCCGAGTGCCGTCAACGACCTCCTGCGCGCGCTCCCCCGGAGCCGTAGTAGTCGCCGACCTGGCCTCGGGCGTCCTCGTCTAGGTCGGTGTCGCCGAACCTTGGAGAGTCCTTGATCTGGTCCTTCGTCCGCGACACGTACACCTTCTCCTCGTCGGCATCGACGCGCTCGATGACCCCGGCGGGCAGGACGACCTTCTTGCCGAAGATCCACGGACCGGTGTCGACGACCAGGCCGTGGGCGTTCTCCTCGTAGGTGGCCTCGTCGATCTTGCCGATGCTCCCGTCGAGTGCCTCGACGTCGAAGCCGGTCACGTCGACCCCCTGGGTCGGATCGGCGCCGATCCCCGAATCGACTCCGAACACCCACATCTCGATGATTTCCTCGGTCATGATCTTCTCCTCCTGTTGGATGGGTTCGCCGGCGACGGACCGGGGTGGGTCCGGCGATGCGCGTTCGCTCAGGTCCGACTCCGACCGCCGACCGCTGTCGGCCACACCGACGGCAGGGGAGCCGGATCCGCCGACCACCCGATCACTGCGGATCGTGAAGGTGAGCGGCACGAAGACACCGTCCTTGGCCCGGCAGCGCGGGCACGCCATCGCCGACGGCGCCGCGCCCGCGTTGAAGCTCGTGCCACAGCGCTCGCAGTAGAACATCGATCCTCCGGCGGGACCGGACCCTGCGGCGTGGCTGCCTCGCCCCTCCGGGCCGCTGTCGGTCCCAGGGTCCGGGTACCCGGACCACCCGTGCCGCGAAACGACCTCGGCACCGCTCAGTCGTCGGTGGCAGACCTCATCGCCTCGACCGCGTCGCCGAGGGTCTCGTAGACGAGGCCGTCCTGCGAGAGGCCGGTGATCTCCAGGATGCGCTCGACCTGATCGGCTGGGCAGCAGACGACAAGGCGCCGACCTTCCGTTTCGAATCTTTGGCGCGCGCGGAGGATCACCGCGATCCCGGTCGAGTCGATGAACTCGCAGCCACCGAGCCCGACCACGAGCCCGACGTTGCCGGCGCCGACCGCCTCGATCGCCCGGCCGAGGCGGTCGGCGACCGCTAGGTCGAGCTCCCCCGCGACCGAGATCTCGCAGTAGCCCGCGGCGAGATCACGCTGCTCGAGGGAGAAGCCAGCCATTCCGGCAGTATCCCACCGCCTTCACAAGGGTCCCAGCGACGCGACTAGGAGGCCCGACCCATCGGCATGCAGACGGTGAGCTCGGTGCCGCGTCCCCGTCGCGAGGTGAGGTGGAATTCCTCGGAGAGCGCGCCGATGATCGGCAGGCCCATGTGCAGGCTCGGGAGCTCGCGCTCGGGACGGGGGAAGACGCCGACCCCGAAGTCGCGGACCGTCAGGCAGAGGACATCGTCCGCAGTGCTGACCGTGATCGCGACGTGGCCGTCGACACCTTCCTCGTGGGCGTAGCGGACCGCGTTGGTGAAGGCCTCGCTGACGACGGTCCGCAGGTCGTCCAGATTCCGGCGCGCCATGCCGAGGCGGTCGGCCTCCGTCGTGACCACCTCACGGGCGAGCGCGATGCTCTCGGGCCTGGCTGGGAATTCGATCTGCACGGCGCCGCCTTCCATCTGTCGCGGATACCCGACGGCGAAAAGCAAAAAAAGCCGTTCCGTTCTTCCTCTTCGGTGGCGCTCACCCGACCGGGCTCGGCTCCTCGTGAGTCGCCTTCGTCTCCACCTGACCGGGCGCGCCGCTCGGCCTCCCGCCAGATCCGCGAGATCAGGAAGACGTTGAAGTCGGCCCCCAGCGCGAGCATCAGGATCGCGGTCGCCACGGGCACGAAGAAGGAGAGCTCGTTGTAGCCGAGCAGGTCCTGGAAGACGTAGACCGTGAGGCCGAGGGAGGCGGCGGCGACGAGAAGGCTGGAGCCGAGCGGATAGAAGGTCGCTCGGCGACGATGAAACCGCCTCCAGGGGGACCCAGACGAGGTCCCACGGGAAGAAGCTCGCCGAGGAGGAGTCGGTGGAGACCGAGCGCCGCTGTACCGAGGTCGCGGGCGAACGCGAGGGCAAGAAGACCGCGATCCTCGACAAGGCAGCCGAAACCAAGGCCGAGGGCAAGGCCTTCATGGACATCTACCTGGGCGAGGAGTCCGACGAGCTCGACGGCTTCGAGTTCCTGACGATGACCGAGGCCGGTGAGGCGGGTCACTGGGCGATCCTCGCCGAGCTGAACGAGAAGGCGGGCGAGGAGAGGATCCGCGAGTTGACCGATTGGGCGCTGCCGCTGCAGGAAGGTCATCTCGAGCAGGTACGGGAGGGCTCACTGCAGCTCGCCGCCGAGGAGGACCCATACGGGGAGTATCGAGGGGCGCCGCGCCGGGCATGCGCGCCACGGCGAGCCCGATATCTAGTCGGACCTCGTCACGAAGCTGATCCGGCCGTTGGTCTCCAGGATCGCCCAGCGGACATCCTCGATCGAGGAGATCCCTTCCAGGCGTGCCTCGGCGCCGATCTCCTCGCGGGTCAGCCGCTGTCGTCGCAGGTTCGGCTCGATCACCTCGCCGTCCTCCACCAACACGATCGGCTTGCCGTTCAGGATCGGGCGCATCCTCTGAAGCGGAAGCTGACGTAGGAGAGGGCGACCGTCAGCAGGCCGATCGTCGAGATCGCCAGCATCGCCCCGGTCAGCGACTGGTCGTTCTGGGTCACGCCCTGCTGGACCAGGTCGCCGACGACGACCGGCAGGATCAGGTCGAACGGCTCCAGGGAGTTCAGCTCGCGGTGTCGGTGGCCGCGGCCTGGCCGAAGACGTTGGCGAGCGCGGCGAGGATGAAGACGAGGAGCAGGGCGAGGAAGCCGCGCCGCAACCAGCGGCCTGCGGAGCGGCCTTCGAAGTCGCGGTGGCGGCCGAGGTCGATTTCGGCCGGGAGATCCTCCGGTGGAACCTGATCGGTGGGGGCCGGATCCGGGCTTGCCACGACCTCTCCTTACCCCGGTCCCGGGGGCCATAGCCTTCCCGGGCTCCCTGGCGCTGGGATCATCGACCCCGAGCTGGGTACCTGTCCGGCGTCGATGATCGCGCTCACCTATGACGACGGCCCCGATCCGGTCTGGACCACGCTCGTCCTCGAGGCGCTCGAGCGCCACGCGGCGCGTGCGACCTTCTTCGTCCAGGCGCGGCGGGCGGTCGAAAACCATCGGCTGATCGAGGCGATCGTCGAAGGCGGCCACGAGGTCGGCTTCCACTGTCTCGATCACGTGCGCCATTCCGAGCGGCCCCCGGGGGCGGTGGACGGCGATCTGCGGATCGGCCTCGACATGCTGCGGGTCCTCGGCGTCCATCCTGGGGCCTGGCGCGCCCCCTGGGGCGTGGAGACCGACGAGACCCGTCGACTTGCCACGGAGTGCGACCTGCGACTCTGGGGCTGGAACGTCGACACCCACGACTGGCGCGGCGACGATGCGCGCCGGATGTTCACCGCCCTCCAGGCCCAGGGCGGTCTGCGGGCGGGAGACGTCGTGCTGATGCACGACGCGCTCGGCCCGGGTGCGCGACGGGAGGACTGCGCGGAGACGGTCGCACTGACCGAACTGCTCCTGGCGACCGCCGAGGCCGAGGGGCTGCTGACCACCACGGTCTCCGAGGCGGCAGCGTGAGCGAGGTCGGCCTGTCAGACCACGCCGGGGACGGCGAGAGACAGGGCGACGAGGCGGTCCTGGGTGCGCGGCTCGACCAGGCACTGGCGGCGATCGCCGCCGACGCCGCAGAGCTCGACGAGAGTCCGCGGTTCCCGCGGGAGGCGATCTTCCACCTTGCCGACGCCGGCGCCCTGGCGGCGACGATCGGCGCGATCCGCGAGGAAAGATCGGTGCGGGCGGAATGGCAATTGCTCCGCTGCGTCGCCGCGGCCGACAGTTCGGTCGGAAGGATCCTCGACGGCCACCTGAACGCGGTCGAGCGGCTCGAAGTCGCGGCCGAGCCCGAGGTGCGCGAGCGCGAGCTGGCCCCGGTCTCCGCGGGGGAGAGACTTCTCGGCGTCTGGGGCGCCGACCCGGGGCCGGGAGAGGGCGAGCCCGCTCGGCTCACCGAGATCGGCAGCGGCCTCATGCTCAGTGGTGTCAAGACGTTCTGCTCGGGCGCGGGCGGGGTGGACGGGGCATTGGTGATGGTCGGAAACGACGACGGCGCGCCGCCGGCGCTCGCGCTGCTCGACTGCGGCGGGGAGGTCGAGGTCGACCGCTCCTGGTACCGGGCCGCAGGACTGCGGGCCTCCGAGAGCCATCGCGTCGTCTTCCACGATGCCCCGGTCACCTCGATCCTCGGCGAGCCGGGCGAGCTTTCCCGCGATCCCTGGTTCTCGCGCGACGCCATGCGCACCGCCGCGAGCTGGGCCGGGATGATCGACGCCGCCGTCGCGGCCGCGCTCGGCGACCTCGCCCTCCGCCATGCAGAGGAGCCGCTCGCCCACCTCGCGGCGGGGCGGATCGCCGCCGGTCAGGGAACGGTCGACGCCTGGCTCGACCACGCCGCCACCGCCGCAGACAGCTCCCTCGCCCGGCCGGCCGACCTACGTCCGTGCAGCGTTGCTATGCGGGCGGAGATCGCCGCCGCCGCCAGGGAGGTCCTCGAGGCCGCCGCCGCCGGGTGCGGCTCCCACCCTTTCGTCACCGGAGGTCGACTCGACCGGGTTCGCCGGGACCTCGAGACCTTCCTCCTCCAGCATCGGCTCGACCCGCTCCTGGCGCGGCTCGGTGCCGAGAGGTTGGCCCGGCGATGACCGCCGATACCGAGGGTCGGAAGGCCCGCGACCGTGCTCCGGTCGAGCACTTCGAGCGGCTCGCGCGCAGCTCCGAGGACCCGTGGAACTACGCGACGAGCGAATACGAGCAAAAGAAGTACCTCGACACCCTCGACCATCTGCCGCCGAGGACGGGACGCACGCTCGAGCTCGGCTGCTCGGTCGGTGTCTTCACGGCGATGCTCGCTCCTCGCTGCGCGTCGCTTTCGGCCGTCGACTTCAGCCCGACCGCGCTGAGGCGGGCGCGCGAACGTTTCGGCGACGCGCCGGGCGTCGCCTTCGAGCAACGCCGCCTTCCCGAGGAGATGCCCGACGGACCGTTCGACACCGTCGTCTGCGCCGAGATCCTCTACTACTGGAGCGCAGGTCTGGTGCGCGAGGGTCTCCGCCGGATCGAAGCCGCTCTCGCGGGCCCGGGAACCCTGCTGGTGGTCAGCTGGCGCCACGCCGACCCGCGCCGCGAGCTGGACGGCGACGACGTCCATCGGATCATCGACGCGGAGACGAATCTCCACCTCGACGCCAGCAGCACCAGACCCGACTACCTGCTCGACCGGTGGGTGACCCGTTGAGCGCTGCGGAGCGGATCGTGATCGTCGGCGGCGGACCTGCAGCCCAGGCGGCCGCCGGGGCCTACCGCGAGGTCGGCGGGGCGGGCGGTGTCACGATCCTCGCAGGCGAGCCCGATCCGCCCTACGAACGTCCGCCCCTCACCAAGGATTTCCTGCGAGGGGAGTCCGGGCGGGAGGCGCTGTCGATGGTCGAGGCCGACTGGTACGAGGAGCGGGGGATCAAGATCCGCACCGGGACGGAGGCGTCCTCGCTCGACCTCGGCGCGGGGGAGGTCCGCACCGTCTCGGGCGAGCGGATCGCCTTCGACCGCGTCCTCCTCGCCACCGGCGCGGATCCGGTGGTTCCCCCGATCCCGGGTGCCGACGTCGACGCCGTACAGACGGTGCGCCGGATCGGCGACGCCGAGGCGATGCGGCGGATCGGTCATGACGACCGCGCACTCGTCGTCGGCTCCGGCTTCATCGGCTGTGAGGCGGCGGCCTCGCTGGCGATGCGCGGCGCCGACGTGAAGATGGCGACGCTCGAGGAGCTGCCGCAGTCGGGGCGGTTGGGCCGCGAGGTCGCCGGGCGGATCGCCGGATGGCTCGGCGATCTCGGTGTCGAGATCCTGGCCGGGGCCGAGCTCTGCGAGATCAGCAATGCCGGCGACCGCGCGGCGAGGGCCCGCCTCTCTGGCGGCGAGGAGGTCGTCGCCGACCGGGTCGTTCTCGCCCTCGGGGTCGGCCGCAACGACGATCTCGCCGAGGCGGTGGGGCTCACCGTCGACGACGGCATCGAGGTCGACGCGTCGATGAGGACCGCCGACCCCCGCGTGCTCGCCGCCGGCGACGTCGCCTTCGCCTTCAACCCGTCGGCGGGCCGTCGGCTGCGGGTCGAACACTGGGGTGAGGCGCTGAACATGGGGCTGGTCGCGGGGCTGACGATGGCCGGGGCGAAGGCGGATTGGGCCGCCGCGCCGGGATTCTGGTCGACGATCGGCGAGCAGACGATCAAGTACGTCGGCTGGGGCGAGGGGTTCGACGACCTTCGCTTCGAGCCCGGGGAGGACGGTGCCTTCGCCTGCTGGTACGGCCGCGAGGGCGAGATCGTCGGAGTGGCCGCGCACGACGACGATGCTTCCTACGAGAAGGGCCGCGAGCTGATCGAGTCGAGGGCGAGATGGAGCTGAGCGTCGCCACGGCGGGTCTGCCCGTCCCGGCCGAGGAGGTGCGCGCGGTCGTCGTCGTCCCCGCCCGCGACGAGGAGCTACGGATCGGGGCCTGCCTTGCGGCGCTCGTCGGCCAGGTCGAGATCCTGCCGGAGGAGTACGAGCTGATCGTCGTGCTCGACCGGTGTGAGGACGATACGGAGGGAGTGGTCGAGCGGTTCCGCGAGCGGCCCGGCGGCCCCGCGATCCACGTCGTCCCGGGACCCGGACAGGGAGCCGGGCAGGCTCGCGCGACCGGGATGGACATCGCATGCGCCAGGCTCGAAGGCGCCGGCCGGCGTGACGGGCTCCTGGCCAGCACCGATGCCGACTCGGTCGTCGCATCCGACTGGATCGCCCGCCAGCTCGAGGCGATGGCCAACGGAGCGGAGGCGATCGGCGGCGAGATCCACCTCGATCCGGTCGAGGCGGCGGCCCTGCCGGACGGAGTCCTCGAGCGCCGCGCGGCGGACCTCGCGGTCCGCGTCGAGGAGGCGGCTCTGCGCGGACCCGCCGAACATGCCCACTTCTCCGGCGCCAGCCTCGGTGTCACCCCGCGTGCCTACCGGCAGGCGGGAGGCATGGCATGGATGGCGGCGTTGGAGGACCAGGAGCTGGAGGACCGGCTGCACGGTGTCGGGGTCGAGATCCATCGACTGCGGCCGGTCAGCGTCGTCACCGCCGCCCGCACCGAGGGTCGCGCCGAGCGGGGACTGGCCCGCGACCTCGAGCTCGCCCGGTGGCTGGCCGAGCGCCGCTACGCCGGCGCCGACTTCAGCCTCGACGGGCTGCTCGCGGCGAAGGCGACGTCGATCGCGGCGATCCTGCCGGCCCGTGAATGTGCGGCGACGATCGGGCCGATCCTCGACGCGATCGCGCCGCTTCGGTCCGCAGGCCTCCTCGACGAATTGATCGTCGTCGACGCCGACTCGTCCGATGGGACCGCGGCCATCGCGGTAGAGCACGGCGCGACCGTGTTCTCCGAGTCGACCCTCGGGCCTGATCTCGGCTTGTGTCGCGGCAAGGGCGACGCGATGTGGCGGGCGGCGGGCGCGACGGACGCCGAGCTGATCGTCTACCTCGACGCCGACACCACCGACCTCCACCCGGGGTTCCTCCTCGGCCTCCTCGGCCCCGCGGTCACCGATCCGACGATCGCCCTGGTCAAGGGTGCGTTCCGCCGGCCGCTGAGCCTCGGTGTCGAGGTGCGCGAAGGCGAAGGTGGCAGGGTCACCGAGTTGGTGGCCAGGCCGCTCCTGAACCTCCACTTCCCGTCGTTGTCAGGCTTCGCCCAGCCGTTGGCCGGCGAGATCGCCATCCGCCGCGACCTCTTCGAGCGCCTCTCGATTCCGGTCGGCTATGGGGTCGAGATCGCGATGCTGATCGACGCGCTCGGTCTCGTCGGCCTCCACGGTCTCGCCGAGGTCGATCTCGGCACGCGCCAGAACCGCCATCAGGATCTGCGCGCCCTGAGCGCGATGGCGGGCGAGGTGATGGTCGCGGTCGAGCGACGGACCGGCGGCGCCCCGCGCCCGGCCTACCCGACCTTCCGCCCACGTCCCGAAGCTCGTCCCGACTCCGCAGAGCTCTGGCGGCTGCGCTGCGAGGAGCGCCCACCGCTGAAGGACGCCTGCGCGTGGTCGAAATCCGACAGCAGGAACACCGATCCTCCCACCCGTTCGTCATGAACCGCGTCCTTGTCGGCTGCTCGGGTTGGAGCTACGGCGACTGGCGCGGCGGGCTCTACCCGCCTGAACTGCCGCAGCGACGCTGGCTGGAGGTTCCCGGGGACTTCCGCTTCGCGGTGAAGGCGAGCCGCTACCTCACCCACATGAGGCGGCTGCGCGAGACATCGTCAAGAGCGAGAAGAAAGAGGGTCGCTCGACCAAACGGGCCAAAGAGATCGCGGCCCAGCTCTACAACGACGCGAAGCGGCTCGGGATCGAGGGCGCTCGAAGATGAGCAAGAGCGAACTTCAGCACGCCGTCGCCGGCGCGAGCTGACCGACGACTGCCCTGTTCAGTCGATCAGGGCGAGGACCTCGCGCTCGATCCTCTGCCGCGTCCGTTCGGACATACGACCCTCGCTCGCAGCGCGGCGGCCGACCTCGATCGTCTGGCCGTCGCGGTAGCGATCGAAGATGCGGGGGTCGATGTAGGAGCGGCGGCAGACCGCCGGCGTGTTGCCGAGCGCCGTCGCGACCGTCTTCACGGCGCGGGAGATCGTCCGCTTCGCCGCCGCGTCGGAGGCGGGCTTCTCCTCTCCCGCCAGAGCCGCGGCCGCGAGCAGGGTGCCGCTCCAGGTACGGAAGTCCTTGGCCGAGAACCCCTCGCCGATCGCCGTCTGGATGTAGTCGTTGATGTCGTCGGAGCGCAGGTCGCGCCAGCGTCGTCCCTCCTTCCACGCGAGCAGGTCCTCCGGGCCGCCTCGACGCCTGCGCATGGCTTCGAGGGCCGTGATCGCGGCCTCGTCTCCGATCGCCTGGATGCGCCGTCGGTTCGACTTCGCCGGGAAGTCGAAGACGATCTCCTCGCCGTCACGGTGGACGTGTTCGCGGCGGATCGTCGCCAGCCCGAAGCTTTCGTTGGCTTCCGCGTATTCCTCGGAGCCGATGCGGAAGAAGCCCAGGTCGAGCAGTCGCACGGCGGTGGCGAGGGCGCGCTCCCGCGGCATGCCTTCGAGCCCGATGTCTCGGCGGACGACCCTTCGCAGCTTCGGCAGACTGCCGGCGAACTCGCGCATCGCCTCGTACTTCCGCGAGGCGCGGCGCCGGTCCCAGCGGTCGTGGTAGCGGTACTGCTTGCGCCCCGCTTCGTCGAAGCCGGTGGCCTGGATGTGGCCGACCGGGTCGGGACAGATCCACACTTCCTTCCAGGCGGGCGGGATCGCCAACGCACGGATCCGTTCCAGCGTCTCCTCGTCGGTGACCGTCGTGCCCTCCGCGTCCTCGAAGGAGAAGCCTCGCCCGCGTCCGCGTCGATGGATCCCGGCGGCGGAGCAGTCGGAGCGGCGGAGTCGAGCCATCGGTCGCCGAGGTCCCCGGCGCCGGGTGCGACTAAACGGCGATGCGGAGCGGCTCGGGACTCTCGACCCGGAGCTCGATGATCTCCGCCCCGGGCCCGGCGGCGGCGACGAGCGTCGGGGAAACGCTCTGCGGTCCCGCGACATCGCGAGATCGATCCCCGCCTCGCCCGCGCGATCTGCATACAGCTCGGCATCGGGCCGCCCGGCGGTTCCCGCTAGCCCTCCGATCCAAGAGAAGCAGTCGACCGGAGTCTTCCCGGTAATCATCGAAGCGGTGGTCGAAAAGCCCGCCGAACCGGTTTGCTGACCCGAACTACGGGAATAGCTTGAGTATTTCGGCGAACCTGTTCGGGAAGTCCGGACCATCGTCTAGGTCACGAGGGCAGACATGTGAAGCGAATGCGGAAAGGGGGGCCAATTTCCGCACTCGGCCGTCTATAGAATTGGCGGCCTCCGTCACCTGTGGGGTGCGCAAATCCGATTCCGCTGCAGCTGCTCTGCTTCCCCGTGCGACCGAATTCATGAAACCCCAAGGGCCGAATTGCCCGACCGGGCCTCGGAAAGCCCTCAGTGCGATGTCGCGTCGGGCTCGTAGAGCGCCAGCTCGGCGAGGGCGGCGCCGATGCGCTCGAAGTCGGAGTCAAAGGACCAGAGGGCATGGCCGCCGCGGGTCGCAGCGACGGCGATCACCAGGTCGGTGAGTGGGAGGGTTCGGCCATCGCGGCGCAGGCGAGCGGCGATGCGGCCAACCTCACGCCACTCCGCCGGCTTCAGCTCCGCCCAGGGGAGAGAGGAGAGGGTCTCCCAGAGTCGCTCGGAGACCTCACCGTCGGCGCCCGCCATGAGCTCGGCCGCGACCGGGCCGCAGGTCACGACCGCCCCGGCGTCCAGTAGCGGGCCCAGCCCCGAGGCGCGGCCGCGGGCGCCGCGTCGAGAGAACTCGACCCAGACGGAGGTATCGGGAAGGACCACCGGAATCAGACCCGGCGATCGATTGCGCGCAGCTCGGCGGAGACGTCAGCTATCTCGATTTGGCCGGCGTTCTTGAGCAGCCAGTCGACGGCACCGCGACGCACGTGGTCGGCGATCGCGGCCTCAACGGCCTTGGTCTTCGACTCACCTGGGTGACGGGCCATCAGCGCGCGCATGAGTTGATCGTCGAGATCCAGCGTAGTTCGCATGGCATAAATATGGCATATCAGTCGCCCGGGCCGAGATGGACGGGCGCCCAAATGGAGGCCCTGTGGGGTACCTAAGCCCGAACCAGGCCAATTGCAAGGTCGACGGTGGCGAGCTCCACGTCCGGGCGCGGCTCACGCGGGCCCATCGCGGGACCCCGGCGAAGCGCGTCGCACTGAAGACCCCTGCCGCCTATCGAGATGTCCGCCGGATGACCTGCTCACGCACGGCGAACTTTGCGCGCTCGTCCCGGCGATCGTGCGCTCTCGTCCTAACGTCTGATCCGACGGCGAGGAAGGATCGAGGCCATCAGAACGATGCGGGCCCTGTACGCACGAGAAAGGAAGTCGATGAAAAGCAAACTGCACCTCGGTCGCGGCGTCCCGATCCTCGCCTGCGCCTTCTCCCTTGCCGGCACGGCGGCCGCCATCGCCCCCACCGCCGCCTCCGCCACCGTCACCAGTTGCGGCAACAAGAGCGTCAAGGTGCCCGTCGAAGGCGGCAAGGCGGAGCACATCCCGGTCCAGGCCGTCAGCGTCGAAGGCGGTCCCACCTGCGCCGAAGCGGTGAAGGTCATCGGCGGCGTGCTCGCCGGGAAGCCGCCGAGTGGCTGGAAGTCGATCACCCCGCACTACGAACTGCCCAAGGCCCTGGCAGAACAAGGCCTCTTTCCCCAGGAGATCAGGAAGGGCAGCAAGACGGTCAAGTACGCCATCCACGGCGGCTGATCTCGCCGGGCGCCCCGTCTTCTTCGCCGCGATGCGCCCCACCCAGGAAACAGCAAGAAAGGAACAAGGATGACCAAGCACAAGTTCGCGGGGGCTCCGTCGTCCTCGTCTGTGTCCTCCTCGCGATGATGATGGCCGGGGGCCCGGCCGGCGCTAAGCCCAGGTTCGTCCCCTCGGTAACCACGTACCACGGGACCTACTCCGACGCGAACGGGACCCATGAAGCCATCGCGACCGTCGATGACGAGAAGGGCAAGTACAGGGTCGACCTGCACGTCGAGCTATTGGGCGTCTGCCACGCGACGGGGGAATTCGAAGCGTTGCTCCCGGTCACCGAAGGAGCGCCGCTGAAGGGCAGGACCTTCAAGTTCCACGGGAAGACTCCGGTCGAAAGCGAAGATATTCGCAACTACTACTTCACCGTGACGATCAATGGCCACTTCACCTCCTCTAGCGCATTTACGGCGACCGTCAGCGCCTCGGCATCGGTCGAACCGGGCAATCCCGAGCCGACGGACCAGTGCAGCGCGGGGCCTGTGACCTTGAAGATGAAGGCCTGACGGAGTACCGCACCACCTATCTCGGCTCTCGCGACGACAGGGTGCAGCGGTGCTCGCCGGGGCTGACCCCGTAGGCGCGGGCGAGGTAGGAGGGATCGGTGAAGCCGTTGCGCCAGCCGATCTCGCCGATCGTCAGGTGCGCCAGCCCGGGATCGGCGAGGTCGGCGCGGGTGCGCTCGAGCCGGCGGGTCGCCACCCAGCGGCCGAAGCTCGGCCCGCGTGTCGAGAACAACCGATGCAGGTAGCGGGTCGAGATGCCGACCCGCGAGGCGACCAAGGACGGGGATAGCTCCGGGTCACCGAGCGAGCGCTCGATCTCGTCGAGCGCCGCCTGGGTCAGCGCGGCACGCGAGCCGGTGGCGAGGGCGCCCGAACCGAGCGCGAGGGCGATCAGCGAGAGGAGCCGCTCAGATAGCGGCCGGCCCATCGCCGCGTCGATTCCCACCCCGGCGTAGAACGGGCGCAGGGCACCGCCCGCGGCGGCGCCGAGACCGGCGTCACCGCGCACCGTCGTCGCGGTCACCATCTCGGGCCGGGCGAGCAGCGGCATCAGCATCTCGCTGGGAAGCACCAGGGAGAGCTGCTCGAACTCTTCCTCGAAGTCGAGTGAGAAGGGCCGGGTGCCGTCGACCACGGCGAAGTCGCCCGGACGCAGCTCGGCCTCGCGGCCGTCCTGGGTGACTCTCGAGCGGCCGCGCAGCGGCATGTTGAGGAAGAACACCTCGCCCGGGCTGCGGCGCACGTCGGTGTCGGTGCGCTCGACCGTCTGAGCCTCCGCGGCGATCGCGGCAACGCCGAGCGACCCGATCCGCGAGGCGCCGACGGACCCGCTGAAGCCGGCGCCGTCCCCACGCGAGAGCGTCACCGGCACGAATGCCTCCCAGACCACCTCGCGCCAGAAGGAGAACTGATCGGACTCTGGCAGGACGGCGGTCGTCCAAGCGTGCTGGTGGGCGTCCACGGCGACGGAAACTCTAAGCAGATATCGACTCTCCGGCAAGCGATCCAGCACTACGGATGTGGGCGAAAAGTGCGTACCCGTACCGAATCCGCACGCTCTCTGGTCCTGGGTCGGCCGCGAGGAATCAGCAGTGTTCCGCCGTCGCCGCCTGGTAGGCACAGGCCGGCCTGAGGCGCGGAGGAAGGTGAAGTGTCGATCAGCGTCTACCGATCGGGAGGGTGGGCCTCGGTCTGTCATCACCTCCTCCACTCACGCCCTATGAACAGTGCGCGCTCGTCCGTGGATTCGGGCGCGCTCATCCTAACTGCCCAGGCCCGACGTGAGCAGAATCCACCGCGCACACCGGTACGTGGAGGCCGCCGAGCGCGGGGCGGGAAAGGAACAGATGAAGATCAGCAGTCAAGCCCTGGCACGTGAGCTGATCTAGGTGATGGGTGGATTCAACTTCTGGCGAGATGTGGCGAGCCCCGTCCCACGCTCCGCGAGAGTTCGCGAACGAACCCTTATGGCCGACCCGATCGGTGCAGCCTGGACCTGGATCGCCTGCGGCGCCGTGTTCGCGATCCTGCTCGCGCCCGCATCGGCGGACGCCGCCGCACCGACCGGTATCAGCGACTGCACCGCGAAGGCGGTCGAGGCGGCGGTCTCCGCAGGTGGCAGCTATGTCTTCGAATGTGAGGCCGCGATCCAGGTTCCTGAGCTGACGGTGACCCGGGACGTCAAGTTCGCCGGCGATGGGATCCACGTCGCGACCCTGTCCGGTTCCGGCGCCCGCATCTTCGATGTCGAGGCGGGCACGTTGACGTTGTCCAGGGTCGATCTCGTCGGCAGCTCCGTGACCACCGCCGACGCGAGTGCCGGCGCGGCGGGGGCAAACGGCGCCAACGGGGCGATCGGCCAGGCGGGCGCGGTCGGCAGCCCTGGCACCGACGGCGGGCCCGGTGGCGCCGGCAAGAACGGCATCGACGGCGCCGACGGTGACGCCGTGACGGCCGTCGCCCAGGGTGGTGGCATCTATGTCGGCTCGGGCGCCACGGTGAGTCTGGATCACGTGAAGTTGAGCGGTATGACGACGACCGGCGGTCAGGGCGGCCAGGGCGGCCAAGGTGGCTGGGGTGGAGACGGTGGTGAAGGTGGCCGGGCCGGAGGAGACCTCGGTTCGATCGGCGGGCCCAGCATCCGGGGCGGTGGCGCCGGAGGGGACGCCGGCGACGGAGGTCACGGTGGAAACGGTGGCGCTGGCGGCGACGCTCAGGGCGGCGCGATCTACGTCGCCCGGGGCGGCGTGCTGACAGCCTCCTCGACGACTTTCCAGGGCGACCAGGCGACAGGCGGCGCGGGCGGCGGTGCCGGTTCCGGTGGTGACGGCGGCAACGGCGGCACCGCGGGAGGCAGCGCCAAGCCTCCGTTCCGGAACGGCGGGGCCGCGGGGGATGGGGGAGACGCCGGACTGCCCGGGACGGGTGGCGATGCCGAGGGCGGTGCCCTCTACAACGCCGGCACGGTGACGCTGCGCAACGTCACCTTCACCGCCGACACTGTCGCCGCCGCCGCCGCCGCCGCCGGCGCCGGCGCCGGCGCCGGCGGCACCGGCGCCTATTTTGGCTTTCCATCGGTGACCTGGAAGGGTTTCGAGACGCCACAGACGCTGGGGCTCGGCGGGCTCCCCGGCCGCGCGGGCCTCGGCAGTGGCGGACCGATCGACTGCACGCCCGCCACCGGGCCCAGTTCGCTCGGTGTCTGCGGCGGCCTCGGCGGGGCAGGAGGAAATGCCGGGAACGGCACGGTCGGGGGCGATGGCGGAGACGCCGAGGGCGGCGCCCTGTACAACGCGGGCTCGCTGACCTGGGCCGGCGGGATCGTGCTGCGGAACTCTGCCGCCGGCGGCAAGGGCGGCTCAGCCGGTGACACGTTCACCGGCACCACCGGTGGCGACGACGGGAGCGCCACGCCGGAGGGCCCGAACGGTGCCGACGGCACGACGGGCTCCGGCGGGTCCGGCGGCGCGGCTCACGGGGGTGCCGTGTGGCCCGACGAAGTCCTCGGCGCGGCCGGCGGATCGACGGCCGGGCGGCTCGCCCCCGATGCCGCCAGCCCGATCACGGCGAGCCAGATCATTGGCAGCGGCAACACCGTCGCGGGCGGCAGCGGTGGGAGTGGAGGTAACACGATCAACTACACGACCGGCGAGCTCAGCCCCACCACGACCGCCGGCTCACCCGGCGTCGCGTCGGTCGGCGATCCGAGCTTCCTCGGCTCCGCTGCGCCGGTGGTCACCTCGGTCGACCCGGTCCAAGGGCCTCTCGGCGGCGGCAACGTCGTGGTGATCCACGGCTCGGGCTTCCAACACCCAGCCCTCACGCTCGCCGCGGTGTACTTTCTGCCCAGGGGCGACACCGCCGACAAAGGCTTGGCCGCCGTCTCGCCCGTGGTCGTCTCCGACACCGAGATCGACGTCGTCGCTCCCAGCGCAACGGCGGCAGCCGGCGCCGGCAGGCTCGAAACCAGCGTCGTCGTCGAGTTCACGAACTCACCGGCATGGCCGACCCCGCTCGACATCACGGCGGCTCCCGCCTCCCCTGGCACCAACAACTACCTGTTTGCCCTGTACAACGGATGCCGGATCACCGCTGACCCAGCCGTGCAGAAGGTCGGTCAGAACGTCGACCTGGCCTGGTTCTCCGACGCCGGCTACTACGGTGACACGGCTTACATCAGCGACGCCGACCCCGCCGCAACGCCGAGCGGGGACTTCGAGGCTGTCCCGGACAGCGGCCATGTCGAGGAGTCCAAATCCTCCCCCACCTCACTGACCTACTGGTTCTCGCTGTACCCGAAGTCGGTGGCCTACGGGACCACCGCCCCGGCCTGTACGACGAAGGTCACTGTCACCTGGACCGAGGACGGGGACCCCACCACTACGACCGAAGAAGGGGACCCGACCGAAGACGGGGACACCACCACGACGACCGACACGACGCAGTCGACCACCACGGCGCCCTCCTCGACCGACACGACGCCATCGACCACGGCCACCTCGACCCCGACGCCGGCGGGTACGTCCAAGACGGCCTCGACACCGTCGTTCGTGAGCTTCACGAGTCCCAGCGGTCAGGTGAGCGTCTCCGGGAAGCTGAGTCTTAGATTTTCGTGTCCGAAGGGCGGCGGGCAGTGCTCGGCGACCGTAAGCCTTACGGTCGCCGGGAAGGGCAGAAACGCCGAGCCGATCACCATCGCGTCGGGGACGGTCAAGCTGGCGGCGGGTAAGAAGGGCGCCCTTACTCTGACGCTCTCCCAGCGGGGCCGGCAACTCCTCAGGCACGCCCGCGCCCACAAGCTCCAGGTGACCGTGCTGCTGAAGTCCGGCAACACCACCGAAAAGCACACCCTCATCCTGAAACCGGCCTTACGACCCAGGCCTTCGGGTGTCCGGCTCGCGGCGTAGGCCGATCCGGCGCGGGTAGATGTTGCAAACGAACGCGGGGCCGGCACTCGTCGAGGGTCGTTTCTCGAACGCTTTGAGGTGTCGGTCGACGGGGGATGTCCGGCGTGGCCCGTCCGAACCCGTTGACGATGAGGGCCATGGACGGGGTGGTCGCGGACCAGGCTGGGCGACGCAGATCGTGCAACGAAGTAATGATCACCCAGCCGCACAGCCACACCGAACTCTGGGGCCGTGTCGCGAATTCTTCGACCTCGACGCGCGTCGAGGTCGAAGGCGGACAGGCGCCGGACGGAAGGGGCGGTCGGAAGATGATCTTCATGCGGGACTCCTCGCTGGTCCACGTCAACTCTCGTTCCCGGGCCCCGGCACGGCCCTTGTCCCGGTGTATGCCTTCCCCTCGTCCGGCTGGAGCAAGGTGTGCGGGAGGGTGGCGGTTCGATCGTCGTCTACGAGCAGTGGTTGCAGACCGACGAGGCGGACCTTCGGCTCGGGAAGGAGGGCGTACCCCGAGCCGGCCGCCGGCTGCAGGTTGAGATGGGTCGGCTCACCCGTCGTCCTCGACTCGATCTGGAGACCGGCCTGACGATGCAGGTATTGGGCGAGGATGTCGATTCTCTGATCGCGGCAGTGCTCGGCCTCGACCGATCGATCCTGCCCGTCCAAGGGCCGCCTGGCACCGGCAAGACCTTTCGCGCGGCGAGGGTGGTCGTTGCGGCACTGGCCGCAGGCATGCGGGTGGGCATCACGGCTCCGAGTCATGCGGCGATCAAGAACGTTCTCGACGCCGTCGAAAAGCACGCACACGAAGAGGGTCAGGCCTTCTCGGCGATCTACAAACCAAGGGAGGGAGGCGGTTACGAGGGTCCCCACGGGGTTCGACCGTCACCGACGCCGAGGGCCGTCAGCGGACACTAGGGCCGGCGGACATCCTTGTCGTCGCTCCTTACAACCTCGCTGTCCGCGCGATCGAAGCGCGTGTCCCGGCCGGAGTTCGGGTCGGCACCGTCGATCGCTTCCAGGGGCAGGAGGCTCCGGTCGTTTTCTACTCGATGACCTGCTCGACGGGAGAAGACATCCCGCGTGGGATGGAGTTCCTATTCGACGCCCATCGATTCAACGTTGCCGTCTCTCGGGCTCAGTGTCTCGCGGTGCTGGTCCATTCCCCGCGTCTGCTCGACGCGGACTGCCGCACGTTGAAAGCAATGGAGATGGTCGACGGGGTCTGCCGGTTCGTCGAGTTAGCGGAGTCGGTCGGTTAGGTAAGCCCGGGAGACGTCTTGACCGTGATTGCGGTCCTGGCCGCCTTGCTCGCGGTTTGGTACGCCCGTGCGACGATCCTCATCGCCGGCGAGGCCCGCGAGGACGCAGCGACCGCGCATGCCGAGCAGATGGTCCAGCAGGCCGAGCAGCTACTGGGGAGTACGAAGGCCCAGGAACAGGAGATGTTCTCCCGTGCCCGCCAGCTATATGAAAGTCGTGACGGCGGATCGGAAGCCGGCCTTGACTCCGAAGCGGCTCGCTTCACCGTGAGGTTCGGCCGCGGAGGTCCTTCACCTCGCACGGGAGATGATCCGCGCGGTCGATGATCTCCGGATCACCGGTAAGGAGTACGGCCCCTTCCTCCGCCGCGAGTGCGACCGCGAAGCAATCGGCCAAGGCGATCGGGTTCTCCGCCTTCAGCCTGGCTACCTCTCTCATCGCCGAGATCCCCGGCAGGTTCTCGTTGATCTGAGGCCGCAACTCCGCCAGGACCGTCTCGGCCTCCTGGCGTCCGTGGTCGCGGGTGGTCCGGTAGTGGACCTCGACCAGGTTCAGCCAGCTCATGGCGGGGCGTTCGTGGTCGACCACCTGCTGCACCACTTTTGCCGCCGGTTCCTCTCCGTCGAGCCAGGCGAGTACAGCCCAGGAGTCGAGGGAGTGATTCACCGTCGCTACCGTGGCTCCTTGCCTCGGTCGGCCAGCAGCCGTGCGGCCATGCCGCTCTTGGCGAAGCGACCGCGAAGAGAGGCGCGCCCGCCCACCCGTCTGACCACGATCCCGTCGTCTACCGGCTCGAAGGCGACATCGTCGCCTGGTCCAATCCCGATCTGCTCGCGCAAATCCTTAGGAATCACGACCTGTCCTTTGGCTCCCATCTTTTGAGTCATACAGAGTTAGTATAACCAGGTTCGACGTCGCGCGGCTCGAAGAATCACCGAAGCTCGGCCAGCCCGGTGGACGCGAGCGTCTGCTGCCGCGGACTACGGCGGGCCGCTAAGGCCTCACCCGTAGCGGGATTTCCCTAGAGATCCCCCCTTCATAGGGATAGCCCGGCGTGCCACGAACCTTGGCACGAGTCATGTACGTGATCGCCCGAGTGGTTCTGCCGAAGTAATACCGAAACGCGAAGTGCCCCACCCTCATGCGTGCTTGCGCTGCGGAATTCGAACCAGTGGGTCGGTGCTCGGGCCCCCGCTTCGAGGATGACGGTGACGGTGACCCTGTCGTTGTCGGGTCCCGGAATGTGTCCGGAGATGTCGACGAAATGCTTGTTCCGGGCGGGATTGTGAGCCGGACCAGGTTCCACGGAGACCGTTTTTGTCGGTTTCCTATTTAAGAGAGATTGCTCAGTTGAGCCTCCCGTCGAACGTATAGGGACTCGAACTCCACGGGAGATCGGTCACCGAGGGATTCATGGAGGCGCTCGTGGTTGAACCACGAGACGTACTCCACGACGGCCAGCTCGGGCTGTGAGCGGGACCGCCACGAGCGGTCGGCGAGGAGCTCGGTCTTGAAGGTGTCGACGAAGCTCTCGGCCATCGCGTTGTCGTAGGCGTCGCCGACCGAGCCCTGGGCCTCCAAGCCACCGTCGCCGGCTCGATCGAAGCCGGCCCACGTCGCGTCATCCTCGAGCCGGTCGAAGTCGAATTTGACGGCGACGAACTGCGTTTGGCGCCGACGGCCTGACGAGCGCGAACAAGCGCTGCGAACCGGCCGACCCTCCCGATCCGTTCCGGGGCAACATGTTGCGCTGGGCCGTTCCTTGGATTCGAACCGCTGGCCTCCTGGGTGCTATGTCCTCG
>Ga0153956_1000347_pt1 | contig 55385 bp, 41 predicted proteins | sample TSFL040MetaG_FD_104704 | JGI IMG/M metagenome (GOLD analysis project Ga0153956, IMG submission 104704) | Attine ant fungus gardens microbial communities from Florida, USA - TSFL040 MetaG | ecosystem: Host-associated > Fungi > Mycelium > Unclassified | place: USA: Florida, Wekiwa Springs...
ATAGCAGCTCCTGTCGTTCTTTATTCGCCAGCTTCACTGGCGTTGCATGGCGGCCTCGGCTCATCCAGACATGATAACCGAGGCAGTTATTTATTCAATCTATTTAAGGGATGTTGTACTAGTTGCGATGCGCGGGTGCGCTCGATCGGGTCGAGCGCTTACGCGGCTTCGGCCGTTATCCGCAGTGCTCAATCCTTCACGCCGAGTATCACGCTCGACGCCTTGAACGCTGCGACCGCGCTCGAGCCTTCCCGCAAACCGAGCGAAGCGGCGCTTTCATTGGTCACGACCGCGGTTATCACCGCGCCGCCATCGAGCACGAGCGACACCTCCGCGTTCACCGCGCCATGCCTCACGCTCTGCACGGTGCCGCGTAGCTGATTGCGCGCCGACAGTTTCAACGGCAGGCCGTCTTCGCCATCGACGACCAGCACGACCCACGACGCCTTGATCAGCGCGAACGCCGCCACGCCCTCGGCCAGAGCCAACGCCTCGGTGCTCTCGTGCGTAAGCACGGCGACGATCGTCTGACCGCCGGGCAGCGCGAGCGACACTTCGTCGTTGACGGTGCCGCGCGCGATCGCCGACACCGTGCCGTAGAACTGGTTGCGAGCACTCGTCTTCATGCCGATGCGGCCGATCAGATCCCAGTCCGTCGCGAAGCCTTCGATGGCCGCGCCCGCGCGTTCGAGAAAGCGCCGATGCTCGCGCTCGACCGCGCGAAACGTCTCGATCAGCCTGAGCGCGCGCGGCGTGAGCGTGGTGCCGCCGCCGCCCTTGCCGCCGGTCATCCGCACGACGAGCGGTTCGCCGGCGAGGTTGTTCATCGTATCGACGGCGTCCCACGCGCCCTTGTAGCTGACGCCGACGGCTTTCGCCGCGCTCGTGATCGAGCCGGTCTCGCCGATCGCCGCGAGCAGCGCGATGCGCGCCGCGCCGCCGAGCGTTTGCGCGCCGGTTTGAAACCAGACAGAGCCGCCGAGTTCGAGGGGTTCGCGGGGAGAATCGGTGCGGTCGTTGGTCATGGCGGCGAGCGGTCGAGAATATCGGGAGAAATCGCAAATCATTATAGCGACGGGCTGTTCGGCGTCCGGATGACTCTATGGATCACGATCTTTTTTGTGGGGATGCTCGTTGCGCGATCTGTTGCGCGGGCGCGCCGCGCCTGCACTTTCCACCCGCGCTGCCGATGGGTCTGTTGCCTCGGATCATGCCGCCCGCGCGGCGCCGCCCGCTATTCGCTTTTTTTGCTCGATTTCCCGGCCGCGGACCAAGGGGTTGTGTTGGGCGTGGGCCGGGCCATGCCTACAGCCAGCGCCAGATGCCCGCTGGCACACCGGCGAGCGGCATATGCGCCCACGTTGCCACCAGCCAGACGACAAAGCCGCCCACCAGCGCGTGCATGCCGAAGCCGCCCAGCCGCGCGCGACCGGTGGCGATCGCCGCGAAAGGAAAGTAGCTCGTCTTCGATTCCCAGACCGGCCACAAATCGGGTTGCAGACGCCGCTTTTTGCGGTCCTGCAACGCGGCGCCGACAAGCGCGAGAAACACGATAGCTGTCGCAAATACGATATTCCGCGTGGTCGGCATCACGGCGATATGACACAGGCCCCACAACGCGAACGACCACATCATCGGATGACGTGTCACCGCATACACGCCGCACGCCGTTTCAGGAAGCGATCCCGGCCCGCGGCCTTTGGGCATTGCCGGATTGCGGATCAGCGAACCCATCAGAAGGATCGACGCGATCAGCATGAGCACCGCCACGATCGCCCAGAGTCCATTTCCTACCGGCCCCAGCGGCGCGGATACGGGTGCGTTTCGGTAAGCGACGATCAGCCAGCCAAACGTCAGGATCGCAACCACCGAATAGACGCCCTGGAACCCGGGCTCGCCCAGCGCGCCGACCAGATGCCGTCGCAGCGGATGAGACAGCAGAAAGTGGCTGCCGACGAAGACGACTGCCGCCGCCACGAGAGTTTCGATGCTTTCCATTTGGCGTCGCTCCTCAAGTCCTGTCAGCGGATGAACGATTGTTCCCGAGCTGACCGGGATGTCGTGCGGCAAGCGTCGAACAACGTCGCCGCCAGCCAAGCTTACACCGCGACGCGGCTTCTATCTCAGCCGGAGCCCGCTCGCAATGCTCAAACCGCGTACTGCGCGACTCCATTGCCGAACGACCAGTTCTCCTTCCCGACCTCGACGAGATTGACGAACACGTCCTCGGGACGCACGCCCGGCGACTGGCCGAGTTCATCGACGATGCGCCGGTACAGCGCCTTCTTCTGCTCGACCGTGCGCGTGTTGCTCACGGTCAACTGGATCACGACGAAATCGTCGCCGCGCTCGATATTCAGGTACTGCCGGTCGTAAATCATGTTGTCGGGCGTGTGCTCGGTGAGCAGCATGAACATGTCGTCCTGCGGCACGTTGAACGTGTCCACGAGCGAACGCTGAATGGCAGCGGTCAACGCCTGGCGGTATTCGGCCGGCTTGCCGGCGCGCAGTGAAATCCGTGTGAGCGGCATGATGGGTTCCTTGTTGCGGTGTTGGGTTGAACACAGCTTAGGTGCGCCCATCCATAATAAACAGATATCTTTGGCGATTTCATCTATATCCGTTGAAAATGAAAGTGCTCGATCTCGATGCAGTGCGAGCGTTTGTGCTCGTCGCCGATCTGCGTAGCTTCACGCGCGCCGCGGACGCGCTCGACACCACCCAGTCGGCCGTGAGCCTGAAGCTGAAGCGGCTCGAAGCGCATCTGGGCAGGCAGTTGCTCGAGCGTACGCCGCGCGTCGTGCGTCTGTCCGCGGACGGCAATGCGTTTCTCGGTGCGGCCCGCGAGCTGCTGAACGCGCACGAACGCGCGCTCGGCGCGCTAGCGGTCGAGCGGCGGCGGCTCGTGCTGGGGCTCAGCGAGCATGTCGCCGGGCCAGATCTTCCGCAGTTGCTCGGCCGGCTCAATGCGCACGATCCGGGTCTGGTGATCGAGTTGCACATGGGCACGTCGGCGACGCTGCTCGCGCAATTCGACGAACGGCGGCTCGATGCGGTGATCGTCCGCTATGGCGCCGACGAGCCGCCGCGCGACGACGCGCAGGTGCTGTTCAGCGAACCGCTCGGCTGGCTCGCGACACCCGCGTGGCGGCCGCGAGTCGGCGAGCCGTTGGCGCTCGCGCTGCTGAGTTCACCGTGCAACGTGCGCGACGTGGCGTTGCGCACGCTGACGGTGGCGGGCATTGCGTGGCAGGAGGTGTTTGTCGGCGGCGGCGTGGCGGCCGTCGGCGCGGCGGCCGCGGCGGGACTTGCCGTTTCACCGCTGGCGCGCCGGGTCGCGCCGCATGGACTGGTCGATGTCGGCGAGCGGCTCGGCTTGCCGGCACTGCCGGAATCGCGCGTCACGCTGCATTCGCGCGTGCGCGAGCGGCGCTCGTCCGACACGTTGCGGCTGCTGGCAAACGGATTAGAGGCGGGATTGGCGGCGGCATGACGCGACCGGCGGCGCGCCAGCGCGAGCTTATGACCAGATCGGCCGCGCGGCCGCCGCGGCAACCGCGCTCAATCTCACACTCAGTGGATGATCGGCGGCAGCGAACCGCTGCGAGCCGTGGCCGGATTGACCGGCTGGGCGGAAGCGCCCATCGGAACGACGTTGCCCAGGTTGACGGATTCGGCCGGCGAGGCCGACGCGGCCGGCGCGGCCGGCGCAAGAGGCGCAACGGGTGTGCGCGATACAGCCGCTCTGGCGACCGCTGGCCTGGCCGTCGTCTTGATCGCCTGTGGCCGCGCGGTACGGCCCGGCGCGAAGTTGGCGCGCATGACCTTGCCCTGAGCCGGTTTCGCACGAGCAAGCTGCGTATGCGCACCCGTATGCGGCTTCGCGGCTCGAGCGCTCGCGTTGCCATGGGCGTGGGTCGTGCCGGTCGCGGCTATGCGCATGCCGCTCTTCGTCCCATGTTTCACGCCCGCGTTCGCTGCGATTTTCTTCGCACCGCCGCGGTGCGCCGCCAGCTTGCCGCCATGCGACGCCTCGTACCGGACGCTCGCCACCCGCTTCACATGCGCGCCGGATCCGGCCTTGCTGCCCCCGTTGGCCCCGGCACCCGCGCTGACCTTCACCGCATCTGGCCTTTTCCGTTCCGCCTGCGCGATATGCCCACTTGCAACCTGTCCGCTCGCCTCGGGCGGATTCCACACTTCCGCATAACCCGCCGCCAAAGCCGCTCCCGACACACACCACACGGCCAGCGCCGCTGCCACTGCTCGAACCAGCATCTCCCGCATCTCCCGATCGACTACTACCCAATACGGCTACCCAAACGAGCCAGGATTATATTCTCTTGCAAAAATCCACTTTTAGACTAATATGCATAATAAGTACACATAGGGACTCACCCGCTCATGGCTCACGCTGCCCGACTGACTCCCGAAGCACCGTTACGACGGCCGGCTTCGGAACCCACCGTTGCGGAGATGTCCGCGGCGGGTCTGCGCGCGTTCTTCAACATCGCGCGCGACTGGGACCTGAACGCCGACGAGCAGATCGTGCTGCTCGGCTCGCCGGGCCGCTCCACCTTTTTCAAATGGAAGGCGTCGCCGCAAACGGCCCGCCTCGGGCGCGACACGCTGGAGCGTCTGTCGCTGCTACTCGGCATCTACAAGGCGCTGCAGATCCTGCTGCCGCAACCCAACGCCGCCGATAGCTGGATCAAACGTCCCAACAGCGCGCCGCCGTTCGGCGGGCGCCGCGCGCTGGACCGCATGCTGGCGGGCAATATCAGCGATCTCGTGGCCGTGCGCCAGTATCTGGACGCGATGCGAGGCGGCTGGGCGTGACACGACCGCAATGGCAGGACCGCTGGACCAGCGCCGCGCTCGACTGGTCGCCCGCGTATCGCGTGATTCCGACGCGCTTTCCGGCCGTCAATCTGTTCGACCGGGTCGCTTCCGCGGAAGATTTCGACGCGCTTTACGCGCTCGAAGCGATGACCAACGACCGCCTGCGCACCGAAATCGGCGAACTCGATCTGGTGCCGCGCGAAGAGCGCCGTTTTGGCCCCGGCTATGGGCCGATCATGGCCGCGCTCACTCATCTGAATCCGCTCGGCAGCCGCTTTTCCGACGGCACGTACGGGGTGTTCTACTGCGCACGCTCGCGCGCCACCGCGATCGCCGAAACGCGCTATCACACCGGCAAGTTTCTCGCGGCGACCGCCGAACCGCCGACGCGTCAGCAGATGCGTCTGTACACGGTAGCCGCGCAAGGCAGCGTGGTCGATCTGCGCGGCAATCCCGCACTCGACCCTGCGGTGCTGTCGCCGCACGACTATCTGGCCGGGCAATCGCTGGGGCGCGCGGTGCGCGAAGCAGGCGCGCCGGGCATCGTGTATCCGTCGGTGCGCGACAGCGCCGGCGAATGCCTCGCCGCGTTTCGCACGACGCTGTTGCGCGATTGCCATCACGCCGCGTATCTCGAATACAACTGGAACGGCTCGAGCGTCGATATCGTGTTCGAGCTCAATCAGGTGGGCTAGGGTCTGTTTGCATATGGAACGCACGGCCGAATGAAAACCAGATGCATGGATCATGCGTTCCACACGTTCAGCGTGCTCCACGCATGCAACGCCGTCATGGCAACGCGAGCGCCGCCGCCCCTTCCGCGCGTGCTTCGTCGACCGAGATCGACCAGCGGCGCAGCGCCTGCGGCTGCACGATCGTCAACTTGCCGCCAGGCCCGAACGCCCCGGTATCGATCAACACCTGCGAGCCGATCTGCGTGATGTCGCGCACCGGCGTATGGCCGCAGTAAGTCAGCGAGAGCCCGCGCTGCCGCAGCGGATCGCCGTTGCCAAGCGCGAGCTCACGGCCCCACAGCAATTGCTGGCGCGTTTCCGCTGAAAAATTGCCCGCGTCGAGTTCGGCGTCGGAGCCGAAGAATTCGGCGTGAAGCACGTTGAAGCGCTCCTTGCCGCTGCCGACCACGCGCACGAGCGGCAGCGTGCGCAGGTGCTCCGCGTAGTGCCGCAAGCGCTCGTCGGGCACACCGGCCGCCCACGCGCCGCCGATCCCATACCACCACTGGCGCCGCAAGCGGCCTTCGGCGACCGCGCACAGCGTGTCTTCGTGATTCCCGAGCACCGCGAAAAACCACGGCTTCATCAAGAGCGCGAGCGCCTCTTCCGACTGTTCGCCGCGATCGACCAGATCGCCGACCGAAAACAGCCGGTCGCGTGCCGGATCGAAGGCGATCTGGCACAGCAGATAGCGCAGCGCATCGACGCAGCCGTGCAGATCGCCGACCACGAAATCGCGGCCGCTCTCGTTGACTGCATGATGCTGAACGAAGGTGTCGAGTACAGAAGCCATGATGCATTGATAATAATCCGGCGAACGTGCACGCGTATGCGCGCCGCCTATCGTTTCGTCGCACGCGGATCAGCAAAATCGACACAAACAACGTGTATATCGCGCGCGAACGACGCATTTACTGCAAGACTTACCTGAAATGCGAAGTTTCGACGATCACTCGCCGAGCCGCCGCGGTGCGCCCCGACGCAGGCCGTCATCGTAGCGGCCCACAAAACAGCGCCTGCCGCGCGCGCTATTGCAGCTTGCGCAGCTTCGCGACCTGCGCCGCCGAGATCGTCGCTTGCGGATTGCCGAAGCGCTTCGTCACGTAATTCGTGATCGCCGCGACCTGTTCGTCGTCGAGATGACCGCCGAACGCGGGCATCAGCACGTCCGCGTGCGCGGTGGTGCGCGACACCCCGTGCAGGATCACCATCGCGAGATTGTTCGGCTCGTTCGCGCCGACCGTCGAGTTATGGATCAACGACGGATACGCACCCGGCGCGCTTGCGCCGACGCCCTCGCCGGTCCAGTTATGACAGCTCGCGCAATTGGCGACGAATAGCTGCGCGCCGTTCACCCCGGTAATCGCGGTGCCGCGCAACGCGGTGACATCGGCGGCGGGATTGCCCCATTGATGACGCGGGCGCGTTTCACCGCCGTTCACCGGCGGCACCGAACGCAGAAACACGACGATCGAACGCAGATCCACCGGCGTCAGATACTGCGTGCTGTTCGCGACCACCTCGCCCATCGGCCCGGCCGCATTCGCGCGGCCCGGCGCCGCGCCGGTCGACAGATACGACACCAGTTCGTCATTGCTCCAGTCGCCGACGCCGCTGTTTTTGTCCGGCGTAATGTTGAACGCATGCCAGCCGGCCTGCACCGCGCCCGAGAATCGCGCGCTCGATTTCAGCCCCTGCATGAAATTGCGCGGCGTATGGCATTCCTCGCAATGCGCGAGCCCTTCGACCAGATACGCGCCGCGATTCCATTCGGCGCTCTGCTTCGGATCGGGCACGAAGCGGCCCTCGTTGAAATTGAACATGTTCCAGAACACCATCAGCCAGCGCTGGTTGAACGGGAACTTCGGGCTATTCGCGGGCGGCGTGTAATGAATCGGCGTCAGCGTGTTCAGGTACGCGCGAATCGCGAGCACATCCTGATCGGTCACGCGCGTGTACGCGGTGTACGGAAACGCCGGGTACAGGCGCTCGCCGCTCTTGCCGATGCCTTCGTGCATCGCGCGCATGAAATCGGCGTCGCTCCATTGGCCGATGCCGGTATCCGGATCGGGCGTGATGTTCGGCGTGACGATCGTGCCGAACGGTGTGCTGATCGGCAGACCGCCCGCGAACGGGCGCGCTTTGTCCGCGGTGTGGCAGGCCACGCAATCCCCGGCGCGGGTCAGGTATTCGCCGCGCTTGACCAGCTCGCCGTTAGCGGCCGGAACCGCCGGCATCGCGGCCGGCGATTGCGCGGCGTCGTCGGCGCGGGCTTGCGTGATCGGCAGTTCGTCGGTCGATTGCTCGCTCGGCGCATGCGATTCGTGCCATGCAATCGATAGCGCAAACAGCGAAAACACCGCCGCGAGCGCCGCGCCGCCCCAGCGGCGGCGCGGCCTCGCGTGTATCAGCGCAGGGGCCGGCTGCGCGCGAGAGGTGTGCTTCGACATGGTGGCTCTCCGGTCAGGGCTCATAGTTCGCGCTTGAGTTTGTCGGCCAGCTTCAGCGACAGCGCCGCGATGGTCAGCGTGCAATTCACCGATGCCGCGCTCGGCATCACGCCGCTGCTCGCGATAAACAGATTCGAATGATCGTGCGTGCGGCAGTCCGGATCGACGACCGAGTTCGCCGCATCGGCGCCCATGATCGTGGTGCCCATGATGTGATTGTTCGGCGCGAAAGTATCGTCGAACGAGATTTCGGCGCCGCCGAACAGCGTTGCGATCCGCGCATACAGTTCGCGCGTGTTCGCGGCGCTCTTCTTCACGTAATCGTTGATCGAGTAGTAGATTTCGGGCTGGGGAATGCCGAGCGCGTCCTTGTGATCGGCCGACGGCACGATGCGGTTCTGCGGCTCCGGCAAATGCTCGTGAAAGCTGTTGATATTCAGCGTGCGCGCCGCGCGATCGCGAATCTGCCGGTCGAGTTCGGCGCCGCTCAGGCCTTTTTTCAGCAGCTCGGCGGTCACGCCGAGCGTCGGCACGCCGTTCGACAGATGCAGCTTTTTCGCCGCGTAATCGGAGCGGAACGAGCCGTCGCGGAAGTTGACGACCGACGTCATCTCCATCGGCCCGCGGCCCGGCCACAGCGATTCGTTAGCGAGGAACGTGACGCCGGTGCCCGGATGATCCATCAGATTGCGGCCGACCTGATCCGAACTGTTGCCGATGCCGTGCGGGAATTGATCGGAGGTCGACATCAGCATCAGCTTCGGCGTTTCGATGCCGTTCGCCGCAAGCACGAACAGTTTGCCGCTCACACGCGTGCTGTTGCCGTTCGGGTCCTTGTAGTGGAGCGCGGTGATAAGCCCTTTGTCGTCCGCTTCGATGCGATACACGACCGCTTCGGGAATCAGTTTCGCGCCGGCCTGCTCCGCCTTTTCCGCATGAATCACGCCGTTGTACATCGCGGCGATCGGACAGATCGGCATGCAGTTGTTGTTGCCGCAACAGGTCGGCCGCGCGTCGTAGGGACGGCTGTTGCGCGCGACCGGTTCGGGCACGACCTTGAAGCCCTGCGCGTTGAGCACGTCGCTGAAACGCTGGTCCATATACGACAGCGGCAACGGCTGCATCGGATACGGTTTCGAGCGCGGCGAACCGAGATCGATCGACGTATCGGGACCGGACACGCCGAGCTGCACTTCCGCGGCCTGATACCACGGCTCGAGCGTTTCATACGGATAGGGCCAGTCGCGTCCGACGCCATACAGTTTGTGCAACTGGAAGTCCGACGGCAGCAGGCGCCACGCCGCCGCCGCCCAATGCCACGTGGTGCCGCCGACGAGCCGCACGTATTGCGAGTTGTATGGATAGTCGCCCTTCTGGATCAGGTAGTTGTTCGCGGGCGAGTACTCGGGATGCGGCGCATAGGGTGTCGAAGGATACGGCGTCGCGAAGTCCGACTTGGCCGGCGAATTGCGAAAGTTCTCGACGATCTGCCAGCGCGGAATACGCGGCCCTGCTTCGAGCACGATCACCGACGCACCCGCCAGCGCGAGTTGATGCGCGACGAGGCCGCCAGCGACGCCCGAGCCGACCACGACGATGTCGGCGGAAATGGTGTTTGCCATCGTTACCCTCTGAGTGCCTTTCTTGTCGCGCGATACGTTCGCGCGGTATTTCCCGCTATCTGTCTGTTGCGCTGCTTACGCGGACAGTGGCTTTTTCGTCCAGTAAAACGGCACGTCGCGGCAATAGGATGGAATCGTCAGCACGTCCTTCACGGGGTCGAACATCAGCGCCTTTTCATAAGCGATCACCTCGACGTGCGGCGCCTCGCCGACGAGGCCGAGATACCACGCGCGCATGATCGCGCTGACCGTTTTCGCGAGCGCGGGCTGCTCGCCTTGCAGCGCCTGCGTGACGGTATCGGACGGCACGCCGCCATGAGCTTGCAGCCACGTGTCGAGCGCGGCGACCTTCTGCGTGAACTGACTATCGGCACCGGCGAGTGCGTGATAGACGCGTTGACCGAGCACGGTATCGAAACCGCCGCGGCCCGTAAGACGCCGCGACAACGCGAGAAACGCATCGAGGCCGCCGCCCGCGGGCGGCGTATCGGCGAAAGCGGGAGCAATCCACGGCAACGAACGGCTCGCGCCGGCAAAGGCGAGCGCGGCGGCCGCCGCGCAGGATGCGAGCATCAAGGTCCGGCGCGAAGCCGAAAATGCAAACGATTGCGGCAAGCCAGCCGCGGCCGCGACGCCGCGATAACACGTCGCTTTATCGAGACGCGCGACGTCGCCGCGCGCATCGCTACTATCAGGCACATCTGTCATGGGGGCTCCAGATGATGAGTCGTTCTCAACGAGCCGCGCGGCGACGGCATCACGCCGTTCGCGTGCCGCTTCGCTTGCTTCTCCCCAAACCTGGTCTTGCGCCGCTTCCGCAGCGGTCTTTATCCACGCGCGAGATTCACGCACCACACGCGCCGTGCTGCATGCATGATCGCGATGTCAGTCGTATGCCGGCGTTCGCCACGCCGCCGGCGTCATGGCAGTGCGCTTCGATAGCGTTTTCTGCCAATCGGCTTTCAACTGAAAGCGGCGTGCAAGGCCGCTGCGAAAGACTATAGCGTGTGACCCACCGATTCGACAAATCGGTCCTGTAAGCGCGCGTAGAATCCACCGTACAACGTATCGTTCATTCGCGCTGTCGCCCGTTGCCTCGCCTATCGCCACTCACGCTGATCCATGTCCATCAAATACTATCCGCAGGTTCTCCGCAATCGGCCGCGCACGGTGATCGGCCTCGCCATCGGCATCGCGGTCGCGCTCGTCGTGCCCTGGCATACCAGTGCGACGGCGCGCGCATTGATCGGCTGGGACGCGGCGATCTGGAGCTACCTGCTGATGATCTGGGTGCACATGGCCCTCGCCGACGAGACGCGCGTACGCGAATACGCGATACGTGACGATGAAAACGCCGGTGTCGTGCTGTTCGTGATCTGTCTCGCGACGGTCGCGAGCATCGCCGCGATCGTGCTCGAACTCGCATCGGCGAAGGGCACGGCGGGCGCGTCGACCGCATGGCACTATCTGCTGACCGGTCTGACGCTGATCGGCGCATGGTTTCTGATCCCGACGATCTTCACGCTGCACTACGCGCGTCTTTACTACGACACCGACGCGCGCGAAACCGCGCTGCTATTCCCCGATCACAAACTGCAGCCGAACTACTGGGATTTTCTGTACTACTCGTTCACGATCGCGGTCGCGTCACAAACGTCGGACGTGGTGCTGCGCTCGCGCGAGATTCGCCGCGCGACGCTCGCCCAATCGGTCCTGTCGTTCTACTTCAACGTCGCGGTGCTGGGCCTGTGCGTGAATATCGCGGCGGGTTTGCTGGGTTCGTGACGCCTGGGTTCGACAGAAGGCGCCACGGACGTGCACGTGGCGATGTGAACACAGCGTGACCGTCATGCGAACGCGACGAGAAGCGACATGAAAACGTCATGCCGTGACTAGCGCATGACTGCCACGCGACTGCCGCGCGACCAGCGCCCACACACCCTCGCTTCGCTTTTTGCGGCACGCGCCGCGCCGCTAATCCGCTCCATGTAAAACCCGCACCGCGCCGACCCGTTTTACATGCCCGCGCGGACGCGGCGCGCATACGGCGTGAATGCCTCATCGCGCATCGTGCGCTCGCGCACATTCCTTTTGCACAAGCGGCCCCGGCTCTTCTATCAGCCTGCGGCAATCGCCCGCCTTCACCCGTTGGCACAACGTTTGCTGCCCCGCGACGAGTGCCGGCCAGCCTCGTGCGCTCGTCATCTGGCGTCAAAGCACTCCAGAACTGGCCAGCAGCATAACGATCTATGCACTACTCTGACCAGTACGCGCCGTCGTTGACGCATCGCGCGGTATCCGGCTCGGGAAGCCCAATGAGCGCTGTGATCGCATGCCAAACGCATCCACACCGCAGCACGACAATTCTGGAAACGACCGATGGAACCTCCAAACGGGTACGCGCCGCGGATTTACTTTTTTCACTCTCTTCTCGTCGGGCCGCTCGATGCCTGGCCCGCGCAGTTCGCTCACGCGGCGTCGCTCGGCTTCGATCACGCGCTGATCGGCGGCCTGTTCGAGCCTGGCCAGGCCGGGCACGGCCAGGTGGTCGGCAATCACGCGCGGCTCAATCCGGTGTTCGAGGCGAAGCAGCCCGCGCATGACGCGCTGCGCTCGCTCGCCGACGCGGCGCGCCGCCACGGCCTGACCTTGCTGGCCGATCTGGTGATCGACCGGATGGCCGCCGACGGCGCGCTCTACGCCGCGCACCGGGACTGGTTCCATGCACCCGAATCCGACATGGCGCGGCTCGATCCGCGCCATGTGCACCGCGAAGACAACGTCGCTTACGCGAATTTCGACGACCCCACGACGAGCGCCGCGCTGACCGTCTGGTGGACGCAGCAGTTGCTGGCGCTCGCCGACGCGGGCGTGGGCGGCTTCCGCTTCGATTCGCCGCATCGTGTGCCGGCCGCGGTATGGCGGCATCTCGGCGACGCGGTGCGCGCGAAGCATCCACCTGTGCGCTTTCTCGCCGCGACGCCGGGCCTCGCGCGCAACGACCTGCCAGGGCTGGAGCCGGCCGGCTTCGACAGCGTGTTTTCGTCGGTACGCTGGTGGGATTTCCGTTCGAGCTGGATGACCGAGGAACACGCATCGCTCGCGCGCGTCGGCGCGCCGATTGCGTTCCCCGAAGCACCGTACGGCACGCGCCTCGCCGCCGGGCTGGGCGACGTGCACGATGCCGCGATCGTCGAGCGCGCGTACCGGCGCGCGCTGTTCACATCGGTCGCGGTGGGCAGCGGCTGGATGATGCCGATGGGCTTCGAATATGGGGTCTCCGAACCGATGTCGCAAACGCGCGGCGACGCCGCGCAATTCGCGCTCGCCGCGCAGGCTCGCCGTTTCGATCTGACGGTCGCCATCACGCAGGCGAACGATCTCGCGCGCAACACGCCGACGCTGCGCGCCAACGGCGAATTGCGCCCGCTGTCCGGGCCCGGCGCACCGGCGGCGGTCCTGTTGCGCGCCGACGAGGCCGATCTGCGCGACGCCGACGAAGCGGTGCTGATCGTCGTCAATCCCGAACTCGGCGCGCCGGTGCGCGTGGACCCGGCCCGTTTCCTGGCCGGCGTGCCGGGCGGCTTCACGCACTTTGCGCCGCTGGACGCGCGCGCTCACGTGGAGCCCGCCGCGCTCGCGCCGTTCGCGCTCGCACCCGGCGCGGTGCGGCTCCTGCGCGCGACCGCACAAACGCCGATCCGTCTCGCGCCGCCGATCGACAAGGCGAACAGCAAACACAGCGGCCACAAGAGCGTGCTCGAAGCGATCGAAGCGCCGCGCGTCGCGATCGAAAGCGTGTCGCCATCGGTCGAGCACGGCCGCTTCGCGGCCAGGCGCAGCGTCGGCGAACACGCCGAAATTCGCGCGGCGATTTTCGCGGAAGGTCACGACAGGATCGCCGCCGCGGTGCTGTGGCGCGCCGCCGACGAGACCGCGTGGCACGAAGTGTCGATGTCGCCCGCGCCGCCCGCTGGCCTCGACTTGTGGAGCGCGCGCATTCCGCTCGAACGGATCGGCCGCTACGAGTTCACCGTGATCGCGTGGCGCGACGATTTCGCGTCGCTGGTCGAACACATCCAGAAGAAGCTGAAGGCGAACCAGACCGTCGAGATCGAGCTCGACGAAGCCGCGCATCTGTTCGCGCTCGTGCTCGCCGAAGTCGAAACGACGGAAGGTGCGGACAAAGAGCCGCTCGAACGGATCGTGCGCGACTTCACGAAAGCCGACGCGCAACAGAAGCTTGCACTGCTCCTCGCGCCGGCCACCGCGAAGGCGATGACCGGCGCGCGCCACCGGCCGTTCCTGAGCCGCGATCCGGTGATCTACAAGATCGACGCGGAGCGCACGGCTGCATATTTCGCGAGCTGGTACGAGATCTTCCCGCGCTCGATGAGCGACGACGAAAATCGCCATGGCACCTTCGCCGACGTGACCACGAAGTTGCCGCGCATCCGCGATATGGGTTTCGACGTGCTGTACTTCCCGCCGATCCATCCGATCGGCCTCGCGAATCGCAAGGGCCGCAACAACACGCTGAACGCGCAGCCCGGCGACGTCGGCAGCCCGTACGCGATCGGAGCGGCCGAAGGCGGCCACACCGCCGTGCATCCGCAACTCGGCACACTCGACGACTTCAAGGCGATGCTCGCCGCCGCGCATGCGCACGGCCTCGAAATCGCGCTCGACTTCGCGATCCAATGCTCGCCCGATCACCCGTGGCTGAAGCAGCATCCGACGTGGTTCGCGTGGCGCCCCGACGGCACGCTGCGCTATGCGGAGAACCCGCCGAAGAAGTATCAGGACATCGTCAATCCCGACTTCTATGCGCACGACGCCAAGCCCGACCTGTGGCTCGCGCTGCGCGACGTGATCCTGTTCTGGATCGATGCGGGCGTGCGCATTTTCCGCGTCGATAATCCGCACACGAAGCCGCTGCCGTTCTGGGAGTGGATGATCGGCGATGTGCGCGCGCGTCATCCGGACGTGATCTTTCTCGCCGAAGCATTCACGCGTCCGCGCATGATGAACCGGCTCGGCAAGATCGGCTTTTCGCAGTCGTACACGTACTTCACGTGGCGCGAGTCGAAGCGCGATTTCATCGAGTATCTGAACGAACTCACGCAAACCGGCGCGCGCGATTTCTATCGCCCGCACTTCTTCGTCAACACGCCGGATATCAACCCGCGCCATCTGCAATCGCAGGGGCGTACCGGGTTTCTGATTCGCGCGGCGCTCGCGTCGACGCTCGCCGGCTTGTGGGGCGTGTATAGCGGCTTTGAATTGTGCGAGGCCGCAGCATTGCCGAACAGCGAAGAGTATCTGGACTCGGAAAAGTATCAGCTGCGCGCGTGGGACTGGCACCGGCCCGGCAATATCGTCGGCGAGATTACCGCGTTGAACCGCATCCGCCGCGCGAATCCGGCGCTGCAAACGCATCTCGGCCTGACGTTCCTGAGCGCGCACAACGATCGCATCCTGCTGTTCGAGAAGGCGACCGAGGCGCGCGACAACGTGATCGTCGTTGCGATCAATCTCGATCCGTTCAACGAACAGGGCGCGGATATCGAGTTGTCGTGGGAAACCTTCGCGCAATGGCATCTGCACGATCATGCGGCGCTCGAAGTGATCGACCAGATGACCGGCGCGCGCTTCGAATGGCACGGCCGCTGGCAGCACGTGCAACTCGGCTCGGGCCAGCCCTTCTCGATCTGGCGCATCGCGCCGCTGGGCGGCCTGCCCGCCGAACGCCCGGAGGAGACCGAAGCCGATTCCGATGGCGCTTATCACGCAGACGCCGGCAACCCAACCTTTATGGAAGGTGCGACATCATGATGCGTGACGATTCAGCTCAAAGCGCCGAGCAGGCGCATACGGCCACCGGCAGTGTGGCGAAGGCGCATACGCGCCGGCGCGGCAAGCCCGCGATGCTGAGCGACGATCCGCTCTGGTACAAGGACGCGATCATCTATCAGGTGCATATCAAGTCGTTCTTCGATGCGAACAACGACGGTGTCGGCGACTTCCCCGGTCTGATCGCGAAGCTCGATTACATCGCCGAGCTCGGCGTCAACGCGATCTGGCTGCTGCCGTTCTATCCGTCGCCGCGGCGCGACGACGGCTACGACATCGCCGATTACCGCAACGTGCATCCGGACTACGGCCAGCTTTCCGATGTGCGGCGCTTCATTCAGGAGGCGCATGCGCGCGGTATCCGCGTAATCACCGAACTCGTGATCAATCACACGTCTGATCAGCACCCGTGGTTTCAGCGCGCGCGCCACGCGAAGCCCGGTTCGAACTATCGCAACTACTACGTGTGGTCGGATACCGATCAGAAGTATCTGGACACGCGCATCATCTTTATCGACTCGGAGCCGTCGAACTGGACCCACGACCCGGTCGCGGGCGCGTACTACTGGCATCGCTTCTATTCGCACCAGCCCGACCTCAATTTCGACAACCCGGCGGTGATGAAAGAAGTGCTGCAGGTGATGCGCTTCTGGCTCGATATGGGCATCGACGGGCTGCGGCTCGATGCGGTGCCGTACCTCGTCGAACGTGAAGGCACCAACAACGAGAACCTGCCGGAAACGCACGAGATCCTGAAGAAGATTCGCGCGACCATCGACGCCGAATACCCGAACCGGATGCTGCTCGCCGAAGCGAACCAGTGGCCCGAGGACGTGAAGGAATACTTCGGCAACGAAGACGAATGCCATATGGCGTTCCACTTTCCGCTGATGCCGCGCATCTATATGTCGATCGCGAGCGAGGACCGCTTTCCGATCACCGACATCATGAAGCAGACGCCGGATCTCGCCGAATCGAACCAGTGGGCGATCTTCCTGCGCAATCACGACGAACTGACGCTCGAGATGGTCACCGACTCCGAGCGCGACTACTTGTGGAACACCTATGCGAGCGACCGCCGCGCGCGCCTGAATCTCGGCATTCGCCGCCGTCTCGCGCCGCTGATGGAGCGCGACCGCCGCCGCATCGAGCTGATCAATTCGCTGCTGCTGTCAATGCCCGGCACGCCGGTGATCTACTACGGCGACGAACTCGGGATGGGCGACAACATCCATCTCGGCGATCGCGACGGCGTGCGCACGCCGATGCAGTGGTCGTCGGATCGCAACGGCGGCTTCTCGCGCGCCGATCCGGAACAACTGGTGCTGCCGCCGGTGATGGGATCGCTATACGGTTTCGATGCGGTCAACGTCGAAGCGCAAAGCCGCGATCCGCATTCGCTATTGAACTGGACGCGCCGCATGCTCGCGACGCGGCGCGCGAAGCAAACCTTCGGGCGAGGCACGATCCGCTTTCTGAAGCCGGAGAATCGCAAGATTCTCGCGTATCTGCGCGAGATGCCGGGCGAGCCGCCGATCCTGTGCGTGGCGAATCTGTCGCGCGCGCCGCAGGCGGTCGAACTCGATCTGTCCGAATTCAACGGCGTGGTGCCGATCGAAATGACCGCCGATTCGGTGTTCCCCGCGATCGGCCAGCTGACTTATCTGCTGACGTTCCCGCCGTACGGCTTCCTGTGGTTCCTGCTCTGCCAGAGCGGTCAACGTCCGACCTGGGCGCAGGCGCATTCGGTGCCGCTGCCCGAGTTCGTCACGATCGTGATCCGCGAAGGCCAGAGCGGTCCGACGCCGGAAAACGTGCGGCTGCTCGAATCGGAAGTGCTGCCTTCGTGGCTGAGCCGGCGCCGCTGGTTCGCGTCGAAGGATCAGAAGATGCATGCGGTGCGGCTCGCCGCGTTGACGACGATTCCGAACGGCGGCTTCGCGTTCACCGAAATCGAAGTCGATGTCGGCGATCACACCGAACGCTACGTGGTGCCGATCGCGCTCACATGGGGCGGCGAAACCACCACGCCGCTGTTCCTGCAACTGGCATTGGCGCGTGTGCGGCGCGGCCGCAACGTCGGTCATCTGACCGATGCGTTCTCGCTGCCGATCTTCGCGCACAACGTGCTGCGCAAGCTGCGCGAACGCGCGGTCGTGCCGACCGTGCAGAAGAGCGAGATCAGGTTCCTGCCGACCGACCGCTTCAGCGAACTCGACGATCTCGGCGACCGGCCGGAAATTCGCTGGCTCGCGGCCGAGCAGAGCAACAGCTCGCTGATCATCGCCGATGCCGCGGTGCTGAAGCTCGTGCGGCGGCTCGTCGGCGGGATTCATCCGGAAGCCGAAATCAGCCGCTATCTGACGCAACTCGGTTATGCGAACACCGCGCCGCTATATGGCGAAGTGGTGCGCGTCGACCCCGAGGGCATACCGCATACGCTCGCGATTCTGCAGGGCTTTATCGACAATCAGGGCGACGCGTGGAACTGGTCGCTCGATTATCTGCGCCGCTCGGTCGACGAACTCGCGATTGCGATCGACACCGAAACGCAGACCGCGCCGGACCGCGCCAACGAAACGATTCTGCTGGACGGCTACGGCGAACTCACCGGGATCGTCGGCAGACGGCTCGGCGAATTGCACGTCGCGCTGGCAACGCCGACCGACGACCCCGCGTTTGCGCCGGAGCCGGCCAACGCGGAGCAGGTGAAGGCGTGGGTCGACGGCACGCAGGCGATGCTCGCGAGCGCGCTCGATCTGCTCAAGCCGCGCATCGAGCAGATGCTCGATGCGGAAACGCAGGCCCTCGCGCAAAGCCTGCTCGACCGGCGCGAAGCGCTGGTCGCGGCGCTTGAGCAACTGGTGCCGGCCAACGTGGAGGCGTTGCGCATCCGCATCCACGGCGACTTCCATCTGGGCCAGGTGCTGGTCGCGCAGGGCGACGCGTATCTGATCGACTTCGAGGGCGAGCCCGCGCGTTCGCTCGAAGAGCGCCGGCGGAAATCGAGTCCGTTGCGCGACGTCGCCGGCCTGCTGCGTTCGCTGTCGTATGCGAGCGCGGCCGCGCAATCGACGACCGAAAGCGCGCCGCAACAAACCGCCGACCGCAAGCGCGCGCTGTTCGAGCGGTTCCGCGCACACGCGACCAGCGTGTTCCTCGCCGAATACCGCGCGGCGGTCGCGCAAGCCCCCATGCCGCTCGTCGCGCCGGAAGCCGAGCAGGCATTGCTCGATCTGTTCCTGATCGAAAAAGCCGCCTACGAGATCCGCTACGAAGCGGCCAACCGGCCGGCATGGCTGAGCCTGCCGGTACGCGGCCTCGCGGCGCTCACGAGCCGGCTGCTCGGAGATACCGGTGCGCCGGCTCAGGGCGATTCGTCAACCCAGGCGCCAGGCGCCGGCACACCGCCTAATCCGGCCGAGGGCGACTATGAGTGAGCATGATCCGGCCGCGGGCCTTCAACCGGTCGATATCGACGCGCTCGTCGAAGCGCGCCACCCCGATCCGTTTTCGCAGCTTGGCTTGCATCACACCGACGCCGGGCCGATCGTGCGCGCGCTGTTGCCGAACGCCGCGCACGTCAGCGTGATTTCGCGCGCCGACGGCGCGACGCTCGGCGATCTCGAACAGTTGCGCCCGGGGCTGTTCGCGGGCCGCGTGAGCTCCGCGATGCCTTACCGTTTGCGCATCGACTGGCATGGCGTCGTGCAGGAGGTCGAAGACACCTATTCGTTCGGCCCGGTGCTCGGCGACGAACCGCTCGAACGTCTGGCGCGCGGCGACCCCTATGCGGTGCTCGAATGCCTCGGCGCGCGGCCAGTCGAAATGGACGGCGTGCCCGGCGTGCGCTTCGCGGTGTGGGCACCGAATGCGCGGCGGGTGTCGGTGGTCGGCGACTTCAACGCGTGGGATGGCCGGCGTCATCCGATGCGGCTGCGTCATCTGGCGGGTGTGTGGGAGCTGTTCGTGCCGCGCGTCGGCGCGGGCACGCGCTACAAGTACGAGATGCTGACGCGCGACGGGCATCCGTTGCCGCTGAAGGCCGATCCATGCGCGATGCAGACCGAAAAGCCGCCGGGCACCGCGTCGGTGGTCGCGCATGTCGACGAGATCGAGCAGTTTCCGTGGACCGATCACGAGTGGATCCAGTCGCGCGCCGCGAAACAAACCGCGCGCGCGCCGATTGCGATCTACGAAGTCCACGCGGAATCGTGGCTGCGGATCGCCGAGCAAGGATATCGCGGACTCGATTGGGAAGAGCTCGCCGAGCGGCTGATTCCGTACGCGAAGAGCATGGGCTTTACGCACGTCGAATTTCTGCCGATCGCCGAGCATCCGTTCGGCGGCTCGTGGGGCTATCAGCCGCTCGGGCAGTTCGCGCCGTCCGCGCGCTTCGGCAAGCCCGAACAGTTCGCGCGCTTCGTCGACCGCGCGCACGCGGCAGGGCTCGGCGTGATTCTCGACTGGGTGCCCGCGCATTTTCCGAACGACGCGCATGGCCTGATCGATTTCGACGGCACGCCGCTCTACGAGCACGCCGATCCGCGCGAAGGCTATCACCAGGACTGGAACACGATGATTTACAACCTCGGCCGCAACGAGGTGAGCGCGTTCCTGATCGCGTCGGGGCTCGCGTGGTTGAAGCGCTATCACGTCGACGGCCTGCGGGTCGATGCGGTGGCGTCGATGCTGTATCGCGACTATTCGCGCGCGGCCGGCGAGTGGGTGCCGAACATCTACGGCGGCCGCGAAAATCTCGAATCGATTGCGTTCCTGAAGCGGCTGAATCATGAAGTGCGCTATGTGCCCGGCGCCCCCGGCGCGATCACGATCGCCGAGGAATCGACCGCATGGCCGGGCGTGACCGCTCGGCTCGAAGACGGCGGGCTCGGCTTCGACTTCAAGTGGAACATGGGCTGGATGCACGACACGCTGCACTATATGCACGAAAACCCGGTGTATCGCCAATACCACCACCACAACATGACGTTCGGCATGGTGTACGCGTATTCGGAGCGCTTCGTGCTGCCGCTGTCGCACGACGAAGTGGTGCACGGCAAGGGTTCGCTGCTCGGCAAGATGCCGGGCGACACATGGCAGCGTTTCGCGAACCTGCGCGCGTACTTCGGTTTCATGTGGACGCATCCGGGCAAGAAGCTGCTGTTCATGGGCGGCGAATTCGGCCAGATGGCGGAATTCGATCATGACGGCTCGCCGCACTGGCATCTGCTCGACGATACGAATCATCACGGCGTGCAACTGCTGGTGCGCGATCTGAACCGGCTGTATCGCGGCGAACCGGCGCTTCATCTGCTCGATAGCGAACCGGGCGGCTTCGAATGGCTGATCGGCGACGATAGCGCGAACAGCGTGTTTGCGTACCGACGCACCGACGGCGCCGGCCGAGAATTCGTCGTGGTCTGCAATATGACGCCGGTGCCGCGCCACGGCTACCGGCTCGGCATGCCAGTCGCGGGACGCTGGTCGGAAGTGCTCAATACCGATGCAAGCGTGTATGGCGGCTCGAACATGGGCAACGGCGGCGTGATTCACGCCGACCATATCGCGAGCCATGGACGCCCGTATTCGGCCGCGCTGATTTTGCCCCCGCTCGCGACGATCGTATTGCGCGCGGACTGACGGAGGTGCGGTAAGAACGTGCGGTAAGCCGGGCGCGCGGCTCGCGTGGACACACGCCGCGCGCCCGTTGAATGAAGAGCAGGCGGTGCGCTCAACAATCAGAAAAGGGGAATCATGTCGCATGCCATGCCCGACCGGCTGTTGCCCGGTTCGCCGTACCCGCTCGGCGCGAGCTGGGATGGCCTTGGCGTCAACTTCGCGGTGTTTTCGGCCAACGCGCAAAAAATCGAGTTGTGCCTGTTCGACCCAACCGGCCGCAAGGAAATCCGCCGCTTCGCGCTGCCCGAATGCACCGACGAAGTCTGGCACGGCTATCTGCCGAACGCGCACCCCGGCACCGCGTACGGCTTTCGCGCGCATGGGCCGTACCAGCCGCATTTCGGCCATCGCTTCAACCCGCACAAGCTGCTGCTCGATCCGTATGCGCGCAAGCTGGTCGGGCAGTTTCGCTGGTCCGACGCGCTGTTCGGCTATCGCGTGCATTCGAATCGGGCCGACCTGTCGATCGACCGGCGCGATTCCGCCCCCGCGATGCCGAAGTGCGTCGTGATCGACGAGGCCTTCGACTGGTCGCGCGACACGCGGCCGAACGTGCCGTGGGGCGACACCGTCATCTACGAAACGCATGTGCGCGGCGCGTCGATGCTGCGCGCCGACGTGCGCGCGCACGAACGCGGCACGTTCGCCGCGCTCGCGTCGCCGGATTTCATCGAGCATCTGCTGAAGCTCGGCGTGAGCGCCGTCGAACTGCTGCCCGTGCACGCATTTCTGAACGACCGCTTTCTGGTCGAGCGCGGGCTGCGCAACTACTGGGGCTACAACACCGCGGCGTTCTTCGCGCCGGAACCGTCGTATCTGAGCACCCACCGGCTCGACGAAATGCGCATCGCGGTACGGCAACTGCACGCGGCGGGCATCGAAGTGATTCTGGACGTGGTCTACAACCACACCTGCGAAAGCAACGAAATGGGCCCGACGATCTCGTGGCGCGGTCTCGACAACGCGAGCTACTACCGGCTGATTCCCGGCGACGAGCGCCACCATATCAACGACACCGGCTGCGGCAACACGGTGAATCTGCCGCATCCGCGCGTGATGCAGATGGTGATGGATTCGCTGCGCTACTGGTCGACCGCGTTCAATATCGACGGCTTTCGCTTCGATCTCGGCGTGACGCTCGGGCGCGAAAGTCATGGCTTCGATCCGGGTGCGGGTCTGTTCGACGCGCTGCGCCAGGACCCGGTCCTGTCGCAGCGCAAGCTGATTTCCGAGCCGTGGGACATCGGCCCGGGCGGCTATCAGCTCGGCAATCATCCGCCCGGCTTCAGCGAATGGAACGACCGCTTTCGCGACACCGTGCGACGGTTCTGGCGCGGCGATGCGGGGCTGCGGCCCGATCTCGCCGCGCGTCTGACCGGCTCGGCGGATCTGTTCAACCGGCGTCATCGCAAACCGTGGGCGTCGATCAACTTCGTCACGTCACACGACGGCTTTACGTTGGCGGACGTGACCGCTTACGAGCAGAAGCACAACGAAGCGAACCGCGAAGACAACAACGACGGCCACAACGAGAATTGCAGCCGCAACTGGGGCGTCGAAGGCGACACCGACGACCCGGCGATTCTCGCGACGCGCCGCCGTGTCGCGCGCTCGCTGATGGCGACGCAGCTGATCGCGCTCGGCACGCCGATGCTGCTCGCCGGCGACGAAGCGCTGCGCACGCAGCACGGCAACAACAACGCCTATTGCCAGGACAACGGCATCTCGTGGCTCGACTGGGAGCTCGCGAATTCGCCGGAAGGCGTGCGCATGACGGCGTTCGTCGCGCGCATGATCGCGTTGCGCAAGCGCCATCCGCTGCTTCGCGAAACGCGTTTTCTGTTCGGCGATCGCGAAGTGCTGCCGGGATTGTTCGATGTCGGCTGGTTCGACGAACGCGGCGACCCGCTGACGATCGAAGCCTGGGAGGATCCGGAAGGCCGCGCGTTCACATTGCGTCGCGCGGGTCCGGGTCTGAACGGCGAAACGGAAGTATTGTTATTGATGCTCAACGCGCACGAGGAATCGTTGCAATTCATTCCTCCGGCGCCGCATCTGGAATGGCATGTGCTGTTGGACACGACCGAGCCGGAGCGCGCGCCGCGGCCGCTCGCGGCCACCGCGGTCGACGTCGCCGCGCACGCTCTCGTGATACTCGCCGCGCAGCCGGCCGGCGAGGCGGACTGGCAGGCCGGCTGGAAAGCCGGCGCCCGGCACGGGCCGCGGCTGCTGAGCGCGTTGCCGCCCGAGCCTGGTGCGCAAAGCGCGGACGCGGATGAATCGCGTTGACTCGCGTAAGCGGTGTGGCAGCGCGTGATTGAGCACGGGCGAGCGCGGAGAACGCCGCAGCGCCGCCGACGTGGCAAGGATGTTGCGACGCAATGTCGATGACGTCGCAATTCGCGGCTCGAAAGCCGATTCGAATGGTGAAGAATCATGTCCGAAAGTCCGATCGATCCTCATACGCATCACCACGCGCATTGCCTGCCTTTCAGCGCGCAACTGTTCGGCGCGAGCGGCACGAAACCGTGCACGCGGTTCCGCTTCTGGGCGCCGTCATGCAAAAGCGTGCAGGTCGTCGTCGAAAACGGCCCGGCGCAGGGCGCGCATCGGATGACGCCGGCCGCCAACGGCTGGTTCGAGGCGACCGTCGAAACCGGCGCCGGTACGCTGTATCGCTACCAGCTCGACGGCGGGCAGAAGGTGCCCGATCCGGCATCGCGGTTCCAGCCGCAGGACGTGCACGGGCCGAGCGAGGTGATCGACCCGCGCGCGTACCGTTGGGAGCACACCGACTGGCACGGGCGGCCGTGGGAGGAAACGGTGCTGTACGAATTGCACGTCGGCGCGATGGGCGGCTATGCGGGCGTGCGCAAGCGTCTGCCGGCGCTCGTCGAACTCGGCGTCACCGCGATCGAGTTGATGCCGGTCAACGATTTCCCCGGCCGTCATAACTGGGGCTACGACGGCGTATTGCCGTACGCGCCCGATTCCGCGTATGGCCGCCCCGAAGATCTGAAAGCGCTGATCGACGCCGCGCACGGTGTCGGCCTGATGGTGTTTCTCGACGTGGTGTACAACCACTTCGGCCCCGACGGCAATTATCTGCATAGCTACGCGCAGCCGTTTTTCCGCGAAGGCAAGACTACGCCATGGGGCCCCTCGATCGACTTCGAGCGCAGCGAAGTGAGCGACTTCTTCACCGACAACGCGGTGTACTGGATCAACGAATACCGGATCGACGGGCTGCGTCTCGACGCGGTGCATGCGATCGACAATCACGACTGGCTGCGCGAATTGTCCGATCATATCCGCGCGCGCGTGCAGCATGGCCGCCATGTGCATCTGGTGCTCGAAAACGAACACAACAGCGCGAGCCTGCTCGATACGCATTTCGATGCGCAATGGAACGACGACGCGCACAACACGCTGCATGTGCTGCTCACCGGCGAGACGGAAGGCTATTACCACGCATACGCAGAGCGCCCGATTCGCCGTCTCGCGCGCGTACTGGCCGAGGGCTTCGCATATCAGGGCGACCCATCGCCGATTCACGACGACGCGCCGCGCGGCGAAGCGAGCGGACATCTGCCGCCCGCGTCGTTCGTGATGTTTTTGCAGAACCACGATCAGACCGGCAATCGCGCGTTCGGCGAACGGCTGCGCTCGCTGACTTCGGACGACGCATTGCGCGCCGCGACCGGCTTGCTGCTGCTGTCGCCGCAAATTCCGCTGCTGTTCATGGACGAGGAATATGGCTCGAAGCAGCCGTTCCTGTTTTTCACCGACTACACCGGCCAGCTCGCCGACGCGGTACGCGAAGGACGCCGCCGCGAGTTCGCGCGCTTTTCCGCATTCAGCGATGAAAAACGGCGCGCGCAGATTCCCGATCCGAACGATGCGCGGACCTTCGCCGACTCGTCGCCGCCCGCGCCCGAGGCGGCAGCGACGCCGGATCGTCTCGACTGGATGCATTTCTACAAATCGGCGCTCGCGGTACGCGCGAAGCTGATTACGCCGCGCCTGAAACATGGCGGCGCGCTCGGCGCAACCGTATTGAGCGCCGCGGACGGCAGCGATGCGAACGCGCTGGTCGCCCGCTGGAAACTCAGCGACGGCGAAACCCTGTCGATCGCGCTGAACCTGTCGCAACAGAGCGTCGCATTCGAGAACATTCCCGACGGCATGGTCATTTTCGAAACGCCGCCGCGCGTGCGCGAACAGATCGACGCGCGCGTGCTGCCCGCCAATACGTTCGTCGCGTGGCTGACCGGCAATGTCAACGAATACGCGAGCCGCCACGATGCGCGCATCGCGAGCCACCAGGAGCATCACGCGTGACGACCCGACGCCCCAACGACAGGATCGTCGCACTCGCCACGCGCGCCGGCTTCGAGGTGGAATGGCAGGACGCGCATCACAACCTGCAACACGTGCCGGAGAACACGCTCGCCACGCTGCTGGACAGCATGGGGCTGGCATGCGGCAACGCTACGCAGATTCGCCACAGCACCTCCGTTCTGGAAGCCGAACTATCGGGCCGCAAGATGCCGCCGCTGATGACCGCGGTGGTCGGGCGCGGCATCGCATTGCCGGCGACGGCGGTCAGATCGGGCAGCCATTATCGGATCGAACTCGAAAGCGGCGCGATCATCGACGGCCGCTTCACCGTGCCGAAGGGCGAAGAAGCGCTGCTCACGCCGATCGACGAAGCCGGTTATCACACGCTCGTGATCAATGATCTGCGCGTCACGCTCGCGGTCGCGCCGCCGCGCTGCTATACGGTCGCCGATGCGTGGCACACGCTGCATCACGGCAGCGGCCATGCCTCGCAGTCCGCGCCGCCGCTGTGGGGCATGGCCGCGCAACTGTACGGCCTGCGCCGCGTCGGTGATGGCGGCATCGGCGATTACACGGCGCTCGCGCAACTCGCGCAACATGGCGCGCGCCGCGGCGCGCACGCGCTCGCGGTCAGTCCGACGCACGCGATGTTCAGCGCGCAGCCGCAACGCTTCAGTCCCTATGCGCCGTCGTCGCGTTTGTGGCTCAACGTCACGCATATCGATCCCGCCGCGGTGTTCGGCGCGCAAGCGGCGCGCGCCGCGCTCGCGGCCGTGCAAGGCGGCGACGCATGGTCGAAATACGAAGACGACACGCTGATCGACTGGCCGAACGCGACGCCATTGAAGCTCGCGGTATTGCGCAAGCTCTACGATCAGTTCAACGCCGACGAACGCGCGCAACACTCGCCGCGCGCGCTCGAGTTTCACGGTTTCTGCGAACGCGCGGGCCGCGCGCTCGAAGACCATGCGCGCTTCGAAGCGTTGCACGCCGCGCAACTCGCGCAAGGCGGCGACGGTCATTGGCGCAACTGGCCCGACGCGTTGCGCGATCCGCGCAGCCCCGAAGTCGACGCGTTCGCCGAAGCGCATCGCGATGAAGTCGACTTTCATCTGTTCATGCAGTGGCTCGCCGCGCGCGGCCTGTCGCACGCGCAGCACGTGGCGCGCGAAGCCGGCATGGCGGTCGGCGTGATCGCCGATCTCGCGGTCGGTTGCGATAGCGCCGGCAGTCACGCATGGTCCTATCCCGACGACATGCTGCAACGCGTGTCGGTCGGTGCGCCGCCCGACCTGTTCAACCAGGCTGGCCAGTCGTGGGGACTCACCACGTTCTCGCCGCGCGCGATGCGCACGCAAGGCTTCGCCGCGTTCATCGATATGCTGCGCGCGGCGTTCGCGCATGCGGGCGGGATCCGCATCGATCACATTCTCGGCCTGCGGCGGCTGTGGCTCGTGCCCGAAGGCGAAAGCGCGCGCAACGGCGCGTATCTGCGTTATCCGCTCGAAGATCTGCTGCGGCTGATCGCGCTCGAATCGTGGCGGCATCGCGCGATCGTGATCGGCGAGGATCTCGGCACCGTGCCGCCCGGCTTTCGCGAGCGGCTCGACGAACACGGGATCGACGGCATTCGCGTGCTGTGGTTCGAGCACGCGGCGGCTGGCAACGGCTTCAAGGCGCCGCGCGATTGGGATCGTCACGCGGCCGGCACGACCACCACGCACGATCTGCCGACGGTGGCCGGCTGGTGGTGCGGCAGCGACATCACGTGGCGCAACCGGATCGGCCAGACCATGGCGCGCGCGGACGGCCGCGATCCCGAGCAGGCCGCGCAGGAACAACGCGCCGACGATCGCGCGGCGTTGTGGCGGGCGTTCCAGCAAGCCGGCGTCGCCGCGCCGGACGTCGAGCCGCCGCCCGCCGACAACGCGCCGCTCGACGAAGCGCTCGCGTTCGTCGCCGCGACGCCGTGCCCGCTCGTCACCTATCCGCTCGAAGACCTGCTCGCGCTCGCCGAGCAGCCGAACCTGCCGGGCTCGATCGACGAGCATCCGAACTGGCGCCGTCGCGTCATGCTACCGGTCGATGCGATGTTCGACGACGCGACGTTCAGCGATCGCCTGATGGCGGTCGACCGAGCGCGCCGGGCGGCCGCGACGGCCGCCGCGCCCCCTTCTTCACCGAACGATTCTTCGGAGCCCGACACGCCATGACCGTCCCACGCTCCACGCTGCGCCTCCAGTTCCATCGAGGCTTTACGTTCGACGACGCCGCGCGGCGCGTCGAATACTTCGCCGCGCTCGGCATCAGCCATCTGTATGCGTCGCCGATCACGACGGCCGAGCCGGGTTCGATGCACGGCTACGACACCGTCGACTACACGAAGGTCAGCGCCGAATGCGGCGGCGAAGAGGGCCTGAAGCGCCTTGTCGACAAGCTGCGCGCGCACGACATGGGATTGATCGTCGATATCGTGCCGAACCATATGGGCGTCGGCGGCCCGAGCAACGCGTGGTGGCTCGATATCCTCGAATGGGGGCGCCATAGCGAGTATGCACGCCATTTCGACGTCGATTGGCACTCACCGGATCCGGCCTTGCGCGGCAAGGTGCTGCTGCCGACGCTCGGCGCATCGTACGGCGACGAACTCGCGGCGGCCCGCATCGCACTGAAATTCGCGGCGGACAGCGGGCGCTTCCATATCGCCTACGGGCCGCACACGTTTCCGGTGTGCCCGGTCGATTACGTGTCGATCCTGCAAAGCGCGGACCGCGCCGATCTGAGCGCGCTTGCCGCACGCTTCAACGGCCTGACCACGCAACCCGCCGATCAGCCGCGCGCCGCCGGGGGGCGCGACGCGTTGCGCGAGTTCGTCGCGCGCGAAGGCGACTCGGCGATCGAGTTCGTGCTGCAAGCGTATGCGCCGCAGGACCCGGTCACGCGCGACCGGCTGCATCGGCTGATCGAGCGCCAGCATTTCCGGCTCGCATGGTGGCGCGCCGCATCCGATGAAGTGAACTGGCGGCGTTTCTTCGATATCTCGACACTCGCCGGCGTGCGCGTCGAACGGCCCGAGGTGTTCGACGCGGTGCACGCGCTGATCTTTCGCCTGTATCGCGAAGGCTTGATCGACGGCTTGCGGATCGATCACATCGACGGGCTCGCCGAACCGCGCGAATATTGCCAGCGGCTGCGGCAGCGGCTCACCGAGTTGCGCGATACCGCGCCGTATGTGGTGGTCGAAAAGATTCTCGGCCGCGACGAGCCGTTGCGCGACGATTGGCCGGTCGACGGCACGACCGGTTACGACTTCATGAACGACGTCGGCGCGCTGCTGCACGATCCGGCCGGCGCGGAGCCGCTTGCGCGCACATGGGCCGATCTGACCGGCCGCAGCCCGAATTTCGCGGACGAAGCGCTCGCCGCGCGGCGCAAGATTCTCGCGGAAAATCTGTCGGCGGAACTGGATCGCGCGGCGCGCTCGTTGCATCGGATCGCGCGCGATTCGCTGTCGACGCGCGACTTCACGTTCACGACGCTGCGCCGCGTGCTGACCGAACTGGTCGTGCATTTCCCGGTGTACCGGATGTATCCGCAAAACGGCCTGCGCAGCGCCGCCGACAACGTCTATTTCGATGTCGCGCTGGCCGGCGCGCGCGCAACGCTGCCGCGCTCGGACCATGCGGCGCTCGAACGCGTGAGCGCGTGGCTCGGCGGCAGCGCCGAAGAAGCGCCGGCCGCGCGGGCGGGCGCGCAGTCTCAACAGCAGGCGCAAGGCGGCGGCCAGCCGATGCACACGGGCTCGTCACGGCGCAACGCGCAAACGCTGTTTTCGCAACTGAGCGCGCCGCTCGCCGCGAAAGCGATCGAAGACACCGCGTGCTATCGCTACGGCCGTCTGCTGTCGCGCAACGAAGTCGGCGCGGATCCGGGCGAATTCGCGCTCTCGGTCGAGCAGTTCCACGCGGGCAATCTGGAGCGTGCGCAGCGCTTTCCGCACGCGTTGCTCGCGACCGCCACGCACGATCACAAGCGCGGCGAAGACGTGCGCGCGCGGCTCGCGGTACTGAGCGAGATCGCCGACGACTGGGGCGCGACGTTGCGCGCGTGGTCGACATTGAACGCGCCGCAGCGGCGCGCGCTCGACGGCAAGCCGATCAGCAGCGTGAGCCACGACAGGAGCGACGCATGGGCACCCGGTCCCGCCGCCGAGGCGATGCTGTATCAGACGCTGGTCGGTTGCTGGCCGCCGGACTTGCGCGCGGACGATGAAGCCGGCGTGAAGGCGCTGGCCGAGCGCGTCGCGCAATGGCAATTGAAGGCGCTGCGCGAGGCGAAGCTGCAAACCAGCTGGCTCGCGCCCGACGAAGCGTACGAAGCGGGCTGCCGCGAGTTTCTGTTCGATATCCTCGCGCCGCAGCGGCGCAATGGCTTTTTGAAGGAACTGTCGGCGTTCGTCGCGCGGATCAGCCGCGCCGGCGTGCTCAACAGCTTGCAGCAGACGGTGTTGCGGCTCGCGTCGCCGGGCATTCCGGACCTTTACCAAGGCACCGAGCTGTGGGACTTCAGTCTCGTCGATCCTGACAACCGGCGGCCGGTCGATTTTGCGAAACGCGAGGGCTTGCTGGCGCAGGCGCCACCCTCGGAGTTTTTATCCGAGTGGCGCGATGGACGCGTGAAACTCGCGGTGACTCAGCGGGTACTTGCATTGCGCGCGCATCTGCCGGAGCTGTTGAGTCAGGCTGCGTATCTGCCGCTCGTGGTGCGCGGCGCGCATGCGTCGAATGTGATTGCGTTTGCGCGCCGGCATGGCAACGCATGGGCCGTGGTGGTGGCAAGCCGGCTCGCGGCGGGATTGCTCGGCTCGGACCGGAGCGGCGGCGACGGCGGCAACGGTGATCAACGCGGCGGCGGCGGCGCTGCTCACGATCTGCCGCTCGTCGAGCCGGCGCAATGGGCGGATACGGCAGTCGAGATGCCGGCCGATCTGTCGGCGCGCGCGTTGTTCGACTGGCTGAGTCCGGCCGCGCCGAAGGTCGCCGATCATGGCTTGCTGTATCTGCGCGATGCGCTCGCCGCGATGCCGGTTGCGGTACTGGTGGAGGATGGGGTGCCACGGAGTTGACGCGGAGCGGTCGGCGCGAGGTTTCGTTTCGAACCTCGCTGCGGGGGTTGTTAAGCCCTGTTAAGCGTTGTTAAGCGCGTCGGGCCCTAACCGCCGTCGTCATCGAAGATCTTCGGATACACGCGCACGAGCACGATGCGCGGCCCCTTCATCTTCTTGACCACCACGTCGAAGTGTTCGAATTCGACACGCTGCCCTTCGCCCGGCAGGTCGTTGAGCGCCTGAATCACGAGGCCGCCGACGGATTCGGCCTTGCCTTCGTCGATATCGATTCCAAGCGCGCGCTCCAGCGACACCACCGGCAAGCTGCCCTTGCCCATCAACGTGCCGTCGTCCATGCGGGTCCAGTCGGCGTCGCCCTGGCGAAACTCGTCGTGAATCTGGCCGACCAGCGCGCCAAGCAGATTGTCGAGCGTCAGAAAACCAATCGGCTTCGCATTCTTGTGGCCGACCAACGCGAAATGCGGAGCGCCCTTGCGAAAGCGGCGGAACAGTTCGAGCGCGGGCATGTCCGGCTTCACGTACTGCACCGGGCGCACATAGCGCGATAGATCGTCGAGCGTGCTGCCTGCCTGGCGAGCGAGCAACAAGTCCTTCAGATGGATCATGCCGGCCACGCGCTCGCCCGATGCATCCTCGAACAACGGATAGCGACTGAAGCGATGCCGTGCGACCACCTGCATGTTGTCGCGCAACGGCAGATCGCGCCGCAGGCTCACCATCTCATGCGACGGCCGCATCAGGTCCGACACGGTCATGCGCGAGAAATCCAGCGAGTGGGCAATTGTGTTCCATTCGTCCTGGCTGTACGCGCCAGCGGGCGAACCGAGTTCGCTTGCGACCCGCGCGCGGCGCCCACGCAGGATCAGCTTCAGTTCGTCGGTCGAATAATGCGAATCGTGACCGTGGTCGGTGTCGAGCCCGGCGGCCTTCAGCACCCCGTTCGCGCTCGTATTGAGCAGCCAGATCGCCGGGTACATTGCCCAATAAAAACCGTACAGCGGCATCGCGGTCCATAGCGAGATCTTTTCCGCCTCGCGAATCGCCAGCGACTTCGGCGCGAGTTCGCCGACCACGATATGCAGGAATGAAATGCACGAGAACGCGAAGAACAGCGAGATGCCGTGGATCAGATTGTCCGATTCGACGCCGATCACGCGAAACAGCGGCATCAGCAATTGCGCGAATGCGGGTTCGCCGATCCAGCCGAGCCCGAGCGACGCGAGCGTGATGCCGAGCTGACACGCGGATAGGTATGCGTCGAGTTGTCCATGCACCTTCGCGAGCAAACGTCCGCGCATGCCGTGCTGGCTAGCCAGACTTTGCACGCGGGTTTGCCGCAGTTTCACCAGACCGAATTCGGCGGCGACGAAAAAACCGTTGAGGGCAACCAGAAACAATGCACCGATAAGGGCGACAACCTGGATCAAAGCGACGGGCTCCGGCAACAAAAGTTGTCAGTATAGAGCGCGAAAGCCCAATGAAAAGTTAATTGCGCGCAAATGCCGGTCCGCCGCGCGTTCGCCGCCAGTGTTCATTTCGGCGCGGACGCGGTGAGCGGTATGCGCACTGCAAGCGTGGCGGTTCCGGGGCGATCGGTCGGCGCGCCCGCTTCGCCGCTTTCCGCCGGGTCGCATTGCTCGAAGCTGCCGCCGTGTGCCTCCGCGACGCGTTTGCACAACGCGAACACCCAGGCGATGCGCTTCGCCTCGCGCGGCTCGACAGCCTGCTTGCGCGCAAACGCTTCGAGCATGTGCGGCAACGCGGCATCGTTCAGCGCGCGATGGTCCGGCTCGTACGCGATGCTCGCATGCCATGCGCCCATGTCCGCGCGCGTGGCCAGCGTGACTTCGCTGCCTTGCGTGCTCGCTTCGACCGCGAAGGTGAGCATCAGCCACAACGCGGCGGCCAGCCGCGCACGATCGCCATTCAGCTGCTCGGTGGCGAGTTGCGAATCGAGCCGGAGCTCGACGCCGCGCATACGGGCGAGACCGCTGCGCACTTCCTCGATGGTTTCGTCGAGCAGCGGATGCAGCGGGAACGGTGCATAGGTAAGCGCCAGCGCTTTCGTTTCGGCGCGCGTCGCGTCGACGATCGTCTCGAGCAGCTTCACCTGTTGATCGACGCCGCTGCGAATCCCGGTGATCGCGCGCTGCGAGTTGGGGTCGTTCGCATCGAGCTTGCGCTCCAGCACGTACGCCCAGCTATGAATCGCATTCAACGGCCCGCGCAGATCGTGCGACACCAGCGACAGCACATGATCGCGCATGAACAACGCGGTTTCGGCACGCAGATGCGCGCTGCGTTCGGAGATGACCGAGCCGGCGGCTACCGGCTGCGCGCCAGCGGTCCCAGTTGAAGACGTTGTCACGATCGAGCCTCTCAGGCGATGCGGGATGATGGAAGGGAAGCCTCATTATAGGCACCCCGATCGGCACAGACACCCTGGCCGAACGGCCTGACGCGCCGCAATCCGCGTGCCACGCACGGGTCGCGGCAAGACCCGACAATCGTTGGCAATACTCGGGCGATGCGCGATCAACACGCCTACAATGTCGCTTTTACGTTTTGATCAAGGAGCAACGCATGTCGACTGTGACGACCGAATCCGGCCTGAAATACGAAGACCTCGTGGCAGGCACCGGCGCCGAGGCAGTAGCCGGCAAGACCGTGACCGTGCACTACACGGGCTGGCTCACCGATGGCCAGAAGTTCGACTCGAGCAAAGACCGCAACGACCCGTTCGCGTTCGTGCTGGGCGGCGGCATGGTCATCAAGGGCTGGGACGAAGGCGTGCAAGGGATGAAGGTCGGCGGCACGCGCAAGCTGACCATTCCGCCGCAACTCGGCTATGGCGTGCGTGGCGCGGGCGGCGTGATTCCGCCGAATGCGACGCTCGTGTTCGAAGTCGAACTGCTCGAAGTCTGAGCGCAGCGTTTTAGCCGGAACCGAGCTGTTTTTCATGAGCCACGCCGCCGTCACCGCCCCTAACGTTTCGCTGCGCTGCTATGGCGCGGTCGAGGCGTCCGATGTGCACGACTTTCATCAGGTCGTGCTCGGGCTCGACGGCGCGATGGTGATGGCGGTAGACGGCGTCACGCAGCAGATCGACGCCGGCTCCGCATGGCTGATACCGGCCGGCGCGCGGCACGATTACACGGGCATCGGCTCCAATCGGCAACTGGTGCTGGATTTGCCGGCCACATCGCTGGCGGTGCCGGAGCGGCTCTTCGAGCGCGCGCGTGCGGTAACCGTCGATGCGCCGGTCGCGCAGCTCGTGCATCGGATCGCCGCTCATGCGGCGGGCGGGGCCGAGGGCGATGCCGTCGATAAGCGTCGCTTTCACTGGGATGCCGCCGCACGTCTCGGCGCCGCGCTCATCGCCGATACCGGCGCGCTTGCCGGCACGCGCGCACAGGGCGCCGGCCTCGACTTCGCGCGTATCGACCGCTGGCTGCGCGCGCATTTGTCGGAACCGTTACGGATCGCCGACCTCGCCGCGCATTGCGGCTTCGGTATGCGGCGCTTTCATCAGCTTTTTATCGATGCGTTCGGCGAAACGCCGCATCGCTATGTGCAGCGGCTGCGGCTCGATACGTCGATCACGCTGCTCGCGGATCCGCGTCTGTCGTTGACGGACATTGCGCTCGAGATCGGCTTTGGCGATCAGAGCGCTTATACACATGCGTTTACGCGGCGATTCGGGCTAGCGCCCGGGCAGTGGCGCGCGTTGAAACATTGAGGCATTAGGCGGCGCGGCGCTCGATCGCAACAAAAAGCCCGCTTTTGCATCGGCATAAGCGGGCTTTATCATCTGCGGCAAAACTGGAGCGGGGGCGAATCACCGCAACGTTCCGCTCCGGGCGTTTGCTTAGCTCACCGACAATTGCAGATGCAGTTGCGAACGGGCCGGGCCGCCACCGTCGATCGCTTCGCTGGCGGCATCGCGGTCCGATTGCGACGACGGTGCAAGACGCGCGCTTTCGATGCGATCGAGGTATTCGGTCGTCACGTCGCCGGTCACGTAGTTGCCGTCGAAGCACGACGCCTCGAACTCCTTCAGCGCCGGGTTGATATCACGCACCGCCTGCTTCAGCGCTTCGACATCCTGGTACACGAGATGATCGGCGCCGATCATGCGCGCGACTTCCTCGTCCGAGCGGCCGTGAGCAACCAGTTCGCCGCGCGTCGGCATGTCGATGCCGTACACGTTCGGGAACTTCACCGGCGGCGCCGCCGACGCGAAAATCACCTTGTTCGCGCCCGCATCGCGCGCCATCTGCACGATTTCATGTGAAGTGGTGCCGCGCACGATCGAGTCGTCGACGATCAGCACGTTCTTGCCCTTGAACTCGATGCCCATTGCGTTCAGCTTCTGGCGCACCGACTTCTTGCGCACTGCCTGACCGGGCATGATGAAGGTGCGGCCCACGTAGCGGTTCTTGAAGAAACCCTCGCGGTACTCGACGCCCAGCTTCTTCGCGACCTGCATCGCGGCCGGACGGGACGAGTCGGGAATCGGCATGACGACGTCGATCGGCACGTCGGGCAGTTCGCGGCGGACCTTCTCGGCGAGATAGTCGCCCATGCGCAGACGCACGTTGTAGACCGGCACGCCGTCCAGCACCGAATCCGGACGCGCGAGATACACGAGTTCGAAAATGCAGGGATTCAGGCTCGGATTCGTTGCGCACTGCTGCGCATGCAGATTGCCTTCGGTGTCGATGAAAATTGCCTCGCCCGGCTGCACGTCACGCACGAATTCGAAGCCGATACCTTCGATCGCCACCGATTCCGACGCCAGCATCCACTCGACGCCTTCAGCCGTTTCCAGCTTGCCGATGCACAGCGGACGGATACCGAACGGGTCGCGGAAACCAAGCAGACCATAACCGGCGATCAGCGAAACGATCGCGTACGAGCCGCGCACCCGGCGATGCACGCCCGACACTGCCTTGAACAGCGCAGCCGGATCGAGCTGCAGGCCCGAACTCGACAGCTGCAATTCGTGCGCGAGCACGTTGAGCATCACTTCGGTATCGGAATTGGTGTTCACATGGCGCCGATCGACGCGGAACATCTCGTCTTTCAGTTGCTGCCAGTTGGTCAGATTGCCGTTGTGCGCGAGGATGATGCCGAACGGCGCGTTCACGTAGAACGGCTGGGCCTCTTCTTCGCTCGATGCCGAACCGGCGGTCGGATAACGGACCTGGCCGATGCCGGTCGTGCCCGGCAGGCTGCGCATGTTGCGCGTGCGGAACACGTCGCGCACCATGCCGTTGGCCTTGTGCATGTGGAAATTACTGCCGTTCGCCGTCGCGATGCCGGCGGCATCCTGACCGCGGTGCTGCAGCAGCAGCAGGCTGTCATAGATCAGCTGGTTGACCGGAGAATGGGAAACTACGCCTACGATGCCGCACATGGCATGTCCTTCAAAGGTACGAAATTCGTGATGGCGGCCGATGCCCGCGACCGCGTACATCCGCTGACACGGCGGTACGCTACGACGTCAAGGCAACCGGTGTGCGCCGGAGTCCTGTTGCGCGTTGCTCCGGGCGTCCGGATCGTCCACGTGGACGTATGCGGCGAGCACATCGGGAAGCAGCGGCTTCATTGCACGCACGCCTTCGACCGCATACGGACGAAGCAGCGCGTCGCGCCAGAATTCCTGTTTGGGCAATTCGGTCAAGCCAGCGAGGGCGACCAGAATCAGCACCAGAACGACCCCGCGTACGAGGCCGAACATCAAACCGAGCGAGCGGTCCGCGCCGCCGAGCCCCGTGACCTGCACGAGGCGGCTGAGCAACGCGCTCACCACGCTCGCAACCAGCACGACGCCGATCGCCACGAGCGAGAAAGCCAGCAGCCACTGGGTCAACGCGCCGCCCGGCCAGTTGGACGGGATATAGGGGACCACATAGCCAACGAACTCGCACGCGACGAAAAACGCCGCGAACCAGCCGATCAATCCGAACACTTCCGACAGCAGACCGCGCCAGGCGCCTCGCAGCGCCGACAAGCCGATCACCGCCATTACAGCGTAGTCGAAGGCAGTGAACATCGCTGGCTTACTGTGCGGCGCCGCCGTTCGAGCCCGACATCAGGCCCGCCCCGCGCACTTTCGCGATGGCCTCCGTGGCGGCCGCGCGGTCGGCGAACGGGCCGGCGCGCAGCAGCGTCAGCGTCGAGCCGTCGGCCTGCTTACGATGTTCGGTATATGCGGGTACACCCGCCGCTTTCAACTTCGCGGCCCAATTGCGCGCATTCGCTTCGTTCGCGAACGCGCCGAGCTGCACCGCGAAACGATTGCCCGGCGGCGAAGCCGGCGTGCCGGAGTTCGCGTCCGCGCTAGCCGCGGTGGTGGTGTCGTCGTTCGAGGTCTTGGCGGCCGGCGCTTTCGCCTGTTTGGCGGGTGTCGCGGGCGCGGCAGGGGCGGTGTTGGCGGCGAGCGCCTGGGTTTGCGGTTTCGCGGCGGGCCTGGCCGCGGCGGTGGTGTTCGTGTCCGGTTTGGCGGTCGCCGATTGGGCCGATTGGGCCGATTGGGCCGATTGGGCCGATTGGGCCGATTGGGCCGATTGGGCCGTCTGGGCCGGTTTCATGGCGGCGGTTGCCGTGGCGGCCGCGGCGGTAGTTGCCGGAGCGAGGCCGGAAGCGGCGCCGCCGGTATCGGCGGCAGGCGGATTATCGGGTGCCACGCCTGCCTGCACGTCTTCATTGGCGCTCGATCTGGCGAGCTTCGGCACCGGGCGGCTGGGGATGTCGATGGAGATGTCGTCGGTGACGGGCTTCGGATGCGAATCCAGCACCATGGGCAGGATGATTACCGCCGCCACCACCAGTGCGATCGCACCGACCAGCCGGCGACGCGCGCGCTGCTTTTCCGGCAGCGTGGGGTCGAGCAGCATTGCATCGGCATCGACCGCGCGCTCGGTGCGGCGGCTGCGCCGCTCGACGCGCTCACCTCGGGCGGCCCGAGTGGAACTGGTGTTTGCGCCGCGCCGGCTGGGCGCGTCGTCTTTCTTGCCGAACGAGAAAATTCCCATGAATCGCTTGGTTCGAGCCTGGTGCCCGCTCAGTGTTGCTGCGATTTCCGGTAGGCCATCACACCCGCTACCGTATAGAAACTGCCGAAAACGACAATTCTATCATTCTCCGACGCACGTTTTAGCGCATCCTGGAAAGCTTCAGCGGGGGTCGCATAGCGTGTCACGCTGCTCTCGGCGCCGTCCTCGACACCAAGCTCGCGCAAGGCCGTTTCGAGCTCCTGCGCCGACGCGGCGCGCGGCGTCGGCAGGTCGGTCACGCACCAGTGATCGACCTCGCCTTTCAGATGATTGAGCACGCCGGCGATGTCCTTGTCGCGCATCGCGCCGAACACCGCGTACGTGTATGGAAAGAAGCCCATATTGCCGAGATTTTGTCCAAGCACCGCGGCCGCGTGCGGATTGTGGCCGACGTCGAGCACGATGGACGGCTTGCCCGGCAGCACCTGAAAACGCCCGGGCAGATCGACGTTGGCAATACCGAGACGGATGTCCTGCGCGGACACCGGCAAGCGATCGCGCAGCGCTTCGAGGCCGGCCAGCGCCGCCGACGTGTTGATCAACTGATTCGCGCCGCGCAGCGACGGATAGGCAAGCGCCGAGCGCCGCATGGTCGGGCCGACATAGCTCCATTGCTGACGCTCGCTGCCCGCCTGGCCTTCGTAACGGAAGTCGCGGCCGAATAGCCACAATTCGGCGCCGATTTTTTCCGCGTGATCGATCAGCGATTGCGGCGGCACCGGATCCGCGCAGATCGCCGGCTTGCCCGGACGGAAAATGCCGGCCTTTTCGAAAGCGATTTTCTCGCGTGTATCGCCGAGATAGTCGGTGTGATCGAGATCGATGCTGGTGATGATCGCGCAGTCGGTATCGAGAATATTCACCGCGTCGAGCCGGCCGCCGAGACCTACTTCGAAAATTACCGCGTCGAGGCCGCGCGACGCGAACAGATTCATGATCGCGAGCGTGGTGAATTCGAAGTACGTCAGGGTGACCGGTTCCGCGAGGCTCAGACGCGCGGTTTCGACGGCTTCGAAGTGCGGCAGCAGATCTTCATCGCTTGCCATTACGCCGTTGATGCGCGCGCGCTCGTTGAATGACAGCAGATGCGGCGACGTATGACAGCCGACCGTGTAACCCGCGCGCAGCAGGATCGCTTCGAGAATCGCGCAGGTCGAGCCCTTGCCGTTCGTGCCGCCGACCGTGATGATCGGGCAGGTGAACGACAGCTGCATCGCGTCGCGCACTTTGGAGATGCGAGCCAAACCCATGTCGATACCGACCGGATGCGCGGATTCAAGGTGCGTGAGCCACGCGTCGAGGGTGGGGAATGTCGTCATCGGGTGAATCTTGAGTGAATCGTGGGTGGTTCGCGGGGGTTCGGTTTTGCGGTGCGGCGGCGCGGCGTTGCCGTGGTGTGCGTGGTTTACAAAGTAGCTACCTCTGGGAAGCTGTGCCGAATGGCCAGTTGTGGCCGGACCGGTGGCGAGCCAGAAGTCTTTGCGCGGTTTATGCGCACAAACCCGTACGCAGGACGGGTTTGCTCCGGTCTCAATCGCTTCCGCACTGCAAGCGCCGGTAATTATCCTGGAAATGACAGCGCGCCGGTTGATTGCTCACGCGGCGCGCTGCGTTTTTGATTGCTTGCCGGGCCAACGCCGAACGCGCTTCAGACAGCGGCGAAACGGTGGCAAGTGCCCTGCTATCCGTTTTTACGCGACAGCATCCGCCGGCTGATGGCTCAATAGCGCCAGCAACTGTGCGATCTCCTCGCGCAGCTTGCGGCGGTCGACAATCATGTCGATCGCGCCCTTCTGCAGCAGGAACTCGGCGCGCTGGAAACCTTCCGGCAGCTTCTCGCGCACCGTCTGCTCGATCACGCGCGGGCCGGCAAAACCGATCAGCGCCTTCGGCTCGGCGATCACGACGTCGCCCAGAAACGCGAAACTCGCCGACACACCGCCCATCGTCGGGTCGGTCAGTACGGAAATGAACGGCAGCCTCGCTTCCGCCAGCTTTGTCAGCATCGCAGTGGTTTTCGCCATCTGCATCAGCGACAGCAGGCTTTCCTGCATCCGCGCGCCGCCAGAAGCGGTCACGCAGATAAACGGCACCTTCTGCTCGAGCGCGTTCTGCGCGCCACGCGCAAAGCGTTCACCGACCACCGAACCCATCGAGCCGCCCATGAACGAAAACTCGAAGCACGCGACCACGACCGGCAGCGTATGAATCGCGCCGCCCATCACGACCATTGCATCGGTTTCATCCGTTTCGTCCATCGCTTCCTTGATGCGCTCCGGATACTTGCGGCTGTCCTTGAACTTCAGTGCATCGACAGGAACGATTTCCTGGCCGATTTCGTAGCGGCCTTCCGCATCGAGCAGGCCATCCAGCCGCTCACGCGCGCCGATGCGCATATGGTGGTCGCACTTCGGGCAAACATGCAGATTGGCTTCGACGTCATTGCGGTACAGCACGGCTTCGCACGACGGGCACTTGATCCACAGGCCTTCCGGAATCCCCTTGCGGCTCTTCGGGTCGGTTTGTTTGATTTTCGGCGGCAGCAGCTTGTCGAGCCAGCTCATAGGGAATCCTTCTGGGTCAGCAGTCGCGCAAACGGCGGGACAAGCCCGCCGCTCACGTTACCGCGACAAAAATAACTGTTATCGGGCAGTCGCGACGCTATCGAGCGCCTCGCGCACTTCGGCGATGAAGCGCGTCAGCGTCTCGGCGGCAGCGTCGGGCGCCGCCTGTTCCAGCAGTTGGACGATACGGCTGCCGATCACGACGGCGTCGGCTACACCGGCCACCGCGCGCGCCGTTTGCGCGTCGCGGATGCCGAAACCGACGCCCACCGGCAGGGGGACGCGCGACTTGATGGCCGGGATTTTACTCGCGATGCTGGAAACGTCCAGATTTGCCGCGCCGGTCACCCCTTTCAGCGACACATAGTAGACGTAGCCGCTGGCAATCCGGCCGACTTCGGCGATCCGTTCGTCGGTCGAGGTCGGCGCGAGCAAAAATATCGGGTCGATGCCGGCGGAACGCATCTGTTCGGCGAATTCGGCGCTTTCTTCGGGCGGATAGTCGACCACCAGCACGCCATCGACGCCGGCCTCCTGCGCCGCCTTGCCGAAGGCGGCCGCCCCCATCCGTTCGATCGGATTTGCGTAGCCCATCAACACGACCGGAGTCTTGTCGTCGGTTTCGCGGAAGCGCTTGACGTCGGCGAGCACGTGGCGCAACGACACGCCGCGCGCCAACGCCCGCTCGGATGACTGCTGGATCACCGGGCCATCGGCCATCGGGTCGGAAAACGGCACGCCGAGTTCGATCACATCCGCGCCGCCCGCGGCAAGCGCGTGCATGAATTCGACGGTGCGAGCCGGGTCCGGATCGCCTGCCGTCATGAACGGGATCAAGCCCTTCTTACCTTGGGCCGACAGCGCGGCGAACGTGTTCTTGATACGGGACATGGAAATATTCTCGAATTTGGGCTACCGCGCGCGCTTTCTGCTGGTTTACACGCACTTCACGGCGTTACTCGCGCTCGTCACTGCACTTCGGTCGGCGGCTGCACTTTTGGCCTGGCCCGGCTCCGGCGTGCGACCGGCGGAGAAGCGGCGGCGCTTACGCGCTCGCGCGCAATCGCGCAGTAGCTTTCGTTGATCTCATAGCCGACGAATTCACGCTGATGCCGAACGCAAGCGACCGCGGTGGTGCCGCTGCCCATGAACGGGTCGAGCACGCGGCCGCCCTTCGGACAACTGGAAAGCACCATTCGCTCGACGATTTCCACGGGTTTCTGGGTCGGGTGCGCGACGCGTTCGGCGTGTTGCCGATGCAGCCGCGAGATCGACCAGACGTCCTTCGGATTATAGCCAAGCTCCAACCACTTGCTTCCTTCGAACAACTTGCGCGAACGCGCCTTCTTCGTGACTGCATCGTACGGGATGCGGACGGGATCGAGATCGAAGAAATAGTCCTTCGACATCGCGAAAAAACCGATGTTGTCGTGCACCGACGTAAAGCGGCGCGTCGTGCCACCCATGCTCGGCACGCGCCGGTCCCAGATGATTTCGTTGATCATCGTGAGTTTTGTCTTCAGGAAGCTGAAGATTTCCGGCGCGTACTGCCAGGTGCAGAAAATGTACAGCGAACCCGACGGCTTGAGCTTCGGAATTGCCAGCTCGAGCCAACTGCGCGTCCAGACGAGAAATTCCTCGCCGGTGCGCATGTCGGAGTCGTTGCCATAGTCCTTGCCGAGCCCGTACGGCGGATCGCAGACGATCAGGTCGATCGAGCCGTCGGGGATATTCACTACATCGGTCAGAAAATCGCGGTTCAACAGCTGTATGCCGGCTGGCACCTGCGCCAGTAACGGTGCGGGCGCCGCGTCCGCCGCTACTTCCGCGCACGGATTGGCGGTCTCGGCCGTGGCTTCGATCGCCGGCTGCGGCTCGTCGAACTCGTCACGCATCGTCGTGGCTCAGAACTGGATACCCGATCGCTCGGCGACCGTGTGCATGTCCTTGTCGCCGCGGCCCGACAGGTTGACCAGCAGGATTTTGTCCTTCGGCAAGGTCGGCGCGAGTTTCATCGCGTAAGCGAGCGCGTGGCTCGACTCGAGCGCGGGGATGATGCCCTCGATTCGACAGCAATCGTGGAATGCCTTGAGCGCTTCTTCGTCGGTGATGCCGACGTATTGCGCGCGATTGCTCTCTTTTAGCCACGCGTGCTCGGGGCCGACGCCCGGATAGTCGAGGCCGGCCGACACCGAATGCGTCTCGATGATCTGGCCGTTTTCGTCTTGCAGCAGATAAGTGCGGTTGCCGTGCAACACGCCGGGACTGCCGCCGATCAGCGAGGCCGCGTGACGGCCGGTTTCGATGCCGTCACCCGCCGCTTCGACGCCGATCAATTGCACCGAAGTATCATCGATATACGGATAAAAGATGCCCATCGCGTTCGATCCGCCGCCCACGCACGCAATCACCGCATCCGGCTGGCGGCCGGCTTGCTCCGGCATCTGCACGCGGCATTCGTCGCCGATCACGCGCTGGAAATCGCGCACCATCATCGGGTACGGATGCGGACCCGCGACCGTACCGATGATGTAGAACGTGTTTTCGACGTTCGTGACCCAGTCGCGCATCGCTTCGTTCAGCGAGTCCTTCAGCGTGCGAGAACCCGATTCGACCGGCACGACGGTCGCGCCGAGCAACTTCATGCGATAGACGTTGGCGGCCTGGCGGCGTACGTCTTCGGAGCCCATGTAGACCACGCACTCCATCCCGAAGCGCGCCGCGATCGTGGCGGTGGCCACGCCGTGCTGACCGGCGCCGGTCTCGGCGATCACACGCGGCTTGCCCATGCGCTTCGCCAACAGCGCCTGGCCGATCACGTTGTTGATTTTGTGCGCGCCGGTATGGTTGAGGTCTTCGCGCTTCAGATACACCTGCGCGCCGCCGAGCAGTTCGCTCCAACGTTGCGCGTGATAAATCGGGGAGGGGCGACCCACGAAGTACTTCAGTTCGCGCTCGTATTCAGCGACGAAGTCCGGGTCTTTCTGAAATTTCTCGTAGGCTGCGCGCAGCTCGTCGAGTGCGGAAAACAGCGTTTCGGCGACGAACACGCCGCCAAATTGGCCGAAATGGCCTCTTTCGTCAGGCAGGTTGTACATGGTGATCACTCTTCTCAGTGTGGCTCACGGCTTTCATTGCGAATGCGCCGCGAGCCTGAATCATTCGGCGTCCGCCGCGCGTACCGCGCGTACGAACTCCGCCATCCGGGCGTGATCTTTCACGCCCCTGGCGCCCGGCACTTCGATGCCGCTCGAGACATCGACCGCGTACGGGCGCACGCGATGGATCGCATCACTGACGTTTTGCGCGTTCAACCCACCACTCAAAACGGCCCGATGCGCGAGCTCTGCTGGAATAAGTGACCAATCGAAAACCTTCCCACCGCCGCCGTAGCCTTCGACATGCGTGTCGAACAGGAACCCACTGGCAGCTGAATAATTGAAAGCGGATTTTACCAAATCGGCCGCCTGAGTATCCGCCGCAATCCGCAATGCCCGCAACCAAGGCAAACCCGCAATGCCGGCAAGCGCTTCGCACCGTTCAGGCGTCTCGTCGCCATGAAACTGCAGCAGCGTGAGATTGACGTTGCTCGCGACTTCGCGAATCCAGTCCGGCGTGGCATTGACGAACAGGCCGACGACCGACACGAACGGCGGCACGTCATGCACGAGCTCGACCGCCTGCGCGACGCTCACCGAGCGCGAGCTCGGGGGGTAGAACACGAGGCCGATCGCGTCGGCGCCGAGGTTGATCGCGTGGGAGATGTCTTCGGGCCTGGACAGTCCGCACAGCTTGATGCGCGTGCGCTGAGGCACGCGCTGCCGATGAGCCGCCTCGGCCTCGCTCGCGGGGTTCTCGGCTGCTTTCATGTTTCCGTTTGATCGGTCCATACGCTACTCCACGGCACGCTGCCGGTTACCGGCGCGGGCACGGCGAATTGTTCAGGATAGCCCACCTGCGCGAGGTAAAGACCATCCGGCATAAAGGTCGGCGCGGCACAGTCGCGGCTGCGGCTCGCGAGCACGTCGGCCATCCACGCGGCCGGACGGCGGCCGCTGCCGATTTCGATCAGGCAGCCCATCACGTTACGCACCATGTGATGCAGGAATGCGTTCGCGCGAAAGCGGAAATGCACGAAGTTGCCGTGCCGTTTCACGTCGATCTGATACAGATGCTTGAACGGCGTCTTCGACTGACATTGCGACGAGCGGAACGCCGAAAAATCATGCTCGCCGATCAGATGCACGGCGGCCGCGCGCATCGCCTCGACGTCGAGCGGCGTATGCACCCAGCCGGCCCGCGTCGTGAGCATCGGCGAGCGCACGGGGCTCACATACAGCACGTAGTAATAAGTCCGCTCGAACGCCGAAAAGCGCGCGTGAAAGTCATCCGGCATCGGCTTGGCCCACTGCACGCCGATCGTCTTCGGCAGAAATGCATTGGGGCCGCGCACCCACGAAATGTCGACCCGATCGAGTTCGGTATCGAAATGCACGACCTGCCCGAGCCCGTGCACGCCGCGGTCGGTGCGGCCGGCCACGGTGGTAAGCACGGGCGTCTGCGTGAATTCGCGCAGCGCCCGTTCGAGCTCGTCCTGCACCGTGTTGCCATGCGGTTGCGACTGCCAGCCGGCGAACGCCGCGCCGTCGTACTGGACCCCTAATGCGATGCGCTTCACGACAGCGGCGCGAGGGTCGAAAGCAACGCGCGCGCTTCGTTGCGCGTGGCCGGATCGTTGGCTTCGATCACTTCGTTGATCAGCGTGCGGGCACCGGCGAGGTCGCCGAGTTCGATGTATTCGGATGCCAGTTCGAGCTTGTTGCGGGCGATGCGGCCGAGGTCGGCCGGTGTGAACGCCGGCAAAGGCTGGGCCGGGCTCGGCGGCAACTCGAGGTCGAAGTCGAGCTTCAGTGCGCCGAAGCCGGCCGCGCCGAGACCCGCGACAGCGCCGTGGCCTGCCGTACCGGCGGCGATTTCATCGGCGATATGGGGCGCGCCGTCATCCGGATCGGGAACGGGGAAAGCCTGCTGCGCAGTCGTTTCGGGCGATGCGACCGGTTGCATCGACAGCGAAGTCGGAGTGAGCGGGCCGCCGGCCGGCGTTTCGATGCGCGGCGGCAAAGGCATGTCGAGACTGTTGAACGCATCGACGGCATCGCGGGGGAAGTGGGCCGGCGTGGGCGCCAACGGCTCGCCATGAGGCGGATCGAACGACAACGTCGTATGCGGTTCCACCTGCGGTTGCTCGAAGCCGACTTCGGGGGCAGGACCATTGGATTCGGTTCGCGGTGCGGCTGCTGGTGTTTCGGGCGCGGCCGGGCTAGCTTCGGCCGGGCTAGCTTCGGCCGGGCTGGTGTCCGCCGTGGCGGCCTTGCCTGCAACGGGTTCAGCGTCCGCTTGCAGTCGATCAGCTTGCTCGCCCTGTTGTGCTTCGCTCGGCTGGAGCGGCCCCCGCGGCAATGCGTCAGCGCCGAGTTCCGCGGCGGCGGCAAGGTTTGCCGCCGTGGCCGCGCTATCCAGGTTTTCGTGATGCGCGACCGCGGCAGAATCGGCCGACGTGTCGCTTTCGGTGGTAGACGGGGCGGAGGCCTCTGCGATCGGTTGCGCTGGCGCGGTCGCTTCGGTCGGTTCGGGTGCTTCGGGTGCGGTGTGCTCTGCCGTTGCTCGTTCGGCTGCCGTGCGTTCGGCTGCGATACGTTCTGCCGCTTGTTCTGCTGCCGCTTGTTCTGCTGCCACGTGCTCGGCCGCCGCGCTCTCCGCCACGGCTCGCTCCGCCGCTGCCCGTTCTGCTGCGCGACGTTCTGCCGCCGCCTGTTCGGCTGCCGCTTGCTCGGCCGCCGCGCTCTCCGCCGCGGCTCGCTCCGCCGCTGCCCGTTCTGCTGCGGCTCGTTCAACTGCTGCCTGCTTTGCCGCTGCCCGCTCCGCTTCCGCCTGCTCGGCCGCTGCCCGCTCGGCTTCGACTCGTTCCGCCGCCACGCGCTCCGCCGCTGCCTGAGCCGCCGCGGCAGCAGCAGCATGCCGTGCAACTTCGTCATCCCGTGCGACATCCGGCTGCGCCGATTGAGCGGTTTCGGCGTTCGCTGCCGAAGAAGCGTCCGCATCAGCAGCCTTCTGACGTTTGCGCCGGCCGATGCGCAAAGCCGCCAGCAAAACGACCAGCGCCGCGCCCACCGCGGCAGCAATGCTCAGATCCCGGTTCGACATGCCGCCCGCATTGAGCGATGCCGCGACCGTACTCGCGTGCCCCGGCGCCGCAGCCACCGCAGCGGACGATGCCCCCCCGGCGGGTTGCGCCACGTTCGCCGGCGCGGTGCCCGACGCCGAAGGCGCAGCGCCGATGCCGTGCTTCTGCAACTCCATCAGCACCCGATTTTTCAGCGCCAGCAATTGCTGCAGGCTCGACACCTGCGGATGGGAAGCCGGCTGCGGGTTCGCCGTCGCGGGAACCGTAACGGCAGGGGCGCTCGCCGCCGGCCGAACCGATCCGGCCCATTCCCGCGTGGCGCTCGCCGGCTGCGCCGCCGACCCCGCGACCGGCGCCGACGAAGCCCCGCCTCCCGCTGCCAGGCCAGCCGACGTCGGCGCGCTCGCTCCCGCCGGGGCACTGGCCGTGCCGGAAACCTCGGAGGCGGCCGGCGTCGTTGCGCGAGCCGCCGCACTCGCGTCGCTCGCGGCGGCGTCATTGACCTGCGCAGCATTGCCGGCGGCACCGGTTGCCGTGGCCTCCGGCGCGGAAGCCGGCGCCGCCGCCACGGACGATGCCCCAGCGGACTCGCCCGGCGCACTCGCGGCGCCAGCCGACGAAGCCGCCAACGCACCCGACGCATCGAGCACCGGCATGATCAATATCGCGCCCACGCGCAACCGGCTGGGATCGTGATTCATGAACGCGGCCGGATTCGTATCGAACAGCGCGCGCGTAGCACGAGCGAGTACCGCCCGGTCATGCGATTGCGTAACGGCGATCGCCACGTCGTTCAGCGATTGACCGGCCCGTACCGTGTACTGGCTGCCCGCCACGAGCGTAGCGACAGCCGGAGCCGAGCCGGCATCGGGCGCGCTCGCCGCACTGGCGGGCGCGGCGGTTGCGCTGCCCACACCGCCAGCCAGCGCAAAAGCCAAAGCGGCGGCTGCGGCCACCGCTAGCGCGCGGCGTTTGAATCGATCGTTGTCGTGATGAATGGACATAGCCGGAAGAGCGGAGCGTCGAAGGTTCATCGGAACTCCTGGCGCGTCAGCGCGCGGCCTATTGTGCGAATGGAAAGAGACAAGGTAATCGGAGCACACAATGAAAAAAGCGCCGCGCAAGCGCGACGCTTCTTGAGTTGTCTTACGCGTCGAGCGCGTAGTTTACTTTACTTGTCGAGCACAATGCGAAGCATGCGACGCAGCGGTTCAGCCGCACCCCACAGCAACTGATCGCCGACCGTGAATGCCGACAGATATTCGCCGCCCATCGCGAGTTTGCGCACGCGGCCGACCGGTACCGTCAACGTGCCCGTAACGACCGCCGGGGACAGATCGCGCATCGACGCTTCGCGTTCGTTCGGCACGACCTTCACCCAGTCGTTGCCCGACGCGAGGATGTTGTTCACTTCGTCGAGCGGCACGTCCTTGTTCAGCTTGATCGTCAGCGCCTGCGAATGGCAGCGCATCGCGCCGATCCGCACGCACAGGCCGTCGACCGGGATCGAACCCGGCGTGCCCATGGCCGGCTTGCCGAGAATCTTGTTGGTTTCAGCGCCGCCCTTCCACTCTTCCTTCGACATGCCGTTGCCGAGATCCTTGTCGATCCACGGAATCAGCGAGCCGGCGAGCGGCACGCCGAAGTGGTCGGTCGGCATGCTGTCGCTGTTCATCGCTTCGAGCACGCGACGATCGATGTCGAGAATGGCCGAAGCCGGATCGGCCAGTTCGGTTTTCACCGCGCCGTGCAACGTGCCCATCTGCGACAGCAGTTCGCGCATGTTCTGCGCGCCCGCGCCCGAGGCGGCCTGGTACGTCATCGCCGTCATCCAGTCGACGAGGTTCTCGCGGAACAGACCGCCCAACGCCATCAGCATCAGGCTGACCGTGCAGTTGCCGCCGATGAAATTCTTCTGACCTTTGACCAGCGCGTTCTTGATGACGTCGAGATTGACCGGATCGAGGATGATGACTGCGTCGTCCTTCATGCGCAGCGACGATGCCGCGTCGATCCAGTAGCCGTTCCAGCCTGCCGCGCGCAGCTTCGGGAACACTTCGTTCGTGTAGTCGCCGCCCTGGCACGAAATGATCGTGTCGCACTTCTTCAGGTCGTCGATGCTTGTCGCATCCTTGAGCCGGGTCTCGTTTTTGGCGAACGACGGCGCGTTGCCGCCCGTGTTGCTGGTGCTGAAAAACACCGGTTCGATCAAGTCGAAATCGCCTTCCTGCTGCATGCGTTGCATCAGGACGCTGCCGACCATACCGCGCCAACCTACGAGACCTACGTTCATGACATCAAACCCTTCGAATGGACACTTCCCCGCATCTTTGCCCGCAGTGACCGCGCGGGGAAGATGAGCGGGCACGACGGACGATCAGCGCTTCGTGATCGTTTTCGGGGTAATTGTTTTAATGCGCGCTTTGATAAGCGTTGCGGTGGTAATGGCGAACTCGATCGCACGGGCGGTTGTGCCGTGCTGTTTGGAAATCGAGGAGATTTGGGAGATCTGAGCCATCGCGACAATATACACGAATTACCTAGCACCCGAACGCGTGATGTTCGCGCGTTCGGGCTCAGCTTTTTTACAACGCGGCCACTACGGCGTCGCCCATCGCGGCAGTGCCGACCTGCTTGCAACCCGGCGTGAGAATGTCGCCGGTGCGGTAACCCCGCTCGAGCACCTTCTTCACCGCGGTTTCAATGCGATCGGCCTGCTCCGCCTTGTTCAGCGAATAGCGCAGCATCATCGCGGCCGAAAGAATCGTAGCGAGCGGGTTCGCCACGCCCTTGCCGGCGATATCGGGTGCGGAACCGTGCGACGGCTCGTACAAGCCCTTGTTGTTCTTGTCGAGCGATGCCGACGGCAGCATGCCGATCGAGCCGGTCAGCATGGCCGCCTCGTCGGACAGGATGTCGCCGAACATATTGCCGGTCACGATCACGTCGAACGACTTCGGCGCCTTCACGAGCTGCATGGCCGCGTTATCGACATACATATGCGACAGCTCGACGTCCGGATATTCCTTCGACACGTCGATCATCACGTCCTTCCAGAACTGCGACGTTTCGAGCACGTTGGCCTTGTCGACCGAGGTCAGCTTCCGGTCGCGCTTTTGCGCCGCCTGAAACGCGACGTGCGCGATGCGGCGCACTTCGGGTTCCGAATAACGCATCGTGTCGAAGCCTTCCTTGGCGCCGGCAAACAGGCCGTCCGGCGACGTCCGCACGCCGCGCGGCGTGCCGAAGTAAATGTCGCCGTTCAGTTCGCGCACGATCAGGATATCGAGACCCGACACGATCTCTTCCTTCAGCGACGACGCGGCCGTGAGTTGCGGATAGCAGATCGCCGGACGGAAGTTCGCAAACAGTTCGAGATGCTTGCGCAGGCCGAGAATCGCCTGTTCGGGGCGCAGCGCGCGTTCGAGCTTGTCGTACTTCCAGTCGCCGACCGCGCCGAACAGAATCGCGTCGGCTTCTTTCGCGAGCGCGAGCGTCGCATCGGGCAGCGGATGGCCTTTCGCTTCGTAGCCCACGCCGCCCACCGGCGCTTCTTCGAGTTCGAACTTCTCGCCGAGCACGTTCAGGACCTTGACGGCCTCCTTGACGATTTCGGGACCGATGCCGTCGCCCGGCAACACTGCGATCTTCATGCGATTTCCTTGATGATTTTTTCGAGACTTTTCAAGCGCGAACCGGCACGCGCACGCGCGAAATTCAGGCCGTCAACGCTTAGCCGACGAGGCGATGATTGAGCCACGGCTGCTTCGCGAGACGCTCCGCTTCGTACTGACGAATCTTGTCCGCGTGACGCAGCGTGAGGCCGATGTCGTCGAAACCGTTCAGCAGGCAGTATTTGCGGAATGCCGCGACTTCGAACGGATATTCGGTGCCGCCATCGGCGGTGCGCACGACTTGCGCTTCGAGGTCGATGGTCAGCTCGAAACCGTTGAACGCGTAGGTTTCGTTGAACAGATGATCGACCTGCTGTTCGGTCAGCACGATCGGCAGCAGACCGTTCTTGAAGCAGTTGTTATAGAAGATGTCGGCGAAGCTCGGCGCGATCAGCGCGCGAAAGCCGTACTGCTGCAGCGCCCACGGCGCATGCTCACGCGAGCTGCCGCAGCCGAAGTTCTTGCGCGCGAGCAGCACCGAAGCGCCCTGATAACGCGGCTGATTCAGCACGAATTCGGGGTTCAGCGGACGCTTCGAGTTGTCCTGACCCGGCTCGCCGTGGTCGAGGTAACGCCATTCGTCGAACGCATTCGGACCGAAACCGGTGCGCTTGATCGACTTCAGGAACTGCTTCGGAATGATCGCGTCCGTGTCGACGTTCTCGCGATCGAGCGGCGCCACGACGCCGGTGTGTACGATAAATTTATCCATGACGCTTGCGCCTGTTCAAGAATGCGATTTACCCAAGCCTGCGAATATCGACGAAATGGCCTTCGATGGCCGCGGCCGCCGCCATCGCGGGGCTCACCAGATGGGTACGGCCACCGGCGCCCTGACGCCCTTCGAAATTGCGATTCGACGTGGAAGCGCAACGCTCGCCCGGCTCGAGCCGGTCCGCGTTCATTGCGAGACACATCGAGCAGCCCGGCTCGCGCCATTCGAAGCCGGCATCGGTAAAGACCTTGTCGAGGCCTTCGCGCTCCGCTTGCGCCTTCACGAGGCCCGAACCCGGCACGACCATCGCCAGGCGGATGTTCGACGCAACGCGGCGGCCGAGTTTCTTCACGACGTAAGCGGCCGCGCGAATGTCTTCGATCCGCGCGTTGGTGCACGAACCGATGAAAATCTTGTCCGGCTTGATCGACTCGATCGGCGCATTCGGCTCGAGCGCCATGTACTTGAGCGCGCGCTCTATCGCGTCGCGCTTGACCGGGTCTTTCTCGCGCTCGGGATCCGGCACGCGGCCATCTACCGGCATGACCATTTCCGGCGACGTACCCCATGTGACTTGCGGCACGATTTCCGCCGCGTTCAGTTCGACCACGCGATCGAAATGCGCGCCGTCGTCGGACTTGAACTGCTTCCAGTACTCGACCGCTTGATCCCACTCGACGCCCTGCGGCGAGAACGGACGGCCCTTCAGGTATTCGACCGTGGTGTCGTCGACGGCGACCATGCCGGCGCGCGCGCCCGCTTCGATCGCCATGTTGCAGACCGTCATGCGGCCTTCCATCGACAGCGCGCGAATCGTCGAGCCGCCGAATTCGATCGCGTAGCCGGTGCCGCCCGCGGTGCCGATCTTGCCGATGATCGCGAGCACGATGTCCTTCGCGGTGCAGCCGCGCGGCAGTTGGCCCTCGACCTTCACGAGCATGTTCTTGCTCTTTTTCTGCAGCAGCGTTTGCGTGGCCAGCACGTGCTCGACTTCCGACGTGCCGATGCCGTGCGCAAGCGCGCCGAACGCGCCGTGCGTGGACGTGTGCGAGTCGCCGCAGACGATCGTCATGCCCGGCAGCGTGGCGCCCTGCTCCGGCCCGATGATGTGAACGATGCCCTGACGCAGGTCGTTCATCTTGAATTGGGTGATGCCGTACGCGTCGCAGTTCGTGTCGAGCGTGTCGACCTGCAGCTTCGAGACCGGATCGGCGATGCCGTGGCTGCGATCGGTGGTAGGCACGTTGTGGTCGGACACCGCCAGGTTCGCGCTGATGCGCCACACCGGGCGCTGCGCCATTTTCAGGCCTTCGAATGCCTGCGGGCTGGTCACTTCATGCAGCAGGTGACGGTCGATGTAGAGAATCGCGGTGCCGTCGTCTTCGGTGTGGATCACGTGCGTGTTCCACAATTTGTCGTAGAGAGTCTGTGCCATGGTATGCGAGGTAGTAGTGACTGCGGGCTGACTATGTCGGTCGATTATGCCACGCAGCGCCCCGCCGCGGGTCCATCAAATGCGCGAAAAACCGATAAAAAACAGGGAGTTGGGTGGTAGTGCCGATACCTGTATTGGCGTTACCCGGCAATGGCGGCGGAAAACCGCAAGCTTCGCTCACGACATGTTCGGGCCGCTGCATGCGCGGCTACCTTGCGGCAAACGCAGAACCGAAAAAAAACGCACATTCTTTAACGACGTGACGCAAACAGCCGATGTATATTGCGCCGAGCAGCCCCTCCGACCCGATCACTCTCTCGCGCCTCATGGACGACAACCGACGCCCAATCAAATCGCGCTCCAACAAGGCAATCGTCGCGCTGTCTTCATTTCTCGCCGGTACGCGCGTCACGCCCAATCAGATCTCCTGCGCGAGCGCGCTGTTTGCCATCGTCGGCGCGGTGGCGCTGCTGCGAATCGATAGTGCGATCGGCATGCTGGCGGCCATCGCGTGTATTCAGCTACGGCTGCTGTGCAACGTGATCGACGGGCTCGTCGCCGTCGAAGGCGGCAAGCAGTCCGTCACCGGGCCGATTTTCAACGAGTTCCCCGATCGCATCGCGGACAGCGTGTTGCTGGTCGGCGCGGGGTACGCGGCCGCCGTGCCGTCTCTCGGCTGGGCGGCCGCGCTGTTAGCCGCGCTGACCGCCTATGTGCGTGTATTCGGCGGCTCGATCGGACTGCCGCAACGTTTTATCGGACCCATGGCCAAACAGCATCGGATGGCTATTCTCACGCTCGCCTGCATCGCGACGATCGTCGAAATATCGCTGCATCGGACTCACGTCAGTCTGCTCGCGGGTCTCGCGATCATCGCGGCGGGGAGCGCTCTGACCTGCGTGACGCGCACGCGCGCGCTCATTCGCGATCTTCACGACGCCCGGCGACAGGCGCAGGAGTCCAGCCATGCGTAACGTAATGCAACGCTGGCTGCTGGGCGTGGTGCGTCTCGTGGTGGGCGCGCGCGGCCGCTTCGCGAATACGCCGCCGTCCGCGCAACAGGCGATCTACTTCGCCAATCATACGAGCCACGTCGACACGCTCGCCATTCTGGCCGCGTTGCCGCCGGACTTGCGCGCGAGCGTGCGCCCCGCCGCGGCGCGCGACTACTGGGACGAGACGCCCGTGCGCCGCTTCATTGCCAATCGCGTGCTCGGCGTGGTCTACGTGACGCGGCAGAGCGCCGAAGGTGAAGACCCGCTGAAGCTCGTGCGCGAAGCGCTCGCGTCGGGCTGGTCGATCATCATCTTTCCCGAAGGCACGCGCAGCCAGACCGGTGAAATCGGTCCGTTCAGGAGCGGCCTCTACTGGCTCTCACGCGAATTCCCGAACGTGCGGCTCGTGCCCGTGCATCTGTCGGATCTCGTGCGCGCGATGCCGAAGGGCAAACTGCTGCCGGTGCCCATCAACTGTCAGGTCTCGTTCGGCGACCCGGTGCCCGGCGCGGCAACCCTCGCCAAAGACGAATTCCTGAGCACGGCGCGCAATGCGGTCATCCAACTTCAAAATTCGGTACGGGGATAGCGATGCCGCATGTGTTCTGGATCACGATCGTGGACATTCTCGCACTGCTGTCGCTGTTCACGGTGGCAGGGGTCGTGCTGCGCGCGAAGCTGGGTGCCGGCAATGCGACGATCGTCAACATGAATCAACGCATCTGGGCATGGTGGGTGATGATCGCGATCGTCACCGTCGCGCTGTGGCTCGGACCGTACGCGACGCTTTTTCTGTTCTTTATCTGTTCGTTCTTTGCGCTGCGCGAATTCATCACGCTCACGCCGACCAAGCCCGCGGACTACTGGGCGCTCGTGCTCGCCTATTACGTCGCGCTGCCCGTGCAGTATCTGCTGGTCGCGTTTCACTGGTACGGCCTGTTCACGGTCTTCGTGCCGGTGTACGTGTTCTTCGTGCTGTCGGCGGCAAGCGCGTTCGCTCAGGACACCACGGAATTCCTCGAGCGCAATGCGCAGATCCAGTGGGCTCTGATGGTATGCGTGTATTCGCTCAGTTATGCGCCAGCTCTACTGCTGCTGCCGTTGCCTCACTACTTCGGCAACAACGGCCCATTGCTGCTGTTCTTCCTGCTGGTCGTGCAATCGAGCGATGTGTTCCAGTATGTCTGCGGCAAGCTGTGGGGTAAGCACAAGCTCTCGCCGCTCGTGAGCCCGTCGAAAACATGGGAAGGCCTGATTGGCGGCGGTCTGCTCGCGATTTGCCTCGGCACGCTGCTGCACGGACTGACGCCGTTCAATCTGTGGCAGGCCGCGCTGATGTCCGCGGTCACGGTGGTGGGCGGGTTTATCGGCGGCCTTGTGCTTTCCGCCGTCAAACGGTCGATGGGCGCAAAGGACTGGGGAGTGATGATCGCCGGACACGGCGGCATGCTCGACCGCGTCGATTCGATCTGCTTCGCCGCGCCGATCTTTTTTCATCTCACACGGTACTTTTTCATCTCGCCGGGTTGAGACTGCGCGCCGGGAAATCACGCCAATGCGGGCGGGCGATACGGCATCATGCGCAACATGCGACTGCGATAAAAGCAAAACGCCCCAGCGTTGAACCCGCCGGGGCGTTTTTGTGCTCGGATCTGATGATGGCCTTTTAGCGAACTACCTGCTGCTTGCCACCAGCCAAGCGAATCAAACCGGATTAACGCTGTGCGAGCGGCTTCGCTTCACGCAGCGTCTCGCCGATGAACAACTGCCGCGGACGGCCGATCTTCTGTTCCGGATCGGCAATCATCTCGTTCCACTGCGCGATCCAGCCGACCGTACGCGCCATCGCGAAGATACACGTGAACATCGACGTCGGGATGCCCAGCGCGCGCTGCACGATACCCGAGTAGAAGTCGACGTTCGGGTACAGCTTGCGCGACACGAAGTATTCGTCTTCGAGCGCGATCTTTTCGAGCGCCATCGCGAGCTTGAACAGCGGGTCGTCGTGCAGGCCCAGTTCTTCGAGCACTTCGTGGCAGGTTTCGCGCATCAGCTTCGCACGCGGGTCGTAGTTCTTGTACACGCGGTGACCGAAGCCCATCAGC
>Ga0153956_1000348_pt1 | contig 55312 bp, 60 predicted proteins | sample TSFL040MetaG_FD_104704 | JGI IMG/M metagenome (GOLD analysis project Ga0153956, IMG submission 104704) | Attine ant fungus gardens microbial communities from Florida, USA - TSFL040 MetaG | ecosystem: Host-associated > Fungi > Mycelium > Unclassified | place: USA: Florida, Wekiwa Springs...
ATGAGGATTGCCGGGCGGCGCCTGCCGCCCTTTCCGCCTCATCCGGCGATATAGGCCTTGATATGCTCGGTCTCCAGCTCGATTTCGCGGATGCGCGACTTCACGACGTCGCCGATCGAAATGATGCCCGAGAGCTTGCCCTTGTCTTCGACCGGCACATGCCGGAAGCGCCGCGTCGTCATCAGTTCCATCAGTTCGTTGACGGTCGCGTCTTCCTTGCAGCGATGAACCTTGGCGGTCATCAGACCGGAGAGCGGCTGGTCCAGCCCGTCCTTGCCGGATTTCGCAATGGCATTGACCACGTCGCGCTCGGTAAAGATGCCGGCGATCTTCTCGTCCGGTCCGACGACCACCAGCGCGCCGATGCGATTTTCGCTGAGGATTTTCACTGCCTCGCCGAGCGACGTCGCCGGCGATGTCGTAACCACCTTACGACCCTTCTCGTCGAGGATATTCTTGACCGAAATCGACATTCAAACCTCCCATGCCGAGAGCGAAAATGACTTCTTCTCGTCCACAGGCACCGCGCCGCTCTCAGCTTCACGCGTCTATGGACGCAAATGGTGCCTCAGCGGCGAGGAGAAAGCAACACGTTCAATTTCGCTTGATCAGGCCGTGAGCGGGCGTCTGTCGAAGGGCGCAAACAGCAGGAAGCCGAAGAGGAAACCGCCGATATGCGCATCCCAGGCCACCGCCTGCGAGCCGTCGCCGATCAGCGGCACGCCGACCGCGATCAGGAGGTTCGTCAGGAACCAGAAGAGGCAGAAGACGGCGACGGTGCGGCTTTTCAGCGATTGCAGCACCGAGAGACGCGGGTTCAGGTGCGCGGCAACCACGCTTCGCCCGCTCGGAAAGGCGAAGCGGCAGGCAGCGCCCATCAGCGCGGACACCACGCCGGACGCGCCGATCAGGAGCGTCACGTCGCCCCAGTTCAGGGCCGCGTGGAGGAAGGCGGACGCCGCCGCCGAGAGCACCCAGAACACCAGATAGCGCGCCGTTCCGATCCGCCGCACGACGGGAGCGCCGAAGGCCATCAGCCACAGGCTGTTGAAGACGATATGCTCGACATTGCCGTGCAGCAGCGAATAGGTGAGCGGCGTCCAGAGCCATTCCAGCCCCTGCTGCGACAGCGGCACGACGTAGCGGGCCGGAATGAAGCCGAAGACGAAGAGGAAATTCTCCAGCATGGCCTGCGGCAGCAGCGACTGCGCGACGAAGATACCGATCAGCAGCCCCAGCGTCGCGACCAGCGCCGGCGGCAGGTTGAAGACGGGACCACGGTGGCGCGCACGTTCCGCATCCGCGTCTTCCGGCGGCAGTCCTTCGTCGTTCATCGTATGCCCGTCGTCTTGAGTTAGGCCCCATGGCATACAGGAGCGATAATCAAAAAAAAAGCCATTCGGCATCCAATGTCGAACGGCTTTCGAGCCTCTTGCGTGCTGAGGTACCACTTTTCGGCGGTGTGTTTTCATCCCACGAAAGAGGCCAAGCCTCAACCACGGGCCTGCTTTAACCTTAACGTCCGCCTGTTGGCATGAAATAAGCAAAGCGTGAAGAGAAGGCTCGAATCCGCGCGATATCTGAGCCGCAATGAGACACGGACCCCTTTCATGCGCCACAGAGCAAGCCTCGACATCTTCCATTACTGGGACCAGCTCCGCGGCGCGGCGGATGCGCCCCTGCGTGCCGATATCTCGCCTGCATCGATCCGGCACATCCTGCCGGACCTCTTCATTCTCGAAGCCGGCGCGAACGAAGCGCCGCATTTTCGCCTTGCCGGCACGTCGATCTGCAGCATGTTCGGACGCGAGCTGCGCGAGGAAAGCTTTGCCTCGCTCTGGGCCGAGGACCAGCGCGACGAACCCGTGAAGATCAGCGAGCAGGTGATGGCGCAGGTCGTTCCGACCATGGTCAACGCCACAGGCTACAGCCTCGACGGCCGGCAGATGGCGTTCGAAATGATCCTGCTGCCGCTGCGCTCCTCGCCGGAGGTCTGCGACCGGCTTCTCGGTTCGCTCGCGCCGGTCGAGACCGCAGTCTGGCTCAGCGCCGATCCGCTCAAATGCCTCGAACTCGACCGCAGCCGCATTCTCGTTCCCCGCGCACCGCCCGGCGAGACGCCGCAGGCCTCGGGCGGCGCGACGCGGTCGATCGCGGCGGCCAGCGAGCGCGTGGCGAGCGCCATGCGCCGCGTCTTCGGCGGCAAGACGGCGCTTGGCGGCGGGGCGCGGTAAGCATTCGTCCCGGATCGATACAGGCCATGCGATTGTTCCGCGAAGAAAGCCAGCCCTGCGTTGCAGGAAATCCGACGGAGACAACTTTCTGTTAACGGATGTCGGCTAAGAGTCAGGATGTAGGATTTTCTCTATAAAGAAGCCCTCTTCATGTATTCGTTCCAATCAAGCCAACCGGCTCTCCGGAATGCCCCGCAGCCAGATCAACGCACCTTCCAGCGCGTGCCGATCAATATGCAGGGTCGCTTGATGCTGAGCAGCTATGAGGAGTTCGAGTGCATCGTCGTCGACATGTCGCCGGGCGACCTCTACGTCACTTGCCAGGCGCGTCCGAAGGCGAATGAACGCATCGTCGCCTATATCGAACATCTCGGCCGCCTCGAGGGCCACGTCCTGACGCTGGACGGCCGCGGTTTCAGCATGTCGATCACCGCGACCGACCGCAAGCGCGAAAAGCTTGCCGCGCAGCTCACCTGGCTTGCCAACAAGCATGAACTCGGCCTTCCCGAAGACCGCCGCCACGATCGCCTCATCCCGCGGACGACGGCGACGGAACTGACGCTCGAAGACGGCAGCAGCCATGCCTGCCGCCTGCTCGACCTCTCGCACTCCGGTGCGGCGGTCGATCTCGACATCCGCCCGCCGCTCGGGCAGGCTGTTCGCCTCGGCAACATCCGCGGCCGCATTGTGCGCCATTTCATGGAAGGCGTCGCGGTGGAATTCACCTCCATCCAGTCCCGCGAGAGCCTGCACGAATTTCTCTGAGGCGGCGCCAGCGCGTTTGCGCTTTTCTCCGAATCCATAGTGCGCGACAGTTGGCGGAATACCCGGCTGGCCTGCCGGCCATCGCATATTGTGGAATCCAAAAGATCGGGACGCCCTCAACCGCCCCAAATCCGCACATTTCCCGCCTCACCCGCTGAAAGTTTTTTTCGCAAGCTCTCCGCCGAGCCATGCCCTCCGGCCGGATTTCGGCCGCCTTGCGCTCCGCAAGATCGCACCCAGCGCCGCCTCGGCCGTTAACCAATCGTATCGCTCCGAGACCGGATGCGGCAGAAAAACAAGCGCGATCGCCGCAATCGCCCTTGCCGCGACGTTTCCGCGCCACCCGACCCTTGGATATTTCATTCGAATTTGAGGCAAATTCTCCGCGTGTTTTATTCAATAACGCGGCGCATTTGATTCTATTAAGCTCTTAATTTGATTGCGTAATTTTGCGTGAGATAAAAACCTCCATGTCATTGTCCTCCTCACAACGGGGACAATACAATGACCACTCGAAGCTGGCTCCAGAGCAGTGCAACGGCAGCCGTTCTGACATTCGGACTTTTCGGCCTGGCCAATGCGACGCCGGCCAATATGGCGGTGCTCGGCAATACCGCGCCGCCGATCGGACACTATGAGTTCTGCCGGGACAATCCGGGCGAATGCGTCAATCCGAAGGGCGACGAAGGTCCGCTCACGCTGACGGAAGACCTGTGGAAGACGATCCTCAAGGTCAACTACACGGTCAACACCACGATCAAGCCGATGACCGACATGGAACTCTACGGCGTCCAGGAAAAATGGGCCATTCCGACGCGGGCGGGCGACTGTGAGGATTTCGCGCTGCTCAAGCGCAAGCAACTGATCGATGCCGGCATCTCGCCGTCCGACCTGCTGATGACCGTCGTGCTGCAGCCGAACGGCGAAGGCCACGCGCTGCTGACGATCCGCACCGACCGCGGCGATTTCGTGCTCGACAACATGCGCAACAAGGTCATGCTGTGGACCGACACGGAATACACCTTCCTGAAGCGCCAGTCCTCCGACGATCCGGCCCGCTGGGTGAAAATCCAGGACGGCCGCACGGTTGCCGTCGGCAGCGTCAAATAAGCGCCCCCCGCCCCGAAGCTTGAGCGTCGGCCCCGGTTCTGTCCCTGTCCGTCCCGACCGACGCTCTTCCGAGCCGTTCCTGAAATCCCAGGGACGGCTCTTTTTCGTTCGGCACATCTCAATATTCCGCCGCGCAAATTTAACCGGCCATTAACCATGATGGCGACAACACTGCTCTCGTTCGAGACTCATCGCAGCCTCGGATATCCCTCGGGAGGTTCCCTCCCGCGATTTCAATCGAGAGCAAGCGCATGGCCACCACATTGTCGCCCTCCCCGACGCTCGACGAAGCGCCGCTGCTGTCCGGCCGGCTCGCCGTCCGCGCGGTCGCGGCGCTCGCCGGTTTTGCGGCGCTGACGGCGGCCATCACGGTCGGCGGCCATCGTCTGGGGCAGGATATCGCGCTCGGCGGCCACACAGACCGCGAAACGCCGATCTCCGTCGCCATCGGCTCGGACACGCTGACGCTTGCCGCCAACACCATCCGCTTTCCGAGCGAGCGCGCCGATGGCGCCGCCGAGCGCGTCGACCTTTATCTGACCTGGCCTGAAATGCAGGGTTACCGGGCGGATAACAGCTTGCGTTTCAACGATGTTTCGCAGTCGTCGTCGCTGCTCTTTCTCCAGATCAGCCAGAGCACCATGTCCCGCGACATGTCCGGCCGCCTGGAGCCGATCTATTCGCATCTGATCGAGGGCAACGCCTTTGCCGGCCCGCACGGGCTGACGGGTCACCGCCTCAAGGTCGAGGCCGGCTATAACGGCGAAGTGCTCTTGACCGCGCCCCGTTCGGGCGAGCCCGACTACGTCGTGCGCTGCATCCTGCCGAAGCGCCCGCAGGACGCCACCAGCGGCGATTGCCAGCGCGACATCAAGCTCGGCAACGACCTCAGCGTCCTTTACCGTTTTTCCAGCGCCCAGCTCGGCGACTGGCAACACATTGATGCCGCTATTCGGCGGTTTGTGGAATCCCGCCTTGCCGCAACGCCGGCCGGGCAAGGCGACGCCACGGCGGCGGATGAATAAAATGCCACCCGATACCGAAACCAGACATTCATCATAAACCGATTGGTAACGCTAAGTCCTTATCCTGCCTCGCAACGGAGCGTCCGGAGGCAGCGCCCGACCACCCAAGAACGTAAATGCAAGCGAAGAGTAAAAGAGTGCCGAGCCAAATCCCCCCCGCACCCTCGTCCCGTTCCGGCAAATTTCTTGCGAAGGTTTTCGTCGGCCTGGCCATGGCGTTTTCCGCCGTCGGCGCATCGGCGCCCGCCGCCTACGCCTCTGGCCCGACCTATGCCGGTATCGTCGTCGACGCGAAGACGGGTGCCGTTCTTTACAGCGCGGACGCCGACTCCCTGCATTACCCGGCCTCGCTCACCAAGATGATGACGCTCTACCTTGCCTTCGAGGCGCTGGATGCGCGGCGCGTCTCGCTCGACTCGCCCGTTCCGATCTCGGCCCATGCCGCCGCCCAGGCGCCGACGAAGCTCGGCGTGCGCGCCGGCACGACGATCACCGTCCGCGACGCCATTCTCGGCATGATCACTCTTTCGGCCAATGACGCGGCGATGGCGCTCGGCGAATATCTCGGCGGTTCGGAAGAGAATTTCGCCCGCATGATGACGAACAAGGCCCGCGCGCTCGGCATGACGCGCACGACCTATCGCAACCCGAACGGCCTGCCGAACACCGCGCAGATGACGACCGCGCGCGATCAGGCCCGCCTCGGCATCGCGCTGCGCGAGCATTTCCCGCAATATTACCCGTTCTTCTCAGTGAAGAGCTTCCAGTTCGGCAGCCGCACGATCTACGGCCATAACCGTCTCGTCGGTTCCGTCAAGGGCGTGGACGGCATCAAGACCGGCTATACGCGCGCCGCCGGCTTCAACCTCGTTTCGTCGCTGCAGGACGGCGGCAAGTCGATCGTCGGCGTGGTCCTCGGCGGCGCCTCGACGCCGGCCCGCGACAACCAGATGCGCAAGCTTCTCGCCGCCTACCTGCCGAAGGCCTCCTCCGGCGCCGATCGGACCGTGGTCGCGCAAACCGCCCCCGCAGCAGCGCCGCCGATCCAGCAGGTTGCGGCCAAGCCGAACGCCGCGGCCGCCGCCGCGCGCATGGCCGATGTCGCCGATACCGAAATCACCAAGAGCGTGACCCGCGAGCCGGCACCCTCCTCAAGTGCTGCGGCCTTCGCCGCCGTCACGCCGCAGTCGGCAAATCCGGTGGCGACCCCGAAGCTTCGCAAGGGCAATGCCGAAGTCGCCTCGATCGCCCCGGCCTATGCCGAAGGCGATGCGGGTAACGCCGTCGATACCGTCACCACCGCATCGACGCCGAAGCCGGCCAAGCTTTCCAAGGCGCAGGCCAAGGCCGAAGCCGCCGAGGCAAAATCCGAAAAGACGCCGTCCGGCTGGGTGGTGCAGGTCGGCGTATCGCCGAGCAAGGAAATGGCGAGCGACCTGCTCGACGCCGCCAAGGCGAAGGGCGGCAAGGCCCTGCATTCGGCCAAGCCCTACACCGTCGCATTCGGCAGCGGCAGCTCGCAGGTCTATCGCGCCCGCTTCGGCGGCTTCGACGACCAGCGCGACGCCGTCAACGCCTGCAAGGCTCTCAAGAAGGCAGGCGTGAAATGCTGGGCGAGCCTGGAATAGCATGCGCCGCGGAAGGCGGGATGCGTTTCCGCCCGCCTTCTCCATCGGGCCTTATGGCCCGCTCGTAAATTCGTATTGCGTTACGAGGTAGAAGACATGGCTATGAACGAAAACTCTTCGGACTTTTCGCCGGACACCGAAGCGAAGGCAAAGCCGAGGGGCTACGCGCTTCATCCGCTGCACGAGGCCGCGATGCGGCTTGCCGATATCGGCCTGCACCGTTCGCGCTCGCGCAAGACGAAGGACCTTATCGGCGTGCTTCTGTGCCATGGCGCGCGCGCCTGGCGCTATTCGCAGCCCGAGGCCCGCATCCATCTGCATATCGCATCGCTCAGCGGCCAGGCGCCGGTGCTGATGCGCCTGCGCTGACGCGGGCGCATTCGTTCAAAGAAGTCCGAGGTCGGAAAGCTCCCGGCGCAAATCCGCCGGCATTTCGCCGACGCCCTCGCCAAGGCTTGCCAGATCGCGCGGGGCATCGTCCATCGGCAGGTAGCGCCAGCCCTGAAACGGGCGCCGGGGCTGCATCGCGGTTTCGATCACCTCGGGGCCGAGCACCAGATGGCAGCGCGAAATCCCCTCTCCATCGGTAAAGGTTTGGATATCGATCAGCCGCTGGCGGGCCTGCACCTGTCCCTTGATCACCCAATAGAGCGATCCGCCGTCGAGCAGTTCCTCGACGCGCTTCGGCACCATGCGGGTGGTATGGGTCGAATGCGGCTCCAGCCCCGCGGCGATCGCCGTCAGCGACCGCTCGGAAACCCACTCGCGCAGATCCTCGATCGAGTCGGCGCTGACGCATAATTTGATCAGATGCAAAGCCATGACGCCCGTTCAAATCCTTTTGACGGGGAGCGTCAAGGCTTGATCGCGTCACATTCGCATGATGCACAGGAGGCGGTTGTAGCTGCCCCTCACCCTAGCCCTCTCCCCGCTTGGCGGGGAGAGGGAATCCGAGGCGGCGCGGCATATCCCTTCTCCCCGCACGCGGGGAGAAGGTGCCGGCCCCTTCGGCAAAAGCTCAGGGCGGATGGGGGGCAGGCCCGTCAGCACTCCACGACGTTGACGGCGAGGCCGCCGGTCGAGGTTTCCTTGTATTTCTCGCTCATGTCGTAGCCGGTCTGGCGCATGGTCTCGATGCAGGCGTCGAGCGGCACGAAATGCTGGCCGTCGCCCTTGATCGCGAGCGATGCAGCCGTCACGGCCTTCACGGCGCCGAGCGCGTTGCGTTCGATGCAGGGCACCTGCACGAGGCCCGCGACCGGATCGCAGGTCATGCCGAGATGGTGTTCCAGCGCGATCTCGGCGGCGTTTTCGATCTGCTCCGGCGTGCCGCCCATGACGGCGGCAAGGCCGGCGGCGGCCATGGCGGCCGCCGAGCCCACCTCGCCCTGACAGCCGACTTCGGCGCCGGAAATCGAGGCATTGTGCTTGATGATGCCGCCGACGGCGGCGGCCGTCAGCAGGTAGTCGCGGATGCCGTGCTCGTCGGCGTCCTCATGGAAATGCAGGTAATAGCGCACGGTCGCCGGAATGACGCCGGCCGCCCCGTTGGTCGGCGCGGTGACGACGCGGCCGCCGGCGGCGTTCTCCTCGTTGACGGCCATGGCGTAGACGCTCAGCCAGTCGTTGGCGAGCAGCGGATTGATGCGGTTGCTGCGCCACTCTTCCTGCAGCTTGTCATGGATCGCCCTGGCGCGACGGCGCACCTTCAGCCCGCCGGGCATGATGCCTTCGGTCTTCAGCCCGCGGTCGATGCAGCTCGCCATCGCCTGCCAGATGCGGTCGAGGCCGGCATCCAGCGCCTCGCGCGTCATATGGGTTTCTTCGTTGGCGCGCTTCATCTGCGCGATGGAAAGGCCGGAACGCTCCGCCATCTCCAGCATCTGCTTGGCCGTGGAGAAGGGGAACGGGATCTTGTCGCCGGACGTCGCCTTCTTCTTGTTGGCGCGCATCTGCTCCAGTTCGGTGTCGGTGACGACGAAGCCGCCGCCGACCGAATAATAGATGCGCTTCAGGAGAACGCGGCCGTCCTTGTCGAGCGCGGAAAAGCTCATGCCGTTGGCATGTCCCGGCAGCGGCACCTTCTTGTCGAAGACGAGATCGGTCTTCGGCTGGAACTCGTAGGCCGGATGGCCGGGCGGCGTGATGCGGCCGCTCGTCTCGACAGTGGAGATGATCGCATCCATGCGGTCGGGATCGACCTCGTCGGGGCGCTCGCCCATCAGGCCGAGGATCACGGCCCTGCCCGTTCCGTGCCCGATGCCGGTATGGGCGAGCGAGCCGTGCAGGCTGACCTTGATCGCGGCGACATGCGCGTGCGCCGACGGCCGCGGCCATTCGTCCGACAGGATCAGCGCCAGGAAGCGGTTTGCGGCCGACATCGGCCCCATCGTGTGCGAGCTGGACGGCCCGACGCCGATCTTGAAGACATCGAATACGGAAAGAAACATGGGGACCTGCGTGAAACGAGAAGCGTCGGTGAAGGCTATGCCAAGCAACACGTCCGGCAAGGCGATCGACCGACATCGGATTTCATGCCTGCGACATTACAGGCAGGCGCAAGGGCAGGCAATTATGACCTAACGGCAAACGCCATCGCTTCGACACCGGCGACGATTAGAGTCGTCCCGACAACATCCGGGAGACCCGACGTGCTCACGACTGCCGACTATATCGCGCTGGCGCTCTTCGCCACCTTCTGGATCGGCCTGAACTGGATCACGTCCAGCCTGCATTTCTTCGACCGGCCGAGCCTCACCAAGGCGATGATCGATCGCCGGCGGGAGTGGATCTACAATTCGCTGCGCCGCGACCTGAAGATGATCGACACGCAGATCCTCGCCGGCCTGCAGAACGGCACCGCCTTCTTCGCCTCCACCTCGATGCTCGCGATCGGCGGCTGCTTCGCGCTGCTCGGCGCCACCGACAAGGTCAACGCCTTCTTCGCCGACCTGCCCTTCGTCTTCAACGGCGGGCGCGTCGCCTTCGAACTCAAGGTGGCGGGGCTTGCCGGCCTTTACGGCTATGCCTTCTTCAAGTTCGGCTGGGCCTACCGGCTGTTCAACTACTGCACCATTCTCTTCGGCGCGATCCCGATGCTCGACGATGCGCAGGCCGATCAGGCCGCGACCATCCGCGCGGCCGAGCGCGTCATCCGCATGAACATCATCGCCGCGCGCAATTTCAACGCCGGCCTCAGGACCATCTTTCTTTCGATCGGCTATCTCGGTTGGTTCGTCAGCCCTTACGTTTTCATCGGCACCAGCGCCTTCATCACGGTCGTCCTGTTCCGCCGCCAGTTCTTTTCCGACGCGCGGCTGGCGATCATGGATGTGGATGCGCCATGAAATCGCCGCGCTCGTTCTGTTTGCCACCCCTCGTCTTGCCGAGAACCGATATTCATTCGCAGAGGAGCCGCTGATGGCCGCCATCGCCGAGGGGACTGACGCCCGATTGAAACTGCCCCGCGTCGGCGTGCTCGATACGGCGCGTGGCGTGGCATTGCTGGCCATGGCGAGCTACCACTTCTCCTGGGATCTGGAGCATTTCGGCTATCTCGCCGCCGGCGCCGCCGAGACCGGATGGCTGAAGATTTATGCCCGCACTATTGCCAGCACCTTTCTTTTCCTCGCGGGCGTCAGCCTCGTTCTGGCAAGCAGCCCGGAGGTCCGCTGGCCTTCCTATTTCAAGCGGCTGGGGATGATCGTCATCGCGGCGCTGGCGATTTCGGCCGTCACCTTCGTCATGATGCCCGAGGAATGGATATTCTTCGGCATATTGCACTCGATCGCGGCGGCGAGCGTCATCGGCCTGCTGTTCCTGCGCCTGCCGGCCTTCGCGACGCTGATCACCGCGGCGATCCTGTTCGCCGGCATCCTTGTCGAGAACGTGTTTTCGCCGGGGCTGCTGCGGTCGTCCGTCTTCGATGCGCCATGGCTCTGGTGGCTGGGCCTGTCGGAAACGCTGCCGCGCTCGAACGACTATGTTCCGCTCTTTCCGTGGCTGACGCCGTTTCTCTTCGGGCTGGGAACCGCGCAGCTCGGCATGACGGCCGGCTGGTTCGGCCGGCTTGCGGCGCTCGGCACCGGCAACAGCTTGGCCGCGCGCGCCGGACGCCACAGCCTTCTCTTTTATCTTGTGCATCAGCCGGTGCTCTTCGGCTCAGTCTACTTACTTTCACTCATATTTCCGGCACCCGCTCCCGACCCGGCGGTCGGCTATCTGAACGCATGCCAGGTCTCATGCACCAAATCCGGAACCGAAGCGCTCTGCCGAAGCTTCTGCCAATGCACGCTCGATCAACTGAAGGCGCACAGTTTATTGGAGCCGCTACAGGCTGGCACAATAAAGGCTGATAACGATGAACAAATACAGCGAATCGCAATACAGTGCACGATACAAGCGCAATGACGGGATCGTTCGATGAATGCCTATCGTTCCAAGCTGCTGATCTTCCCCTGGCCTCCGCTGTTTTACGGTCTGGCCATTCTTGGCGCACTTGTACTTGATCGCTTCACGCCATTGCCCTGCATCTGCGGCCCGGTGACCTGGGTCGCCGGCGGCCTGCTTGCGGTCGGCGCCATGCTGCTCGGCCTATGGGCGGCGAAGACGCTGGTCGATTGCGAAACGAAGATCACGACCTATCGCGACGCGAACCATCTCGTCACCCGCGGGCCGTTCCGCTACACGCGCAACCCCACCTATCTCAGCTACACGCTGCTGACCGTCACCTTCGGGCTGCTGACGGGCAATCTCTGGTTCTTCGCCGCCGCGGCCGTCGCCGCCATCTTGACGACGGCCATCGTCATCCACCGGGAAGAGATGTACCTGCTTTCCCGCTTCGGCTTCGAATTCGAACATTATTGCAAGCGCACCCGCCGCTGGGTCTGACCGCGCAGACGTTAGCAGCCGTCAGGTCCCGACGCCGATTTCGGCGAGCCGGCCGAGGCAGGCTTCCTCGACATTGTCGAGTTCGGTCAGCGTATCCTCGATATCCTTGCGCTTCTGCCGCAACTCTTCCCGCTTCTCGTCGACGCGCTTCATCAGGAGCTTGAGCTGGCCGATCTCGCCCGGCGGCTCCTTGTAGACCTGGATGATCTCGCGGATTTCCGCAATGGTGAAGCCGATGCGGCGGCCGCGCAGGATTTCGCCGATCAGCCGGCGGTCGGCCTGGCGGAAAAGGCGGGTGCGCCCGCGCCGTTCGGGATGGATCAGCCCTTCGTCCTCGTAGAAGCGCAGCGTGCGGGTGGAAACGCCGAATTCACGCGTCAGCTCCGTAATGCTAAAATATTTGCTCACCGATCCATTGTCCCAGACGTGCCGCGGCGCAGCCCTTGCGCCGGAGCCGCCATCATATTGACTATTACGTAAAAGTCAATTTTTCGCCATCTACCCGTTGACGAAGAAGCCGATCGCGAAGGCATTGGCGATATCGATGAAAAAGGCGGAGACCAGCGGCAGGATGATGAAGGATATCGGCGATGCGCCGTGAAGTTTGGTGACGGCGGTCATGTTGGCAATCGCCGTCGGCGTCGCGCCGAGGCTGATGCCGGTGAAGCCCGCCGAAATCACCGCCGCATCGTAATTGCGCCCCATCGCCGGAAACACGATCAGCAGGATATAGGCGACGGCGGCAAGCGTCTGCACCGCCAGCACGATGACGAGCGCCAGCCCGAGCCCGGCCAGCGTCCAGAGCTGCATGCTCATCAGCGACATGGCGAGGAAGATGCTGAGCGACAGGTCCGAGGTCAGCGCCAGCGAGCGCGTGCGGGTCGGCCATGCGAGCTTCGGCAGCAGGCGCGGAACGGTGTTGGTGAGCGCGATGGCCGACAGCAGGCAGGCGACGAAGAGCGGCAGCCGCAGGCCGGCTTCCGTGAGGATTTCGTCGAGCACATAGCCGCAGAGGATCGCGACATTCAGCACGAGGATGGTGCGCAGCAGGCCCAGATGGTCGAGATCGTCCTTTACCTCGCTCTCGTGCGGAAAGCCGATGGACAGCGTCTGCGCCTGCGGCCCCTGCAGGTGAAAGCGCTTGACGAGGAAGCCGGCGATCGGGCCGCCGACAAGGCTCGCCACCACGAGGCCGAGCGTTGCCGCGGCAATCCCGACCTCCATGGCGTTCGCCAGCCCGAATTTTTGCGTCAGGATGGGCGCCCAGGCGATGGTCGTGCCGTGGCCGCCGATCAGCGAGGCAGAGCCGAGGAGAACCGTGATGCCGGCCGGCAGGCCGAGAATGGCGACGCTCGCCGCCGCGATCAGGTTCTGAAGGACGAGGAAGACGAGGGTCAGCGCCAGGAGCGTCAGCAGCGGACGGCCGCCGGCGACGAGGTCCGACAGCCGCGCGTTGAGCCCGATACCGGTGAAGAAATAGAGAAGCAGCGTATCGCGCGCATCGAGGTGAAAATTGACCGAAATGCCGAGGAAGCGGTGGATCAGCAGCGTCGTCGCCGCCGCCAGCAGCCCGCCCGTCACCGCCTCGGGAATGTTCCAGTTGCGCAGCGCCTCGATGTTGCGGTTGAGGCTCGCGCCGATGAAGAAGACGACAATGGCGATCGTCAGGCTGAGAAGGCCGGATACTTCGAAAGTGCTCACGCCGAAATCCCCCTAGTGGAGCGCGAACCACCAGGTCGCGAGGCCCAGGAACGAAAAATAGCCGGTGCAGTCCGTCACCGTGGTCACGAAGGCCGAGGAGGCGATGGCCGGGTCGGCGCCGAAGCGATGCAGCAGCAGCGGCAGGAGGATGCCGCCCAGCGCCGCCGCGACGAGATTGATGATCATCGCAGCGCCCAGCACCATGGCGAGCTGCATGTCGTGGAACCAGAAGGTGGCGATGACGCCCATGACGACGGCGAAGAGAATGCCGTTGACGAAGCCGACGCCCGTCTCCCTTCGGATGACGCGGGCGGCGTTGTAGATGTCGAGGTCGCCGGTGGCGAGCGCCCGCACGGTGACGGTCATCGTCTGCGTGCCGGCATTGCCGCCCATCGAGGCGACGATCGGCATCAGCACGGCAAGCGCGATCATCCTTTCGATCGAGCCGTCGAAGACGCCGATGATGCTGGCCGAGAGGATCGCCGTCACCAGATTGACCGCCAGCCAGAGAAAGCGCGACCGCACGGTGGAGGCGACGTTGTCGGAAAGCTCTTCGTCGCCGACGCCGCCGAGGCGCTTGATATCCTCGTCGGCCTCCTCATGGATCACGTCGACCACGTCGTCGATGGTGAGCACGCCGACGAGCCGGTCGTTTTCATCGACCACGGCGGCGGAGAGCAGGTCGTATTGCTCGAAGAGCTGTGCCGCCTCTTCCTGATCCATCTCGGCGTGGATGGGGTGCGAGGTCTCGCGCATGATCGTCTCGATCTTAACCTGCCGCTTGGCGCGCAATATGCGGTCCAGATCGACGCTGCCGAGCAGCTTGAAGGTGGGATCGATGACGAAGATCTGCGTGAAGGCTTCGGGAAGCTCCTCCTCCTCGCGCATGTAGTCGATGGTCTGGCCGACCGTCCAGAAGGGCGGCACGGCGACGAATTCGCCCTGCATGCGGCGGCCGGCCGAGCTTTCCGGATATTCCAGCGCGCGGCGCAGGCGGACGCGTTCGGTAAACGGCAGTTGCGAGAGGATTTCGTCGCGATCCTCCTTGTCGAGGTCTTCCAGGATGTAGACCGCGTCGTCGGAATCGAGTTCGCCGATCGCGGCGGCCAGTTGCTCGTTCGGCAGGTGCTCGACGATGTCGAGGCGGATCGCCTCGTCCACCTGCGTCAGCGCCGCCATGTCGAAATCGTCGCCGAGGAGGCGCACCAGCGCCAGACGCTCGTCGGCGTCGAGCGATTCGAGCAGGTGGCCGGTTTCCGATTCGTGCAGGCGCGCGACGTTGTGCTCCAGGAAGGCGGCGTCGCCCGCCTCGATCGCCTCGCGAACGCCGGTCAGGAAATCGACGCGGACATTGCCGTCCTCGTCGTAAATATCGAACTGGTGATCGGGGCCGGAGGGGCGAACGCGCTCGTCTTCCTGGGTCGTGGTCATCAGCCGCCTCGCATTGCGCCCACGAATGGGCCGTCATTCACACCATCGGAGAATGACGGCCTAAAATCTATTGTCAACAAGCAGATAGCGCGAAAACTTCGCATGGCCTCCGGCAGCCGTCATAGCCACGGACAGCGCGAAAGGTTATCCTTAAGCGCTCCGCCGCCATGCCGCTTCGCAACAGGAAAGCACCGTGCCGATTCGCACCATCGTCCGATATCCCGATCCTCTCCTCAAAACCCCTTGCCTGCCGGTCGAGCGTTTCGACGATGCCCTCCGCCGGCTTGCCGACGACCTCCTCGACACGATGCGCGCGGCGCCCGGCGTCGGCATCACCGCCGCGCATATCGGCGTGCTCCAGCGCCTGACGGTGATCGAACTGGAGCGCGGCGATATCCGCATTTACGTCAATCCGGAACTCACCTGGGCCTCCGACGAGACGGCCGAGCATATGGAAGGCAGTGTTTCGATGCCGGGGATAACGGACACGGTGCGCCGGCCGGCGGCCATCCGCTTCCGCTACCGCGATCTTGGCGGGGAAAGCCATGAAGAGGCCGCCGACGGCTTTCTCGCCACCTGCATCCAGCACGAAATCGACCAGCTCGACGGGATTTTCTGGCTGCAAAGGCTGTCGCGGCTGAAACGCGACCGGCTGGTGAAGAAATGGGAAAAGGTAAAGGGCTGAACGATTCCGCCCGGCGCCTTTCGGACGCCGGGCGCTGGTGATCCAGGCGGCCTGTCAGAGACGCTTCGCCTTGCTGCCACCCGTCCCTCGCCCGTTGGGCGCGCCGCTCTGCGAGACGTAGATTTCGCGCAGGAGCTTGCGGTAGATCGCGGCCGTATAGCCGTCCCTCGTCGTCACCGGCTCGACGAAGGCGTTCCGGCCGCCGATAACCTCGTCCTTGAAATAGCCGACGAGCTGTTCGCGCGGCATGTCCTTCTCGTCGTAGCCGTCGACGACGCCGTCCATCAGGCCCTTGTAGAGGATCGGCAGGCCGTTGATCGTCACGCCGGAGGCGACGAGCAGGTCCCGCGCCTTTGCGATGCCGCGCTCGTCATTGTTCACGCCGTCGCCGGAAATGTTGACGACGTTGCGCGGCGCTTCGAAAGGGCTGCTTTTGAAGAGATAATCGGCATAGGAAAACGCCGTGTTGATCGACGTGCCCCTCGGGAGCCGTCCCGGCGCATTGCCTTGCAGGCGGGCGGCGAAAGCCTTCGCGGCTTCCGGGCTGTCGATCAGCGTCCACGGAATGACAGGCCGCGGCGAAGCGGTGCCGCCCCATTCGACATAGGCGACGGCGATCCTGTGGTGCGTTCCCGAAAGGATGGCGTCGACCAGCGCAGGCTGGCGAAAGGCGTCGGCGAAGCCTTGCTGCTGCAACTGCTTTTCCTCGCCGTCCATCGACGATGAAACATCGGCGAGGATGACGAGCTGCAAGTCGACCTCGTCCCGCGCGTATGCCGAATGAGCAATCAATCCGCATGAAATAGAATAAACCAGTAATCCCAAGATTTTCAGTTGCATCTTCCCCTCCACCCGCTTGAACTTCTTTCAGTTTCCGCAGGATTGTTGCAGAATTATTTGCTTGCCGATGAAGGCGGACTCGATCAATTTCCGCTCGATTTCTGCAAATGCCTGGGGGAACATGACAAGCGATCTTCGATATGAGGATTTGGTGCTCGACGCCTCACTGCTGTTCGGCAGTCGCGGCAAGGAGGCGATCAAGTTCACGAGAAACGAGCGGGCGTTGCTTGCCGCCTTCACGCGCAACGGCAACCGGCTTCTGTCGCGCAGCCAGTTGCTGGATGCCGTCTCGGCCGACGATTTCGAGGCTTCCGAGCGCAATATCGATTTCCTCATCACCCGGCTGCGCGCCAAGCTCGGCGATCCGGCGCGGGCGCCGCGCTTTATCGCCACGCAATATGGCGAGGGCTATGTCTGGATCGCCAGGCCGCTGTCCATGAAGCCGCTGGAAGCCTTCATCGTGATCGGCCCGGTGTCCGGCCTTGCCGGCGAGGCAGTCGAGGCGCAGGGACAGGCGCTCGTCAATCTGCTGCGCCGCCGGCTGGCCGAGCGGACCGGCAAGGAGGGAGCGGTCGCCGTTGCCGAGGATTTCCGCCTGCAATCCGGTATCCCGCACAAGGTCCGGTTCGCGCTGCAGGTCAGCTTCCTCAACGAGGGCGGGCGGCTCCATTGCGGCGCGGTGCTGCGCAATGCGCTCGACGGGCGCATCCTGCATGCGTCGCGCCTCGAACTCGACCCGGCCGATCCCGCGACCTTCGACCGGGAGGCGACGGCGCTTGCCGACACCACGAAAGCGGCGATCTGGCAAAACCTGACCTCGCCGGCGGCCAACATCGAGCTGCCGCTGGAGGTGATGGTGTTCAACGCCTCGCGCCTGCTGTCCGAGCCGGACCAGTCATGGCTCGCAAGCGGCGAAATCCTCGCAAAGGAACATCGCGATCATCCGCAGGACCCGCGCGTCGCAGTGATGTGGGCGGCGCATCTTTATGCGCAGCTCGTCATGAGCGGCGTCTACAGCCCGCTGACCGACGACGACCGGGCGGCGATGGAAACGGAAATCGAGCGGACCGTGCTCACCCACCTGCCCGCCATACAGGATGACCCGTCGCTCTCCATGGCCGCGGCCAAGCTCCTGCATTATATCGCCCGCGGCCATGACGATCTGGTCGATCACCTTCTCGAACGCGCTTTCGACCGCTGCACCGCCTTTGCCGCCTCGTTCGGCATCATCGGGCAGGTGCGCGCCACCCGCGGCCTGTTCGACGAGGCGATCCGCAGCTACGACCACGGCATCGCCATCTGCGAGCCGGCGTCGGAATTCCATCTCTATCTGCTGTTTCTGAAGGCCGCGGCCCTGCTTGCCTCCAACCGCCGCGAGGAACTGCCCGGCGTGATTCGAAGCCTCCAGATCATAAAGCCCGAATCGATCCGCAGCCTCGCGCCGTTCATCCTGCCGCCGGATAAGCCGCTGGACGAGATGCAGGAGCGTTTTCTCGATGGTGCCGGCCCTGAGGGCTGCCGGAAGTTCGTGGACTATCTCTACAAGACCTCGGCGCGGCAATTCCGCTCGCCGCGCCATCAGGCCAATGTCATGCGCGGAATCGCGACCCACGCGATGCGGAAATTCGGCCCCGAGGTGGCGCCCGAGGTCGTGCGCGCGCTCCTTGCCCGGTATCCGGCGTAAGCGCGCCTCCGAAAAACAAAACGGGCGCCTCGAAGGGCGCCCGCCGATTCGCGAGGGTGAAGGTATCAGCCCTTGAGCTTGGTGTTGCAGAGGCTGTAGTAGCCGCCGCCCTTCTCGATCCATTTCAGGCCGCCGAGGGCGTTCTTCGCCTTGGCGTCGTTATAGGCGTCGACGCAGGTGTGGAAACGCGCCTTGCCGGGGGTCTCGCTGGCATATTTCGTCGAGACGGCGGTCGGGAAGGTCACGCCCTTGGGCGCTGCCATCGTCGGCTTTGCCGGCTCCTTGGCGGGCACGACGGCCGGGTCCGGCTCGGCGGCATCGTCCGGCTTGGCCGCGGCCATCGACTTGCTCGTGGTGGCGGCGGGCTTGGTCGTGGTGGCGGTGGCAGCGGGCTTGGTCGTGGTCGCGGCAGGCTGCGTCGTCGTATCGGCGGTGGCGTCGGCGCCGCACTGGGCCGCGCGGAAATCGTTCCACTTCATGCCGTTGAGCGTGCCGGCGGCCTGCGCGGCCTTGTACTTGGTGCTGCACTCCTTCATCGAGAGCGCCGCAGCCGGCGTCACGAAGGCGAGCGAGCCAAGAACGGCGAAAGATGCAAAGGACATCATAAGTGCTGTACGACTGGTCATTCCCTGATCCTCTCGATCCATGACGGGTGGTGATCGGGACTATCGATCCCGCGCCGGCAATTGTCAATCGACCGGCTCACCGGGATAAGATGTTGCAAAGAATAAAGAAGTCAACATCGGGGATCGATTGCGGCCCGGAACGGCGGGCAATAAAAAACCCGCCGAAGCGGGTTTTTATGGTGCGGTCGAGAAGACTCGAACTTCCACGTCTTGCGACACAGCGACCTCAACGCTGCGCGTCTACCAATTCCGCCACGACCGCATCGTGGTAGCGCCGAATTGCTCCGGCGGGGCTGCATGTAGCAAAAGCATTCGGGGGGCACAAGAGCGATGTGACAGATTTTTTTATGTCTTTTCACAGGCGTTTGAATTGTCGCCGGAAACCCGCCATATAGCCTTCAGTTCGCAGGCGGCCGCGCTGATCAATCGGCGGGCCGGACCCAACGCGCGTCCCAAGGGCTCGACCATGCTTCGTACGGATCTCGATATTTCCATGTTTCCGCTTGCCGGCTCGCCGCCGGTGCGCTGGCGCATCGCCGATGGCCTCACCGGCTACGAGGAGGCGGTGGCGACCATGGAAAGCGAGGCGGCGGCCATCGCCGAAGGTCGCGCCGACGAACTCGTCTGGCTGGTGGAGCATCCGCCCCTTTATACCGCCGGCACCAGCGCCAACGCCGCCGACCTGATCGAGCCGGACCGGTTCCCGGTCTTTTCCACAGGCCGCGGCGGCGAATACACCTATCACGGTCCGGGCCAGCGGGTGGCCTATGTCATGCTCGACCTGAAACGGCGGCGGCAGGATGTGCGCGCCTTCGTGGCGGCGCTGGAGGACGTCATCATCCGCACGCTCGACATGATGAACGTGCGCGGCGAGCGGCGCGAGGACCGCGTCGGCGTCTGGGTGCGCCGGCCGGAAAAGCCGCTGCTTCCCGACGGCACCATGGCCGAGGACAAGGTGGCGGCGCTCGGCATCCGGCTGCGCCGCTGGGTCACCTTTCACGGCCTGTCGCTGAACGTCGATCCCGATCTCAGCCATTTCGGCGGCATCGTGCCCTGCGGCATCTCCGCCTACGGCGTCACCAGCCTCGTCGATCTCGGCTTGCCGGTGATGATGCCGGATGTGGACATGCGGCTGCGCGAAGCCTTCGAATCGGTGTTCGGCGAGACGGTGAGCGAGCGCGCCTAGTGCGCGACGTCACGGCCGAGGTTTCGCAATCGCACCTGATGGTCGAGCTTTTCGAGCTGGCGGGCGGTCGTCTCGATCAGCCGTCCGATCTCCTGATGCGCGGTCTGCAACCGTCCCAATTCGATCTTCACCGCCTCCAGCGCGCGTTCGTCGCTGACCTCGCCCGGTCCGTCGCCGGCGCCCGTCATCAACCAGAGCGGCGAAACGCCCAGAAGGCCGGCGATCTGTACGAGATAGGACGGGCGCGGCTCCGAGCGGTCCGATTCCCAGGCAAGCACCGTCTCACGGCGCACGCCGAGCCGGTCGGCCATCGATTCAACGCTGACGCCCGCGGCATCGCGGGCAAAGGACAGGCGCCCGCCCAGCGTATCGTCGCTCTCTTCCGACAAGACGACCGTTTCCCGTTCCGATTTCAGCATATGACGCACTCCTGTTGCGGCGGCCGCATGGGCCGTCAGCCTCGTTCGTTTCTAGCCGATCGCCGGCCTTGAGGCGGGTCTTGGAGCGTCACCCCGCCCTGTCCTTATGGCGATTTCAGAAAAAAACGTGGGCAATATCCGCAATATAGGCCGCAAGCGTCGGTGGCGTACGCAGCGCGCCTCACGGCGGCTTGATCGCACCTTTGTCCTGTGTTTGATGACGACAAACGCAATGCGGGCCTGCCATGACCGAAATCGCAACCGTCCGGACGCATCCCGATCAGATGCGGGGCATGGCCATCATGGCCGGCTCCATGCTCGTGCTGCCCGTCATGGATGCGATCGCCAAATACATGGCGACCTTCGAAAGCATGTCGCCGGGCATGGTGACGTTCTACCGCTTCTTCTTCCAGCTCGTCTGCACGCTGCCGCTGCTCTTCACCGTCTTCGGCGCCGGCGCGCTTTCGGCCAGGCGCCCGTGGATGAACCTGCTGCGCGGCGTGATCCATGGCGCGGCGAGCCTTCTCTTCTTCGTGGCGGTCAAATACATGCCGCTCGCCGACGTCTTCGCCATCTATTTCGTCGAACCCTTCATCCTGACGGCCATGTCCGCCGTCTTCCTTCGGGAGCGGGTCGGCTGGCGGCGCTGGCTGGCGATCGTCATCGGCTTCGGCGGCGCGATGATCGTCATCCAGCCGAGCTTCGAGGTTTTCGGCCTGAAGGCGCTGCTGCCGGTCGCCTGCGCCTTCCTCTACGCCCTCTATCTCTTCATGAACCGCGCAATCGGCGAGGCGGACGCGCCGCTCACCATGCAGACCATGGCGGGGGTCGGCGGCACGGTGTTCATGGCGGCCGCCCTTTGGATCGGAGCCGGCTCCGACCCGGTCAATTTCGCGCCGTCCCTGCCCGCCTCCTGGCTCGGCCTCGTGCTGCTTCTGATCCTCGGCTCGATTTCGGGATATGTGCATCTGCTCGTCGTGCACGCCTTCCGCCTGACGCCGCTGTCGCTGCTGGCACCCTTCCAGTATTTCGAGATCATCTCCGCCACCGTCCTCGGCTACGCGCTGTTCGGCGACTTTCCGAACTTTTCGAAATGGATCGGCATCCTGATCATCGTCGGCTCCGGCCTTTTCATCCTCTGGCGCGAGCGCACCCACGCAAAACGCTAAAATCCGAACGCTTGCCCAAAGGCGCGGTTAACCGCGCTTCTTCGGAAATTTTCAACCTGCACGCGTTTAAGAAGCGACCAGCTTCATGATGAAGCTGGAGATGAAAAATGAGCGAATTCCGTCTGCCCTACCCGGCAAGCGTGATTGCCGGCAAGGCGTGCCTATCGGCCGAAGACCTGTCGACGCTGCGCCGTACCCTTTTTCCGCACGGCCTGCGGACATACAACGACGCCATCACGCTTTTGGCCCTGAACATCACCTGCCCCAAGAAATGCGACGAGTGGCCCGGCTACTTCCTGGAAGCCATGACCGATTTCGTCGTGCGCTACAGCTATCCGCCCAATGCGCTCGACGACGTCAACGTCGCCTGGCTGATCCGGATGCTGTCGAGCGACGGCGCGGTTCGCTCCGCGCTCGAACTGGAGCTGGTGCTTTCCATCATCGATGCGTCGGGCAACGTTCCGCCCGAACTCAGCGTCTTCGCCCTCGAGCAGTTGCGCATCGCGCTGACGGACGGAACCGGAGCCTACCGGCAGGCGCGGCCGATCCATCGGCAGGGGGTCACCGTGCACGACCTCGCCTTCATCCGCTTCGTCCTGCGCACGGCCTATGACCACGGGCAGCTGGCGCTCACCCGGCTGGAAATCGCCGTGCTGGAGCGCATCGACCAGGCGACGCTCCCCGGCGAGAACCATCCCGACTGGGCGCCGTTCATCGCCGGCATCCGCCCCCGGCGCGGCGACGACGGCCGGGACTGGCGGTGGCTGCGCGTGCCGGACGCCATGTTCCGGCGGGACGCCGTCGCCTGACGCCTGAACGATGCCCCGGAACGTTGAACCCGCTTGCGATTCGTGACTAGAGCGTTTCCGCGTTTCTCCGAATCGCGGAAACGCTCTATCCCTTTATTTTTTACGCAATTCCGAACGCAAAACCGCTGCACACTTTTGCTGGAATTGCTCTAAAACAAGCGCTGCGCCGATCATCACCGAAAGGCAGCGGGAAACCATTTGGGGCATCGATGTTCAAGAAGATCCTGATAGCAAACCGCGGCGAGATCGCCTGCCGCGTGATCAAGACGGCCCGCCGCATGGGCATCGCCACCGTCGCCGTCTATTCCGACGCCGACCGCGACGCGCTGCATGTCGAGATGACGGACGAAGCCGTCCATATCGGCCCGGCGCCGGCCGCCGAAAGCTATCTCGTCGCGGAAAAGATCATCGAGGCGTGCAGGCAGACCGGGGCCGAGGCCGTCCATCCCGGCTACGGCTTCCTCTCCGAGCGGGCCTCCTTCTGCGAGGCGCTGGAGGCGGAAGGCATCGTCTTCATCGGCCCGAAGCCCAAGGCGATCAAGGCGATGGGCGACAAGATCGAATCGAAGAAATTCGCGAGCGCCGCGAAGGTCTCCACCGTTCCCGGCCATCTCGGCATCATCGAGGATGCCGACCACGCCGAAAGGATCGCCGGCGAGATCGGCTATCCGGTGATGATCAAGGCATCGGCCGGCGGCGGCGGCAAGGGCATGCGCATCGCCTGGAGCCAGAGCGAAGTCCGCGACGGCTTCGAGCGTGCCCGTTCGGAAGCCCGTAGCTCCTTCGGCGACGACCGCGTCTTCATCGAGAAATTCGTGGTCGAGCCGCGCCACATCGAAATCCAGGTGCTGGCCGACGCGCACGGCAACGTCGTCTATCTCGGCGAGCGCGAATGCTCCATCCAGCGGCGGAACCAGAAGGTGGTCGAGGAGGCGCCCTCGCCCTTCCTCGACGAAAAGACGCGCGCGGCCATGGGCGCGCAGTCGGTCGCGCTGGCAAGGGCGGTCGATTACCAGAGCGCCGGCACGGTGGAATTCATCGTCGACCGCGACCGCAATTTCTACTTTCTCGAAATGAACACCCGCCTGCAGGTCGAGCATCCCGTCACCGAACTGGTGACCGGCATCGATCTGGTCGAGCAGATGATTCGCGTGGCGGCCGGCGAAACGCTGCCGTTCACGCAGAAGGACATCGCGCTTCATGGCTGGGCGATCGAAAGCCGGCTCTATGCCGAGGCCCCCTATCGCAACTTCCTGCCCTCGATCGGCCGCCTCACGCGCTACCGTCCGCCGCAGGAAGGCAAAAGCGGCGACCGGATCGTGCGCAACGATACCGGCGTCTTCGAGGGCGCCGAAATCTCCATGTACTACGATCCGATGATCGCGAAGCTCTGCACCTGGGCGCCAAGCCGCGCCGAGGCGATCGAGGCGATGAGCGAGGCGCTGGACGGCTTCGTCGTCGACGGCATCGAACACAACGTGCCCTTCCTTGCCGCACTGATGAAGCACCCGCGCTGGCGCGAGGGACGGCTTTCGACCGGCTTCATCGCCGAGGAATATCCGGACGGCTTCGCCCCGATGTCTCCTTCCGGTGACGAAGTCTCCGTGCTCGCCGCGATCGCCCTTTCCTGCGGGCTGATCGAAGCGAGCCGCCGCGAGCGCCACGCCGACCGCCTGCGGCCTGCAAGCGCGCCGCTTGCCGACCTGTGGACGGTGAAGCTCGGCGGCGATTATGTCGATGCGCGGCTTCTGGACGGGCTGGTCACCATCCCGCTCGACATGCCGGTGGAGATCGCCGGTGCGGTGACCGACGTCCGCACCGACTGGCGGCCGGGCGACGGCGTCTGGCGGGGCGCGGTCGGCGCACGCGGCGTCACCGCCCAGATCCGGCCGATCCTCAACGGTCTTCGGATCGACTGGCAGGGCTTTTCGGTGAAGACCAAGCTCTTCACCCCGCGCCAGGCCGAACTCGACCGGCTGATGCCGGAAAAGCTGCCGACGGACACATCGAAGCTTCTGCTCTGCCCGATGCCGGGCCTTGTCGTCTCCATCGCGGTCGCCGAGGGCCAGGAGGTCAAGGCGGGCGAAACGCTGGCCGTGGTCGAGGCGATGAAGATGGAAAACGTGCTGCGCGCCGAGCGCGACCTCGTGGTCGGCAAGGTCAATGCGCGCCAGGGCGAGAGCCTTGCCGTGGACGCCGTGATCATGGAGTTCGCGTAACGCCGCAATCGCCGCCCTCACCCGAAAAGATGCCGCTAAGCACCTGATTTTTCACTTGAGCGGCACGCTTCCGCCGTGCCAAGATTGCGCCGACCAATCACGATGGGAGACAAGACGATGGATGTGCGTGCCGCAGTTGCCGTACAGGCTGGCAAGCCGCTTGAAGTGATGACCGTTCAGCTCGAAGGCCCGAAAGCGGGCGAAGTTCTGATCGAAGTGAAGGCGACCGGCATCTGCCACACCGACGATTTCACGCTGTCGGGCGCCGACCCGGAGGGCCTGTTTCCGGCGATTCTCGGCCATGAGGGCGCCGGCATCGTCGTCGACGTCGGCCCCGGCGTCACCTCCCTGAAAAAGGGCGACCATGTCATTCCGCTCTACACGCCGGAATGCCGCGAATGCTACTCCTGCACGTCGCGCAAGACCAACCTCTGCACCTCGATCCGCGCGACCCAGGGCCAGGGCGTCATGCCCGACGGCACGAGCCGCTTCTCGATCGGCAAGGACAAGATTCACCACTATATGGGTTGCTCGACCTTTGCGAACTTCACCGTTCTGCCGGAGATCGCGCTTGCCAAGATCAACCCCGACGCCCCCTTCGACAAGGTGTGCTACATCGGCTGCGGCGTGACGACCGGCATCGGCGCCGTCATCAACACCGCCAAGGTCGAGATCGGCTCCACCGCGATCGTCTTCGGCCTCGGCGGCATCGGCCTCAATGTGCTGCAGGGCCTGCGCCTTGCCGGTGCCGACATGATCATCGGCGTCGATATCAACCCGGACCGCAAGGCCTGGGGCGAGAAGTTCGGCATGACGCATTTCGTCAACCCGAAGGACGTCGGCGACGACATCGTCCCCTACCTCGTCAACATGACGAAGCGCCATGGCGACCTGATCGGCGGCGCCGACTACACCTTCGACTGCACCGGCAACACCAAGGTGATGCGCCAGGCGCTGGAATCCTCGCATCGCGGCTGGGGCAAGTCGGTCATCATCGGCGTGGCGGGCGCCGGCCAGGAAATCTCGACGCGTCCGTTCCAGCTTGTGACCGGCCGCAACTGGATGGGCACCGCCTTCGGCGGCGCGCGCGGCCGCACCGACGTCCCGAAGATCGTCGACTGGTACATGGAGGGCAAGATCCAGATCGACCCGATGATCACCCACACCATGCCCCTCGAAGACATCAACAAGGGCTTCGACCTGATGCACAAGGGTGAATCGATCCGCGGCGTCGTGGTCTACTGATATCGGCAACGGGGCTTCGGCCCCTCACCCCAGCCCTCTCCCCGCAGGCGGGGAGAGGGAACTTGCCGGAGGACGCAACACTTTGAATCTGCTCATGATCCTTTCCTTAAATCGATCCCGGTTTAGAGGGTCATGCGGCATAAGGAGGAGGAGCTGAGCATGCCAGGTCAAGTATCGATACATCCCGCCCTCGACGGCGGCGTGAAGGCGGGACAGGCGAATTTCAGCGGCGGGACGCTCGTCTGCGCCTGCGCCGACCGTCCGGTCAAGGTCGCCATCAAGGGCAACATCGCCCATAACCACGCCTGCGGCTGCACCAAATGCTGGAAGCCGAAGGGGGCTGCCTTCTCGGTCGTGGCGGTTGCCGCGCATGAAAACGTCAGCGTTGTCGAAAACGGCGACAAGCTGAAGATCGTCGATCCCGATGCATTGATCCGCCGCCATGCCTGCAAGGAATGCGGCGTGCACATGTATGGGCCGGTGGAGCGCGAGCACGCTTTCCAGGGACTGGACTTCATTCATCCCGAACGCTTCCAGGAAGACGGCTGGCCGGCGCCGACCTTCGCCGCCTTCGTCTCCTCCATCATCGAATCCGGCACCCCGCCCTCCGAAATGGCCGGCGTCCGCGCCCGGCTGAAGGGACTCGGGCTGGAACCCTACGACTGCCTCTCGCCGGCGCTGATGGACTATGTCGCCACCTGGGTTGCGAAGAAGTCGGGTGTTCTGAAGGAATAGGACGCAATTGGCACCATCGGCATTGCCGGAACGGATTTCTTTCTGTTCCGGCAATGCCCGAATTGCTACATTGGAGCTTGCACCCACGCTTGGGAGTTGGATTTATGGCGCAGCATTCCGTCGTTTCCGTCACGACGCGGCAGAAAAAGTTGATCGACGAGCTGGTGCGCTCCGGGCGCTTCCAGGGCGCGCAGGATGTGATCGATGCCGGGCTGCGCCTGCTGGAAGATCGTGAGCGGGAAGCCGCGGCCTTTGTTGCCAATCTCGAAGAAGAGGTGAACAAAGGCCTTGTCAGCGGGCCGGCCATCGACATGGAAGGGGCCGAAGCGCTGCTGGCCCGGTTTCGCCGGCAGCGGACCTAAGCCGCCGTGGCCGGCAGGATAAGGCGGCGGCCGCAATTCGTTGAAGACATTCGCGATATCTGGAATTTTATCGCGGACGACAGCCCGGAACGCGCGGATGGCTTCGTTTTCGAATTGGAGAAGCGATATCAGGCGCTCGCGCTCTCGCCCTTTCTGGGGGTAGCGCGATTTCCGCGCTATCCGTATCTACGCATCTTCCCTTTTCGCAGCTACATCATCGTCTATGAACCGTTGCCCGAAGGCGCGGGGATCGAGCTGATACGCCTGCTGCATGCGGCGCGGGACTATCACCGATTTTTCGATGACTGAACTGGAACTGAAGTGCTGCCAATGATCTACGTCGATGCCGATGCCTGCCCGGTGAAGCCGGAAATCCTGAAGGTCGCGGAGCGGCATGGGATCGAAGTCACCTTCGTCGCCAATTCCGGCCTGCGGCCGTCGCGCGACCCGATGGTGCGCAACGTCATCGTCTCGAACGGCTTCGACGCCGCCGACGACTGGATCGCCGAGCGTGCGGCGACCGGCGACGTCGTGGTGACGGCCGACGTGCCGCTTGCGGGGCGCTGCGTGGCCGCCGGGGCGCTGGTGACCGGCCCGACGGGGCGCATCTTCGACAAGAGCAACATCGGCATGGCGACGGCGATGCGCGACCTCGGCGCGCATTTGCGCGAAACCGGCGAAAGCAAGGGATACAACGCCGCCTTCTCGCCGCGCGACCGCTCCGCCTTCCTCGAAACCTTCGACCGCCTCTGCCGGCGGGCCAAGACCCTCAATTCACCGACCGGAGACACCGTATGAAAGTCCTTTCCCAGAACACCGCCTTCGGCGGCATGCAGGGCGTGTTCAGCCACGAATCGCAGGCATGCAACAGCGAGATGACCTTCGCGGTTTTCGTGCCGCCGCAGGCGATTGTCGAGCCGCGCCCGGTCCTCTGGTATCTCTCCGGCCTCACCTGCACCCATGCCAACGTCATGGAAAAGGGCGAATACCGCCGCATGGCCGCCGAGCTTGGCCTGATCGTCGTCTGCCCGGACACCAGCCCGCGCGGCAACGACGTGCCGGACGAACTCACCAACTGGCAGATGGGCAAGGGCGCCGGCTTCTATCTCGACGCCACCGAAAAGCCGTGGGCCGAGCATTACCGGATGTACACCTACATCACCGAGGAACTGCCCGCCTTCGTAAGCCAGCACTTTCGCATGGACATGAGCAGGCAGGGCGTTTTCGGCCATTCCATGGGCGGCCACGGCGCCATGACCATCGCGCTGAAGCACCCCGAGCGCTTCAAGAGCTGCAGCGCCTTTGCCCCGATCGTCCAGCCGATGACGGCGGACTGGTCGGCGCCGGCCTTGGAAAAATATCTCGGCAGCGATCAGGCGGCGTGGCGGAAGTACGATGCCTGCGCGCTCGTCCGCGACGGCGCGCGCTTCCCCGAATTCCTGATCGATCAGGGCAAGGCGGACAGTTTCCTTGAAAACGGCCTCCGGCCCTGGCTGTTCGAAGAGGCGATCGAGGGCACCGGCATCGGGCTGACGCTGCGCATGCACGAGCGTTACGACCACTCCTACTACTTCATCTCGACCTTCATGGACGATCATCTGAAGTGGCACGCGGAGCGGCTGGGATAAGGCGGCGCGCTTCGGCGCCCGTCTCCCTGCCCCTCAGCCTGCGTCCGCGGGGCCGGGGGTCTTCGGCGTCGGCGTCCGCTTCTTGGCGAGCTGCCGGGTGCTCGCCTTCGCCGCGCGGCTGACCTTCAGCGCGCGGTTTGCGGCCTTGGCCTGTTCCAGCATCATCTCGATCTGGATCTGCTGGATTTCGGTCAGCCGTTCCCACTGGCGATTGAGGAGGTGGTCGACCTTTTCATGCAGGTGGCGAATTTCCAGCTCGGCCTTGAGGTTGACCTTGTAGTCGTTCAGCGCCCGCAGCCGGTCCTTGGCCTCCTGCCGGCGCTGGCTCATCATGATGACGGGCGCCTGCAGCGCGGCGATGGTCGACAGGATGAGGTTCAAGAGGATGAAGGGATAGACGTCGAAGGCGCTCTTTTCGCCGAGCAGCAGGTTGACGCCCATCCACACGACGAGGAACAGACAGAAGGAAATGATGAAGGTCCAGCTACCGCCGAAGGCGGCGACCACATCGGCGACGCGATCGCCCAGCGTCCGCTGGTCCTGATAGTCCTCTTCGATGTTTTCGGCGAGCGTGTCGTGCGTCTTCAGGCTTTCGACCACCTCGTCCTCAAGGTTGGAAAGCTCGCCGCGCTCGTCCCGCAGCAGCACCGCGATATATTCGCCGCGATAGTGGTCGACCAGCTTGCGGCTGATATAGTCGTCGGAGCGGATTTCCGGGTGACGCTGGCGCATGAACTCGGCGAGCGACGGCCTCAGGTCGTCGAAATGCACCGCTTCCTTCTTCTTCAGCGCCGTGCCGGTGATCGCATCGACGAGCTTGACCGACTTCGCCTTGGCCTGGGCGAGGCTTGCCGTGTAGTCGTCCATTTCGACCGGCGCGGCCTCCCCCTCGCCCGTATCGAAATCGACAATCTTGTCCGTCGTTTCCAAGCTTTCGGCACCTGCCATCGATCTGTCTTTCATTGGTGTTTTGCGTCTGCCTAGTCGCCGATCACAACAGATTTATGTCAGTCCGTCGACACGGATACGGAGCTTTTTCCCTGCGACCAAATGGCCGCTCCGCGCCTTGACATCGCGCGTCCGGCATCTCATATCGGTGGCAACCGCAGACGGCTGCGGCGAGCGCGGTGTAATACTCTCGCGTTCGAACGAATCGCGGGGACGGCCTCGCTCTTTGAATGGAGCGTAAAATGGCTTGGTTCCTGCTTTTTCTTGCCGGTCTCTTCGAAGTCGGCTGGGCCGTCGGGCTGAAATATACGGAAGGTTTCAGCCGTCTCGTACCCACCACCCTCACCGTCCTGTCGATGGTCGCCAGCGCCGTGCTTCTCGGCCTTGCGGTGAAGTCGCTGCCGATCGGCACCGCCTATGCGGTCTGGACCGGGATCGGCACGGTCGGCACCGTCATCCTCGGCATCTATCTGCTGGGCGACCCCGCCAATGCGGTCCGCATCGGCTGTATCGCATTGATCATCGCCGGCATTGCCGGGCTCAAGCTGACCGCCTGAGCCCGAGCGATCTCACGTCCTACCTAGCGCGATTGTCCACGGCGAAGCGACCGGGGCCCGCAAAGACCAGGTAGAGGAACAGGAAGCAGAACAGAATGGCGGCGTCGCCGCCATTGTTGGCCGGGAAGAAGCTCTTCGGGAAATGCGCCATGAAATAGGCGAACGCCATCTGGCCGGACAGGATGAAGGCCACCGGCCGGGTGAACCAGCCGATGAGGATGAGAAGCCCACCGAAGGTCTCCAGTATCCCCGCCGCCAGCATCAGCGCCGAAAGGCCGGCGCTGGCATGGTCGCTGGCCGGGAAGTTGAAAAGCTTCTGCGTTCCGTGCTCGATGAACTGCAGCGCCGCGACGATGCGCAGCACGCCGAGCGCGTAAGGCCGAAACCCGTTGAGGCTGTCAGAAAGTGCCATGTGATTCTCCAGTTTGCGTCGTGACGAGCGTTAATCCGCGTCCCATGCGAACTGAAGACGGCGCTCGATGAATTCCCATCAAATCTTCGTGCGGAATCCGCGAGGCTGATCAGAGCGGAATGTTGGCGTGCTTCTTCCAGGGGTTCTGGAGATCCTTGTTGCGCAGCATCTTCAGCCCGCGCGCCAGCCGGCGGCGGGTGGAATGCGGCATGATCACCTCGTCGATATAGCCGCGCTCCGCCGCCACGAAGGGCGACAGGAAGCGGTCCTCGTACATCTTCGTATGCGCGGCGATCTTTTCCGGATCGGCGATATCCTTGCGGAAGATGATTTCGACGGCGCCCTTGGCGCCCATCACCGCGATCTGCGCCGTCGGCCAAGCATAGTTGATGTCGCCGCGCAGGTGCTTCGAGGCCATGACGTCGTAGGCGCCGCCGAAGGCCTTGCGGGTGATCACGGTGAGCTTCGGCACGGTCGCCTCCGCATAGGCGAAGAGCAGCTTGGCGCCGTGCTTGATGAGGCCGCCATATTCCTGCGCGGTGCCGGGAAGGAAGCCCGGCACGTCGACGAAGGTGACGATCGGAATGCTGAAGCAGTCGCAGAAGCGCACGAAGCGGGCCGCCTTGCGCGAGGCGTCGCTGTCGAGAACGCCCGCCAGCACCATCGGCTGGTTGGCGACGAAGCCGACGGTCGAGCCTTCGATGCGGCCGAAGCCGCAGACGATGTTCTTGGCGAAACTCTCCTGAATCTCGAAGAAATCGCCCTCGTCGACGGTCTTCAGAATCAGTTCCTTGATGTCGTAGGGCTTGTTGGCGTGCGCGGGAACCAGCGTATCCAGCGACATGTCGGCATCCGTCACCGACTGGTAACATTCGATCTCCGGCACCGGCGCAGTGTTGGAGAGCGGCAGGAAATCGATCAGCCGCCGCATCTGCATCAGCGCGTCGACGTCGTTGTCGTAGGCGCCGTCGGCGATCGAGGATTTCGTCGTGTGCACCGACGCGCCGCCGAGTTCTTCGGCCGTCACCGTCTCGTTGGTGACGGTCTTCACCACGTCCGGCCCGGTCACGAACATGTAGGAGGTGTCGCGGACCATGAAGATAAAGTCGGTCATGGCCGGCGAATAGACGTCTCCGCCGGCGCATGGACCCATGATGACGGAGATTTGCGGGATGACGCCGGAGGCGAGCACGTTGCGCTGGAAAACCTCGGCATAGCCGCCGAGCGCCGCCACGCCCTCCTGGATGCGCGCGCCGCCGGCATCGTAGAAGCCGATGATCGGCGCGCGGTTCTTGAGCGCCATGTCCTGGACCTTGACGATCTTTTCCGCATGCGCTTGCGAGAGCGAGCCGCCGAAGACGGTGAAATCCTTGGCGAAGACGAAGACGGTGCGGCCGTTCACCGTGCCCCAGCCGGTGACGACGCCGTCGCCGGCGATGCGGCTCTTCTCCATGCCGAAATCGGTGGCGCGGTGCTCGACGAACATGTCGAACTCCTCGAAGGAGCCCTCGTCGAGAAAGATTTCCAGCCGCTCGCGTGCGGTGAGCTTGCCGCGGCCGTGCTGCGCGTCGATGCGGGCCTTGCCGCCGCCGAGCCGGGCGACGTCGCGGCGGCGTTCCAGTTCCTGCAGGATTTCCTTCATGGTCCCCTCGTTCTTCTTTTGGGCAGCGCCGCGCTCAGCCGGAAAGGCCCGGCGTTTTCAGGGCGAAGGTGGAGCGGACGCGGGCGGCGATATCCTCGGCCATCAGATCGTCGGCGACCGAGGGGTCGGGCGCGATCGTCGTGGTTTCGAAGGAGGCGATGCCGATGACCGATCCCGTATCGACCGAAGTCGCGTCGATGGCGATCTTGGCGGTGTTGCGGTCGTTGTTGAAGCCTTGCGCCTTCTTCACCTCGACCACGCGGATCGTCAGCACCACGCGCGGCAGCGGCGCATCGCGCGTTGTCGCGGCAATCGCGGCGTTGACGCGGCCGTTGGTGGCGGTGAGCAAGGCGGGCGGGATGTTCGGCCCGGAAACGACGACGGCGCTGCGGACGTCGTACACCGGCTCCGCCGGCTTGGTCGCCGCAGTGACGCTCGCGCAGGCAGCCAGCGCCAAACAGCCCAGAAGGGCTTTCAGCGCACGCAACGTCTGCCAAACCATGATTCGAATCCCGAAATTTCCCGCGTGAACGGCAGATTTCGCGATAACGACTTGGAAATCAATGGCAATTAGCTGCGAAGCGCGGAAAAAACCTCGGTTGCGGCCTGAAATTCGGCAAAACGGTCGGCGCGGCGCTGCTCGGCTTCGGCATCGCTGCCCCAGTGCTCGATCGTCCAGTCCTCGTCGATATGGGCGAGCGACCAGACCTCGGCGAGCGGCAGCCGCCCCTCGGCGAAGGCGAGCGCGAGAATGGCGGAACCGGTCAGCGTCGTCACCGTATGCAGGCAGGCAAGCTCAAGGGCGGTGTCGTATTTGCGCAGCGTGACGGCGAAGGCGGCGGTCGCCTCGCGCGGCTGCTCCTGGTGCATGACGCCTTCGGCGAGGATAAAACGCGCGCCGAGGTCCTGCGCGGCCCAGTCGATCACCGGGTCCCAGCGCTCGGCCTGCCGCTCCACCAGCCGCTCGGGGCTGTCGGCGCGATAGCAGAGGAGATCGCTGGAGGAGAAGCGGAGAATATCCTCGAACACCGCCTGCAGATCGGCGGCCACGCCGTCGAGCGCGGTGTTGACCAGCCGCGTGACCGGCATCGTCGCCGGATCGATCACCTCGGCCTGCCGCTGCCATTCCGCCGAGAGCAACTGGGCGAGCGCCCGCGTCGGCGCCACCAGCGTCCGCCGCGCCGGCGTCTTCACCGGCTTGCCGTCGAGTTCGATGGCGTAGCCGTCCTCGCTCTCGCCGACGGAGACGTCCTTGTAGAAGCGCTTCGGCAGCGGCTTCTTCATCCGGATCTGCGCGCGCCGCACCGGATCGGGGTGGCTCAGGCCGTCGGAAAGGTCGTTCAGAAGGTCGCGCATGGCGTCACCTCAGATTATGTGGCTCAAAAGATCGTTCGGATGATGCGCGATGGCATCGGCGCCGTGGGCCAGCAGCGCCTCGACAGGCGCATAGCCCCAAGCGACGCCGATCGCCCTCGCGCCGGCAGCTTTCGCCATCTGCATATCGTAAATCGCATCGCCGATGACAAGGGTGTTGCGCGCCGGCGTGCCGGTTTCGGCGCAGCATTCCGTCACCATGGCCGGGTGCGGCTTGGAGGGGCAGTCGTCGGCCGTGCGCGACACCACGAAATGCGGCGCAAAGCCGTGCGTTTCGAGGATTTGCGTCAGGCCGCGGCGGGATTTGCCGGTCACGGCGCCGATCAGCAGCTCGTCGCGCCCGGTCAGCGTCTCGATCACCGGCTGGATGCCGTCGAAGAGCGGCGTCTGCATGCCGGGCTCGGCGCGGACATCGCCGTAGATCGCCTTGTAGTGCGCCATCATCGCGGTCGCCTCCTCGTCCACATGCGGCTTGCCCTGCATGCGGGCGATGGCGATATCGAGCGTCAGGCCGATGATCGACTTGGTGGCGGCGATGGTGGGGCGCTGGTAGCCGAAATCGACGAAGGTGCGCGCCATCACTTCGTGGATCAGCCGGGCGCTGTCGACGAGCGTTCCGTCGCAATCGAAAAGAATGAGCTTCATTCGTCGTCTATCTCCGCGCCGGCGAGATCGAAGCCGAGCAGGTTCCAGCTCTGCACCATGTGCGGCGGCAGCGGCGCGGTGACGCGCAGGCGCCCGCCGTTCGGGTGGGGAATGTCGATGTGGCGGGCGTGCAGATGCAGCCGCTTCTGGATGCCGCCCGGAAAATCCCAGTTCGGATCGTCGATGAAATATTTCGGATCGCCGATGATCGGGTGGCCCATATGCAGGGCGTGGACGCGCAGCTGGTGGGTACGGCCGGTATAAGGCTCCATTTCCAGCCAGGCGAGGTTTTGCGCGGCGGTTTCGAGGACGCGATAGAAGGAGACGGCGTGGTCGGCCCCCTCCTCGCCGTGCCTGGCGATCCGCATGCGGTCGCCGTCGGCGGTCTGCTCCTTGACCAGCCAGGTGGAAATCTTGTCCTCGTGCTTGCGCGGCACGCCCTTCACCAGCGACCAGTAGGTCTTCTTGGTGTCGCGCTCGCGGAAGGCCGCCGTCAGCTTCTGCGCCGCGCCGCGCGTGCGCGCGATGACGAGAACGCCGGAGGTGTCGCGGTCGAGCCGGTGCACGAGGCGCGGCTTCTCGCCCTTCTGGCTCGTCCAGGCTTCCAGCATCTTGTCGATATGACGGCTGACGCCGGAGCCGCCCTGCACGGCGAGGCCCGCCGGCTTGTTGAGCACGTAGACCTTGTCGTCCTCGTGCAGCAGCATCCGCGCCAGAAGCTCGGCATCGCCGGAATGCTTGAGGTCCTTGCCGGCGATCGGGCCGGCCTTGACGCCCTTGGCGTCGACATCGAGCGGCGGCACGCGCACCATCTGGCCCGGCTGCACGCGGGCATCGGTCTTGACGCGCCCGCCATCGACCCGCACCTGGCCCGAGCGCAGGAGCTTCTGCAACTGGCCGAAGCCGAGGCCGGGAAAGTGGATCTTGAACCAGCGGTCGAGCCGCATGCCGGCTTCGTCCGCATCGACCTTTATATGTTCAATCCCGGCCATGCCCGTCCTTCGATGATTGTCCCCAAATGGACGCCGCGCGCCCTTCGACGTGGCTTTAGAGCATTTTGCCGCAAAGGGGAAACCGGAATCGCCGCTACGGCCTCACGCGACTGCCCGGATGAGCGTGGCGCCGCCGAAGACGGCCGCCAGCGACAGCACGACGCTGCTTGCGATATAGAGAAAGGCGGAAGTCGCCTCGCCTTGTTCGAGAAGCAGCAGCGTGTCGAGCGAGAAGGCGGAAAAGGTGGTGAAGCCGCCGAGCCCGCCGGTGATCAGGAGCAACCGAAGCTCGACCGAGCCGCCGAACTTGCGGGCGATGAGTTCGGCCAGCACGCCGATCAGGAAGCAGCCGACGAGATTGACCGTCAGCGTGCCCCAGGGAAAGCCGGGGCCGCCGGCCTTGAGCGCCCAGACACCCACGTAATATCTCAGCACGGAACCGATTGCGCCGCCGACGGCGACCAGAAGAGCTTGCGTCATGACGCCTGTTTATCCTCAAGGCCCGGCGCTGCCAATCGCATGCCCACGATTTCCCCCGATCGATAAAAAGCCGCGGGTTATTTTATCGGCGCGGCAAGGCCTGCGGCGTAGCGTGGAAGCGATATCCGCATGGGACGCGAAGCACATGACAGACATCGTCAGCGTATCCGCCTACACCGCCGGCTGGGTGATGGACGCCGTCAAGACGCCGGCCCGCGTGCCGACGTCGATCGCCGCGCGCGAGGCGCGGCGCATGGAGCTTCGCCAGACACGCGGCGACACCGACGACGACGAGGTCGACGGCGCACTGCCCGTCATCCAGCCAGCCGCCATGGGCCTCGACCTTTCGGTGGACGGCGAACGCCTGCCGCAATCCACCATGCAGCAGGCGATCCATTCCTACAAGGAAAACAGTTAGTGCACGCGCCGGCCGCATTCCCCTTCTCCCCTCGGGGAGAAGGTGGCCCGAAGGGTCGGATGAGGGGGCCGTGCGGCAGATAGGAGGCTGTTTGTGCCTCAGGCATCCCCCTCATCCGCCTGCCGGCACCTTCTCCCCGCCGGGGAGAAGGGGGTGAAGCAACCGCCTCATTCCAAATGCGATTGTCCACCGCTTGCCGGCCGCGTCATTTCCCCTGCGGCGAGGTCACCGGCAGCGCCACCTCGACGGCGCCGGCTTTTTCGAAGGTGAGCGTGACCGGCACGCTCGTCCCCGCCTTGAACGGCGTCTTGACCTGCTTGAACATCATATGCAGCCCGTTCGGCGCGAGCGTCACGGTCGCGCCCGCTGGAACGGCGATGCCGTCCTTCAGCTCGCGCATCTTCATGACGTTGTCGTTCATCGTCATTTCGTGCAACTCCACCTTGCCGGCTGCGGGCGACGTCACCGAAACGAGGCGGTCGGCGGCAGTGCCACCGTTGCGGATGGTCAGGTAGCCGCCGCCGACCGGCTGGCCCGGCAGCATCGCCTTGACGAAGCCGCCGCTGATGACGAGATCGCCGGCCCTGGCGGCGCCGTTCGCGTCAGCCGGGGCCTCGCCGCTCATATCCATGCCCGCCATGCCGTCCATGTTCATCCCGGTCATATGGTCGTGACCGTGGGCCGCGGGTGCCGCAGCGTCTTCCGCATGCGTCGCGCCGATGGCGGCCGCGCCGCAGAGAAGGGCTGCAAGCCCGAACGTCCTGATGGTCTTCATTCGCAATCTCCTCGCCGGCGCCGTCTTTTTTCAGTCCGTCCGCATAAAGCGTTTCGGCCGTTTTGCAAAGACCGGGATCGCTCGAGGCGACTTCAACAGGCGCCCCGCCGAGGACGCTGCCACGACAAAAATTTATTCCACGGCGACATTTGCCCCTTGCCAATGGCCGTTGCCGCCGGATAATTGCGGCAACCCAGTTGGGAGAAACCGGCGTCAGGCCGGTGCCGAAGGAGCAACCGCCCCGGAAACTCTCAGGCAAAAGGACCAGCGGGGGCAGACGGAACTCTGGAGAGAAGTGCGGCAACGCGCTCGCCGAAGGGATAACAATCTCAGGCAAAGGGACAGAGGGGGCTCAAACTGTGGGTGCGACCGCGCCTTCGAAACTGAGCCCGCGCTTGAGCATTTCTCCGAGCGCAACAACCGGAGGCGTCACTTGGACGAGACCGCTGCCCTTAGGAAGACCGCCCTTCATGCCCTTCATGTTTCGCTCGGCGCGCGCATGGTGCCCTTTGCGGGCTACGACATGCCGGTGCAATATCCGGCCGGCGTGCTGAAGGAGCATCTGCAGACGCGCGCCTCCGCCGGTCTCTTCGACGTCTCGCATATGGGCCAGGTCGTTATCCGCGCCCGCTCCGGCCGCTATGAGGATGTGGCGCTCGCGCTCGAAAGCCTGGTTCCCGTCGATATTCTCGGTCTTGCCGAAGGCCGCCAGCGCTACGGCTTCTTCACCGACGACAATGGCGGCATTCTCGACGACCTGATGATCACCCATGTCGACGACCATCTCTTCGTTGTCGTCAACGCCGCCTGCAAGGATGCCGATCTTAAGCATCTCGAGACGCATATCGGCGACCGCTGCGAGATTACCCTCCTCGACCGCGCGCTCGTCGCGCTGCAAGGCCCGCGCGCGGTGGACGTGCTCGCCGAACTCTGGGCCGATGTCGCGGCGATGAAGTTCATGGACGTGCGCCACTGCCGCCTGCACGACGTCTCCTGTCTGGTGTCGCGCTCGGGCTATAGCGGCGAGGACGGTTTCGAGATTTCGATCCCCAACACCATGGCCGAAGACACCGTTCACCGCCTGCTGGAGCATCCCGACGTGCAGCCGATCGGGCTCGGTGCGCGCGATTCGCTGCGCCTCGAAGCCGGCCTCTGCCTCTACGGCAACGATATCGACACCACCACGACGCCGGTGGAAGCCGCCCTCGAATGGGCGATCCAGAAGGCCCGCCGCAACGGCGGCGCCCGCGCGGGCGGCTTTCCCGGTGCGACCCGCATCCTTCGCGAACTGGAAGGCGGCCCCACCCGCCGCCGCGTCGGCCTGAAGCCGGAAGGCAAGGCGCCGGTGCGCGGCCACGCCAGGCTCTATGCGGACGCGGACGGCAAAACGGAGATCGGCGACGTCACCTCCGGCGGCTTCGGCCCGAGCGCCGACGGCCCGGTCGCCATGGGCTACGTGCCTGTCGCCCATGCCGCGCCCGGCACGCAGATTTTCGCCGAGGTGCGCGGCAAGTACCTGCCGGTGACCGTCAGCAGCCTGCCCTTCGTGACGCCGACCTACAAGCGTTGAACCATGGCCATGATCGCCAGCTTTGCCCCTCACCCCAGCCCTCTCCCCGCACGCGGGGAGAGGGAGTACGGGCCGCCGCGGCTAGCCCCTTCGGCAAAAGCTCAGGGCGGATGAGGGGCAAGCGCGACAGCCAACCAGAAACACACCAACATCGAGAGAGGACCAACACATGCTGAAATTCACCCAGGAACATGAATGGCTGAAGCTCGAGGGCGATGTCGCGACGGTCGGCATCACCACCTATGCCGTCGAACAGCTCGGCGACCTCGTCTTCGTCGAACTGCCGGAGGTCGGCGCCGAACTCACCAAGGACGGCAATGCCGCCACCGTCGAGAGCGTCAAGGCCGCCTCCGACGTCTATTCCCCGCTCGACGGCGACGTGGTCGAGGTCAACCCGGCGATCACCGCCGACCCGTCGCTGGTCAATTCCGATCCGCAGGGCGCCGGCTGGTTCTTCAAGCTGAAGCTCAAGAACGTCTCCGATGCCGATGGCCTGCTTGACGAAGCCGCCTACAAGGAGCTGACGGCGTAATGAACACTCCGACCGAATTCACCTTCACGGACTATCAGCCCTACGACTTCGCGAACCGCCGTCACATCGGCCCCTCGCCGTCGGAAATGGCCGACATGCTGAAGGTCATCGGCTATGACAGCCTCGACGGGCTGATCGACGCGACGCTGCCGCCCTCGATCCGCCAGAAGGCGCCGCTCACCTGGGGCGCGCCGATGTCCGAGCGCGAGGCGCTCGACAAGCTGCGCGACACGGCCAACAGGAACAAGGTGCTCGTCTCGCTGATCGGCCAGGGCTATTACGGCACGATCACGCCGCCGGTCATCCAGCGCAACATCCTCGAAAACCCCGCCTGGTACACGGCCTACACCCCCTACCAGCCGGAAATCTCGCAAGGCCGCCTGGAAGCGCTGCTCAACTACCAGACGATGATCACCGACCTCACCGGCCTCGACGTCGCCAACGCCTCGCTGCTCGACGAGGCGACCGCCGCCGCCGAGGCGATGGCCATGGCCGAGCGCGTCTCGAAGTCGAAGGCGAAGGCCTTCTTCGTCGATGCCGAATGCCATCCGCAGACCATCGCGCTGATCAAGACCCGCGCCGAGCCGCTCGGCTGGCGGGTGATCGTCGGCGATCCCTTCCGCGACCTCGATCCGGTCGACGTCTTCGGCGCGATCTTCCAGTATCCCGGCACGCACGGCCATGTGCACGATTTCTCCGGCCTGATCGCCCGCCTGCACCAGACCGGCGCGGTCGCCGTCATCGCCGCCGACATCCTGGCGCTGACGCTTTTGAAGTCGCCCGGCGAGATGGGCGCGGATATCGCCATCGGCTCGTCGCAGCGCTTCGGCGTTCCGGTCGGCTATGGCGGCCCGCACGCCGCCTATATGGCCGTCAAGGACGCCATCAAGCGTTCCATGCCCGGCCGTCTCGTCGGCGTTTCCGTCGATGCGCGCGGCAACCGCGCCTATCGCCTGTCGCTCCAGACCCGCGAGCAGCATATCCGCCGCGAAAAGGCGACGTCGAACATCTGCACCGCGCAGGTGCTGCTCGCCGTCATGGCCTCGATGTATGCCGTCTTCCACGGGCCGAAGGGCATCAAGGCGATCGCCCAGCAGGTGCACCAGAAGGCCGTGCTGATGGCGAAGGGGCTGGAAAAGCTCGGCTACACCATCGAGCCGGAGACCTTCTTCGACACCATCACCGTCGATGTCGGCCATATGCAGGGCCTCATCCTGCGCGCGGCCGTCGCGGAAGGCGTCAACCTGCGCAAGGTCGGCGAAACGAAGATCGGCATGAGCCTCGACGAGCGCTCCCGTCCGGCGACGCTGGAAGCCGTCTGGCGCGCGTTCGGCGGCAATTTCAGGCTCGCCGATTTCGAGCCGGGCTACCGCCTGCCGCAGAACCTCCTGCGCGGCAGCGACTACCTGACGCATCCGATCTTCCACATGAACCGCGCCGAAAGCGAGATGACGCGCTATATCCGCCGGCTTTCCGACCGCGATCTGGCGCTCGACCGCGCCATGATCCCGCTCGGCTCCTGCACGATGAAGCTGAACGCAACGGCGGAAATGCTGCCGATCACCTGGCCGGAATTTTCCGACATCCATCCCTTCGTGCCCGCCGATCAGGCGCTCGGCTACCGCGAAATGATCGATGACCTCACGGAAAAGCTCTGCTCCGTCACCGGCTACGACGCCTTCTCCATGCAGCCGAACTCCGGCGCGCAAGGGGAATATGCCGGCCTTTTGACGATCCGCAACTACCACATCGCGCAAGGCCAGAGTCACCGCGACGTCTGTCTGATCCCGACCTCGGCGCACGGCACCAACCCGGCTTCCGCCCAGATGGCCGGCATGAAGGTGGTCGTGGTCAAGGTTCGCGACGATGGCGATATCGATCTCGAGGACTTCCGCGCCAAGGCGGAGGAACATGCGGCGAACCTCTCGTGCTGCATGATCACCTACCCCTCGACGCATGGCGTGTTCGAGGAAACGGTGAAGGAGATCTGCGACGTCGTTCATGCGCGCGGCGGGCAGGTCTATCTCGACGGCGCCAACATGAACGCCATGGTCGGCCTTGCCCGCCCCGGTGATATCGGCTCGGACGTCTCCCACCTCAACCTCCACAAGACCTTCTGCATCCCGCATGGCGGCGGCGGTCCCGGCATGGGTCCGATCGGCGTCAAGGCGCATCTCGCGCCGCACCTGCCCGGCCATCCGGAAACGGACGGGCGCTCGGGTGCCGTCTCGGCCGCCGCCTTCGGCTCGGCCTCGATCCTGCCGATCTCCTGGAGCTACTGCCTGATGATGGGCGGCGAAGGGCTGACGCAGGCGACCAAGGTGGCAATCCTCAACGCCAACTATATCGCGGCCCGGCTGAAAGGCGCCTACGACGTGCTCTACAAGTCGCAAGCCGGACGCGTGGCGCATGAATGCATCATCGACACGCGTCCGCTGGTCGACAGCGCCGGCGTGACCGTCGACGACGTCGCCAAGCGCCTGATCGATTGCGGTTTCCACGCGCCGACCATGAGCTGGCCGGTCGCCGGCACGCTGATGATCGAGCCGACCGAAAGCGAGACCAAGGCCGAACTCGACCGTTTCTGCGAGGCGATGCTGGCGATCCGCGAGGAAGCCCGCGCCATCGAGGACGGCCGCATGGATAAGGCCAACAATCCGCTGAAGAACGCTCCGCACACGGTGGAAGACCTTGTCGGCGAATGGGATCGCCCCTATAGCCGCGAACAGGCCTGCTTCCCGCCCGGCGCTTTCCGCGTGGACAAGTACTGGTCGCCGGTCAACCGCGTGGACAATGTCTATGGCGACCGCAATCTAGTGTGCACCTGCCCGCCGGTCGAGTCATACGCGGAAGCTGCGGAGTAACAAAACTCTACCTCCCCCTTGAAGGGGGAGGTTTTTTCCAACCGGAACAATGACAAGGCATACCCGATGGCCAAGGACCCAAGCGAAGCCAGAACGCAGGCGCCCTGGCCGAAGCCGGTGCGACTGGCGCTGGAAGAACCCGGCCAATACGTGACCATCGACACCACGCAGGCCGCCTCCTGGGCGATGATCGAGGATTGGCCGACCGAGGATGGCGAAGCGCTCGACCGCGCGCTTCTGACCTGCGCCGATGTCATCAAGGGCAAGCGCAGCAACGAAGACGCCCGAAAGGCCTTCATCGCTGCCGCGATCGAGGCCGGGATCGATATTCAGGAAGGCTGAGCGGAGGCGGCGGTGAAGACCGCCAACTGCGCCGCGAAAGCACGTTTGTAGGCTGGCCGCGCTTCGCCGCGGGCGATGTAGGCGGCAAGGTTCGGATATTCGTCCAATATGCCCGACGATTTCAGCCTGAGCAGCACCGATATCATCATCAGGTCGCCGGCGCTGAACGCGCCGTCGAGCCAGTCGGCATCGCCGAGGCGGTTGGAAAGCTCGCGCAGCCTGACGCGGATGCGCTCTTCGACGATGGGCCGGCGCTGCTCGGACCAGGGCTTGTCGCCCTCCAGGATTTTGGCGATTGCAAGATCGATGATCGGCGGCTCGATGGCGCCGAGTGCGGCAAACATCCATGTGATCGCGCGCGCCCTCGCATTCGCCTCATCCGGCAGCAGGCCCGGATAGCGCTCGCCGATATGGAAGACGATCGCGCCCGACTCGAACAGCACAAGACCGTCTTCCTCATAGGTCGGGATCTGCCCGAAGGGCTGCAGCGCCAGATGCGCGGGCTCCTTCATCGCCTTGAACGATAGTAGGCGAACTTCGTAAGGCTGCCCCACCTCTTCGAGCGCCCAGCGGACGCGCATGTCGCGCGCCAGCCCCCTGCCGCGATCGGGCGACCGTTCAAAGGCGGTAATGGTGATCGTCATCGCTGTTCTCCCTCGCTGGTCCGTCTTGACGACGATCGGCCAGACGAGAATCCGACAATCGCGTTCAGCTCACCCGAACACCTTTTCCTCCAGCCACGGGTTCGAGAACTTGCGCGCCGGGTCCAGCCGGTCGCGCAGCCGCGCGAAATCGGCAAATTTCGGGTAGCGGGCGCCGAGGCCTTTGCCGGCAAAAACCTTGCCCCAATGCGGCAGGGCCTCGTAGGGCGCAAGCGCCTCCTCGATGCCGGCGACGGCGGCGTCGACCGCCTGCTGGTCGCGGACCCAGGTGAAGTGGAAGGAAAGCGTGTCGCGCTTGTATTGCGGGCTCATCCAAAGGTCGTCGGCGGCCACGGTGCGCAGTTCGCCGGTCTGGAGCAGCGGGCGGAATTTTTCGCGGATGGCGAGAAGCGCTTCGATTGCGGCGGTCGCGTGCTTGCGCGGCACATGAAGTTCCGACTGGATCTCCTCGCCGTTGCTCGGCGTAAAACCCATGCGGAAATGCGGCAGCCGGTCCGACCAGAGGCCGGGCTCACCGAACTGCTCGGTGACGTTTTCGGCGTCGAGGCCGATGATCGGATGCCGCTTGAGCGTCGCGCGCTTCGCGCCGTGCAGCGCTTCCGGCCAGTCGCTGGCGGCGGCCGCGCGTTTCAGCCAGACGGAGCCCGCCTCCCCGCCCCAGCCGGTAAACAGGCTGACGCTATAGCTCGCGGAGAAAATCCCGTCGAAATTGGCAAGCAGGTTTTCCCAGGCGAGCCCTTCGTAGACGGTCTGCGCCACCTGAAATTCCGGCTGCACGTCCAGCGTCACGCGCGTCAGCACGCCGAGCGCGCCGAGATGCACGACCATGCCGTCAAAATCCGGGTCGCCGCGCTTCACCCGCATGACGCCGCCGTCAACCGTCACCAGTTCGAGCGCCGAAACGGCCGTCGCCAGATTGGCGTTGCGGTCACCGGAGCCGTGGGTCGCGGTCGCGATCGCGCCGGCGATGGAGATATGCGGCAGCGAGGCGAGATTGTGGACCGCCAGCCGGTGCTTCGCCAGGAAGAGTGCAAGCTCGCCATAGGTGGCATGCGCGCCGATGGAGACCTGGCCGCCGCCTGCCTCCAGAACCGGATCGGCCGGCAGGTCGGTCAGCATCATGGCGAGCGTGCCGTCGACGATGCCGTTGAAGGAATGCCGCGAGCCGAGCACCTTGATCGACGGCGCGCGGGCGACCGCCTCGCAGACCGCATCCAGCGAGGCCGGAAACACGCCGTCGCGGAAACCGTATTGAAAACTTCCTGCCCAATTGGCGCCGGGAACACGGCTCATTCGACTGCCCTCCATATGCATCGTCACGCACATTCATGGGTAGCGGGAAACGGCCCGCGCCGCCAGACCAATCACGGTCGATGTCCGCACCATTTCGGGACAGAGGCCGCCGGCGGCCGCCCTTTGCCCTTCAGGCTTTCCTAAGGGCTCGGCGGTAGAACAGGCGCATCGAAGTCCTTGAAAGGCAGGCCGATGAGCATTTCCGGCATCATGCATACCGCCGTTTCCGGCATGGGGGCGCAGGCGACGCGGGTCGGCGCCATTGCGAACAATGTCGCGAATGTGGAAACGCCCGGCTACGGCCGGCTGAACACCAGCCTTTCTACCGGCCCCGGACCCTCCGGCGTCCAGGCCTCCGTCAGCCAGACCGCCTCGGAGGTCGATCCGGCCGCCGAACTCACCGACATGGTGGAAGCGACGCAGAGCTACAAGGCGAACGCCGCCGTCTTCGAAACCGGCGCCGATCTCTGGGATGTGCTGATGAGTATCAAGCGCGACTGAGGCCGCGCAGCGTCATCAAGGGAATGAATCAGGTGGCGGGAACGACGGCGTCGCCGCGCGCGGCAAGGGCGGCCAGATCGGCGGGCTTCAGCTCGACGGATTCGCCGCAGCCGCAGGCCGAGGTCTGGTTCGGATTGGTGAAGGTGAAGCCGGAGCGGAGCGTCGTCGTCTCGAAGCCCATCTCGGTGCCGAGCAGATAGAGGACGGCGGAAGGCTCGACCCAGACGCTGGCGCCGTCGCGCTCGATCAGGTCGTCCTTCGGGTTCGGCTCGGTCACCAGGTCGATGGTGTATTCCATCCCGGCGCAGCCGCCCTTCTTGATGCCGACGCGAACGCCCCTGGCATCCGGCCCGGAGTTCTTCACGATCTCCCGGACACGCACCGCCGCCGCTTCCGTCATGCTCATCACTGCAAAGCCCATGGGCTTGGTCTCCAATTCAATCGCCAGGTTCAAGGTCCGACGTTCGTTTCAATTTAAGAGGCGAAACGACAGGCTTCAATAGCTTAAATCGAATCCAGCCGTGCCGCCGTTGACATGCGTACTCCATAGAGTACAATTTTTGCCGTGTTTAAAATCTATCGGACGAAACATTTCATTGATTGGCTTTCCCAACTGAAGGACCGCCGGGCCGCCGCGCGGATCGCCTCTCGGCTACTGCGCGTCGAGACGGGGAGTTTGGGCGACGTCAAGCCGGTTGGCGAGGGTGTCAGTGAAATTCGCGTCGATCACGGTCCAGGCTATAGAGTCTACTTCATTCGGCATGGGCAAATCCTGATCGTGCTCCTATGCGGCGGTGACAAGAGTACACAGCAGAAGGACATTGCCTCAGCAAAACGCCTGGCAAAGGAGTGGAAGGAACAGCAGCTATGACCATCGAAACGCTACCGTTCGACGCGGCGGAAGTCCTCGACAGCGATGAAGCCGTGGAGGAGTTCATCATGGCTGCATTCGAAACCCAGGACCCTGCCTTCATCGCGAAAAGCCTTGGCGCCGTCGCAAGGGCGCGGAACATGACCGCGCTCGCCCGCGAGACCGGCATGAGCCGGGCCGCGCTCTACAAGGCATTGAGCGGCGAAGGCAACCCGGAATTCGCAACGATCCTGAAGGTGATGAAAGCGCTCGGCATGGCGCTCGCACCGGTCGTTCCGACAGACAAGACCGCCGCCTGACCGCTGAGCGCCGCTTCCCGCATCAATACCAGCCGAGCGCCACCTGTGCCTCTTCCGACATGCGGGCCGGCGTCCATGGCGGCTCGAAGGTCATGGAGACGTCGACGCCGGAGATGCCTTCGACGGCGCCGACGGCGTTTTCCACCCAGCCGGGCATCTCGCCGGCGACGGGGCAGCCGGGCGCGGTCAGCGTCATGACGATCTTCACCATGCGGTCGTCTTCGATGTCGATCTTGTAGACCAGGCCAAGCTCGAAGATGTCGGCCGGGATTTCAGGGTCGTAGACCGTCTTCAGCGCGGCGATGACGTCGTCGCTCAGGCGCGCCAGCTCGTCCGCCGGAATGCTGGAATGGACGATGCCTTCGCGCACGTCGGTCTTCTGTTCGCTTTCGTCCAGGCTCATCAAGGTAACTCCTCAGGCAAAGAAGCTGCGCGCATATTCCAGCGCGTCGGCCAAGGCATCGACCTCGGCGCGAGTATTGTAAAGGCCGAACGATGCCCGGCATGTGGAGGTGACGCCGAAGCGTTTCAAGAGCGGCTGGGCGCAATGGGTGCCGGCCCGCACCGCCACACCGCGGCGGTCGATCACCATCGAGACGTCGTGCGCGTGGATGCCGGCAAGCTCGAAGGAGAAGATGCCGCCCTTGCCCGGCGCATTGCCGAAAATCTTCAGCGAATTGATCGCGCGCAGGCGCTCGGCGGCATAGGCCGCCAGATCCGCCTCATGCCTGGCGATCGCCTCGCGGCCGATCTTTTCCATGTAGTCGAGCGCGTAGCCGAGGCCGATCGCCTGCACGATCGGCGGCGTGCCGGCTTCGAAACGGTGCGGCGGATCGTTATAGGTGACGGCGTCCTCGGTGACGTCGAAGATCATCTCGCCGCCGCCCTGGAAGGGCCGCATCGTCTGCAGCCGCTCCTTTTTGCCGTAAAGAACACCGATGCCGGAAGGGCCGTAGAGCTTGTGACCGGTCATGACATACCAGTCGCAGTCGATGTCCTGCACGTCGACCGGCATGTGCACCGCACCTTGGCTGCCGTCGATCAGGACCGGAATGCCGCGCTCATGGGCGATGCGGCAGACCTCCTTGACGGGAACGATCGTGCCGAGCGCGTTCGACATGTGCGTGACGGCGACGAGCTTCGTCTTCTCCGTCAGGCTCTTTTCGAAATCCTCGATGTGGAAGGCGCCGTCGTCGTCGACCGGCACCCAGACGAGCCTGGCGCCCTGCCGCTCGCGGATGAAATGCCAGGGCACGATGTTGGAGTGATGCTCCATGATCGTGACGACGATCTCGTCGCCCTCGCCAAGGTTCGGCATCCCCCAGCCATAGGCGACCGTGTTGATCGCCTCGGTCGAGGATTTGGTGAAGACGATCTCGTCGACCGACGGGGCATTGAGGAAGCGGCGCACTTTTTCACGCGCCGCCTCATAGGCTTCGGTCGCTGCGTTGGAGAGAAAGTGCAGGCCGCGATGCACGTTGGCGTACTCGCTGGAATAGGCGTGCGCCACCGCGTCGATCACCGCCTGCGGCTTCTGGGCCGAGGCGCCATTGTCGAGATAGACCAGCGGTTTGCCATAGACCGTCTTCGACAGGATCGGGAAATCCCGCCGGATGGCTTCGACGTCGTAGCTTCTCGCCGGTACTATCTTGTCCATGGTCGATCCAATCAGGCGTGCTTTTCGAGCCAGGCCGAGATGAGGCCTTCCAGCGCCTCGACCAGAGCTTCGTCTTCCAGTTCCTCAACGATTTCGGCGACGAAAGCGTTCACCAGCATCGCCCGTGCCCTGCTCTTCGGAATACCGCGCGCCATCAGATAGTAGAGATGGTTGTCGTCGATATCGGCGACGGTCGCGCCGTGGCCGCACTGCACGTCGTCGGCGAAGATTTCAAGCTCCGGCTTCACCGAGAACTCGGCGTCGTCCGACATCAGCAGCGTGTTGCAGGCCATGCGGGCGTCGGTCTTCTGCGCGTCCGGGGCGACGCGGATCATGCCCTGGAAGACGCCGCGGGCGCGATCGAAGACCACGTTGCGGACGATTTCCGTCGAGGCGGTGTGCGGCACGTTATGGCCGAGCACCAGCGTCACGTCGGTATGCGTGTCGCCGCCAAGCAGGTTGATGCCGCGGATCTGGAGGTCGGCGCCCTCGCCCGTCACGCTGACTTGCAGCTCCTGCCGCACCAGCTTGCCGCCGGCGTTGATGACGAAAAGCTTCAGCCTGGCGTCCCTGGCGAGATTAACGCGGATCTGGCCGAGATGCGTATCCTCGGCGCCCTGCTGCTGCAGGATGATCCAGGTCACGTCGGCGCCCTCGCCGACAGCAACGTCACCGATCGAGGACACGAAGGCCGCCGAGCCAGTCACCGCGAAGTGACGCTCGATGACGGTCGCCTTGGCGCCGGCGCCGAAGGTGGCCGGTAGCCGGCTATGGATCTGGCCGCCGGCATGGACGTGCTGGATCTCGACGGGGGCGGCAAGCTCGCCGCCGTCGCCAACGGAAATGGCGTAGCCGTCGCGGACGAAGCTGCCGTTGACGCGGCCGATGACGTCGTCATTGCCGAGTGCCGTCAGCGCGGCGGCGGCCGTGCCGTCCCGCAGCGCCTCGGCGTAGCGGCCGACGCCCAGCGCATCCTTCGGCGACTTCGCCTCGGAGACGCCCTGCAGCAGCGGCAGCACCGTGGAGCCTTCGACGAGCGGCTCCAGCGCCTCGACCGTGCCTTCGCCGATCAGCGCCGGAACGCCGCGCAGCAGGCTTTTCAGATCGGTATAGTGCCAGGCCTCGACGCGGCGCGTCGGCAGGCCGGCGGTCTTCAGGTCGTCGAGCAGCCGGTCGCGCGCGGCAAGCACGTCGCCGTCGCCGGGCAAATCCCCCAGCTGGTCGTTGTAGGCCTGAACCAGCGCGGCTTCCGCAGCGGTCAGACGCGGGTTCGTCTGCATGTTCATGGACACGGTCCCTTTCCGCCCGATCAGGCTGCGCTGTCGATGATGTCGGCGTAGCCGTTGGCTTCGAGTTCGTGCGCCAGCGTCTTGTCGCCCGACTTGATCACCTGGCCCTTGTAGAGGACGTGAACGGTGTCCGGCACGATGTAGTCGAGCAGGCGCTGGTAGTGGGTGATTACGATCACGGCGCGGTCGGGCGAACGCAGCGCGTTGACGCCATCGGCGACGATCTTCAGCGCGTCGATGTCGAGGCCGGAATCCGTCTCGTCGAGAACGCAGAGCGACGGCTGCAGGAGCGCCATCTGCAGGATTTCGGCGCGCTTCTTTTCACCGCCGGAGAAGCCGACATTGAGCGGGCGCTTCAGCATTTCGGTGTTGATCTGCAGCTTGGCGGCGGCTTCCTTGACGCGGCGCAGGAAGTCCGGCGTCGTCAGCTCGTCTTCGCCGCGCGCCTTGCGCTGTTCGTTCATCGCCACCTTGAGGAACTGCATGGTGGCAACGCCGGGGATTTCGACCGGATACTGGAAGGCGAGGAAGATGCCCTTGGCGGCGCGCTCGGCGGCGTCGAGTTCGAGGATGCTCTCGCCGTTATAGAGAACGTCGCCCTCGGTGACCTCGTAGTCCTCGCGGCCGGAGAGCACGTAGGACAGCGTCGACTTGCCGGAGCCGTTCGGCCCCATGATGGCGGCCACTTCACCGGCCTTTACCGTCAGGTTCAGCCCCCGGATGATCTCGGTGCCGTCTTCGGCGATGCGGGCGTGCAGGTTCTTGATTTCAAGCATGATTCATATCCGTAAAAAGGAATGGGTAAGGCGCTTGCAGCGCCGATTGTCTCGTTCGGGTCGCGGCTTAGCCGACACTGCCCTCAAGCGAAATGCTGATCAGCTTCTGCGCTTCGACGGCGAATTCCATCGGCAGTTCCTGCAGAACTTCCTTGACGAAGCCGTTGACGATCAGGGCGATCGCGGCTTCCTCGGGAATGCCGCGCTGCAGGCAGTAGAACAGCTGGTCCTCGGAGATTTTCGAGGTGGTCGCCTCGTGCTCGAACTGCGCCGACGAGTTCTTTGCCTCGATATAAGGCACGGTGTGCGCGCCGCACTTGTCGCCGATCAGGAGCGAGTCGCACTGGGTGAAGTTGCGCGCGTTCGTCGCCTTGCGGTGGGCCGAAACCTGGCCGCGATAGGTGTTCTGCGAGACGCCGGCGGCGATGCCCTTGGAGATGATGCGGCTCGACGTGTTCTTGCCGAGGTGGATCATCTTGGTGCCGCTGTCGACCTGCTGGTGGCCGTTGGAAACGGCGATCGAGTAGAACTCGCCTCTGGAGTCGTCGCCGCGCAGGATGCAGGACGGGTATTTCCAGGTGATGGCCGAGCCGGTCTCGACCTGCGTCCAGGAAATCTTCGAGCGGTCGCCACGGCAATCGCCGCGCTTGGTCACGAAGTTGTAGATGCCGCCCTTGCCGTCCTTGTCGCCCGGATACCAGTTCTGGACGGTGGAATACTTGATTTCGGCATCGTCGAGCGCCACCAGTTCGACCACGGCGGCGTGGAGCTGGTTTTCGTCGCGCTGCGGCGCGGTGCAGCCTTCGAGGTAGGAGACGTAGGCGCCTTCCTCGGCGATGATCAGCGTGCGCTCGAACTGGCCGGTGTTCTTCTCGTTGATACGGAAGTAGGTGGAGAGTTCCATCGGGCAGCGGACGCCCTTCGGCACGAAGACGAAGGAGCCATCGGTGAAGACCGCCGAATTCAGCGTCGCATAATAATTGTCCGTCGTCGGAACGACGGAGCCGAGGTACTTCTGCACCAGATCGGGATGCTCGCGGATCGCTTCCGAGATCGACATGAAGATCACGCCGGCCTTCTTCAGCTCTTCCTTGAAGGTGGTGACGACCGAAACGCTGTCGAACACCGCATCGACCGCGATCTTCTTCTTCTCGACGCCGGCCAGGATTTCCTGTTCCTTCAGCGGAATGCCGAGCTTCTCATAGACTTTCAGAAGCTCCGGATCGACCTCGTCGAGCGATTTCGGGCCGGGCGTGCTCTTCGGCGCGGCGTAGTAGTGGATGTCGTTGAAATCGATCTTCGGGTAATCGACGCGCGCCCAGGTCGGCTCCTCCAGCGTCAGCCAGCGGCGATAGGCGCCGAGACGCCATTCGAGCATCCATTCGGGTTCCTGCTTCTTGGCGGAAATCAGCCGGATGATGTCCTCGGACAGGCCCTTGGGCGCCTTGTCCATGTCGATGACGGTTTCGAATCCGTATTTGTATTGGTCCACATCGATCAGACGCACCTGATCGATCGTTTCCTGAACCGCGGCCATGTCGTTCTCCAATCTCGCCGGATACAAGGTCCGGCAGCTTGTCAACGGTCAGCAGAGTCTGCCCCGTATGTAGTGGGCCAAAAGGGACTTTTCATCCCGAATGGCAAGTAGAAAATTGCTTCTCTTCGTTTTCCTGGAGCGTCATCACGCTCCAGCTATTTCCTTGCATGATCTTATCCAAAAACCGCGGCGCACTTTTTGGGATCATGCTCGAGGCGTCAAGCCGCCTCGCCCGCCGGCTTGCGCCGGCCGGCAATTCTTGCAAACGCGGCGATCGCCCGGTCGATCTCGTCCTCCGTGGAGGAAAAGCCGAGCGATATCCGAAGCGCTCCGAGCCTCGGATCGAGGCCCATCGCCGTCAAGACATGGCTTTCGCCGAGCTTTCCCGACGAGCAGGCCGACCCTGCCGAAAGCGCCACGCCTTCGAGATCGAAGGCGATCTGTCCCGTTTCCGATTTCAGCCCCGGCAGCGTGAAGAAGCAAGTATTCGCGATACGCATGGCTTCCGCGCCGTGGATGATGACGTCGGGGGCTGCGGCCCGCATACCGTCTTCGAGGCGCTGCCGCAGGGATGCCGCTTTCGCCGCGCGCTCCTCCAGCTCCGCAAGGGCGGCTGCGGCCGCCGCTCCGAAGCCGATGAGCGAAAGCGTATTTTCGGTCCCCGAGCGGTGACCTTTCTCCTGCCCGCCACCGCGGATGAGCGGCCTCGGCATCAGGACCTCGCCGCGCGAGACAAGCGCGCCGGCACCCTTCGGGCCGCCGATCTTGTGGGAGGAGACGATCAGGAAATCCGCGCCGATATCGTTGATATCGACCGCCATCCGGCCTGCCGCCTGCACCGCGTCGACAACGAGGATGCCGCCGTGCGCGGCAACCATCGCAGCGGTCTCGCGCACCGGCTGGACGATGCCCGTCTCGTTGTTGGCGAGCATGACGGCCACCATCGGCAGACCGCTCGTCTTGTCATGGGCGTCGAGCAGCGCACCGAGCGCTGTCAGATCGACGATGCCGGCGGTCGTCACCGGGATTTCGGTGACCTTGTCTTTCGCAAAGCGTCCGCCCTCGCGCACCGCCGGATGCTCGATCGCGGAAACGTAGAGATGCCCGATGTCGAGCGGCGTGCGGCCCATGCGAAACTCCGGCGTCAGCACGGTGTTGGCAGCCTCGGTCGCGCCGCTGGTGAAGACGACGTGCGCCGGCTCTGCGCGGACGAGGCTTGCGACCTGTCGGCGGGCGTTCTCGACCGCGGCGCGCGCGGCACGGCCCTCGCCATGCACCGAATTCGGGTTTCCGAAAAGGTCGAGCGCGCGCATCACGGCCTCGCGCGCTGCCGGATGCAGCGGCGCGGTGGCATTCCAATCGAGATATAGGCGCGCTACCGCCATGATCGTCTTCCGTCCGATCGCGCCTTGCCGCAGGCGCGGTTCATTTTTCTTGAAATTTCCGTCGGCCTTGCCTTATGACACGTTCCACGAAGCGCGGATGACAACGTCATTTTTCGAACCGTTCTAAACTGGGTTCTAAAAAAGATGAGCGCATTCGTCAAGTCAACTTGCTGCGTCGCACTGGCATAAGCGCAGAAAAATAAGAGCCGGAGTTCCGATGCCCGAAGTCATTTTCAACGGCCCCGCGGGCCGCCTGGAAGGCCGCTACCAGCCGTCGAAGGAAAAGAGCGCGCCGATCGCCATCATCCTGCATCCGCATCCGCAGTTCGGCGGCACGATGAACAACCAGGTCGTCTACCAGCTCTTCTATATGTTCCAGAAGCGCGGTTTTACGACACTTCGGTTCAATTTCCGCTCGATCGGCCGCAGCCAGGGCGAATTCGACCACGGCGCGGGTGAGCTTTCCGACGCGGCTTCCGCCCTCGACTGGGTGCAGAGCCTGCATCCCGATTCGAAGAGCTGCTGGGTCGCCGGCTATTCCTTCGGCGCCTGGATCGGCATGCAGCTCCTGATGCGCCGCCCGGAGATCGAAGGCTTCATGTCGATCGCGCCGCAGCCGAACATCTACGACTTCTCCTTCCTCGCCCCCTGCCCGTCGTCCGGCCTGATCATCAACGGCGACGCCGACAAGGTGGCGCCGGAGAAGGACGTGAACGGCCTCGTCGAAAAGCTGAAGACGCAGAAGGGCATCCTCATCACCCACAAGGTGGTGCCGGGCGCCAACCACTTCTTCTCGGGCCAGACCGAGACGCTGCTTGCCGAGTGCGAAGACTATCTCGACCGCCGCCTCAACGGCGAACTGGTCCCGGAACCGGCCGCGAAGCGGATCAGGTAATCAGATGCAGCGGATCGTGGCCTCAGCCCTTCAGGCCGCCAGGCCCCTCATCCGCCTGCCGGCACCTTCTCCCCGCCGGGCGGGGAGAAGGAAATATGCCGCGCCGTTTCGACTTTTCTTCAACGGAGAGTGAGGCACGTCCCCTCTCCCCGTCAAAACGGGGAGAGGGTTAGGGTGAGGGGCAAAGGCCACCTCAATCCGAACGCCTCGCCAGCACCCCACCCGTCACCGGCCGTTCCACGCCCGTCGTTCCGGGAAACGTGAGCGGCAGCCCCTCCAGCGAGCGGACGGCCAGATAGGCCCAGGCTTCCGCTTCCATCGCATCGCCGTCGAAGCCGGCGTCCTCGGCGGTCGACACCGTTGCGCCTTGCTCCGCGGCGAGGCTGCGCAGGTCGGCCATCATCGTCTCGTTGAGGCGGCCGCCGCCTCCCACGATCCATGCCTTCGGCTGCGCCGGCAGGTGGCGGGCGGCAGTGAGGATCGAGGCGGCGGCGACGTGAGCGAGCGTGCGCGCGCCGTCGGCAAGGCCGATCTCGCCTTTCTGCGGGACAGTGAAATCGCCGCGGTCGAGCGAGCGGCGGATATTGGCGGTGAAGAACGGATGCTCCAAGTAGCGGCCGACGAGCGCGCGGTCGATCGTGCCGCCGGCGGAAATGCGGCCGCCATCGTCATAGGCAAGGCCGGTGTGCAGTTCCACCCACTGGTCGATCAGCATGTTGCCGGGGCCGCTGTCATAGGCGACGGGATCGCCGCCGCCGATGAAAGTCAGATTGGAAATGCCGCCGATGTTGACGAAGGCGACGGGCCTTGCCGCCGCATCGGGAAGGCCGGCGGCGAGCGCCTGATGATAGGCGGGAACGAGCGGCGCCCCCTGCCCGCCATGCGCCATGTCGTTCGCCCGCATGTCGTAGACCACGTCGATGCCGGTTTCCGCGGCAAGCAGCGGCCCGTCGCCGAGCTGGACGGTCAGCGCCGCATCCGGCCGGTGCAGGACGGTCTGGCCGTGAAAGCCGATGACGTCGATCTCCTCGGGACGAAGGCCGTTGACATGCAGGAAGCTATGGACGGCGACGGCGTGCAGCAGCGTCAGGTCGCGTTCGAGGCGCGCAAGGCTTCCCGGCCGCTCCTGCCGTGCCTCGATCGCGCGCGCTTCGGCAAGCCCCGCCTTCAGCCGCGCGCGGAAACCGGCATCGTAGGGAACGGAGAGAAACGGTCCGCGCTCGACGCGGCTTTCGCCGTCCGTGCGCAGCAAAGCGACGTCGATGCCGTCCATCGACGTGCCGCTCATCAGCCCGATTGCCGTCTTCATCCCGCTCATTCCGCCCTCGCCGCTCATCGCATCCAAATGGTGACTGTTCCGGAAAACAGTGCTAAACGCGCCGCGACGGTTCAACAATAGCGTTTTCGCCGCATCCCGGCGGCGGCGTCCGAGAGACAGAGACCATGCCCGAATTCAAATCCGATTTCCTTCGCACGCTCCAGGAACGCGGCTTCATCCATCAGATCTCCGATGAAGCCGGGCTCGACGACCTGTTCTCCAAGGAAACCGTGACCGCCTATATCGGTTTCGACCCGACGGCGCCGAGCCTGCATGCGGGCTCGCTCATCCAGATCATGATGCTGCACTGGCTGCAGGCGACCGGCCACCGCGCCGTCTCGCTGATGGGCGGCGGCACCGGCATGGTCGGCGACCCCTCCTTCAAGGAAGAGGCCCGCCAGTTGATGACCGTCGACAAGATCGAGGAGAATATCGCCTCGATCAAGCGCGTCTTCTCGAACTACCTTTCCTACGGCGACGGCCCGAGCCAAGCGTTGATGATCAACAACGCCGAATGGCTGCGCTCGCTCAACTATCTCGAATTCCTGCGCGATGTCGGCCGTCACTTCTCGGTCAACCGCATGCTCTCCTTCGACAGCGTCAAGACGCGCCTCGACCGCGAGCAGTCGCTGTCCTTCCTCGAATTCAACTACATGATCCTGCAGGCCTACGACTTCGTCGAGCTTGCCAAGCGCTACGACTGCCGCCTCCAGATGGGCGGCTCCGACCAGTGGGGCAACATCGTCAACGGCATCGACCTCGGTCACCGCATGGGGACAAAGCAGCTTTACGCGCTGACCTCGCCGCTTCTCACCACCGCTTCGGGCGCCAAGATGGGCAAGTCGGCGACCGGCGCCGTGTGGCTCAATCCGGACATGCTGTCGGCC
>Ga0153956_1000349_pt1 | contig 55310 bp, 42 predicted proteins | sample TSFL040MetaG_FD_104704 | JGI IMG/M metagenome (GOLD analysis project Ga0153956, IMG submission 104704) | Attine ant fungus gardens microbial communities from Florida, USA - TSFL040 MetaG | ecosystem: Host-associated > Fungi > Mycelium > Unclassified | place: USA: Florida, Wekiwa Springs...
GCGCATGCTCGGCTGCTTCCACTATGCGCCGGGCGGCAATGCAGCAGGATACAATCTCGGCGGAGACACGACGCCGGCGATCAACCCGTATTCGATCTTCGACCTGAAGTACCGCCCGGCCTGCCCGGACTGGCGCGGCATGGCGGCGATCGACGGGGCATGGTGCTGCGATATCTACCTGCTCAACAGCAACCACACCGTCAACGGTACCTCGAAATACAATGTCTCGATCGCGGACGGCAACTCGCCTCCGAAAATCCCGCTCTCCTATAACGGTAACGGAACGACGGCCTACTCGACCCTGACCCGGTATGATGCCGTCGAAGTGCTGGCCGCCTACGGCAAGCGGCCCCTGAACTATGCCGAGTTCGCCGCCGCCGCCTTCGGCACGGTCGAGAACACGTCTTCCGGCGGAACGGATGCCCCGACCACAGGGGTCACCGGTACGGGCGCCACCAGCGCCTGGAACAAGTTCACCTCGACGCGGGGCATCATCCAGGCGACGGGCTGCATGTGGGTGTGGGGTACCGATTTCGGCGGCCCGTATAATACGACGGCAGGATACGTCAACGATGCCGGTGGGCGCGGGCAGTCCTACAACATGCCGAACGCGCTCATCCTCGGCGGGAACTGGGGCGCTGCCGCGGCCTCTGGCTCGCGCGCGTCGAACTGGCACAATTCGCCGTCGCTTTCGGTCGACTATATCGGCGCTCGCGGCCGCTGTGACCTTCTGATCCTTGACTAGCCGGCCCGAAAGGGGCGGCGGCTCCGACACAGAAGACCGTCACAGCATCATGGTCGACAAGACCAGCGGCCACGAGCAATGGGCCGATGCCCGGAACCTGATCCGATCGCTTGAACTGGAGAGACGACATGCCCCCGACGATCAATAGCCGTGAAGACCTTTTGGCGCTCGTCGATACCCCCGCTTACGATGAAGCACTTGCCAGTCTCGCCGGCACGCTCTGGCGGTTCGAAAAGGATGATGTCGTCGGCGCATGGGCTGTGGTGGAAGATGACAGCACAATCGAGCGGTTCGGCCTGACGCGCGCCGACTTCCCGGATGCTGCGCCGCCGCCCCTACCGGAATACGTCGCGCCGTCCGCCATCGATCTCGCCGCCTACGCGCGGGATGTATCGTGGCGGACGCGTGTTGCCGGAACCACTATCGGCGGCATTTCCGTAGGGCTCGATGGCGACAGCATCGCCCTGATCAATGGCATGGCGAGCCTTGCCGAGCGCGACAATTCCCGCACGTTTTCCTTCGACAGCAACACCGGGACCATCTCGCTTACTGCCGATGCAGCCATCGCATTCGCCGAGGCGGTCGGCGAGTGGGTGCAACTCACCTTCGACCGGCGCGGCGACGTCCTGGCTGCGATCGCCGCCGGCGACGTCAGCTCTACCGAGGAAATCGACGCCGCCTTCGCGGATGTGACCGCGCCCTGGCCGGTGGCGTAAGCCGCGTTCATCGGCCAGAAACTCCAGTCGGTCAAGCTGATGGCGGACACAGAGCGCGATGCGATTTACCGCGTTCGCTACTGGTCGCTCGTCAAGGGCGACAGCCTGCCTCCCGGCGTCTCCTATGTCGTCTTCGACGGCACCGTGAATTCAGGCGTCGGGCAGTCCGTCAAATGGCTGCAGCGCGCGCTTGGCATCGCCGCTGACGGCATCGTCGGCCCGCAGACACTGAATGCGGTTCCCGGTGTCTTCGAAACCTTCTCGGCCTTCGACATCGAGGAGGTGGATTGCACCTATTCAATGGCGAGCGCCGGCCCCAACAAGGCAGTCAAGGAAGTGATTATCTCGGGGTGAGAGATGTGACGCGCGGCGAGGTTTGCCGCGCGTCTAGCCGTTGGCTTACCGCTCGTTTCTGTTGCCAACTGATCCTGCGCGCTACGCCATTCGATTTTGCGCGCTACAGTAACCTGCGATCTGTTGCAAGATGCGCGTACGGTCAAGGATCGGCGGCGGGCGCCGCCACGGCAAAGGGGAGAGGCATGAAGAGATTTCTGGGGCTCGGTCTTCTGACCGTATCGGCGCTGGCTCTTGGCACCGGCGCGGCGTTTGCCGACTATGAGCTGAATATCCTCCACTTCAACGATTTTCATTCCCGCGTCGAATCGATCAACAAGTTCGATTCGACCTGCTCGGCCGAGGAAGAGGCCAAGAAGGAATGCTTCGGCGGCGCGGCCCGGATGAAGACGGAGATCGACCAGCGCCGCAAGGCGCTCGACGGCAAGAACGTGCTGCTTCTCGACGCCGGCGACAATTTTCAAGGGTCGCTGTTCTACACGACCTACAAGGGCGCCGTGGAAGCGGAACTCCTGAACGATTTCAAGGTCGACGCCATGACCGTCGGCAATCACGAATTCGACGACGGCGAGGAAGCGCTCGCCCCCTTCCTCGACAAGGTGCAGTTCCCGGTCGTCACCGCCAATGTGCAGACGGACTCGGAATCGAAGCTCGGCGACCGCATCCGGCGCTCCGTCGTCTTGACCGTCGGCGGCCAGAAAATCGGCATCGTCGGCGCCGTCACCAACGACACGCCGGAGCTTGCCTCGCCCGGCCCGCACGTCAAGATCACCGACGACGTCGCCGCCATCAACGCCGAGGTGGATGCGCTGAAGGCGGACGGGATCAACAAGATCATCGCGCTCACCCATGTCGGCTATCCGCGCGACATCGAGACGATCGCCAAAATCCCCGGCGTCGACGTGGTCGTCGGCGGCCACTCGCACACGCTGCTGTCGAACACCGATCCGAAGGCGGCCGGCCCCTACCCGACCATGGTGGACAATCCCGGCGGCTACAAGGTGCCGGTCGTGACCGCCGCCTCCTACAGCAAATATCTCGGCGACCTCACGGTCGTCTTCGACGACAACGGCGTCGTCAAGGAGGCAAAGGGCGATCCGATCCTGCTCGACGCCTCCGTCGAGCCGGACCCGGCAATCATCGCCCGCATCGCCGAACTGGCAAAGCCGATCGAGGAATTGCGGGGCAAGGTCATCGCCGCCACCGAAACGCCGATCGAAGGCGCGCGCGAAGTCTGCCGCGTGCAGGAATGCTCGATGGGCAACCTCGTCGCCGACGCCATGCTCGACCGGACGAAAGGACAGGGGATCGCCGTCGCCATCCAGAACGGCGGCGGCCTGCGTGCCTCGATCGACGCCGGCGACGTCACGATGGGCGAGGTGCTGACCGTGCTTCCCTTCCAGAACACCGTCGCCACCTTTCAGTTGACCGGCGCCGACATCCTCGCCGCGCTGGAAAACGGCCTCAGCCAGATCGACGAAGGCGCCGGCCGCTTCCCGCAGGTCGCCGGCCTGCGCTACACCTATGACAAGGGCAAGCCCGCCGGCAGCCGCGTTGTCTCGGTCGAGGTCAAGGACGGCGACAATTTCGTGCCCCTCGATCCGAACAAGACCTACGGCGTCGTCAGCAACAACTACATGCGCGCCGGCGGCGACGGCTACACGGTCTTCGCCAAAAACGGCAAGAACGCCTACGACTACGGCCCGGACCTGGAAAACGTCGTCGCCGACTATCTCGCCGCCCACAGCCCCTACAAGCCCTATCTCGACGGCCGCGTGACCGCGGTCGCCACAGCAGCCGGCGCACCAGCCGAGGGTGCCGCCGCCGAGCCGGTCGACAAGCAGGTCGTGCCGGCCGCGCAGGCGCCCGCGACGGCGACACCGCCCGCCGAGCCTGCACCGCAGGCGGCACAGCCGGTACAGCCCGTACAGCCGGCGGTGGAACCGGCAGTACCCGCCGCAGCCACCCCGACCACAACGACGGAGACGCCGGCCGCAACGCTTCCGGCGACCCATGTCGTGGTCGCCGGAGATACGCTCTGGGACCTCGCCAAGCATTTCTACGGCGACGCGACGCTCTGGCGGAAGCTGGCCGCCGCCAACCGCCATACCAGTCCGCACCGGCTCGCGGTCGGCCGCGAATTGCAGGTTCCGGCGCGCTGAGAGACACTATGCCTCGCTGAAAAGCCGGTTCGGGCCTTCCCCGCACCGGCTTTTCTTCCTAGTAAGGGCGCCGATAGACGAAATGCTCAGGAACCACACGCGATGACAGACGCCTCGCCCGCCCATACCTCCACCGATTTCGGCCCCTCCACCGAGGCCGGCAAGGTCGGCGTGCTCCTCGTCAACCTCGGCACGCCGGACGGCACGGACTACGCTTCGATGCGCCGCTATCTGCGCGAGTTCCTGACCGACCGGCGCGTCATCGAGTGGTCGCGCTTCAAGTGGTATCCGATCCTCTTCGGCATCGTGCTCAACACCCGGCCGCAGAAGGTGGGCAAGGCCTACGAGCTGATCTGGAACAAGGACCGGAACGAAAGCTACCTGCGCACCTATACGCGCAGCCAGGCCGCGCTGATGGCAAAGGCGCTCCACGACCTGCCGAACGTCGTCGTCGATTGGGCCATGCGCTACGGCCAGCCGTCCATCGCCGCGCGCATCGACGCGCTGAAGGAGGCCGGATGCGACCGCATCCTCCTCTTCCCGCTCTATCCGCAATATGCCGCAGCGACCACGGCGACCGTCAACGACAAGGCCTTCGAGAAGCTGCTTTCCATGCGTTCGCAGCCGGCGCTGCGCACCGTTCCCGACTATCACGCCGATCCGGTCTATATCGACGCGCTGGCGAACTCCGTCACCGGCCATCTGGCGACGCTCGACTGGGAGCCGGAGGTCATCCTCGCCTCGTTCCACGGCATCCCGCAATCCTATTCCGACAAGGGCGACCCCTATTACGGCCAGTGCCTGACCACCACGCGGCTCCTGCGCGAGCGGCTCGGCCTTTCCGAAAAGAAGCTGATCGTCACCTTCCAGTCGCGCTTCGGCCCGGAAGAGTGGCTGCGGCCCTATACGGACAAGACGGTGGAGCAACTGGCGAAAGACGGCGTGAAGCGCATCGCCGTCATGAACCCCGGCTTCGTTTCCGACTGTCTCGAAACGCTGGAGGAGATCGCCGGCCAGGCCGCCGAATCCTTCCATCACAATGGCGGCGAAAAATTCACCCACATCCCTTGCCTGAACGACGGCGCCGACGGCATGCGGGTGCTGGAAACGGTGGTGCGCCGCGAGCTGATGGGCTGGGTCTAAGGCATTTCCGGGAAAAGTCCGCGACATAGGCAAAGGGATGGAGCGGGAGCGTTAACGCTATTTTCGGGCATACGTTGTAAACGGTGCGCGGACCTCCCACGTTTGCTATGACAGGCGACGACCGGCGCGCCGCGCCGCGTGCTGCGGAGGCATTTCATGCTTATGACTGGTTTCGATATCGTCGTGATCGCGCTCGTCATCTTCGTCATCCTGGTGCTTTTCGCCGGGGTGAAGACGGTGCCGCAGGGTTATCGCTACACGATGGAGCGCTTCGGACGCTATACGCGCACGCTTGAGCCCGGCCTCAACCTCATCCTGCCCTTCATCGAGACGATCGGCGCGCGCATGAACGTCATGGAGCAGGTGCTGAACGTGCCGACGCAGGAGGTCATCACCAAGGACAATGCCAGCGTCTCGGCGGACGCGGTCACCTTCTTCCAGGTGCTGAACGCCGCACAGGCCGCCTATCAGGTCGCCAACCTCGAAAACGCCATCCTCAACCTGACGATGACGAACATCCGCTCCGTCATGGGCTCGATGGACCTCGACGAGCTGCTGTCGAACCGCGACACGATCAACGAGCGGCTGCTGAAGGTGGTGGACGAGGCGGTCGGCCCCTGGGGCATCAAGGTCACCCGCGTCGAGATCAAGGATATCCAGCCCCCGAAGGATCTGGTCGACGCCATGGCCCGCCAGATGAAGGCCGAGCGCGAGAAGCGCGCGCTGGTGCTGGAGGCCGAAGGCGCCAGAAACGCGCAGATTCTCCGCGCCGAAGGCGCCAAGCAGGCGGCGATCCTGCAGGCCGAAGGCCAGCGCGAGGCCGCCTTCCGCAACGCCGAGGCGCGCGAGCGTCTGGCCGAAGCCGAGGCCAAGGCGACCCATATGGTCTCGCAGGCGATTGCCGACGGCGACGTGCAGGCGATCAACTATTTCGTCGCGCAGCGCTACACCGAAGCCCTGTCGGCAATCGGCACGGCCGGCAATTCCAAGATCGTGCTGATGCCGATGGAGGCCTCATCCATCCTCGGCTCGCTCGGCGGCATTGGCGCGCTGGCGCGCGAGGTCTTCGGGGAGGATGGCGGCGGGCAGAAGCCGCCGCGCCAGACGTCGCCCCGCACGACCCCGCCCATCAATCCGCTCGCGCCGCCAAGGGGAAGCTGAGCCATGCTGATGCATCTCGTCGTCACGCTCGGTCCGTGGAGCTGGTGGGTGGCCGGCATGGTGCTTCTGGCGGCGGAGATGCTGGCGCCGGGCTTCTTCCTGGTGTGGATCGGGCTTGCCGCGATCGTCGTCGGCATCGTCACGCTGCTTCTATGGCACCAGCTTTTCTGGACATGGCAGCTACAGATGCTGCTCTTCGCGGCGCTGGCGCTCGGGCTCGCCGTCCTCGGCCGCCGCTATGTCTACCACAGCCACCCCGCATCGGACGAACCCTTCCTCAACCAGCGCGGCGCGAGCCTCGTCGGCCGCACCGCGACGCTGCAGGAGCCGATCCGCGAAGGGCACGGCCGCATCCGCCTCGACGACACCTACTGGTCGGTGATGGGACCGGACCTGCCGGCCGGAACGCAGGTCCGCGTCATCGCCAGCAATGGCCGCGACCTGACGGTGGAAGCCGTCTCTTAAACGCAGAAGCCTGCCCCTCACCCTAACCCTCTCCCCGCACGCGGGGAGAGGGAACCTGCCCTTAGACGAGGCAGAGGGGCTAAAACGGCGCGGCATAGGCCCTTCTCCCCGTGAGCGGGGAGAAGGTGGCGGCAGCCGGATGAGGGGCCGAGGTTCAGGCGACGCCGATGCGCAGCAGGTCGTGGAAGTGCACGAGCCCGATCGGCCGGAGGTCCTCGTCGACGACGATCAGGGCCGAGATGCTGTGCTGGTTGAGAAGCGCCAGCGCCGTGGTCGCCAGCGCCGTCTGCCGGATGGTCTTCGGCGCGTGCGTCATGATGTCGTCGACGTCGAGTTCGGAGAGATTGCGCGTCAGGTTGCGCGCCATGTCGCCTTCCGTGACGATGCCGCAGAGCCGGCCGTCTTCGTCCAATACGCCGACGCAGCCGAAGCGGCCGCGCGATAGAACCGTGATCGCCTCGGTGAAGGCGGTGCCGCGCGCCACCAGCGGAATGCGCTCGCCGGTATGCATGATATCGGCGACATGGGTGAGGCTCGCCCCCAGCTTGCCGCCGGGATGAAACACCCGGAAATCGCCGGCCGTGAAGCCGCGCGCTTCCATCAGCGCGATCGCCAGCGCATCGCTGACGGCAAGCTGCATGAGCGTCGAGGTGGTGGGCGCGAGTCCATGCGGGCAGGCTTCCTCGGCCTTCGGCAGGAGGAGCAGCACATCCGCCTCGCGCCCGAGCGTCGAGGTCTCGCCGGCGGTGATGGCGATCAGCGGAATGGTGAAGCGGCGGGAATAGGACACGAGGTTCTTGAGTTCGGCGGTCTCCCCGCTCCACGACATGGCGACGATCACGTCGTCTCGGCCGATCATGCCGAGATCGCCGTGATTGGCCTCCGCCGCATGGACGAAGGAAGCCGGCGTGCCGGTGGAGGCGAGCGTCGCGGCAAACTTTGCGCCGATATGGCCGCTCTTGCCGACGCCGGTGACGATCACGCGGCCGGCGCTCTTGCCGATGATATCCACCGCCTTGAGGAAAGGCTCCGACAAGCCCTCGGAAAGCGCCCGCTCCAGCGCCTCCAGTCCCCGCCGTTCGGTTTCGAGCGTCCGCACGGCGGACTCGATCGCGCTATTTTCCATCAGTCTGACAGCTCTCTTGTTCATGGCCGAGCGTTAACGCTTTTCACGAAACCTGTCCATGCGCGAATGTTTCGGCCCTCGTCCCGCACCGCCTTCCGCAACGAAACGTTAACCACATCGCTTTAGGTTGGGTTAACCATAAACGCGCCGGACGAGAACGCATGCGAAACAGGAGAGACAAGGCGGGCGCACGCCCCCTTCGGCGGACGGCTCGTGCCGCCTCGGCCGCTCTCGGCTGCGCGCTCCTGGCGCTGCCGGCCCCTGTCCTCGCCCAATCCGCCGCCATCGCGACCGACAGTTCGGCCGCATCCGATCCCTATGGCGGCACCGATATCGCCGCGATGCCCGCATCCGCCAAGCCACCCGCATCCAAGGCGCCGGCGTCCGTTACGACCGAGGTCGGCGACACGCCTTTGCGCTTCGACGGCGAAACCAGCGGCTCGATCCTCGACGAGGACATGCGGCGCATCAACACGCGCGAGACAGGCATCGACGGCCTGAAGGCCCGCCAATATGCCGACCGCGAGGAGGCCGAGGGCGTGCCGGTCGGCAGCTTCACGCTGCGGCCGTCCATCAACCAGTCCTACAATGTCGAGAACCAACGCACCGGCAACGACCGCCAGGACCGCACCTTCCTGCAGACGGACCTGCGCAGCACCCTTACCTCCGACTGGTCGCGGCACGCGCTGACGATCAGCGGCGACGGCGTCTGGCAGCAGAACGTCAGCGGCACCGGCGAGGAGCAGCCGACCGTCAATCTCGACGCTGATCTGCGGCTCGACCTTCCGGCCGACACCACGGCGCATCTCACCGCCGGCTACCGCTTCTACCGCGAGGACACCAACGATCCGAACGCGATCGCCGGCGCGCAGCAGCAATCCGGCGTCAACGAATACGATGCCGGCGCCTCGGTGACGCGCGATTTCGGCCTGCTGCGCGGCACGACGGCGATAACGCTGGCGCGCACCCTCTATTCCGACGCGGTTCTTTCGAACGGCACCGCCGTCAGCCTCAGCGACCGCGACCAAACCGCGGGCACCTGGCGCGGCCGCATCGGCTACGAAATGTCGCCAGCGCTGATCCCCTTCGTGGAAGCCGACCTCGGCCGGGTTCTCTATGACGACGAGTTCGATTCGTCCGGCTACGCGCGCTCCAACCATGCCTATGCCGGCAAGGCCGGCGTCGAATTCGATTTCGGCGAGAAGCTGAGAGGCGAACTCGGCATCGGCTACCAGCATGTCGAGTTCCAGGACGCGCGCCTCGCCTCGATCGATTCGCCCACCATCGACGGCACGCTCGCCTGGTCACCCCGCCGCGGCACCAATGTCGATATCGGCGTTTCGACCAGCGTCGAGCCCTCGACGACGGCCGGCGAGAGCGGCTACGTCGCCTACCAGCTCACCGCCACGCTGTCGCAGGAGGTGCGGGAAAATCTGCTGGCGAAACTGACGGGCGGCACGACCTGGCGCGACTACCCCTCGACCAGCCTCTACGGCGACGAGACCGTCTACGACGCGGCATTCGGCCTGACCTGGGGAATCAACCGCTATCTCGATATGACCGGCAATGTCGGCTACGAACTGACGACGCGCGACGGCGGCGAGGATACGCAGCAGCTTCGCGCCGGCGTGGGGCTGACCGCCAGACGGTAAGCCACCCCCCCTCCCCCGAGACGTTCTCAAGGGGAGGGTAAAAGCCCGATATTACTTCAGACCCTGGAGAAGCGCCTTGAAGCCGTCCTCGATGGTCGGGCGGATATCGGCGCGGGCAAGCGCGAAGGCGACATTGGCGAGGATGAAGCCATCCTTGGCGCCGCAGTCATAGGTCTCGCCCTTGAAATGATAGCCGGCGAAATCCTGCGTCTGGGCAAGCTTCAGCATGCCGTCGGTGAGCTGGATCTCGTTGCCGGCGCCGCGTTCCTGGCGCTCCAGGATCGAGAAGATTTCCGGCTGCAGGATATAGCGGCCGTTGATGAAGAAGTTGGACGGCGCCGTGCCCCTGGCGGGCTTCTCGACCATCTCGGTGATGCGGAAGCCGGAGCCGATCGTATCGCCGACGCCGACGATGCCGTATTTATGCGCCTGCGAGGGATCGCACTCCTCGACCGCGATGACGTTGCCGCCGCTCTGGTCGTAAAGCTCCATCATGCCGCGCATGCAGCCCTTTTCCGACTGCATGATCATGTCGGGCAGAAGAAGGGCGAAAGGCTCGTCGCCGACGATCTCGCGCGCGCACCAGACGGCGTGGCCGAGGCCGAGCGGCTCCTGCTGGCGGGTAAAGCTCGCCGTGCCGGCCTTCGGCAGCAGGCCGTTCAAGAGGGTCAGCTCGGCATCCTTGTTGCGCTGGCGCAGCGTCTGTTCCAGCTCGTACTGGATGTCGAAATAGTCTTCGATGACGTGCTTGCTGCGGCCGGTCACGAACACGAAATGCTCGATCCCCGCTTCCATGGCTTCGTCCACGACATACTGGATCACCGGCTTGTCGACGACCGTCAGCATTTCCTTCGGCACCGCCTTGGTTGCCGGCAGGAACCGCGTCCCGAGGCCTGCCACCGGAAATACCGCCTTGCGTACCTTCTTATGCTGTCCCACACATTCCTCCTGAGGCATACAGGGATTTCTAGACTAGGATGAACTCGAAAGCATCGTCAGCCGCTGCTCGCGCATGACCGACTAAATGTTACAACGTTCCTGAACTCGTCATGAATGACGCAGCCGCCGCCGATGTTTTGCAAAGGATCAGGGGTTTTGCGAAGGATGACGGCTCTCCGGTAACATGGTAAAGAATTTGTTGACCTCGTGCTGCTAGAGTGAGACGCAGGCGCTGCAAGGGCACCGCCAGACCGAAATCCTCCAACGACGGACCGACGGCTGATGAACGAGACCTGCAAAAGCTCTTTCTCCGGTATCGCACTGGCCTGCGCCCTCAGCACCTTCTTCTGGCTTGCGCCCGTTAACGCCCATGCCGACGCCGGGTTCCAGCGATGGATTTCCAATTTCTACGGCACCGCCGCCAAAAGCGGAATAACCCAATCGACCTATCGCCGGGCTTTCGCCGGCGTGACCGAGCCGGACCCGACGGTCCTGGAAAAGGCGACCACGCAGCCGGAGTTCAACACCCCCGTCTGGGATTACGTCGATTCGCACGTCAATCCTTATACGGTCGATGTCGGCCGGAAGATGGCGGTCAAATATGCCGGCACGCTGCAGAAGCTGGAGAAGCAGTTCGGCGTCGACCGCAATATCCTGCTCGCCATCTGGTCGATGGAGTCGAATTACGGCGCCATTCTCGGCAAGGAAGACCGCCTGCACTACGTGCCCCGCGCGCTCGCCACACTCGCCTATGCCGACCCGAAACGCGCCGCCTTCGCCCGCAAGCAACTGATCGCCGCGCTCGAAATCCTGCAGGACGGCGACGTCACCCCGGAAAACATGACCGGCTCCTGGGCCGGCGCCATGGGCCACACGCAATTCATCCCCACCAGCTACCTGATCTACGCCGTCGATGCCGATGGCAACGGCAAGCGCGACATCTGGAACTCGGTGCCCGACGCGCTCGCCACGTCAGCGAACCTTCTCGCCAAGAACGGCTGGGACACCGGCAGGACCTGGGGTTACGAGGTGGTCGTGCCCAAGGGCGGCAATGCCCAGGCCGGCAAGAGCCACACGCTTGCCGAATGGGCCGCCCTCGGTTTCCAGCGCCCGAGCGGCAAAGGATTCCGCTTCGGCGGCGACCGCGCCGTGCTCAAGATGCCGGCCGGGCCGAACGGGCCGGGCTTCCTGATGACGGCCAACTTCTTCACCATCAAGCGCTATAACGCCGCCGACACCTATGCGCTCTCCGTCGGCCTTCTCGCCGACGGCATCGCCGGCCTCGGCGGATTGCAGCAATCCTGGCCGCGCCCGGCCGGCGCGCTCGACATCAAGCAGAAATTCGAGCTGCAGACCCGCCTCAAGGCAATGGGCTATTATGACGGCGCGGTCGATGGCAATTTCGGATCGGGCTCGACGGCGGCGATTTCCGCCGTGCAGCAACGCCTCGGCCTGACGGGCGACGGCAAGCCCTCGATGCAGCTGCTCAACGCGTTGCGCAATTAGTCGGACGAAAGTCGGAAAGCCGCATGAAGCCTGCCGCAGGACAGAACCCGACCACGAAAACCGCGTTGCGCACGCTCTTTGCCGCATGTCTCATCCTTGCCGGCACGATCGAGGCGGCCGAAGCGCAGCAGCAGCCCCGCCGCTCGTTCTTCGACATGCTGTTCGGCCGCCGCGAGCCGACCTATATCCCGCTCGAACCGGAGCCGCCGCCGCGCCGCATTCCGCGTCCGCCGAAGAAAAAGGTCCCGCAGGCCGCAGCCGCCCCGCGCCCGACCGTCACGCCGCAGCCCGACGCACCGCCGCCGGTGGAAAAGCTCGCCAACGCCAAGACGATCCTCGTCGTCGGCGATTTTCTGGCAACCGGCCTCGGCGACGGACTGGATGCGGCCTTCGAGGCCTCGCCGGGCGTCGTCATTGCCGCGCGCGGCAATGTTGCCTCCGGCCTCGTGCGCCGCGACTATTACGACTGGCAGCAGCAGCTTCCGCAGATGATCGCGGAGACCAAGCCGGCCATGGTGGTCGTCATGATCGGCGCCAACGACCGGCAGCAGATCGTCGACGATACGCTCAAGGAAAAATTCGGCACCGACGTCTGGTTCATGGCCTATGAGGCGCGCGTGCAGGCTTTCGTGAAGGCGGTCACCAGCCAGAACATCCCGCTCGTCTGGGTCGGCCTGCCGCCCTTCGATTCGCCGGCGATGACGGCGGATGCGACGCGGCTCAACCAGCTCTACCGCACGCAGGTCGAGAGCGCCGGCGGCCAGTTCGTCGATATCTGGGACGGCTTTACCGACGACGACGGCAAGTTCGTCATCACCGGTTCCGACATCAACGGCCAGCAGGTGCGCTTGCGCACCGCCGACGGCATCAACCTGACGCCCGCGGGCCGCCGCAAGCTCGCCTTCTATGTCGAAAAGCCGGCGCGGCATCTGCTTGGCGACCAGGCAAGCCCCGATATCGCCCGCCTTGACGCCGGCCCCGCAGGCGGCGCGCTGGCGCCGGAAGCAAGCCTGCCGCTCCGCTCCCAGCCGATCAGCCTCTCAGACCCCAACCTCGACGGCGGCGCGGAACTGCTCGGCGGGACGAAGCCCGCGGTGCGCGAGCCGCAGACGCCGCGCGACCTGCTGGTGGAGAAAGGCGAGATGGCGCCGGCGCCGGCCGGCCGCGTCGACGACTACCGGCTCGTCAAGACCGGAACGCCGAAAGCCGCCAACTAGGATTTCCCCATGTCGAACGAAATATCAAAGCCAACGGCCGGCGGGCGGCCCGTCCTCATGGCGGTCGAGCCGCAGCTCTTCGTCACCGACATCGAGGCATCCTGCGACTATTATGCGGAAAAGCTCGGCTTTACCGTCGCCTTCCTCTACGGCGATCCGCCCTATTACGGCCAGATCTATCGCGACGGCGTGCAACTGAACCTGCGCCAGGTCGACCGGCTCCCCTTCGACGCCGCCTTCCGGTCCGCGGAAGAAGACGCGCTTTCCTCGACCATCCTCGTCGACGACGTGACAGCCCTCTTTGCCGAATTCGAAGCGGCAGGCGCCACCTTCCACCAGCCCCTCCGCACCGAGGAATGGGGAACGACGACGTTCATCGCCAGCGATCCGGACGGCAACCTGATTGCCTTTGCCGGCTGAGACAAAAGGCCCGCCTGCTTCCGGAGCAGGCGGGCCTTCGTTTCCTGAAATTCCGAACCGGATTACCGCGGCAGCAGGCTCGAGCCCGTCAGGGCCTCGTTAGATGCACCGTCGAGCGGGGATATGATAGACAACGGCTCGATATTTCGGGTTCGTCCGCCGTTCCATCACTTTACCACCATATCGCTCGGCTATTCGCCTGCTGGCGGTGTTCTCCTCTGCAACGGGATACTCGAAAGACTCCACGTCGAAGTTCATGCTCGCCCAGCCCACCACGGCTCCGATGACTTCGCTGCCGATGCCTAGCCCATGCATATCCTCGCGCAGCCATATGCCCAATTCCGGCCGTCTGGTAAGCAGCGCGTGCAACCCGGCGATCCCAATGCAAAGGCCGCTTTCCCTCATCCTGATCACGAGATGCAGGTCCGATCCGTCATGAATGGCGGGAAGCCACTCTCTCCACACCTCTTCAAAGCTCGCCAAGGAAGATGGCGGCGACCAAGACATGAACTGCGTGATTGCCGGTGAAATGCAGGCAAAAACGTCCTCGGCATCCGATGCCGAAAATGGCCTGATGGCCGTTCGATCAGACGGAATTTCGATTTCCACCATCCAAGCCCCCATCGCGCGGCTTCGTTAAAAGCTGCGGGGCCAAAATACATCGGAACCGCGTATTGGACAGCTCAAAATAGCGACGGCCGCCTCGCAGGCGGCCGCTCATTCATGCTTTCATCCGAGAAAGTCCGCCGAAACGGCTTTCTCGTTTACTAACGCGGCAGCAGGCTCGAACCCATCAGGGCCTCGTCGATGGCGCGGGCGGCCTGACGGCCTTCGCGGATCGCCCAGACCACCAGCGACTGGCCGCGGCGCACGTCGCCCGCCGTCCACAGCTTATCGACCGAGGTCTTGTAGTCTTTGTCGTTGGCGACGACGTTGGTCGAGCCGCGGCGGTCGGTGTTGAGTGTCAGCTTGCCGTCGAGTTCCTTCAGCACGCTGTCGGTGAACGGGCCGCGGAAGCCGATGGCGATGAAGGCGAGGTCGGCGCGGATGACGAATTCCGTGCCGGCGACCGGCTTGCGGCGCTCGTCCACTTCGCAGCACTTGACGCCGGTCAGCACACCGTTTTCGCCGACGAACTCAAGGGTCGCCACCTGGAATTCGCGCACGGCACCTTCGGCCTGCGAGGAAGAGGTTCGCATCTTGGTCGCCCAGAAGGGCCAGACGGCGAGCTTGTCTTCCTTTTCCGGCGGCTGCGGGCGGATATCGAGCTGGGTGACCTTCACCGCGCCCTGACGGAAGGCGGTGCCGACGCAGTCGGACGCCGTATCGCCGCCGCCGACGACGACCACATGCTTGGCGCCGGCGAGGATCGGATCGGCGGCCCAGCCGACGCTGTCGATGTTTTCGCGGCCGACGCGCTTGTTCTGCTGCACGAGATAGGGCATCGCGTCATGGACGCCGGCAAGCTCGGTGCCGGGAATGCCCGCCTCGCGCGGCGTTTCCGAGCCGCCGCAATAGAGCACGGCGTCATGGTCGGCCAGAAGCTGCTCGGCCTTCACGTCGACCCCGACATTGACGCCATAGTGGAAGGTCACGCCCTCGCCCTTCATCTGCTCGACGCGGCGATCGATGAAGTTCTTCTCCATCTTGAAGTCGGGAATGCCGTAGCGCAGCAGGCCACCAGCCTTGGATTCACGCTCGTAGACATGCACTTCGTGACCGGCGCGGCCGAGCTGCTGGGCAGCGGCAAGGCCCGCCGGGCCGGAGCCGATGATCGCGACCTTCTTGCCGGTGTGGACGGTTGCCGGCTGCGGGCGGATGAAGCCAAGCTCATAGGCCTTGTCGGCAATCGCCTGCTCGACCGTCTTGATCGCGACCGGCGTATCTTCGAGGTTCAGCGTGCAGGCTTCCTCGCAAGGCGCGGGGCAGACCCGGCCGGTAAATTCCGGGAAGTTGTTGGTCGAATGCAGGTTGCGGATCGCCTCTTCCCAGTTGTTGTTGTAGACGAGGTCGTTCCAGTCGGGGATCTGGTTGTGAACCGGGCAGCCGGTCGGGCCGTGGCAATAGGGAATGCCACAGTCCATGCAACGCGCGGCCTGCTTCTGAACTTCCTGATCCGACATGGGAATCGTGAATTCGCGGAAATGACGAATGCGGTCGGAGGCCGGCTGATACTTCGCCACCTGCCGGTCGATCTCCAAAAACCCTGTAACCTTACCCATCGTATTATCCTGATATCCTGATCCTGAACCTGCACGATTTGCGTGCACACGCCGAGGACGCCCAAGCCTGCTTTCCATACCGGGGCTCCTCGCTGGTGACAAAGCCGTCTACTCCGCCGCGACGCCCATCCGGCCGCGCTCCATTTCCTCAAGCGCGCGCCGGTATTCGACCGGCATGATCTTGCGGAATTTCGGACGGTACTCGGCCCATTTGTCCAGGATTTCCTTGGCGCGGGTCGAGCCGGTGTAGTGCAGGTGGTTGGAAATGAGCTGGTAGAGGCGCTCCTCGTCGTGGCGCGTCATGTCGTCGGAGACGTTCACGCGGCCCTTGTGCGCGATGTCGCCGCCATGGTGATGCAGCTTTTCGAGCAGGTCGTCCTCTTCCGGCACCGGTTCGAGTTCGACCATCGCCATGTTGCAGCGCTTGGCGAAATCGCCGCTTTCATCAAGAACATAGGCCACGCCGCCGGACATGCCGGCCGCGAAGTTGCGTCCCGTCTCGCCGAGCACGACGACGACGCCGCCGGTCATGTATTCGCAGCCGTGGTCGCCCACGCCCTCGACGACCGCGACAGCACCGGAGTTGCGCACGGCGAAGCGCTCGCCCGCGACACCGCGGAAGTAGCATTCGCCTTCGGTCGCGCCGTAAAGCACGGTGTTGCCGACGATGATCGAGTTCTCCGCCTTGATCTTCGAATTTTCCGGCGGACGGATGACGATGCGGCCGCCGGACAAGCCCTTGCCGACATAGTCGTTGCCGTCGCCGACCAGATCGAAGGTGATGCCGCGCGCCAGGAACGCGCCGAAGGACTGGCCGGCCGTGCCCCGGAGGGTGACGCTGATCGTGTCGTCCTTCAGGCCCCGATGGCCGTAGCGCTTGGCCACTTCGCCCGACAGCATCGCGCCGGCCGAACGGTCGACGTTCTTGATGCCCACTTCGAAGCGCACCGGTTCCTTCGACGTCAGGGCGGCCTCGGCCTCCTTGATCATCCTGCGGTCGAGAACGTCGTCGATCGGGTGCTTCTGGCGGGTCGTCCAGTAGGTTTCCGACTTCGCGACATCGGCCTTGTGGAAGATGCGGCCGAAATCCAGCCCCTTGGCCTTCCAGTGCGCCAGCATCTCATCCTTTTCGAGGAGTTCCGAGGCGCCGATGACGTCGTCGAGCCGGGTGAAGCCGAGCGAGGCGAGGATTTCGCGCACTTCCTCGGCCACGAAGAAGAAGTAGTTGATGACGTGTTCCGGCGTGCCCTTGAAGCGCTTGCGCAGCACCGGGTCCTGCGTCGCCACGCCGACCGGACAGGTGTTGAGATGGCACTTGCGCATCATGATGCAGCCGGCCGCGATCAGCGGCGCGGTCGCGAAACCGAACTCGTCGGCGCCAAGCAGCGCGCCGACGATGACGTCGCGGCCGGTCTTCAGGCCGCCGTCGACCTGCAGCGCCACGCGCGAGCGCAGGCCGTTCAGCACCAGCGTCTGCTGGGTCTCGGCAAGGCCGATTTCCCAAGGGGAACCGGCGTGCTTCAGCGAGGTCAGCGGCGAAGCGCCGGTGCCGCCGTCGAAGCCGGCAACGGTGATGTGGTCGGCGCGCGCCTTGGCGACGCCGGCGGCGACCGTGCCGACGCCGACTTCCGAAACGAGCTTCACCGAGACGTCCGAGGTCGGGTTGACGTTCTTCAGATCGAAGATCAGCTGCGCCAAGTCCTCGATCGAATAAATGTCGTGATGCGGCGGCGGCGAGATCAGGCCGACGCCCGGTGTCGAATGGCGGGTCTTGGCGACGGTCGCGTCGACCTTGTGGCCGGGCAGCTGGCCGCCCTCGCCGGGCTTGGCGCCCTGCGCCACCTTGATCTGCAGCACGTCGGCATTGACCAGATATTCGGTGGTGACGCCGAAGCGGCCGGAAGCGATCTGCTTGATCGCCGAACGCTCGGGGTTCGCCGAACCGTCGGCAAGCGGCATGTAGCGATCCGCCTCTTCGCCGCCCTCGCCGGTGTTCGACTTGCCGCCGATGCGGTTCATGGCCACCGCGAGCGTGGTATGCGCCTCGCGGCTGATCGAGCCGAAGGACATGGCGCCCGTCGAGAAGCGCTTGACGATATCGGCCGCCGGCTCGACCTTGTCGAGGGCCACCGGCTTGCGGCCGATCTGATCGGCCGACTTGATCTTGAACAGGCCGCGGATGGTGTTCATCCGAAGCGCCGATTCGTTCACCAGCCCGGCGAATTCGCGGTAGCGATCCTCGGCATTGCCGCGCACGGCGTGCTGGAGGGCGGCAACCGCGTCCGGCGTCCAGGCGTGGCTCTCGCCGCGCATGCGGTAGGCATATTCGCCGCCGATGTCGAGCGTGGTCGCAAGGATCGGGTCCTTGCCGAAGGCCGACTTGTGGCGGGCGACGGTTTCCTCCGCGATGGCTTCGAGACCGATGCCTTCGATCATCGTCGCCGTGCCGAAGAAATACTTGTCGACCAGGTCCGACTTCAGGCCGATCGCGTCGAAAATCTGCGCGCCGCAATAGGACTGGTAGGTGGAAATGCCCATCTTGGACATGACCTTGAGGATGCCCTTTCCGACTGCCTTGATGTAGCGGCTGACGACTTCGTAAGCGTCCACTTCCTTCGGGAACTCGCCGCGGGCATGCATGTCGAGCAGCGTGTCGAAGGCGAGGTAGGGGTTGATCGCTTCGGCGCCATAGCCGGCGAGCAGGCAGAAATGATGCACTTCGCGCGGTTCGCCGGTTTCGACGACGAGACCGACGGAGGTGCGCAAGCCCTTGCGGATCAGGTGGTGATGGACGGCGGCGGTCGCGAGCAGCGCCGGGATCGCGATACGGTCCGGCCCGATCTGGCGGTCGGAGAGCACGATGATGTTGTAGCCGCCGCGAACGGCCGCTTCCGCCCGCTCGCAGAGACGGTCGAGCATCTCCGGCATGCCTTCGGCGCCGCGCTCGACGTCATAGGTGAAGTCGAGCGTCTTGGTGTCGAAACGGTCTTCCGTGTGGCCGATCGAGCGGATCTTTTCCAGATCGCCATTGGTAAGGATCGGCTGACGCACTTCGAGCCGCTTGGCGTTCGCCATGCCCTCGTGGTCGAGGATGTTCGGGCGCGGGCCGATGAAGGAGACGAGGCTCATCACCAGCTCTTCGCGGATCGGGTCGATCGGCGGGTTCGTCACCTGCGCGAAGTTCTGCTTGAAATAGGTGTAGAGCAGCTTCGGCTTTTCCGACATGGCCGAGATCGGCGTGTCGGTGCCCATGGAGCCGATCGCTTCCTGGCCGGTGGTCGCCATCGGCGACATCAGGATCTTGGTGTCTTCCAGCGTGTAGCCGAAAGCCTGCTGGCGGTCGAGCAGCGACACGTCGCGGCGCAGCGCCCGCGGCTCGACCGGCTTCAGCTCTTCGAGGATGAGCTGCGTGCGGTCCAGCCACTCGCGATAGGGATGCTGGGCGGCAAGCTCGGACTTCACCTCGTCGTCGGAGACGATGCAGCCCTTCTCCATGTCGATCAGCAGCATCTTGCCCGGCTGCAGGCGCCACTTGCGCACGATATCCTCCTCGGCGACCGGCAGCGTGCCGGCTTCCGAGGCGAGGATGATGCGGTCGTCCTTGGTGACGAGGTAGCGGGCCGGACGCAGGCCGTTGCGGTCGAGCGTCGCGCCGATCTGCTTGCCGTCGGTGAAGGCGACGGCGGCCGGGCCGTCCCACGGCTCCATCAGCGCGGCATGGTATTCGTAAAACGCCTTGCGCTCGGGCGACATCGACTGGTTGCCGGCCCAAGCTTCCGGGATCAGCATCATGACGGCATGGGCCATCGAGTAGCCGCCGCGCTGCAGGAACTCCAGCGCGTTGTCGAAGCAGGCGGTGTCCGACTGGCCTTCGTAGGAGATCGGCCAGAGCTTGGAGATATCGCCGCCGAAGAGCGGCGAGGAGACGGACGCCTGACGCGCCGCCATCCAGTTGACGTTGCCGCGCAGCGTGTTGATTTCGCCGTTATGGGCGACCATGCGGTAGGGATGCGCCAGCTTCCACGACGGGAAGGTGTTGGTGGAGAAGCGCTGGTGCACGAGGGCGACGGCGCTTTCGAAGCGCGGGTCCGACAGGTCCTTATAATAGGCGCCCACCTGATAGGCGAGGAACATGCCCTTGTAGACCACCGTCGAACTCGACAGCGACACCGGGTAGAAGCCGCTCTCCTCGCCTTCGTACTCGTCGTAGATGCGGTTGGAGATCACCTTGCGCAGCGTGAACAGCCGGCGCTCGAACTCGTCATGGGTGGCGGCATCACGGCCGGCGCCGATGAAGACCTGAACGTGATAGGGCTCGGTCGCGGCAATCTCCGGCGCCTTGGACAGCGAGGAATTGTCGACCGGAACGTCGCGGAAGCCGAGGAAAGTCTGGCCCTCTTCCGCCGTCACGTCCTTGATGACGGCCTTGAAATGGGCGATCAGCGTCTCGTCGCGCGGCATGAAGAAATGGCCGACGCCATACTGGCCGACGCGCGGCAGGGTAACGCCCTGCGCCGCCATCTCCTCGCGGAAAAAGCGGTCGGGGATCTGCACGAGAATGCCCGCGCCGTCACCCATGAGCGGATCGGCGCCGACAGCGCCGCGGTGCGTCAGGTTTTCGAGGATGAACAGGCCGTCCTTGACGATCTGATGCGACTTGCGGCCCTTCATATGGGCGACGAAGCCGACGCCGCAGGCATCATGCTCGTTGCGCGGATCGTAGAGGCCCTGTTTCTTCGGCAGGCCGGAGGCGCGTTTGGACGTCGCGGCCGTTGCGGCTGCGGTGTGTCCAAGCATCGTGGATGGCGTCGTCTTCGTCATCGTTTCTCTCCTAGCATGCCCGCGTCGCGGGCGACCTTCGTCCGCACCGCCCTTACCGGGTTCGAGTGCGACAGTACCGTTGCATTGTGAAGATCAGGCCACAGACGGCCGCCCTCGAAGGGAGCCCGCCATCCGCGTTCCGCGCCGGCCATCGCCCGTCAGCGCCGCCCATGGCAGCACCGAGAACTATAGCCCGGATTCCCGGCATCGCCAGAATTTTCGCGCCTCTTCGGCCTTGCGGCCAAAATAGGACAGCAACACTGTCCTATTTCATCCGTTCTATGCCAGAAAGGAGCCGGCGAAGCAAGAGCGTTAAACGCGTTTTTCGACGGAAGATTGCCAGAGCGTCGAAATTGACGAAATAAAATTTCCTTTAGGTTGGAAGTTTTATCGGTTGATTGCGTTATGATCGCCGCCGCCGACGCGGCAAAAGGCAATGGGTTGATCCCCGGCGTCATTTGCCTGACAGTCGCGCCGACCTTCCAGCAACCCGATATCGCAGCGGTAAATCTCCATGTTCTTTGCTTCCGACAACTGGGCCGGCGCCCACGCCAAGATCGCCGAACGTCTCTTGACCGAATCCGGCGGCTTTGCTGCCGCCTACGGCACCAGCGACCTCGACCGCAAGGTCGAGCAGCGCTTCTCCGAGATCTTCGAGCGCGACGTCGCCGTCTTCTTCGTCGCCACCGGCACGGCGGCCAATTCGCTCGCGCTCGCCAGCGTCCAGCGCCCCGGCGGCATCACCTTCTGTCACTCGGAAGCGCATGTGATCGAGGACGAGTGCGGCGCACCGGACTTCTTCTCCGGCGCGCGCCTGGTCGCGGTTCCGGGCGACGCCGGCAAGATCGATCCGGCGAAGCTTTCGGCAAAGGTCGCGGGCTTCCCGGAAGACGCCGTGCATCACGGCCGCGCGACGGCGGTGACCATCACCCAGGCGACCGAGATCGGCACCGTCTATTCGCTCGCCGAGATCGACGCGATTTCGGCGATTGCCAAAGAACGCGGCATGCCGCTCCACATGGACGGCGCGCGCTTCGCCAACGCGCTGGTCGCGCTCAACGCGACGCCGGCCGAAATGACCTGGAAGCGCGGCGTTGACATCCTCTCCTTCGGCGGCACGAAGAACGGCTGCTGGTGCGCCGAGGCGATCGTCTTCTTCAATCCGGATCAGGCCAAGGAAATCCCCTTCATCCGCAAGCGCGCCGCCCAGCTCTTCTCCAAGTCGCGCTTCATCGCCGCACAGTTCGACGGCTATCTGGACAGCGGCCTCTGGCTCGAGCTGGCCCGCCACGCCAACGGCATGGCCGACCGCCTGCGGGCCGGGATCGAATCCGCCTCCGCCGCCCGCCTTGCCTGGCCGACCGCCTCCAACGAGGTCTTCGCCGTCATCCCGAAGAGTGCCGCAAGGGCCGCCGAAGCCAAGGGCGCGAAATTCTACGAATGGCCGATCCCGGTCGCCCAGCCGGAGCTTGTCGGCGCCGACGAAACCCTGATCCGCCTCGTCACCAGCTTCGCCACCACGCAAGCCGACGTCGATGGCTTCATCGCCTGCCTCAACGGCTGAACGCAAAAAGGCGGCGCCCCGGATGGAGCGCCGCCCTTCATTAGCAGGCTTGGGAGGAATTAGTTGACGCGGGCCTCGATGGCCTTCGGAGCCTCGACCGGCTCGGCGGCGATCGCGATCTTGCGCGGCTTCATGGCTTCGGGAATGTTGCGCAAGAGATCGATGTGCAGCAGGCCGTTCTTCAGCGATGCGGCGGCCACCTCGACATGGTCGGCAAGCTGGAAGCGGCGCTCGAAGGCGCGCTTGGCGATGCCGCGATAGAGGTATTCGCTGCCTTCACCGGCTTCCTCGCTCTTTTCACCCTTCACGGTCAGCACATGGGCATGCGCTTCAAGCGAGAGTTCCTTCTCGTCGAAGCCGGCGACGGCCATGGTGATGCGGTAGGTGTTCTCACCCGTGCGCTCGATATTGTAGGGCGGATAGGTCTGGCCCTGGTCCGGCTGGGCCAGACTGTCGAGCATGGTGAAGAGGCGGTCGAAACCGACGGTGGAACGATAGAGGGGGGAGAAATCGACGTGACGCATGGTGTCCTCCTGTGAGCGACTGTTTGCGATGTTTTTCAAGCCCCGCGACCCCGATTTCGGCGGCCCCGGAGCGGTTCCACGGACCCTTTCGGCGCCCGTATGGTGGAGATGGGGATTGCCGTTTCCGACTTCAAGACCTCACGGAAACCGCCCCCGGCCGACCGTGAACCGCCGATGAACATGCGGTTTCGCCGCCGTTCAGCCGCGGGCACTTACACCTTCTCTCATCGGATGACTGCGTGTCCGACGGCTGAAGTGTATCGTCCCTTCTTTCTTCAGCCAGACTGGCCGGCAGCGATGGCCTCGCGCGCCGGCCTCTTTTTTCTTCGGCTTCGTTTGCCTTTGAATTTGCCCGGCGGCTGCGCTATCCCATGGATAGGCAACCCTTGCGAAACAGGCATCCTCGATGGATTCGATCCTCTTTTCGACGCCCGACAATCCTGTCCCGGAAGACCGCACCGAAGGCTATTTCGAGACCTTCGACGGCCAGAGGCTGCGCTACGCCCTGTTTCGCTGCCCGCAGCCGGTCGCCAAGGGAACGGTCGTTCTGATCCAGGGCCGCAACGAATTCATCGAGAAATATTTCGAGACGATCCGCGACCTGACGGCAAAGGGGCTCTGGGTCGCGACCTTCGACCTGCGCGGCCAGGGCGGCTCGCCTCGGCTGCTGAAGAAGGCGAACCACGGCCATGTGCGGCGCTTTTCCGACTACGAGCGGGACCTCACCACCTTTCTCGAAAAGGTCGTGCTGCCGGATGCGCGCATGCCGTTCTTCCTGCTCGCCCATTCGACCGGTGCGCTGATCGCGCTGTCGGCCGCGCCGCAGCTTTCGAACCGCATCGAACGCATGGTGCTATCGGCCCCCTTCGTCGGGCTGACGGGGCATGGCGCATCGCCCGGCATTATCCGCTTTCTGGCGCGCGCCGCCTGCACGGTCGGCCTCGGCTCCGCGTCTCTGGTCAAGAACTTCAAGGAAAAGCCTTTCGCGGAAAACCCGCTGACCTCCGACGAGGCGCGCTACCGGCGCAATACCGAGCTTGCGCTGCGTTTTCCCGAGCTTGGCCTCGGCCCGCCCACGGCGCGCTGGCTGCTCGAAGCCTTCAAGACCATCGAGCGGGTATCGAAGCCCGAACACCTCTTTTCGATCACCATCCCGACCGTGCTGATCGCGCCGACGCGGGACGGCGTCATCCCCTATGCCGCGCAGGAAGCGCTCTCGCGCTATTTCCGCGCGGCACAGCTCGTGCCCGTCGCCGGCGCGAAACACGAAATCTTCCAGGAAAAGGACGTCTACCGGTCCGCAGCACTCGCCGCCGTCCACGCCTTCATCCCCGGCAGCGACGCCGAGGCCAGCACCGAACTGATCGGCAGCGGTATCTGAAGTCGGCACTGCCCCTCATCCTAACCCTCTCCCCGCCCGCGGGGAGAGGGGACTGAGACGGAGCGGCATATCCCTTCTCCCCGTGTGCGGGGGGAAGGTGCCGGCAGGCGGATGAGGGGCCGTGGCTGTCAGCGCGAAAGGATCGCCAGCGCCTGCTCATGCACCGCGCGGCTGCCGGCTGCGATGATCCGTCCGCCCATTTCCGGGCGGCCGCCGTCCCAGGAGGTCATCAGGCCGCCGGCCTGTTCGATGACCGGGATGATGCCGCCGACGTCGTAAGGTTTCAGCGAGGTCTCGATGACGAGGTCGACATGGCCGGCGGCGAGCAGCGCATAGGCGTAGCAATCGGTACCGTAGCGGAAGAGCCGCACCTGCTGCTCGATCTCCCGATATTTCACCGCATCCTCGCCGGTGAAGATGTGCGGCGAGGTGGTGAACAGCGTGGCGTTCGACAGGCTGCCACAATCGCGCACCTTGAGCCGTCGCTCGCCGTCCGGGCCGGCATAGGTCGAGCCGTTGCCGTCGGCGAAATAGCGCTCGCCGGTAAAGGGCTGGTCGATCAGGCCCATCACGGCGCGGCCGCCCTTGTAGAGGCCGATCAACGTGCCCCAGACCGGCACGCCGGAAATGAAGGCGCGGGTGCCGTCGATCGGATCGATCACCCAGACATGCTCGCGGTCGAGGCCGACATTGCCGTGCTCCTCGCCGAGAATGCCGTGATCGGGGAATTCCTTCCCGATCAGCGTGCGGATCGCCTCCTCGGCGGCGCGGTCGCCCTCGGTGACGGGATCGAACCCGCCGTCCTGCTTGTTGACGACATCGATCCCGGCGCGGAAACGCGGCAGGGTTTCGGCCTTGGCGGCATCGGCAAGGCGGTAGAAGAACGCGCGGTCGGGAAGCATGATCGGCCCAAAATCAATGACGGTCGCCCTTCATAGACCAACGCGCGCCGGATGCAAACGGAGAGGTTTTCCGAAGGGCCGAGCCCAAATATTTTGCGGCGCAATAGATTGCTTGACATTTGTGCAACGCAATATTAGCGTCAGCTCACAGTCTTTGACTGTAATGCCCTCTTAGGGTGTTTCCTCCCTAGATTTAACCGCGCTTCAGGCGCGGTTCTTTTTGTGCGGGGACGCGCGGATTATTCCGCGGCAAGCGCCCGGTCGCCGGCGAAATCGGCGACATAATCCGACATCTGCTGCATGAAATCGGTGATCGCATTCGCGACCGCGGCGAAATCCGCCCGCTTCTCCAGCGTCGTCTCGTCGACATAGAGCGCGCGGTTGATTTCGATCTGCAGCGCGTGCAGGCCGCGCGAGGGGCGGCCGTAATGCTCGGTGATGAAGCCGCCGGCATAGGGCTTGTTGCGGACGGCGGTGAAACCCAGATCCTCAAGGATGCACATCGCCGCGCGCGAAAGCTCGGCGGAAGCGCTGGTGCCGTAGCGGTCGCCGAGGATGATGTCGGGATGCGCGGCCGCACCCGACATGCGGATATTGCCCGGCATGGAATGACAGTCGATGAGGACGCCGAAGCCGAACTGGACGTGAGTGCGGGCGATCAGCCGGCGCAGCGCCGCATGATAGGGCTTGTAGATGGCGTCGATGCGCTGCATCGCCTCCTCGACCGGCACGCGCCGGGCGTAGATCTCCATGTTCTCGGCGACGATTCGCGGGATGGTGCCGAGCCCGCCGGCGACGCGGATGGAATTGATGTTGGCGTAGGGCGGAAGCGCGCCCTCGAACATGCGCGGATCAAGCTCGTAGGGCTCACGGTTGACGTCGATATAGGCGCGCGGAAAATTGGCGAAGAGCAGAGGCGCCCCAAGATCGGCGGCGGCACCGAAAAGCTCCTCGACATAGTGATCCTCCGAGCGGCGGATCGCCACCCCTTCCAGCCGGGATTGCGCTATGAAATCCGGCGGATAGACACGGCCGCTATGGGGGGAATTGTAGACGAATGGAATGGTTTGCGTTGCAGGCTCCAGGATCTCGAATATCTCGAAATTTCGCATTTCGGCCGGCACCAGCGTCTTTACCATGTCCACAACATCTCGTGGCGCTCATGTTGCCAGCTACACGCCGTCAAGTCCATACTACCGGTTGACCGAAACATGGCCGGGCCGCGACATTCACCGCTTATTTACAGGCGCTGGATAAAAATATAGGCCGCTGGCACTACCCGGAAGAAAACATTGATAAGCGACCCGATAATGTCTCAGAAGATACTCCTGGCGGAAGACGACAACGATATGCGCCGCTTCCTCGTGAAGGCGCTGGAGAAGGCCGGCTACAAGGTCTCGTCCTTCGACAACGGAGCAAGCGCCTACGACCGGCTGCGCGAGGAGCCCTTCTCGCTGCTTCTGACCGATATCGTCATGCCGGAAATGGACGGCATCGAGCTTGCGCGCCGCGCGACCGAACTCGACCCGGACCTGAAAGTGATGTTCATCACCGGCTTTGCGGCCGTGGCACTCAACCCCGATTCGAAGGCTCCGAAGGATGCGAAAGTGCTTTCCAAGCCTTTCCACCTGCGCGAACTCGTCGACGAAGTGAACAAACTCCTTGCCGCGTAAGGCTTCCGGCGGCTTCGTCACAAAACTTCAAAAAAGCCTATTGACGGCTCCTTGGGTTTTGTGATCTATGCGCCGCCATCGGATGGGCGTGTAGCTCAGCGGGAGAGCACTACGTTGACATCGTAGGGGTCACAGGTTCAATCCCTGTCACGCCCACCATCCTCATTCTCCAAGGGGCTTGGCGAGATATCGCCGAGCCCCTTGTGCATTTGTCAACAGCCTTCGGCGCCGGCGCGATTGACCGCGGCGCAAGCGGCGCCCACACTTCGATCCACGAAGGAGTCATCATGCGATTCGCAAGTCTGGCAACTGCGGCAGCCCTGACCATCGCCCTTGCATCCGCGGCATCGGCGCAGTCCTTTCCCGGCGCGCCGGGCGGCGTGCTCGTGCTGGACGGCAAGTGCTCCAAGCTGGTCGTCGCAAAGCTGGATGCCTCGAAGAGCTGCAAGGGTGAACTGGCGAGCGTCACCATGCCGAACGGCATGGTCACCTTCATCTTTTCCGCCGGCGGCAAGATGTTGGGCTTCGAAGGCGACGGGCGCGCGATCGCGCCTGCCTCCGGCGGCAGCGTCCGCTTCCCGGTCCACATGGTGTCATCCGCCGTCGGCAGCAAGATCACCGGTCAGGTGGAAGCCGCCGGCTTCTGCACCTTCGGCAATCCCTTTGCCGGCCAGCCGACCGCCGTCGAATGTTCCGCAAAAAACAAGGATGCGAATTTCACCGGCAGCTTCCGCACCAGCGGCAAGCCACCGCACAAGAAATGACCGACGTTCAGCAATCGTCGCCGTCGGCGACATAGGCCATGCCGACGATGCTGCCGTCGCGCTCGTGAACCAGTGTCGGCATATAGACGGCGCCGCAGCTATCGCCGGCTCCGTCGATGGAAGATGTGATGGCCGACATGTCGATGCCGGGCTTGTCATGGCCCGCGAAGTTGATCCTGCCCTCGAGCGCTCCCCAGACCGGGGCGACCGCCGCCGTCAGGAACGCCACCGCTGCCAGTTCTCTGAAAACCAAGCCTTTCCGCATGCTCGCCTCCAGCAGTAAAACCGCTGCCCGATAACTGTATTTGAGGCGTTTTGGTTCCGCGCAACAAGTAACGAATCCGAGGAGAGAAGGCGTAGCCGATTCCATCCTCCATGCAGGAATCGCAGCGCCGAAGGGATAGGCGCTGGATCGAAAGTATTAGATTGCTTCCGAAAGGCTGAGACCACGAAAACGCGGCTACAAATAAGTCTCTGTGATTCTTAGCATTCCCCTACGTCAGGCGTAACGGCCTTTCCGGCTGCGATCGTTGCTTGCACGAATCTCAGGCAGAGCTATGCAGAAAAGCACGGAAGATTTTTTATTCGGGATACGCTGCGAGGCCGTTTTCTACGCCTTCAGCCGCGCCGCCAGATGCGGTTGCGCACCAGACCGCCGGCAATCAGGGCGGCGATCTCCATGGCGCGATCGATATCGCGCTCCGTGGGTGCGGCCCCCTCCAGCACCACCATGCCGTCGGCCATGCTGGCGGTGATGGCGGAGGCATCGATATCGTCGGCCGATGCAAGGGCGGTCTGGATCGCGGCGATCGTTGCCGCATGGCGGTGATCGGCATCGCTGTGGAACGGATCGTGGACGCTGAACATCATCCCTGCCCTCTCGGCGGTTCGGAGATAGAGACTAACGCCCGAGACGCGATAGGGTTCAGGCCCACCGAACGCTGCGCGCGCGAAGAAAAACGTGGCCTCCAGCGCCCCGCGCCCGCTCGCCGCTCTTGACGCCGCACGCGGCATCACTAACTTTAACGTGATATCCGCGGCCTCAGACATCGGCAGCGGATGGAACTTGGTGCCGGGCCCCTCTGGCGAGAGTTTTTACGGCGCTCTCGTGATGTCGGTACCGCCTGCAGATGAGCCGGCGGATTTCATTTCGATGACAACTTCGACCATGCCTTTCCCGCATGCCGTTGACGGTATGCGGCTTTTTCGTACACGCATTGCGTCCCTTCCCTTCGGGGAGCGCCCGGCATGACGCGACAGCCCCGAAAATCCACGCTCGGCTATTTCCACTGGGCCTTCGCCGTCACCGTCCTCGGCCTGATCCTCGGCGGCATGCTCGGCTGGAGCGCCACCGGCACGATCGGCGGCATGGCGACCGCCTTCTTCATCTGCGCGGTGCTGGCGGTTCTCGAAATCTCGCTTTCCTTCGACAACGCCATCGTCAACGCCAACAAGCTCAAGGAGATGACGCCGCTCTGGCAAAAGCGCTTCCTCACCTGGGGTATCGTCATCGCCGTCTTCGGCATGCGGGTGGTCTTTCCGCTCGCCATCGTCGCCATCGCCGGCGGGATCGGCCCCTGGGAGGCGCTGAAGCTTGCCGCCGCCCGCCCCGACGAATACGCCCGCATCATGCAGGACGCGCACCTGCCGATCGCAGCCTTCGGCGGCACCTTCCTGCTGATGGTCGGGCTTACCTACTTCTTCGACCGCGAGAAGGACGTGCACTGGATCGCGGCCCTTGAAAAATCCATGGCGCATTTCGCCACGATCAAGGGTATCGAGATCGCCTTCGTGCTGATCCTCATCCTCGTCTTCTCGTCGCTCCTCGACGATGCCGACGCGGCGACCTTCATCTATTCGTCCGTCTACGGCCTCCTCACCTTCCTGCTGCTCGAGGTGCTGAGCGGCTTTCTCGATGCCTCGCAGCGCGGCCTCACCGAAGCCGCGCGCGGCGGCATCGGCGCCTTCCTCTATCTGGAGGTGCTCGACGCGAGCTTTTCCTTCGACGGCGTCATCGGCGCCTTCGCGCTGACGCAGAACCTCTTCGTCATCGCCATCGGCCTCGGCATCGGCGCCATGTATGTGCGCTCGATGACGATCATGCTGGTGGAGAAGGGCACGCTGGCGCATTACCGCTATCTGGAGCACGGCGCCTTCTACGCCATCCTGATCCTCGCGATCATCATGTACGTCCAGACGCTGGTACATGTGCCGGAGGTGATCACCGGCCTCGGCGGTGCCGCCCTGATCGGCGTCTCGCTCTGGTCGTCGATCCGCTACAATCGGCAGCAGGCGGCCGGCGCGGAACTGCAAGAACAGAAGAGCAGCATGCAGCTCTGATCCGCACATCCCCCTCGCCGCGCCTTGTGCCCGGCGAGGGCCCGGACCGTCTTCGCCTTGCCTTCGCTTCGTCGGCAATTAACACTAAATCATGTTGCGCTTCGAAGCGGCCTTCAAATCCGCCCCGACAGCTTCTAGAAGAATAGTCTACGCGCCAGGAGAGGTTAAGACGCATGGCAAGCAAGATCGTCCCAGTCATCATGGCCGGCGGCAAGGGAACCCGGCTCTGGCCGCTGTCGCGCGCGCAGGCGCCAAAACAGTTCATCCAGTTCGTCGGCGACAAGACCCTCTTCCAGAACAGCCTCGCCCGCGTCTCCGACGCAGCGCTTTACGAAGCGCCGATCGTGCTGACCAACGAGGAGTTCCGCTTCCTCGTCGCCGAGCAGGCCCGCGAGTTGGGGATCAAGCTCGCGGCCATATTGCTGGAGCCGGTGGCGCGCAACACCGCCGCCGCCGTCGCCGCCGCCGCCAACCTGACGGCAAGCCTCTTCGGCAGCGACGCCATCATGCACGTCATGGGCTCCGACTACGAAATCGACGCCGGCGAGACCTATTACGACTGCGTGCGCACGGCGCGCGATGCGGCGGCCGGCGGCAAGCTCGTCACCTTCGGCATCACACCGACCGAGCCCGCAACCGGCTACGGCTATATCGAAAGCGGCGCAGCCCTCGGCAACGGCGCCCATGTCGTCAAGCGCTTCGTCGAAAAGCCGGCGATCGATAAGGCCGAGGCGATGATCGCCGCCGGCGGCTTCTACTGGAATTCGGGCATGTTCATGTTCGGCGCTTCCGCCGTCATCGCGCAGATGAACGACCATGCGCCGGCCATTGCTAAGGCCGCCGCCGAAGCCGTTGCGAAAGCTGTGCGCGACTTCGACTTCACCCGCCTCGACGCGGATGCCTTCGCGGCAAGCCCGGACATTTCCATCGACTATGCGATCATGGAAAAGACCCCCGACGCCGCCGTCGTTCCCTCGCCCTTCTCCTGGTCCGATCTCGGCAGCTGGGACGCGGTCTGGAAGGTCGGCGCGCGCGACGAGAACGGCAATGTCTCGGCCGGCAGCACGACGCTGGTGAACACGAAGAACTCCCTCGTCATGACCCATGGCGTGCACCTCGCCGTGCAGGGTCTGGAAGACGTCGCCGTGGTCGCAAGCGAAGACGCCGTCTATGTCGGGCAATTGAAGGACAGCCAGGAGGTGGGCAAGCTCGTCAAGCTGCTCGCCGGCCACAAGCCGACCGCCAGGCTCACCGAGACGCACCCGACCTCCTACCGTCCCTGGGGCGGCTATACGTCGGTGCTCAACGGCGACCGTTTCCAGGTGAAGCGGATTTTCGTGCTGCCCGGCAAGAAGCTCTCGCTGCAGAAGCATCACCACCGCTCGGAGCACTGGATCGTCGTCAAGGGCACCGCCGAGGTGACGATCGGCGACAATGTGCAGATGCTGCGCGAGAACGAATCCGTCTACATCCCGCTCGGCGAGGTTCATCGTCTGGCGAACAACGGCAAGATCGTTCTGGAACTGATCGAGGTGCAGACCGGCTCCTATCTCGGCGAGGACGACATCATCCGCCTGGTAGACGAATTCGGCCGAAGCTGAGCCGCATCCTCCACAGGACATGAAACAGGCGCCGCGCTCCAAGCCGGCGCCTTTTCTTTGCGACGTCCTCCGAAATAGCGTCAAAATCGGAAAATTCGGCCGGATTATTAAAGATTTAGCGGCTTTATAAACCGCGCGCTCACGGTTCGCGTGCATGAGTTTAAGCGTAACTTTTTATCAGGTGAACATGATGAGCACCGCAGGCACTGAAAATCCATTCTTTCACCGTCTGCTGCGCGACCGCCGCGGCAATTTCGGCATGATGACCGCCATCATGCTGCCGGTCATGATCGGCGGCGCGGGCGTCGCGGTCGACACCACCAACATGGTGCTCTATCGCAGCCAGCTTCAGGAGGCGACCGACGCCGGCGCGCTGGCCGTGGCGACCGCCCTTGCGCGGGGAATGGACCGGACGGCGGCCGAACAGCTCGGCAAGGACTTCACCGCCGGCCAGATGGCGAACTACATCTCCGGCGACCCTGCTGCGATGAGCAACATCAAGTCGAACACCGGGGTCGACATCGTACCCGGCACGAGCACAAGTGCGACCGCAACCGGGACCACGGTCACGACGAGCTACAGCGCGCAGGTCACCTCCGCCTACGACATGCCGCTGAACGGCATGACGCGGCTATTGACCGGCAACGCATGGACCAGCGTCACGCTCTCCACCTCCAGCACGTCGACCAGCTCGACCAGCACGACGACGGCCAACGGCAATTCGACCGGCACGCCGACCAACACCGGTCCGGGCACGAGCACGGGCACCAACACCACCGACACGGCCCATTCGCTGTCGCTCTATCTCGTCCTCGACCGTTCCGGCTCGATGGGCGAAGCGACCGACACCATCAACGCGGCACAGCCCACGAAGACGCAGACAACGACGACGAAGGTCAACGCGCCCTGCGCCAATAACCCCAAGAAGACCTGCACCACCAACGTCACGACCACGACCACCGTCAACAACTATTACACGAAGATGGAGGCGCTGAAGATCGCCGTCACCAACCTGACGGGGCAGCTCAACAAGTCGGACCCGAACATGCAGTATGTCCGCACCGGCGCGGACTCCTATAGCACCTACGCCGATACGGCCTCGTCGCTTGCCTGGGGCACGACCGCCGCCATGGCTTACGTCAACAAACTGTCGGCGTCCGGCACCACCGATTCAAGCGGGGCGTTCATAGCGGCCTACAACGCGCTGACGGCTACCTCCCCGAGCGAAGAAAGCCTGCATGAAGCCAAGACTCCCGGAGCGGTGCTGACCAAGACCATCGTCTTCATGACGGACGGCGCCAACAACGTCAACAACGCCACGACGACGACGCTGGACTACTGCAACAGGGCCAAAAACGCCGGCATCCAAATCTACACCATCGCACTGATGGCGCCGCCTGACGGGCAGGCGCTGCTGAAAGCCTGCGCCACCACCCAGGATAAATTCTATTTCGACGCCCAGAACGCCTCCGACCTGGTGAAGGCGTTCGAGACGATCGGCGCGGCCGCGACCCACACAGAGGTCTCAGACACGCCGGCCCCGGCGCCGGAGACGAAGCAGGGGGCGGTTCGCCTGACCCAGTAAGCGCGGCACGTCTCGCGCCCGCGAAAACATCCGTAAGATCGAAAAGCCGCCCCGGCAATCCGGGGCGGCTTTTTCGTGGACGCGGCTTCACGGAAATCGTGCCGAGGCAGACGGCATGGGCCGCGCAAGAGCCGTTTCCGCTAAATTCTCACCCCTTCGATTCCATTGTTGCAACTGCTTCCGAACGGTGCGTAAACTGCAAGACGAACACGGACTGCAAATCGATTAGATCGGTTCCAACATTCTGAATTATCATTATATTCGGGGAGACTTATGAATAATCTCACAAAGGCCGATCTCCCCTCTCCCGCGCCGCGAAGCTCCCGGCCGGAAATCCTCGCGGAAGAGATCATCGAGCGCCTGACCTACCGCATCGGCAAGGACGCCAAGGTCGCCAAGCCGCACGACTGGCTGACCGCCACCATTCTCGTTCTTCGCGACCGCATCATCGACAAGTGGATGGAATCCACGCGCAAGACCTACCAGACCAACGAAAAGCGCGTTTACTACATGTCGCTCGAGTTCCTGATCGGGCGGCTGATGCGCGACGCCATCTCCAATCTCGGGCTGATGGAGGAAGTGAGCGAGGCGCTCGCCTCGCTCGGCGTCGATGTGTCCGTCATCGCCGGGCTGGAGCCGGACGCGGCGCTGGGCAACGGCGGCCTGGGCCGCCTCGCCGCCTGCTTCATGGAATCCATGGCGACCGTCGAAGTTCCCGCCTATGGCTACGGCATCCGCTACGTGCACGGTCTCTTCCGCCAGCAGATGGCGGACGGCTGGCAGGTGGAGCTGCCGGAAACCTGGCTCGCCCACGGCAACCCCTGGGAATTCGAGCGCCGCGAAAGCGCCTACGAAATCGGCTTCGGCGGCTCGGTCGAAACCGCGCCCGGCCATGACGAGCAGCCGCGCTATGTCTGGAAGCCGGCCGAGCGCGTCATCGCCGCCGCCTTCGACACGCCGATGGTCGGCTGGCGCGGCAAGCGGGTGAACACGCTGCGGCTCTGGTCGGCGCAGCCGATCGACCCGATCCTGCTCGACGCCTTCAACGCCGGCGACCATATCGGGGCGCTGCGCGAGAGCAACAAGGCCGAAAGCCTTACCCGCGTCCTTTATCCCGCCGACGCCACGCCCGCCGGCCAGGAACTGCGCCTGCGGCAGGAATATTTCTTCTCCTCCGCCTCGCTGCAGGACATCCTGCGCCGCCACCTGCAGCAATACGAGGATTTCACCTCGCTGCCGGACAAGGTGGCGATCCAGCTCAACGACACCCATCCGGCCGTCTCGGTCGCCGAGCTGATCCGCCTGCTGTGCGACGTCCACGGCCTCGACTTCGACACCGCCTGGGACCTCACCCGCCGCACCTTTTCCTACACCAACCACACGCTGCTGCCGGAGGCGCTGGAAAGCTGGCCGGTGCCGCTGTTCGAGCGGCTCTTGCCGCGGCACATGCAGATCGTCTACGCCATCAACGCCAAGGTGCTGGTCGAGGCGCGCAAGGAGCGGAATTTTGGCGACGGCGAAATCCGCTCGATCTCGCTGATCGAGGAAGGCGGCGAGCGCCGCGTGCGCATGGGCAACCTCGCCTTCGTCGGCTCGCACTCGATCAACGGCGTCTCGGCGCTGCACACCGACCTGATGAAGGTCACGGTCTTTTCCGACCTGCACAAGCTCTATCCCGAGCGCATCAACAACAAGACCAACGGGATTACGCCGCGGCGCTGGCTGATGCAGTGCAATCCCGGCCTCACCTCGCTGGTCCGTGAAGCCATCGGCGACGCCTTCCTCGACGATGCCGAGGCGCTGAAGCCGCTCGACAAGTTCTCAAGCGACGCCGCGTTCCAGGAGAAGTTCGCAGCGGTGAAACGCGCCAACAAGGTGCAGCTTTCCAACCTCGTGGCGCAGCGCATGGGCATCAAGCTCGATCCGTCGGCGATGTTCGACATCCAGATCAAGCGCATCCACGAATACAAGCGCCAGCTTCTCAACATCGTCGAGGCCGTGGCGCTCTACGACCAGATCCGCTCGCATCCCGAACTCGACTGGCAACCGCGCGTGAAACTCTTCGCCGGCAAGGCGGCGCCGAGCTATCACAACGCCAAGCTGATCATCAAGCTGATCAACGACGTCGCCCGCGTCATCAATCACGACCCCTCCGTGCGCGGCCTGCTGAAGGTCGTCTTCGTGCCGAACTACAACGTCTCGCTGGCCGAGGTCATGGTCCCGGCCGCCGACCTGTCGGAGCAGATTTCCACCGCCGGCATGGAGGCCTCGGGCACCGGCAACATGAAATTCGCCCTCAACGGCGCGCTGACGATCGGCACGCTCGACGGCGCCAATGTCGAGATGCGCGAGCATGTCGGGCCGGAAAACATGGTGATCTTCGGCCTGACGGCGGAGGAAGTCGCCAATGCCCGCGCCGACGGCCACGATCCGCGCAAGATCATCGAAAGCTCGCCGGAACTGTCGCAGGCGCTCGCCGCCATCGCCTCCGGCGTCTTTTCGCCCGACGACCGCAACCGCTACGCCGGCCTGATCGACGGCATCTACAGCCACGACTGGTTCATGGTGGCGGCCGACTTCGACGCCTATGCCGCCGCCCAGCGCGAGGTCGATGGGCTGTGGGCCAAGCCCGCCGATTGGTACGCCAAGACGATCTGCAATACGGCGCGCATGGGGTGGTTCTCGTCCGACCGCACCATCCGCCAGTATGCGCGCGAAATCTGGAGAGCCGGATGAAGAAATCCACGCCCGCGGATGACGACGGCGCCACCGGAGCGATCCCGGCGGCCGAAATGGCGTCCATCGTCGCCGGTACCCACTCCAATCCCTTCGCGGTCCTCGGCATCCACAAGGCGGCGGACGGCTTCGTCGCCCGCTGCTTCATTCCGGGCGCAGAAGCCGCAACGGCGGTCGCGCTCGACGGCACGGCGGTCGGCGAGCTTGAATGTCGCGACGCGGCCGGCTTCTTCAGCGGGCCGGTGTCGATCTCCAAATTCCAGCCGCTGCGCTATCGCGCCAGACGGGGTGACGCGGAATGGACCGTCACCGATCCCTATTCCTTCGGGCCGGTGCTCGGGCCGATGGACGACTATTTCGCCCGCGAGGGCTCGCACCTGCGCCTCTTCGACAAGATGGGCGCGCATCCGCTGAAGCATGAAGGCGTGCAGGGCTTCCACTTCGCGGTCTGGGCGCCGAATGCCGAGCGTGTCTCGGTCGTCGGCGACTTCAACGAGTGGGACGGCCGGCGGCACGTCATGCGGCTTCGCGCCGATTCCGGCATCTGGGAGATTTTCGCGCCCGAGGTTCAAGCCGGCACCGCCTACAAGTTCGAAATCATCGGCAAGGACGGCGTGCTCCTGCCGCTCAAGGCCGATCCCTTCGCCCGCCGCAGCGAACTGCGCCCGAAAACCGCCTCGGTGACGACGGACGAACTGGTGCAGATCTGGGACGACGAGGCCCACCGCACGCATTGGGCGACGACCGACAAGCGCCGTCAGCCGATCTCGATCTACGAGGTGCATGCCGCCTCCTGGCAGCGCCGCGACGACGGCTCGATGCTCTCCTGGGACGAGCTGGCATCCCGCCTCATCCCCTACTGCGCCGACATGGGCTTCACCCATATCGAGTTCCTGCCGGTCACCGAATACCCCTACGATCCCTCCTGGGGCTACCAGACGACCGGCCTTTATGCGCCGACCGCCCGCTTCGGCGAGCCGGAGGGCTTTGCCCGCTTCGTCAACGGCTGCCACAAGGTCGGCATCGGCGTCATCCTCGACTGGGTGCCGGCGCATTTCCCGACCGACGAGCATGGGCTGCGCCAGTTCGACGGCACGGCGCTCTACGAGCACGAGGACCCGCGCAAGGGTTTCCATCCCGACTGGAACACGGCGATCTACAATTTCGGCCGCGTCGAAGTGCTCGCCTATCTCCTGAACAACGCGCTCTACTGGGCGGAAAAATTCCATCTCGACGGCCTGCGCGTCGATGCCGTCGCCTCGATGCTCTACCTCGACTATTCGCGTAAGCACGGCGAATGGATTCCGAACGAATATGGCGGCAATGAAAACCTCGAGGCCGTGCGCTTCCTGCAGGCCATGAACATGCGGCTCTACGGCGCGCATCCGCAAGTGATGACGATCGCCGAGGAATCCACCTCCTGGCCGAAGGTCTCGCAGCCCGTGCACGAAGGCGGGCTCGGCTTCGGCTTCAAGTGGAACATGGGCTTCATGCACGACACGCTGAGCTACCTGAAGCGCGAGCCGGTCCACCGCAAGTACCATCACAACGAGCTGACCTTCGGGCTGATCTACGCCTTCTCCGAAAACTTCGTCCTGCCCATTTCCCATGACGAGGTGGTGCACGGCAAGGGATCGATGATCGCCAAGATGTCCGGCGACGACTGGCAGAAATTCGCCAATCTGCGCGCCTACTACGCCTTCATGTGGGGGTATCCGGGCAAGAAGCTGCTCTTCATGGGCCAGGAATTCGCGCAATGGAGCGAGTGGAGCGAGGCGCGCGCGCTCGACTGGAACCTGTTGCAGTACCGTATGCACGAGGGCATGCGCCGCCTGGTGCGCGACCTCAACTTCACCTACCGCAGCAAGGCCGCGCTGCATGCCCGCGATTGCGAAGGCGACGGCTTCGAATGGCTGGTCGTCGACGACGACACGAACTCCGTCTTCGCCTGGCTGCGCAAGGCGCCCGGCGAAAAGCCGGTGGCGGTGATCACCAATTTCACGCCGGTCTACCGGGAGAATTATTCCTTGCGCCTGCCCCTCGAAGGCCGCTGGCGCGAGATACTGAACACCGATGCCGACATTTACGGCGGCAGCGGCAAGGGCAATGGCGGGCGTGTGCAGGCCGTCGATGCGGATGGGAAAATAACGGCGACGATAACGCTGCCCCCGCTGGCGACCATCATGCTCGAGCCCGAAATCTAGGGCGGTTCCGGGGCGGCCGCAGCGGCCTGCCTCGAAACCGCGTAAAATGAGAAGGGGCATTGTCGCGCCGAGCGCGGATGCTCCGGTAGCTCCAGGGGAGGATGCAGGAATGGAGAAACGTATTCAACCGCTGGCCCGTGACGCCATGGCCTATGTGCTCGCCGGCGGTCGCGGCAGTCGCCTGAAGGAACTCACGGACCGCCGCGCCAAGCCGGCCGTCTATTTCGGCGGCAAGACCCGCATCATCGATTTCGCCCTGTCGAACGCGCTGAATTCCGGTATCCGCCGCATCGGCGTCGCGACCCAGTACAAGGCGCATTCGCTGATCCGCCACATGCAGCGCGGCTGGAACTTCTTCCGCCCGGAGCGAAACGAAAGCTTCGACATCCTGCCCGCCTCCCAGCGCGTCTCCGAAACGCAGTGGTATGAAGGCACGGCCGACGCCGTCTACCAGAACATCGACATCATCGAGGATTACGGCGTCGAGTATATGGTCATCCTGGCCGGCGACCATATTTACAAGATGGACTACGAGCTGATGCTGCAGCAGCACGTCGATTCCGGCGCCGAAGTCACCATCGGCTGCCTGGAAGTGCCGCGCATGGAGGCCACGGGCTTCGGCGTCATGCATGTCAACGAGAAGGACGAGATCATCGCCTTCGTCGAAAAGCCGGCCGATCCGCCCGGTATCCCCGGCAATCCGGACATGGCGCTCGCCTCCATGGGCATCTATGTCTTCCACACCAAGTTCCTGATGGACATGCTGCGCCGCGACGCAGCCGACCCGACCTCCAGCCGCGACTTCGGCAAGGACATCATTCCCTACATCGTCAACAACGGCAAAGCCGTCGCCCACCGCTTCGCGCAGTCCTGCGTGCGCTCCGACTTCGAGCGCGAGCCCTACTGGCGCGACGTCGGCACGATCGACGCCTACTGGCAGGCGAACATCGACCTGACGGCCATCGTTCCCGAACTCGACATCTACGACAAGTCATGGCCGATCTGGACCTATGCGGAAATCACGCCGCCCGCCAAGTTCGTCCATGACGACGAGAACCGCCGCGGCTCGGCAATTTCCTCCGTCGTCGCCGGCGATTGCATCATTTCGGGCGCCAGCCTCTACAACAGCCTGCTCTTCACCGGCGTGCGCGCCAATTCCTATTCGCGGCTCGAAGGCGCCGTGGTGCTGCCGAGCGTCAAGATCGGCCGTCGCGCGCAGCTGAAGAACGTCGTGATCGACCACGGCGTCACCATCCCCGAAGGGCTGGTGGTCGGCGAGGACCCGGAGCTGGACGCCAAGCGCTTCCGCCGGTCGGAGGGCGGCATCTGCCTGATCACCAAGTCGATGATCGACAAGCTGGATATCTGACAGATGAGAGTTCTTTCGGTCGCGTCCGAAGTCTTCCCCCTGATCAAGACGGGGGGGCTCGCCGATGTGGCCGGCGCGCTGCCCGCCGCGCTCAAGCCCTACGGCGTCGATATGAAGACGCTGCTTCCCGGCTATCCGGGCGTGATGAAGGCCGTGCGGGACCCCGAGGTCCGGCACGTCTTTCACGACCTGCTCGGCGAGACGGCGACGGTGCTGGAAGTCACCGTCAACGGCGTGTCGATGCTCATCCTCGACGCGCCGGCCTACTATGCCCGCGCCGGCGGCCCCTACGTGGACAAGGCCGGCAAGGACTATCCCGACAACTGGCGGCGCTTCGCGGCACTCTCGCTTGCGGGCGCCGAGATCGCCGAGGGCGCGATGCCGGGCTGGCGCCCACAGCTCGTCCATGTGCACGACTGGCAGGCGGCGATGACGCCGGTCTACATGCGCTACCGCGAGACGCCGGAACTGCCGAGCGTGCTCACCATCCACAACATCGCCTTCCAGGGCCAGTTCGGCCCGGACACGTTTGCGGGCCTCGACCTGCCGCCGCACGCCTTCTCCGTCGAAGGCCTCGAATATTACGGCGACATCGGCTTTCTGAAAGGCGGCCTGCAGACGGCGAGCGCCATCACCACGGTCAGCCCCTCCTACGCGCTCGAAATCCTGACGCCGGAGTTCGGCATGGGTCTCGAAGGCGTCATCGCCAGCCGCATGGACAATCTTCACGGTATCGTTAACGGCATCGACGACGAGGTCTGGAACCCGGCAACCGACCCGATGATCGCCAAGCACTACGGCATCCCGACCCTCAAGGACCGCCAGAAAAACCGCAAGGCGATCCTCGAACGCTTCGCCCTCGACGATGACGACGATCCGATCTTCTGCGTCGTCAGCCGCCTGACCTGGCAGAAGGGCATGGACCTTCTGGCCGGCGCGCTGGACGAGATCATCGCCATGGGCGGCAAGCTTGCGATCCTCGGCGCCGGCGATGCCGCGCTCGAAGGCGCGCTTTTATCGGCCGCGGCCGCATATCCGGGCCGCGTCGGTATGGTCGCCGGCTACGACGAGCCTATGTCTCATCTTATGCAGGCCGGTTGCGACGCCATCATCATTCCATCGAGGTTCGAGCCTTGCGGGCTGACGCAGCTCTATGGCCTGCGCTACGGTTGCCTGCCGATCGTGGCGAGAACCGGCGGCCTCGGCGACACGGTGATCGACGCCAATCACGCCGCCGTCCAGGCGAAAGTCGCGACCGGTGTGCAATTTTCACCTGTGACCACCGATGGCCTGCTGCAGGCGATGCGCCGTGCAATGCATCTTTTTCAGGATCGAAAGCTCTGGACGCAGATGCAAAAGCAGGGCATGAAATCCGACGTATCCTGGGGAAGGAGCGCCGAGCGTTACGCTGCCCTTTATTCCAGTCTCGTCTCGAAAGGCATGTAACCCGATGATCAGAACGGTTCCCACGACACCCTATCAGGACCAGAAACCGGGTACGTCCGGGCTCAGGAAGAAGGTGCCCGAGTTCCAGCAGCCGAACTATGCCGAAAACTTCATCCAGTCGATCTTCGATTCGCTCGAAGGCTACCAGGGCAAGTGCCTGGTGATCGGCGGCGACGGCCGCTACTACAATCGCGAAGTCATCCAGAAGGCCATCAAGATGGCCGCCGCCAACGGCTTCGGCAAGGTGATGGTCGGCAAGGGCGGCATCCTGTCGACGCCGGCCGCCTCGCACGTCATCCGCAAATACAAGGCCTTCGGCGGCATCGTGCTCTCGGCCAGCCACAATCCCGGCGGCCCCACCGAAGACTTCGGCATCAAGTACAACATCAGCAATGGCGGCCCGGCGCCGGAGAAGATCACCGACGCGATCTACGCCCGCACCAAGGTCATCGACGCTTACAAGATCGCCGATTTCCCCGACATCAACCTCGACCGAATCGGCCGCGAGGATATCGACGGCATGATCGTCTCGGTCATCGACCCGGTCGAGGACTACGCCGCGCTGATGGAGGAGCTGTTCGATTTCGGCGCCATCCGCAACCTGATCAGCCTCGGCTTCCGCATCTGCTTCGATGCGATGAGCGCCGTCACCGGCCCCTATGCCAAGGAAATCTTCGAAAACCGCCTCGGCGCCCCGGTCGGCTCGGTGCGCAATTTCATGCCGCTTCCGGATTTCGGCGGCCATCACCCCGATCCGAACCTCGTCCACTGCAAGGAACTCTATGACGAGATGATGGGCGAGGACGCGCCCGACTTCGGCGCAGCGTCCGACGGCGACGGCGACCGCAACCTCATCATCGGCCGCGGCATCTACGTGACGCCGTCCGACAGCCTCGCGATCCTTGCCGCCAACGCCAATCTCGCCCCCGGCTATTCGGCAGGCATCGCCGGCATCGCCCGCTCCATGCCGACAAGCGGCGCCGCCGACCGCGTGGCGGAACGGCGCGGCATCGGCATGTACGAAACGCCGACCGGCTGGAAATTCTTCGGCAACCTTCTCGACGCCGGCATGGCGACGATCTGCGGCGAGGAAAGCTCCGGCACCGGCTCCAACCATGTCCGCGAGAAGGACGGCGTCTGGGCGGTGCTGCTCTGGCTCAACATTCTCGCCATGCGCGGCGAAAGCGTCATCGACATCGTCACCCAGCATTGGGCGACCTACGGCCGCAACTATTATTCGCGGCACGACTATGAGGGCGTCGACAGCGAGGCCGCCAACGGCCTGATCGCAGCTCTCAGCGCCCGCCTGCCCTCGCTGCCGGGCACCAAATTCGGCGACCTGACGGTCACCGCCGCCGACGATTTTGCCTATCACGACCCGGTCGACAAGTCGGTCAGCCTGCACCAGGGCATCCGCGTCCTGTTCGAAGGCGGATCGCGCGTCGTCTTCCGCCTCTCCGGCACCGGCACGACCGGCGCGACGCTGCGCGTCTATATCGAGCGCTACGAGCCCGATCCGACCCGCCACAACATCGAGACGCAGGAAGCGCTGGCCGACCTGATCGCCGCTGCGCAATCGATCGCCGATATCAGCGGCCGCACCGGCCGCGACGCTCCGACCGTCATCACCTGACGTCCGGCGCGGATGGAGACAAGGCCGGAACAGGGCGGAGCGGTCGTCGGCCCCGATGGGGCCGACTTCGCCATATGGTCGAAGCAGGCGGAAAAAATCGAACTCTGCCTTTTCGATGAAACCGGCGACCGGGAAACCGCCCGTCTGCCGATGATCCGCGACGGCAGCGTGCATCGCCTCTTCGTCGAGGGCGTCCGCGAGGGCACGCGCTACGGCTACCGCGCCCACGGTCCCTACGATCCCGACAACGGCCTGTGGTTCGACGCCTCCAAGCTGCTGCTCGACCCTTACGCCAAGGAAATCGACCGCCCGTTCCAGTATAACGCCCGGCTCGGCATCTTCGGTGAGGACACGGCGGCCCTAATGCCGAAGGCGATCGTCACCCGCGACGCCGCGCGCGCGGCCAAGGCGCCGCTCTTCAAGACCGGCGGGCTGATCTACGAGATCGCGGTCAAGCCCTTCACGATCCTGCATCCCGACGTGCCCGAACACGAGCGCGGCACCGTCGCGGCCCTTGCCCACCCCTCCGTCGTCGCGCATCTGAAACGTATCGGCGTCGATGCCGTCGAGCTGATGCCGGTCACGGCCTGGATCGACGAGCGGCACCTGCCGCCGCTCGGCCTTGCCAACGGCTGGGGCTACAATCCGGTCGGCTTCATGGCGCTCGATCCGCGCCTTGCGCCCGGCGGCATCGCCGAACTGCGGCGCACAGTGGACGCCCTGCACGCCGAAGGCATCGGCGTCATTCTCGACCTCGTCTTCAACCATACCGGCGAGAGCGACCGCCATGGCAGCACGCTGTCGCTGCGCGGTCTCGACAATCTCTCCTTTTTCCGCCACCAGCCGGACCGCCCCGGCGAGCTGGTGAACGACACCGGCACCGGCAACACCGTCGCCTGCGACCACCCCTATATCCGCCGCCTGATCCTCGACAGCCTGCGCCACTTCGTGACCGAAGCCGGCGTCGACGGCTTCCGCTTCGACCTTGCGACCATCATCGGCCGCGATGCGCACGGCTTTCGGGCCGAGGGCGGCACGCTGCGCGCGCTGCTGGCCGACGACGTGCTCAGCGACCGCGTCATGATCGCCGAACCCTGGGACATCGGCCCCGGCGGCTACCAACTCGGCAATTTTCCTGCGCCGTTTCTCGAATGGAACGACCGCGCCCGCGACGACATGCGCGCCTACTGGCGCGGCGACGACGGCAAGACGGGGGATCTGGCGACGGTCCTTTCCGGCTCCTCCCCTCAATTCGGCCGCGACGGCCGCAGCCGGACCCGGTCGGTCAACTTTCTCGCCGCCCATGACGGCTTCACGCTGATGGACCTCGTTTCCTATGCCGGCAAGCACAACGAGGCCAATGGCGAGGAGAACCGCGACGGCCACAACGAGAACTATTCCTGGAACAACGGCGCCGAGGGGGAGACCAACGATCCCGCCGTGCGCGAGCGGCGTACGAGCGATGTCGCCGCCCTGCTTTCGACCCTGTTTTCCACCCGCGGCACGCTGATGCTGACCGCCGGCGACGAAGGCGGGCGCAGCCAGCGCGGCAACAACAACGCCTATTGCCAGGACAACGCCATCACCTGGCTCGACTGGCCGGCGCTCGACGAACGGCTGATCGCCCATACCGCCTTCCTGTCCGGCCTGCGCAAGCGCTTCTCCGTCTTCCAGCAGACGCAGTTCTTCACCGGCAACGGCGACGTGGAGTGGCTTTCCGACAAGGGCAGCGCCATGACCGTCGCCGAGTGGCAGACGCCGTCGCTGACGACGTTCGCCATGGTGCTTGCCACCACCGACCTCGCCACGCGCCGCCGCACCCGGCTTGCCGTCCTCTTCAATCGCGGCATAGAGCCGCAGAGCTTCACGCTGCCCGCAAGTTCGACGGGCGGCTGGACCGAGCTTTCGCCGCTTGCCGCCGAGCATTACGACGGTACGATCGTGGTTTCCGGCCGCGCCGTCCGTTTCCTTGTGGAAGATTGAGGTTCTGCCGGTCCCTGTCGCGGCACCGACATAAAACGCCCCGTAAAAACAAAGAATTGCAGGATCCGCCAGGCATGGCGATAATGGGTGCTGCGGCAATGACGCGACGAACGGAGAGACCATGGTCAGAGAGATATCACTTGCCGATGTTCCGGGGATCGTAGGGACGGAAGCGGGGCTCTCCGACTGGGTGATGGTCGACCAGAAGATGATCGACGCCTTCGCCGAAGCGACCGACGACCGGCAGTTCATCCATGTCGATCCCGAGCGCGCCAAGGCGGAAACGCCGTTCGGCGGCACCATCGCCCACGGCTTCCTGACGCTCTCGCTGCTCTCGACGATGAACTACAATTGCCTGCCGAAAATCCGCGAGCAGACGCTCGGCATCAATTACGGCTTCGACAATGTCCGCTTTCTCTCGCCGGTGAAGTCCGGCCGGCGCATCCGCGGCCATTTCGTGCTCACCAACTGCCGCTTCCGCGGCGCCGGCATGGTGATGCTCACCTATGAGGTGACGATCGAGATCGAGGGCGAGCGCAAGCCCGCGCTCACCGCCACCTGGACGACGATCTCGCAATTCGACCCGAAGGACCGGCCGGAAGGGGTTTAAGCGACAACCGGCCTTTACAGGCCGGCGTCTTCCGCCGCTTCCGCCAGAAGCCCGAACACATAGGTCGAGAACGACCGCCACACCTCGACGCGGAACGTCTCGGCGTCGGTGCGCAGAAGCACGACTTCCGCCTTGCCGAAAAGCGTGCGCGAGCAGGCGCCGGCCGGGAAGGTTTCCAGCGACAGGTTCTGCGGGCAGCCGCCACTCAGCGTCGTTTCCGCACCGGGGCCGGAAACGATGACCGCCGTGTTGCGATGCGAGACGTCCACGGCCGAGTGAAGTACGGAAGCGGAAGCCGCGGCCGCCAACAGGTCGGCGCCGCTCTCGTCGATCACCAGCCACTCGTCGGGGCCGAGCCACAACGCGGCGCGCTTGTCCGACCGTGCCGACGTCTTCGGCTTCACGGGCAGGTCGAGGCCGAGCGCCTTCGACAATGCGGCCACGGAGTCCGCCGGCGCGCGCAGCGATATCCGGCTTGCGGGGGCGGCAGGTGTGAGCCGGACGGTGGCGGAACCGCCGTGACGGCCTGCGAGCGGCAATGCGCGGTGAGCCTGATCAGCCATTGATCCGGCCTCCTTCCTTGTCAAAGAACACCAAATCCGTCACTTCGACGGCGATCGTCTTGTCGGGCATCGGCACGTAAAGCGTCTTGCCGAGGCGTTCGCGGCCACCGGCGACCAGCGCGAAGGCGATGGATTTCCCGAGATTTTCCGACCAGTAGGCCGAAGTGACGTGGCCGAGCATCGTCATCGGCTTCGGCTCGTTGGGGTCGGCGACGACCTGCGCCCCCTCCTCCAGCACGACGCGCGGGTCCCTGGTGACGAGGCCGACAAGCTGCTTGCGGCCCTCCTTCACGAGATCGATGCGTTTGAGGCCGCGAATGCCGACGAAATCGGCCTTCTTCTTGGAGACCGCCCAGGAAAGCCCGGCGTCGTCCGGCGTCACCGTGCCGTCGGTGTCCTGCCCGACGATGATGTAGCCCTTTTCGGCGCGCAGAACGTGCATCGTTTCCGTGCCGTAGGCGCAGGCGCCCATCGGCTCGGCGCGCGCCCAGACCGCTTCCCAGACCGCCTGGCCGTAATCGGCCGGCACGTTGATTTCATAGCCGAGTTCGCCGGTGAAGGAGACGCGGAAGAGCCGGGTGGGCACACCGCAGATCCTGCCTTCCTTGACGCTCATATGCGGGAACGCCTCGTTGGAAAGGTCGATGCCCTCGACGAGCGGCGCGACGATCTCGCGCGCCTTCGGACCCTGCACGGCAATCACCGACCACTGTTCCGTCGTCGATGTCAGCCACACCTTCAGGTGCGGAAACTCGGTCTGCAGGTAGTCTTCCATATGGTGCAGCACGCGCGGCGCGCCGCCCGTCGTCGTCGTCACATGGAAGCGGTCCTCCGCCAGACGCCCGACGACGCCGTCGTCATAGACGAAGCCGTCCTCGCGGGTCATGATCCCATAACGGCACTTGCCGGGCTTCAGCGTGTCCCAGGCGTTGGTGTACATCAGGTTCATGAACTCGGCGGCATCCGGGCCGACCACCTCGATCTTGCCGAGCGTCGAGGCGTCGAACACGCCGGCGATATCGCGCACCGTCTTGCACTCGCGGTCGACCGCCTGATGCATGGTTTCGCCGGGCTTCGGATAGAACCAGGCGCGCTTCCAGTTGCCGACATCCTCGAAGACGGCGCCGTGCGCCTCCTCCCACGGATGGATCGCCGTCTTGCGCGCCGGATCGAAATGCGCGCCGCGCGAATGGTTGATCAGCGTGCCGTAGGTCACCGGCGTATAGGGCGCGCGGAAGGTGGTGAGGCCCACCTGCGGGATCTCGCGCCCCAGCATTTCGGCTGCGATCGCAAGGCCGTGCATGTTGGAGAGCTTGCCCTGGTCGGAGGCCATGCCGTTGGTGGTGAAGCGCTTGATGTGCTCGATGGAGTGCATGCCCTCGCGCACGGCAAGGCGGATATCCTTGGCGCAGACGTCGTGCTGGAAATCGACGAAGGCCTTGGCGGTCGTCTCCGGCCCCGCGCCCTCGGCGCTGCCGATCATGCCGCCGGACCAGTCGAAGGCCGCTTCGCCGTTGAGCCCGATCTGCGCGCCGCCTTTGGCGCCGGCCTGCCGGGCCAGACGCTCGCCGGCGTCCAGCGCCTCGTCGATCGCCTCCTGCAGCCCGTCGGTGCCGTTGCAGGCGCCGACGGAGACGCAATCCTGAACATAGGTTCCCGGCAGGAAGCGCTGGCGCTCGGCATCGAAACGGAGCTTGCCGCGCGACTGCGAGAACAGATGCACCGAAGGCGTCCAGCCGGCCGAGACGAGCAGCGCGTCGATGGCGATCTTGCGGCCCGACTTGCTGCCGTTGCGTGCCACGGTCATGGAGGAAACGCGCAGCTTGCCGGCGGTGTCGATGACCGAATGGCCGGCCAGAACCTCGATGCCGAGGCGGCGGGCTTCCGCCATCACGGCATCGCCCGGCTGCGGCCGGCAATCGACGATGGCAACGACGGTGACGCCGGCACGCTTCAGGTCGAAGGCCGCCTCATAGGCGGAATCATGGGCGGTATAGACGCCGATCTTGGCACCGACGGCCACGCCGTAATGGTTGAGATAGGTGCGCGCCGCCGAGGCCAGCATGATGCCGGGACGGTCGTTGTTGGGGAACACCATGTGGCGCTCGATGGCGCCGGTCGCCAGAACCACGCGCTTGGCGCGGACCTGCCACAGGCGTTCGCGCGGCAGGTCGCGGCCCGGCTGCGCCAGATGGTCGGTGACCCGCTCGGCAAGGCCGATGAAATTGTGGTTGTAATAGCCGAAGGCCGTGGTGCGGGTCAGCACCGTGACGTTCGGCATCGCCTTCAGGCGCGCAGCCGCATCTTGCGCCCAGGTAAAGCCCTCGACGCCGTTGACGTGCACGCTGGCATCGAAGCGCAGCGCGCCGCCGACGTCCGGCTGCTCGTCGCAGAGAATGACCTTTGCACCGGTCTCAGCCGCGGCAAGGGCCGCCGAAAGGCCGGCGACACCCGCGCCGACGACCATGACGTCGCAATGGGCATAGCGGCCGGCATAGTGATCGGGGTCGGCTTCCGCCGGCGCGACGCCGAGGCCCGCCGCCCGGCGGATGAAGGGCTCGTAAATATGCTTCCAGGCGCTCTTCGGCCACATGAAGGTCTTGTAGTAGAAGCCGGCGGCGAAGAAGGGCGAGAGCAGATTGTTGACGCCGCCGATGTCGAAGGCGAGGTTCGGCCAGCGGTTCTGCGAGCTGGCGATCATGCCGTCGAAGACTTCCTGCACGCTGGCGCGCACGTTCGGCTGCTTGCGCGCGGCGTCGCGCGAAATGTCGAGCAGCGCGTTCGGCTCTTCCGCTCCGGCGGAAAGAATGCCGCGCGGGCGGTGATACTTGAAGGAGCGGCCGACGAGGTGGACGCCGTTGGCCAGCAGCGCCGAGGCGACGGTGTCGCCCTCAAGCGCGGTGTAGCGCTTGCCGTCGAAGGTGAAGCGGGCGGTCCTGGCCGGCGTGAGGCGGCCCTTGCCGGCAATACGGTTCGCGCCGCTCATCGGGCATCTCCTTCGGTCGCTTCATAGGTCTCGACGGCGGCGCTCGTCGCGGGCTTCGGATGCAGGTCCGGCTTCGGCTCGCCGGCCTTGTAGGTCATCAGGAACTTGTCGCTGACGGTGTCGCGCGCGGCGTTGAAGAAGCGGCCGCAGCCGTGGATGTGGCGCCAGCGTTCGAAGATCAATCCCTTCGGATTGTCGCGGAGGAAGAAGTATTCCTCGAATTCCTCGTCCGAGATGTCCGCGATGTTCGCCGGGCGGACGATATGGGCGTCGCCGGTGTTGCGGAACTCGAGTTCCGAGCGGTCTTCCTGGCAGTAGGGGCAATGGATCAGAAGCATGGAAGTCCTCTCAGTGCGCCACGGCCGCCGCAGCGGCTTCGTCGATCAGCCGGCCGGTGCGGAAGCGGTCGAGCGTCAGTCCGGCATTGAACTTGTGCGCCTCGTCGCGGGCGATCAGATGCGCGAAGAGATTGGCCGAGCCGGGGGTGGCCTTGAAGCCGCCGGTACCCCAGCCGCAATTGACGTAAAGCCCCGGAACCGGCGTCTTCGACTGGATCGCCGAGCGGTCCGGTGTGTTGTCGACGATGCCGCCCCAGGAGCGCATCATCTTGACGCGGCGGAACATCGGGAAAAGCTCGCAGATGGCGTCCAGCGTGTGAGTGATGATCTGCAGGCCGCCGGTCTGGCTATAGGAATTGTACTGGTCGGTGCCGGCGCCGATGACCAGCTCGCCCTTGTCGGACTGCGAAATATAGGCGTGCACCGTGTTCGACATGACGACGCAGGGGAAGATCGGCTTCAGCGGCTCCGACACCAGCGCCTGCAGCGGGCTCGACTGCAGCGGCACGCGCACGTCCGCCATCTTCATGACGGTGGTGGTGTGGCCGGCGGCCGAAACGCCGACCTTCTTGGCGCCGATGAAGCCGCGATTGGTCTCGACGCCGGTGACGCGCCCGTCCGGGCCGCGGCGGATGCCGGTGACTTCGCAGTTCTGAATGATATGGACGCCGCGATCGGAGGCGGCGCGGGCATAGCCCCAGGCGACCGCGTCGTGACGCGCCGTGCCGCCGCGGCGCTGCAGGGCCGCACCGTTGATCGGGTAGCGGGCGCTCGCGGAAATATCGAGCGGCGGGCAATAGGCCTTGGCCTGCTCCGGCGTCAGCCATTCGTTGTCGATGCCGTAGAGGCGGTTGGCATGGATATGCCGCTTGAAGGACTGCTGATCGTGGATGTTGTGCGACAGCATCATGACGCCGCGCGGCGAATACATGACGTTGTAGTTGAGATCCTGCGACAGATTCTCCCAGAGCTTCATCGAATGCTCGTAGATGTGCATGCTCTCTTCATAGAGATAGTTCGAGCGGATGATGGTCGTGTTGCGGCCGGTGTTGCCGCCGCCGAGCCAGCCCTTTTCGAGGACGGCGACATTGGTGATGCCGTGCTCCTTGGCGAGATAGTAGGCAGCACCGAGGCCGTGACCGCCGCCACCGATGATGATCACGTCATATTCGGCGCGCGGCTCCGGCGAAGTCCATTGCTTCTCCCAGCCCTTGTGGCCGCGAAGGGCCTCCCGTGCCACGGCAAAAACCGAATATTTGCGCATCCGCCTTCATCTCCTTGATGAGGAAGAGTTCCCGGAAAGGGCCTGTTCCTGTCGGCCATACAAATCGCAAATCCAAATGCCGCACAACGTTTCTTTTGCGACGCCCGGATCATCCGCTTTTGACACGGACGAAAGATTGCGCCGGCGCCGCCCGTTGAAATCGACCACTGCCGTGATACTATCGTTCTTCGAGGGAGGTGAGACGAGTTTTCCTCCGGTGGAGACCGGGCTTTCGCCCGATCTCCGTTTTCTTAAGCGACGCTCAGGATGAACCGCCAAGTCCTAAACCTGATTGTCAGCGTAAGCTGGATTTTCAATCGTCTCACCTCCTCTCTCCCCGCTCCGCCCGCTAGGACCTTCGTGGCAAAGAGACGATTTTCTTGAAGCCTGCGCCACGATGTGCTGGACTTCGACCTGCCGATCTGCTATCTCGCATCACCAATCGCAAGGCTCTCGCCGCGCGAACGATATGTATTTGCCTCTGACACTGTGCTGCCGGGGCTAACAACCAAACCAAAGGAACGTGATTCTCGTGCAGGTACTTGTCCGCGATAACAATGTCGACCAGGCTCTCCGCGCTCTCAAGAAGAAGATGCAGCGCGAAGGCATTTTCCGCGAAATGAAGATGCGCGACTACTATGAAAAGCCGTCGCAGAAGCGCGCTCGCGAAAAGGCCGAGGCTGTTCGCCGCGTTCGCAAGCTCGCTCGCAAGCGTGCGCAGCGCGAAGGCTTGGTTGCACGTTAATCGTCGTCGTTATTTCGACGTTTTCAGATGTATGTCTGGCGGGGGCGATTCGTTCGCCGCCGCCTTTTTATTTTGTCTCTGAGAGATAACCATCGGCTGGGCCGATGCGACGCATGGGGAGAAGAAGCCCAGCATGGCAACCACATCCTTGAATCAGTCCCGCGCGACTGGCGATTCCATCGGTCCGAAGGCGCGCAGGGCAGCGCTTGCGGCGCTCGCGCTGGCCGCCGCGATCGGCCTTGCGGGCTGCCAGACCGATTCGACCGCCAACGTGATCCGCATCGACAAGGCGCAGGGCTCGCAGGAAAACATCGCCTCGCTGACGGCGGTCATCAACAGCAATCCGCAGGACCCGGAAGGCTATAACGTCCGCGGATCGGCCTATGGCCGCGCCGGCGAGTTCAACAAGGCGCTGGCCGACTTCAACCAGGCGATCCAGCTCAACCCGAAATTCTACCAGGCCTATGCCAACCGCGCGCTCGTGCTCCGCAACATGGGCAAGCAGCCGGAAGCCGTCGCCGACTATAATACTGCCCTGCAGCTCAATTCGAGCTACGACGTCGCCTATATCGGCCGCGGCAACATCTACCGCCAGGCCGGCCAGGACGACAACGCGTTCAAGGATTTCTCCAAGGCGATCGAACTCGGTACCACGGACGGCCGCGCCTATCACAATCGCGGCCTGATCTACCAGAAGCGCAACCAGCAGGATAAGGCCATCGAGGACTTCTCGAAGGCGATCTCGCTGTCGCCGAACTCGCCCGAGCCCTATGACGGCCGCGGCATTTCCTACATCGCGCTGAACGACGACGACAACGCCTTCGCCGACTTCAACCACGCCATCGAACTCGACGGCAACAATGCCGAATCCTGGGCGAACCAGGCGCTGGTCTACGAGCGCCGCGGCGACAAGGAAAAAGCCGCGCGCTCCTACCAGCACGCCGTCAATCTCGACCCCAAGTACCAGCCGGCCAAGGACGGCCTCGCACGGGTACGCGCCGGTACGTGATCGCCGGAACGCCGTCTGCCTCACAAGCCGGCGGCGTGATCTCCCTGCCCTCGCCTGCATTCCATGAACACGCGCGGAAGATTTGCCGCTAGAGTCTCCAAGGTCGCCGATTCGCAAGAGGGATCGCGAAAAGCTTGGAGGATGGAAATGGGCTCGCACGTTGTCGTCGTCGGCGCAGGGATCATCGGCGCATCGATCGCCTGGCATCTCGTAAAGCAGGGAGCCTCCGTCACCGTCGTGGCCGGCAAGGCCGGCGGCGAAGCGACACCCAACTCCTTCGCATGGATCAATGCAAGCTGGGGCAATCCCGAACCGTATTTCCGCTTCCGCGTGCAATCCATGGCGGAATGGAAGCGGCTTGCGGGCGAGCTGCCCGGCTTGCCGCTCGACTGGTGCGGCGGTCTCTGCTGGGACTTGCCGCCCGATAGACTGGAAGCCTATGCCGCCGAACACGGACGCTGGGGTTACGGCCTCGGACGGATCGGGCGTGAAGAGATTGCAGCCCGCGAACCGCATCTTCGAAACATCCCCGACTTTGCACTCGTCGCCACCGAAGAAGGTGCGGTGGAACCGGTTGCGGCCACGCAGCGGATGCTGGCAGACCTGACGGCGCGCGGCGGCAGGCTGCTGACGGCCGAGGTCACCGGCTTCGTGACCGCCCGCGAGCAGGTCCGCGGGGTCGTCTCCTCCGCCGGAACGATCGAGGCCGACCATGTGGTCCTCGCCGCCGGCGCGGGCAGCGTGCCCCTTGCCGCAGGGCTGGGCATCGATCTGCCGGTCAATGCCGCGCCGAGCGTCATCGTCCACTCCCGCCCGGTCGAAAAGCGCCTCAATGGGTTAGTCATCGTGCCGGATCTGGAAATGCGCCAGACCGCAGACGGCCGCCTCGTCGGCTGCAGCGGTCACGATGCCGACCGGAGCGAAAGGGAGCAGGCCGAGGAGATTTTCTCGCGGCTTCGCAACATGCTTTCCGACGCCGGCGACGTGGAGATGGAGCAGGCGGCCACCGGCTACCGGCCGATACCGGAGGACGGTTTTCCGATCATCGGCGGCGTCGACGCGGCCCCCGGCCTCTATGTGGCGGTCATGCATTCCGGCGTGACGCTGGCGCCGCTCGTCGGAAGACTGGCGGCCGAGGAGATTTTGGGCGCGGAACAGCCCCTGCTGTCGCCCTTCCGTCTCTCGCGTTTCTCGCAGAGCTAAAGCCGGTACCGCCTGCTCGAACGTTCGACTGTTGCCACTCATTTCATGATTATCTAACATGCACGATTGGAGTGCATGCTATTAATCGGGGTGCGGAGAGTTCGAGATGATGGCGTCATGTCCTTTCGCGGGCTGTCGTAGACCACACGCATGAGGACCATGCGCCTGTTTCCACGCGCGTCGATCGGCGCCTATCTTCTGGCGATTGCATTGGCGATCGCGCTGCCCATCCTCGCCTTCGTCGCCTTGCTCCTGCTGCAACTCGAAGACAACGAGCGCAGCGCGCTCAGGCGCGACACCGTGCAGGACGCGCAGGTGCTGGCGCGCAGCATCGACCGGCAGCTGCAGGACATGTGGACGACGCTGCGGCTGCTTTCCACCTCTCCGGAGCTTGAAAAGGCCGATTTCGCAGCCTTTCACGAACGCACCAAGTCGGCGTTGGCCTCCGAGGACCTCTTCGTCATCCTGACCGACGCGGAAGGCAACCAGCTTCTCAACACGCGCCGCCCCTTCGGCGCCCCGCTCCGGCGCATGTCCAACCTGCCCTCCTTGTGGAACGTCCTGAACGCCCACCGGACGGAAGTCTCCGACGTCTTCGTCGGCGCAACCAGCGGCGAGCCGGTCTTCAACGTCACCATGCCGCTCCCCGCCTCCGCACCGGGCGCGGCCCTCATCGCCACGCAGAACGCCAGGGAGCTTGCGCAACTGGTGAACATCGACGGCCTGCCGCCCGGCTGGTCCGCCGCTGTCCTCGACAGCGCAGGCCATGTGGTCGCGGCAAGCGGACCGGCGGGCTTCAAGCCGGGCAGCGCATTCTATCCCGAGATCCTGCCCGCCATGACCGCCGCGAGCGGCGCCTACCAGAACAACCGCGTGCTGCCGCAAAGCCTTCTCGGCTACGCGCAGATTCCCGGCTGGTCCTGGAAGACGGTGGTGTGGGGCCCGATCGCGTCGGCGCAGTCGTCGATCACCAGCACCTGGCGCTTCCTGATCGTCGGCGGCGTCGCGCTGCTCGCCATCGCGCTCGTCGCGGTCTATGCGGTTGCCCGGCAGGTTCGCGGCACGATCCGCAACATCGCCGAGATGGCCGACCGCATGGGGCGCGGCGAAATCGTGGCACCCATCGAGACCAGCGTGATCGAAGCCAATCAGGTGGCCGTCGCGCTCTCCAACGCCTCCTTCGACCGCAGCCAGACCGAGGACCGGCTGCATTTCGTCATGCACGAACTCGTGCACCGCACCAAGAACCTGCTGGCGCTAGCCCAGGCGATGATGCGGCAACTGGCGAAGCAGACAGACAGCATCGACACCTTCCAGCGGGCCGTCGCGGACCGGCTGGAGGGATTGGCGCGGTCGATCGAGGTGCTGACCAGCGAGCAATGGTCGGGGGTTTCGCTCCGCCGCCTCATCGACATCCACCTCGCGACCTTCCTGCAGGCGCCGCAGCAACTCGACGTGCGCGGCAAGGATTTCTTGCTGAAGCCGGAAGCCGTGCAGAACCTCGGCCTTGCGCTGCACGAGCTGGCGACGAATTCGGTGAAATACGGCGCGCTCTCCGTTCCCGGCGGCCGCATCGAGATCGGCTGGACCGACAGGCCAGGCGAAAACGGCACGATGCTGTCGCTGACCTGGACGGAATCCGGCGGCCCCGCCGTCAGCCCGCCGACGCACGCCGGCTTCGGCACGACCGTCATCAGGACACACGCCGCCGCCGCCTTCAGCGGCACCGTCGAAGTGGATTTCCCGCCGGAAGGCTTGCGGTGGGTGCTGACCGCGCCCCGCAACACGATGGAGCGGGACTGATCCTGCTTGCCAGACTACAATTTATACGGAAGAAATAGAATGCCGAGTTGCAACGACCCGGCATAGCGAAAGGAGGTGAGACGATTGAAAATCCGGCTTACGGTTATCGTTAGTTTGTTCGGTTGGCGCCTGACACTAACAGTTAGCCGATAAGAAAAACAGGGGATCGGGCTAAACCCGGTCCCCACCGGAGCGAAGGTCGTCTCACCTCCCTCGAAGAACGATATTACCACTCAGCCGCGCAAGATCAAGCGATGGCCTCAATGGGCCATCGCCTTGTTGATTTCCTCGGTCATCTTCTTGGCGTCGCCTAGCAGCATCATCGTGCCGTCCTTGTAGAACAGCGTGTTGTCGATGCCGGCGTAACCGGAGCCGAGCGAGCGCTTGATGAAGAGGCAGGTCTTCGCCTTGTCGACGTCGAGGATGGGCATCCCA
>Ga0153956_1000350_pt1 | contig 55289 bp, 53 predicted proteins | sample TSFL040MetaG_FD_104704 | JGI IMG/M metagenome (GOLD analysis project Ga0153956, IMG submission 104704) | Attine ant fungus gardens microbial communities from Florida, USA - TSFL040 MetaG | ecosystem: Host-associated > Fungi > Mycelium > Unclassified | place: USA: Florida, Wekiwa Springs...
GATGGTGGTGGATAGGAGGAAAGATGCTTAGACGAACGATGTCGATAACCACAGCGGTGTGCGCCACGGTGGCGCTTGCCTCCTGCATGATGGCGCAGCAGCCCATCGCGCCGCCCACGCCCCAGGAAATATTGCAGCACGCGGACCCCAATCTCCTCGGCCAGCACAGCCCCTCGGGGCTCAAGGTCGGCTGGCTTTTTACCGGATCTATTCTCACGCCCTCCATTGCTCTCAGGCTCGACTCGGCCCGTGCACCAATGGACGTTATGGACTATCTTGGGTGGAACGGCGAGGGCTCATGGCTCATTGCGAAGGATCGGCATGTTTATGTCTGGAACCTTCCTGGCAACAGCCTCACTCGGAAATACGAAACGGCGGCCGAGATTCCGACGGCTACACTCGATTCGTTGAGGAGTCCGGCCGAGCTTTACCTGTATCCGACACCCGACAAGCGCATGGACCCCAATTTGCCCACGCCGCAATCCCCGGACCCGGACGGCCTTCGCATCGGGTGGGTATACCGCGGCACAGAGGGCGGGCCTGTCCTGTACTTTACGAGCATCGCCGGGCGCTTGAACAGGGAGGCCGGCTATTATCTGGGCTGGAATGACAAGGGCTCGTGGATCAACAATGCCACCGATGGCCATGTGTACATCTGGAATTTGAGACAGAACCGCCTTACCGTGGCATATGAGGAACGAAATCGCATACCGGCCAGTGTGCTCGCGTCCCTTCATCAACTAGAGGGTGTGCCCACGCCGCTTGCCGCATATGTCCACACGCAGCCGGTTTCCGAACCGACGCCGCAGCCGCAGGCGGTCCGCGACGCCATAATCGAAGGGACCGGAGCCGATGTGCGCGGGGGCGTGCTCCTTTTCATCCGGCCCGATAAAACCAGGGCGAGCTACAAGGTGGTGCGCCCCAAAATGACACAGGCAGCGTTGCCTCCCGCAGGCGACATCACCGGCGCATGGATTGCGATGGAAGAGGGCGGCGACGGCATCATGTTCACGGTCGGGCCTGATAAATCCGTGAGCGGGCGTGAAATCCCCGCGCAGGCGCTGAAGATGCTCATGCAACCGCCGCACTAAGTTCCGCCGTCATGTTCCCGCTAATTTGAAGGCCGTGGAGGAAATCCACGGCCTTCTGCGCGTGCGACGCGGCGGAGAATATCGCGCGCTTGTCGTTTTGCAGCACCTTGAGCCATGAGCCGATATAGGCGGCATGGTCTTCGCGCACTTCAGGCGTGAGACCCAGATCCGCGCACAGGAACGCGCTCGCGAGTTCCGCAACGAGTTCCTCGCGTGCATAGCCTTCATCGCCCCAGGTCTTGCGTCCGAAGTCGCGGGCAAGGCGGGCAGGGTGCTTGGTCCAGTGCGCCGATTCATGGGCAAGCGTCGCGTAGAAGCTCTCGGCGTCACGGAAGGCGTCAATCACCGGCATCTGGATGTAGTCGCCGTCGGCGCTGTAATAGGCGCGGTCTCCACGGTAGCGGGTATCGGCCTTGGTGGCAGTGAAGAATGCCTCTGCGTGTGCGATACGCTCGACCGGCGTCGTGGTGATTTCGGGCTTCGTGTAGTAGGTTTCGGGCAGACCGTCGATCTGCTCGACGTTGAACACGGTATAGCCCTTCATGTACGGAATCGAGCGCTCTTCCTGCTCGCCCTCGTCATTCTCCTCGGTGCGCGTGATCGCGTTGGCAAAGACCACGAGGGAGCCTTTCTCGCCCTTGCGGACATGTGCGTCAAGCTCAGCAGCCTGCCGGAACGTCATCCAGGTCGGAGAGCTGAAGCCTTTCGCCACGGATTCCGCCCAGAGCATCAGGATGTTGATGCCCGAATAGGCGATGCCGTTAAAGCGTAGCGGCCTCATGATGCGCCCGGCCGTGTTTCCCGCATTCCAGGGTTTCATCCACGTCCTTACGCCCTGTTCGAGGTCGGCGATGATTTTGTCGGTGATGCGCGTGTAGACATCCTGTCTCTCGTTGTTCATGGTCCTGTTCTCCTTTGGGTCCGGTTAATTCCGAACCGCCGGAGACAGCAGGACCGGACGCATTGAGGCGTCCTGTCACCGTCAGGGAAACGGCCAACACGGGAGCAAAGCGAATGGAGCGGGCAGCGCCGTTGACAGGGCGCCGCGGCCGGTCAGGAGTCGAAGGCTGACGGTTCGGGACCGGGCACGGGAGGAAACAGGCCGCAACGAGGCGATGTCGCAGCATCACGATGTCGTAACATCACGGCATCACGGCGCTGGTGAAAGTGCCTGGGAGCTTTGTTGCAGGCGGAAAGTCTTGAGGACGATGCGAATGATGAACATGAATGCGAAGCAGGCTGAGCGCGAACGCCGAGCACGGCTCTATCTCGAACATCCTGATGAAAGCCCGGAGCTGGCCGGGAGGTTGCCCTATCTCATTCATCCGCCCGGCAAGTTGAGCGCAACGGACTCGTGGATGCGGTTTCGCGATAAGACCCTTTTGCCGATGATTGAGCGTTGCCCGGATGACGCGAACCTGCCCAACTTTCTGAAGCAGGTTGAAATCATCCTTGCCTGGCGCGCGACCGTGCCTTCCGAAGATCGCTTCTGGAAGGAATAGGGCGCTTTCCGGCTACTGCGCCCTGAATCGCGGGTGATCCGGGTAGCTGTCGATGACCTGGAGCGTGTCGGCGATCTGCGTCCGCATGGTATCGGCATCGAGCTGCGCAGCGGAAAGCCTCAGCAGCGTGCCATTCACCACGTCGAACAGGCGCATGTACTTGTCGAGCTGCGATCTCAGTTCGGACTCGGTGAGGTTTTCAAGATCGATATGCATGGCCGGATCGTAGCATGATTCGAACGGCCAAAATATCAGGCATTGGGTTTGGGAACGGTCAGCGTTCCCGCTGATCACGCTGTCTTGCGGTTGTCGGCCAATCCGTCTCAAATCCCTTTTCGTTCAGGAAACTCTGTAGAGCTATCATCGACTTTGGTCCTGTGCCAAGCAAGCCGCGTAGCGCGGTTTCTCCCTCGGGTGACAGCAGATCCCCTAAAGATTTGATATTGCCTTCGGCGAAACGCTGCCGGTTGATGCGTCCCTGCGTGGAATTGCTATTTCCCGCGTAGGTGGTCCAAAGGGCGATGCGTGCCGGAGATGTACCCGGGCCTTGCAGCTCTTTGACCAGTTCCGGGATGCTGCTCTCCTTGGTTAGTGTCGCCATGCGGTGCTGAAGCCTGTGCGTGTTGCGGGAGACACAAAACTAGAAAGTCTTCAGGCTCGGTCAAGTTAAGAATTCATGACGTTGGGCGGGGTAATGGCGCGGAAAACGGCTACTAAACGAAAATGGTTTCGCGAAGCCGGTCCTTGTGCTACTCAGGTTGTCGGCGGATGGGTTTGTTCTTTACGCAAGGTACGCGCAACTGAGCATCGGAACAAACGTGCTGGCTGAGCCAGCCGTCCATCCGTCCACGTTCCCCCCAATCCGGCCTGTTAGCAATTTTTCTTGCCCTTGAATTGGGGTCAGGATAGTGAATGATAAAGGACGTTATCATTCACGATAAGTCGAGGGTTGCAGGATATGCCTCGCCAAGCTGCGACTGAAATCACACACGGCCTCACAACGAAATCTGCGAAGATTCGCGCCCTGGCCGATGCGGGCTACGACCGCACGGAAATTGCGAAGGTGCTCGGTATTCGCTACCAGCATGTCCGTAACGTGCTGGTTGATTCAGGCAAAATCGGCGGTTTACGCCGTCAGGTAAGCGTTCCACGCGAGCCAATCACGGTTGAACTTCCTGTCGGTCCAGCCGCGGTTATCTCGTGCGATGCACTGATCAAAGCTGGATTCCGCGCTCTCGGCGAATGGGAACTGAATGGTGAAGGCATCAGGTCAAGCAATGCGGCTCCCGCTGATCCGGGCGTCTACGCTTTTGTGATCGCGGATATTGTTGTGTATGTTGGCCTGACGAACAGCGGGCTCCGTACTCGACTTGATCAGTACAGGAGAGGCCATAAAGGCCAGCGGACAAGCGCGCGCATCAAGGGACTCATCATGCAAGCGCTCTCAGGCGGCGAGCGCATCCGGATACTCATTGCGACTCCTGCCGCGTCCGAATGGAACGGCCTGCCAATAAATACGGCCGCCGGTCTCGAAGGCGGCCTGATTCAGGCAATGCGGCCACCCTGGAACATTCTGGGAGTAGCCGCACAATGACCGAGGAAATTGGTCTCGTAACAACCCTTGTCGCCGTCTCCGAGCCTGCAGAACTGGCGAATCTGAACGCTAGGCTCCCGGCGATATTTCTCCCGGACGCCAAATCATCCGAACGTTTTTGGGAATTCTTCGCGGCAAACATCCGCAACCGAAACACGCGGCGGGCCTATTACAAGGCGGCATGCAGGTTTTCGGACTGGTGCGAAATGCGCGGGATCTTCGATTTGACTTTAATCAAACCCATCAACGTCGCCGCTTTCATTGAGGAGCTGCAGGCGACGCATTCCAAGCCCACAGTGAAGCAGCATCTGGCGGCGCTTCGCATGCTGTTCGACTGGTTTGTCGTCGGCCATGTCATTGGCGTTAATCCGGCGCATTCGGTGCGAGGCCCCAAGCATGTCGTTAAGAAGGGAAAAACACCGGTGCTCACGGCTGATGAAGCCCGTATCCTGCTCGATAGCATCGATACGAGCACGGTGATGGGCCTGCGTGACCGGGCACTCATTGCGCTCATGGCATACACATTCGCGCGCATCGGGGCGGTGGTTGCCATGCGAGTGGAGGACTACTTCGTCCAGGGACGGCGTAGTTGGGTGCGGCTCTATGAAAAGGGCGGCAAGCAGCATGAAGTCCCAGCACATCACAACCTCGATGAGTACATGGAAGCGTACGTAAAGGTCGCGGGTCTGCAGGACGATCCCAAGGGCTTGCTGTTCCGCACGGTAGCGGGGAAGACTGGGAGGTTGACCGCCCTCCCCTTGAGTCAGGCCGACGCTTACCGGATGATTCGCAGGCGCGCGAGAGCCACTGGAATCAAGACGAAGATTGGAAACCACACGTTCCGGGCAACCGGCATTACGGCGTATCTTAAGAATGGCGGCAAGCTGGAAATTGCGCAGCAGATAGCGGCGCATGAGTCGTCGCGGACAACGGGACTATACGACCGGCGAGACGATGACGTGAACCTCGATGAAGTCGAAAGGATAGGGATTTGAATCAAAAAGCGCACAGGCCGCCTACCCTTTTCTCCTACGTCGTCGATCATGACAACGGCTTTGCTCCTAATCCCGCAAATGGCTATTGCACGCTCGTGCATTGCAAATTTGGCGGGCTAAGAGGGCCGAAGAACATTGTCGAACTCGCTGAAGTTGGCGATTGGGTAATCGGCACTGGAGGCTCAAGTAAGCATAGTGCTGGGCATGGACGAATCATCTACCTGATGAGGGTGGATGAAAAATTACCGTTCGGCGAATTTCTAAACGACCGCAGGTTTCGGGGCAGATGGGATTGCCAGGATCTCGGATCAAATAACGCGTTTGCCCTCGTGTCAAAGCACTATTTTTACCTCGGAAGCAATGCCTTGAATCTGGAAGCCCTACCGTATGAGCTAGCCGCCAATCTCGCTAAAAAGGGGCCAGGATTCCGCCGTGACTATCCCACTGAGAAGATCCCACTTCTGGCACGCTGGTTTGGCAGGAAACTCAACGTAGGTGTTCTTGGCGAACCTTGCGGCGATAGTGACATGAAGAACGCTTTTCGACTGGACGACATGCGGAAGGCAGATTCACGGTGCTGTTAGAGGGTCTCCCTGATGGATCATGAAACATATTTCCGGCAGCTCTTGGAGCGTGAGGGCGACGCTGTTGCAATACCGTATCGCGCGGTTCGCTACGCCGATTGGGAGCCTGCAAAAAACGCATGCCACGGCAATGTGGATTATTGGGTGGCTCGTCACCCTGGCGCAAAGCCGGTTCGTGGGTGGCTTTTCTGGGGGCCAGGCGAGGATGGCCGGTACAACATCATGGCCCATTCGGTAGTTGATGAATCCGGCGTTCTTGTGGACATCACGCCGATTGACGAGAATACCCCCCGCGACGGGTTGAAGTTTCTCCTGCACCTCGGTTCGGCGGAAGAGTTCGAAGCAATGAAAGGACCATTTTCCCAGTTCTTCTATCCGTTTATTAGTTTCGAGGAATGGCGGGCAAGTCAGTTGCCTATGCAGGAAGAAGAAAGCGATTTCTGATTTCTCCCCGCAAGCGTTAGCGTAGGATTTCGATCATCCACTGCGATCACTACGGAGTGTGCATGCAGATAGCAGTAATAGGTTGGGGCTCGCTCATTTCGTCCCTTGGAGGCTTGGACCTACGATCCCGTTGGCATCGCGACGGACCCCTCCTGCCCGTCGAGTTCGCCAGGATTTCGAGCGGCGACCGCCTCACCCTCGTCATTCATCCGCCAAGCCGTAATCAACAAACATATTGGGCTGTGGCTGCCTCTGAAGACTTGGCCCAGGTGCGGGAAAACCTCCGCAAACGTGAGAAAACGCATATTGACCTGATTCATTCGGCCTCCGCCGACGGTGTTTTCTCTGACGGCGTAGCGGATAGCGTGAAGGAATTGATATCGGCATGGTTGAGGCAAAAGCCCAATCTTTCCGGCTGTGTATGGACCGGGCTCCCCAGCAATTGGGAGAATGCCTATTCACCCGAAGCCGCCGTGGCGTACCTGCGAGGTCTGAGCGATCCGGCCTCAGCGCGCACTTACGTACAAACGACGCCTCCTCAGATCCAGACAGAGGCTCGTTCGTTGATACGCTCCCAGCTCGGCTGGCAGGATGAGGAATTGCACGGCAAATGGTTTGAAGATCAGGAAGCTGCGATAGCAGAAGAAGGCCAGGAAACGATGAAAGCGAAAGACAAAGGAACTACTTCTGGAACAGCGGTGTCGCCCACTGCAGCTCAAACAGTTACGGTACGGTCACTGTTGGTCGGATGGGCAAACCAGCAGGACGGCTGGGTCCGGCAACTGGTATCAGAGATCATCCTGGCCGGTAAGGCCCTGACGGATGCGCAGCTCGATACCATCTATCAGCTATTCCTCAAGGAGAAAGCTCTCACATCTGGGGGCCCGGTGAACGTCGCTCAGCTGAGCGACGATCCTTCTGCTGCTGTGGCAGGTTCCGGCCTGTTCCTCACTCAACTCGGCGACCTTAAAAACGTCAACGCTCTGGCGGAAAGCCAGAAGATCGACTTCAACGCAAAACTCACCATCGTGTTTGGCGAAAATGCATGCGGTAAAACCGGGTATGTCCGGGTGCTGAAGAAAGCGGCGGCTGTTCGCACCAGTGAGACAGTGCTGCCGGATCTGTCTCAGGCAAAGCGTACAGGACTGCCCCCGTCCGCACGCATCAGCTACAAACTCGGGCAAGGCGACGAACAGCCTGTGGAGTGGAAAGACCAGGCGGGCCTCGTTCCTTTCAATCGCATTGATGTTTTCGACTCGCGGGCAACGCTTCTCCATGTGGACGGCGATCTGAATTACGTCTACACGCCGGGCGAATTGGCCCGCTTTCCCTTGGTACAGCGGGGTATCGAGGGGGTGCGCACCCGTCTGGATAACGAGATTGCCTCCAAGACGCAGACCACGAATCCGTATCTGGCGCAGTTTGACCGGCAGAGCAGAATCTATCCTCTCGTGGATTCACTAGGAGCGGCCACGGATCTTGGCCAGCTTCAGGCGTTGGCTATTGTCACCGACGCAGAAAAGCAGGAAGTCGAGACGCTTAAGACGGAGATCGACGCGCTCCGCACCACGAACCCGGCTGCGCAGTTGAAGCTGGCCGAAACGGGAAATCAGAATCTTACTGCTCTGAAGAAGGCATACGCGGTTATCGGCGGATTCGATATCGCCGTATATGGTCAACGTCTTGCCGCCTTGCAAAAGGCGGAGCGAGAGTATGAAAGCGCCACGCAGGAGTCCTTCGCGGGGCTGCCGATACCTGGTCTTTTGCAGGACGAGTGGCGGGAATTTATCCGGGCCGGGGAAGAATATCTCCGCGCGCTGGACGAAGAGGACGCCTATCCTGAAGCGGGGAAGGAATGCCTTTACTGTCGTCAGCCTCTATCCCCGGAAGCTGTAGCGCTGCTCCGCAAATATCGGGACTTCTGCAACAACGATCTCCGCGCCGGACTGGATGGCGCGACGCGAGAGCTGGATGCTTTTCTCCATGACTCAAATGTTGAGTTTGCGGACGTGGAGCGTCGCTTGGGCGAACTCGCGGGCGAAGGGAGCACGGTAGGTGAGGAAAATCTTGCGATATTGAAAGCCTTTGCCGTCGCGGGAAAGAATCTGCGCGACGCCGTTGCGGCGCGCAAGCCAGTTGAGTGGAGCGCACAGGCCAGCGAAGCTGCGGCCGTGAATAAGCTGCTTGAGGATGCGCACTCGCAAACCTCCTCCCTGATTACAGGATTGACGGATCGACGCGATAAACGAGACGAGGCTCTGACCGAAAGGCAAGCCAAGCTGCTCGACATCGAGTCGCGCATAAAGCTCGAAGCGCTCCTTCCACAGATAACCACGGCAGTGGATCAAGCAAAGTGGGTGGATAAGGCTAAGATTCAGCAGCGCAAGTTCCAGGCGCTGCTGCGCTCGCTTACCGAGACCTCAAAGCTCGCAAGCGAACAGCTGCTGAACAAGGACTTCGAGCGGCATTTCAACGACGAGTGCAAACTGCTGAGAGCCCCGGCCGTCACGCTGCAATTTCCCGGCAGGCAAGGCCAGGTGACCCGAAAAAAAGCGGTCGCCAGCGGCGAACATAAACCGAGCGATGTGCTGTCAGAAGGCGAGCAAAAGGTCATAGCGCTCGCCGACTTTCTGGCCGAAGCGTCTCTCAAGCCCCCTGCCCCCGTCATCTTCGATGACCCGATCAACAGCCTGGACTACCGGCGCATTGCGGAAGTCGTCAACCGCATCGTGTCCCTGAGTGAAACCCGACAGGTGATCGTATTCACGCACAATATTTGGTTTACGACCGAGCTGCTCGCGCGTTTTGAAAAGCGACCGCTGGATTGTTCCTATTACGATGTGACACGCGACGGAGTGAAGATCGGCATTGTCAGTAAGGGGACGCATCCGCGCTCCGATACCATTTCCAGCCTAAAAAGCCGGATCAATGTCCTGATTCAGTCGGCAGAGAAGGCAACGGGTGAGACGCAGGCTGCACTAATCGAAAAGGCATATGAGCTGATGCGCAATATCTGCGAAGTAATCGTCGAGGAGGAGCTGCTCCAGGGAGTCACGAAGCGCTATCAGCCGAATGTGATGATGACCCGGCTCTCCAATATTAACTTTGCGGGTCTGCAGGCGGCGGTGGCCGCGGTCATGCCACTGTTCGAGGATTGCTGCCGCTACATTGCATCGCACTCGCAGCCGATGGAAACACTCAACGTCAGGCCCACACTCGATATGCTGAAGGCTGATTGGAAGAAGCTGCAGGAAGCGCGTGACGCCTACATCAAGAAATCCGCTTAATCGCGGGGCTCATAGGGAGCGTCAGGACGAATCCCCGAGGCTTGAGGGTGCCCTCGTTGATGTCCCACGGATGGATAAACACAAGCTCACCCCCTGAAACCTTAGGTTCGCGTTTACCTTTTACTTTCACCGAATGAACGATAATCAATGCAAAATTGAGATTGTTCTTCTTCGCATGCTGGACTTCTCTGGGAGTCAGTGAGATTGCTCTGCCATTGTCCTGCATCCCCTTGACTTCCACGAATACTTCGGCCCCCTTTATCTTGCAAACGAAGTCATAAGGTTTGTTCTTATGAGTGTCGCGGTAGGGGTATTTACGATTGGTAAGCTCTCTTTCGGCCCACTTCATCGCGTATTTCTCGATAGCTCTGCGTATAATCGGATTACTCTGGAAGCCGCCAGCATTTTCAAGTGTTGAAGCAATCCCGTCCGCAATCGCAGCATCTGTTTCACTCGCGGGATCTTCAGCGGCGTTCTCAAGAGCATAGCTGTCGATGTAGGCGAGTGCATCGGCAATCCATTCCGATGACTTCGGCTTACCGTCCTGCTCAAGGGCATAGCAGACATTCGAGGTGCCTGCACCACCTTTGCCGCGAGGCAGAGTAAAATCCCGCCGGTCTGCTGGCACAAGTACCGCATTGTTTTCCGCTGCTTCGATGAAGTAAGAGAATCGATTTCGTTCCCGGAGCCGTGAGTCCTGCGCGTAGCGGTATACCGTGGAAGAACGAAACCACCCCACGATTTTTTGCCCTCCGTGTTCCGGATCAGTGGCAAAGAAAACGGTCAGCACGTTGCGTATCGAATCCCCTGTAAATCCGTCCTCAATGCGTTCCAAAGCGATAGTGGAAGGATTCGCCTCCTGACGCGCTTCCGGCTGTAGCTGAGGCTGAAAGTAGCCGAGCACTTTTCCGTTCGTAGGAAGGAAGTTAAAGGCTTCGTGACCGAGAGACCCACGGTTGAACTTGCCGCCGCCAATCGGCTTCTCATCGCCTGCCTGCGGGCCTCTGTACCAACGCATCCAGCCAACACGCGCGAACAGAACTGTCATAACGGTCTCGCAGTAGGAATTACACGAACCCGACTGTAATCAGGTTGTGTTGGTGAATAGCATCTTCTACAAGATTATAAGTCTGAGAACAATCGCTCGATGTCAATTGATTGGCCGGTGCTAGCGCTGCCTTGCTTAGACCATTTCGGTTGATCACTGCCGGTATCCTTCCGTGAGTTCTCACGAAGGCGCCGTGCACGTCGGTCAGCTTGCTCGGATACACGATCTAACTCGTCCCGCAGATGCGGGAAGAGATCCGATAGACTTCGGAGGTCTGAGGCTATGTAATCGAATCTGTCCGCTTCGCTCGATTCCGCTTCATCATCAGGATAAACGACCCCGGCATCGGTCTCGGTCTCGACGATCTCGCATAAGTTACTGATAAGTTCGTCATATTTGTCGGGGAATCCATTCTGCAGTAGCAGACGCCGGTCCGTCTGGAGAACCACTTTCAACACATCGATCCACGTGGATAGTACGCTCTCACTGATAACCTGCACTTCCGCATTTTCGAGCATTTTCTCGAAATCATCCTGCACTTTCTTCAAGAGCGGATAGATGTTCGGCATTGCCGGAGGCGGCGTGATCGTCATGGTCAGGTCGAAGAATTCCTTCAGAATTCGTTCGTCGAACTTGAGTTGCTGTGCTTCAATCCTCCTGCGCACTGTTTCGCAGCACGCATAGATGATTCTCGCCAGCTTGCGATGTATCTCTTCCATCCCCTCGGCACCATCAATTGAGGCACGTACCGCCTGAAGTACCTCAATGACCTGGTACTCGCTGGGTGTTTCGGTGAGTCGATGATTCAGGCGCTTCTCTAAGATGTCCCAACACTTGTCAGTGGTCATCAGCGGATATCGCCGCTGGCCCTTATCGCCACCTGCAATTGACAATGTGAGCTGGAGTCCTTCCCATGAGCAATGTTGAAGGAAATGTTCGCTTGCGGGAGCATCCCGCTCCAGTTCCTCAATAACAAGATCGCGATAGCTTGGATGAATCCAGTCCACTCCCATTGGCACTTCCGCACCACTCCGAAAATAGGCTGAGCTTGGGGTTGACTCTTGCAGAAATCCCTCTTTGAGGAGATCAATCTCCTCTTGAATCGGCCGTCTAGATTCTTGGAATCGCGCTCTGGCTCTGTCAAGATCTCCGATTGCTGGAGATCTCTCGCAATCGAGCAACGCGACCAATATGGAACGTTGTTCCTCCTCGAGTTGCCGGTATGACTTCCGCATGCGTTCTGTAGGGTTTTCAATGGCCTCAGTGACGGCAGATGCCAGCGCATCGTCGTCCAGTTCTCCTGCGGCTAGCTGGAACTGCAGAGTTGGCAAAGCCTCTTTGACGAAACGCCTCGTTCGTTCAGGTGTAAAGTGCTCGTTATCAACGATGCCTTTTGCGTACTTCTTGATAATGGATTTTGCGCTCTCATCGAGGTTCGCTGCTCTTGCATGCCGGTAAAGCATGAGGGCGCGTTCGTTACTCTCGATGCGATTCGCCTTTACAAGCACTTCCTTGGAATCGGGAAATCTAGACGCAGCGCCTTGCAAAGACATTTCCTGCAGAGCCTGTTGCAAGATGTGCATCCGGCTCGTCCAGACGAGCCAGTGGCGCTTATCCAGCTTGGGAATCACTTTGTGTAACTGACGGCCCCATTCGCTGCCTCTATTGACGTCATATTCCGTGGTCCCAAACGCATCGTCGGCGACAAAGATTTGATCTCGATCCGGCGCATACGCGGCGAAGAAATCTTCCGGCTTATCACAGTCCACTGCCTGCCACTTCTGCGCCAACATGACTGCCGCGATCATCCAGGCGATTGCTGTCTTGCCCATTTCCGGAGGACCTTCGAGCACGACGAAATGATGTTTATCGAGAATCTCCCAGGCATCCTCATATGCTTTGGTCGGAATAAAAACAGAGGAAAGTGCCTCTGCCTCGCGCAACACGGCGTCTGTTCGCTGAACAATCTCATTCTTGACGACTTGGTCGAGCAACTCGAATAAATTACGCAGGCTAAGGATCTGCGGAAATGCACGTGCAACCGGCAAGTTGCAATCAAGCATTGCGCATACATCAAGCGCCCCGTTGACCGTGATCTCGCAACCTTCCAGGACAGGCTCCAGTGCTCCATGGATCGCATTGCGGTGGGATGTAGTCAGAGAAGCGTTGGTAATGAAAACGTATTGTTTGGGAAATGCCCATTTCCCGGCTTCAACTCTATTGCGGATCAACGCGCCTTCTTTATTGACGGCCTTCATCAGCGCATCATCGAAATCCGCGCCCGCCGCGTTCGCGCCAGCGATGAATTTCACCTGAAAGACGAATGGTCCGGGATTTGTAGTGTGTCGGTTAGGGAAGTTCAGCTCGTGCGCGCAATAAGCATCTCTTCCGTGATCAGCGCTACCTCCCCATAGCTCCACTCCAAGCCCAAGCTCTGCCTTCAGTAACACCTGAGCCAGCAACTCGAATTGCATCCACCCAAGCGTGTCCAGATTGTAAGGGATGGTTTGGGCCATAGATGTGCTTTCACTTTTCCCCGAGATCCATGCCAATGCTGGAGAAGAGGTCCGGTCCGGACGGAGCTTTTTTACCCTTCTTTGGTGCGAGAGGGACTTCAAGAGCTCCAGCTTCACGTAGCTCCGCATCGGAAATCGTCGGGCCAGCACAAATCTTTTCGAGCAGCTTAGCCTGCTCCGGTTCGAGATCGACGAGCAAACCAAGAACATTAAGCAGGTTAATGAGTTCAGTAGTGTATTCGGCGAGCCAATGCCCGGTTTGGACGTCGCCAAGCGGGGATGGAGGCCTGCGGTCACCAATGATAGGTCGCTCTCTGTCTGCTTTACGGTAGCTGAACCATTGCGGAACAACCTGCATGCCTGACACTTCGTATGCCCATACGGCAGACTCAACGTTGTCGATATAGCCTTGGCCTATCAAGAGCCGCTTGCGGACAGAGTCATAGTCAATGGAGTCCGGCATAGCGGCCTTGTCCTGCGGAATTGCGCCCGCCGCGGGGATTAGTGGCAGTCTTCCGGTCGGAAGTCGCGGCGGTTGCGCTGGTCGGCCATTTTCCGAATCTGTCATTCGCTCGCCGAATGTGTGCAGCCAAATGACTCTCCGCCCGATCTTGGCAGTCTCGAAGAATATTTCTCGTTCGTTCGTCAGAGGAATTCTCAATCCGGGAGTCGCGAGATCTTTGTTAAATCGTGAAGTGAATCCCGGATGTGCGGCGACTGCGGCAACATATGCGAAAAGATCTTCTGCAGTAACCGCGGTGCCATACCTCTTACCCAGGAAAAGAAGCAAATTTGGCCGCACGTTGGGGTTGTTTGCAAGCGGGTCGCTCCACAGGGGGAAAACACGACCACTAAACGATCCTTTGTAGTAGTCCTGATCCGGCACAAGGCCGCTGAATGTCACCGCTGGCCCTTTTGTTGGGGACTTCCTTGTGAGCGCAGCCAGGTAAACCTGCCGATCAGAAAATGATTTCCAGAGCTCAACATTTGGCTGGGTGATGACCCTTGCATCTGGGATGATCCACTGACGGTTAAAGGAACGAAAACCGTATCGTGTAGGTGGTAGGCATGGTCCCGTTTCATCTACAAGAGGCTTCAGGATCGGCTTAAAGCCAGGAAGGCCCTCCTTCACGACTGAGCGGATGTGTCGGTCAGAGGGCTGTCCATCCCGAAGAGTGGGATGAAACAGATCTTCTTTCTTATCTTTTGGTGCTTCGATGAGTCTCCGCCAGCGTTGTAGCAAGGAATCCGCGTCCGGGGCAATGACCCAGGTACGTTTCGGTTGTACTCCCGAGCCGTTGTAAACAAACAAATCTTCGAGCGAGGGATATGTTGCCCATGCCCCAGTCGAGGCAGGAACGAAGGGAGCCCGCCATTCCGACGAACACGCAACCCAGGATTTGCTGTTCAGTGTGATCGTTCCAAGAGCCTTGAATTTCTCTGCGCGATGGCCGCGCGGCAAAGCTTGAAAGAGAACATTGGCAGGAACGTTGTTGTCGTTCTTCGCCGAGCGGGAAACCATGACGATGCAGACGGGCTGCTGCACAGCCTGAAAGATGCGAGTGTTAACTTCGGGCTGATGCCCCTCCGGCGAGCAGTCGATAATCCATATGTCATTACAGGTTCTCCGCAGGTAGTCGCGCATTTTCTGGAATCCAGGGCCGGTTAGGAAGCCCGCTACCGTAATGAAGCAGACGATCCCCGAATTGTTCGCGGGATCATGGTCGTAAACCTTCCACGTCGCCCATCGCCAGAAATAAATGTACAGATTGCGCAGATGCTTGCTGTGGAAGCCTTCCTTCCATTCCTTGGGCGGAATCCAGTCGGCGAGCGGAGCTGTTTTCTCAGCCTTCTTAGTTTCGCCTTCGATCCAGGCCCCGCTACCTTTCGCTCTCTCTTTGTAAGGCGGATTTCCAATGACGACGGTAATAGGTTCGTCACGCTTAATCTTATTGGCATCCTTACGGGACTTGGCAATGGGGGCGAGAATGCCTGGAATCCAGCCTTCGTCGTCATCTGGGTTGCCGAGCGTATTCGTGACAAACATGCGGAGGGGCGTTTTGGGTGAGCCGCCTGTGAGATCAACTATTTCCGCGAGGATACGCAACTGCGCTACGGCGAACGGACCGAGCTGCATTTCAAAAGCAATGAGCCGCTTGATCGCGGAGTTGATAGCGGCACCAACAGAGCCCTCGCCTTCATCTGCCTTGACGGTTTCCGCTATCTTCCGAAGGATTCCAAGAAGAAACGTGCCAGTACCAGTTGCAGGATCGGCCAAAGTCACTGCTGGAGCAGCGAGACCTGCAGCCAATCCAAATCGCGAAGTACGGAGCGCCTGGTCTACGAGCGAAACCATCGCGGCTACCACTTCGGGCGGTGTGTAGTATGAGCCCGTCTGCTTTCTGAGCTCGTTGTCGTAGACTTCGAGAAAATCCTCATAGAAATAGAGCCACGCATCGGGTCGATCTTTGCTGATTTTCGACCAGTCCACGGCATCGAGTACCCGCGTCAGGGTGCCGAGCGATGTTTTCAGTGTTTCTTGGTTTTCAGCATTGTCTGTAAGCAGACGGAGTGCCGCTCCGACCAGCGAACTGGTATGGCTCAGCTCAGTAGCAACATGTTGCAGTCCTGTCGCCAGTTTGATTTTCTTCGCTCGCGCCATAAGCATGCCGAAGGTAACGGCCTGGGCGTAACCGTCCGCAAACCTCTCGTCAGTCGCGTCAGGGAAAAGCAGTTTCCGCCAATCTTCGGCAAGGCTAGTCAGCGCCTCACTCTTAAGAGCGAGCTGCTCCGTCACTTCGTCGCGTAACAAACGGCAAAGGCGAGCCGTGGTTTCAGCCAGATCTTTCGCATTGCGGGGCGGCATGGGCTCCCACTGCAGGAAGCCTTCAAAGAGTCCTAAAAATCCGGGAGGTGCCTGAAGCTTCTTTCCTGAGGACTCGATATCTCCAATCAGTGTGATGACGGAACCGACCAGCTCGCCGTTTTGCCACAGACTGAAGGAATTGCCGTCTGTGTAGATGATGTTGGGCAGAGAGCTGAGTTTCTGCCACTGGAGCTTGTCATGCGGATCTTTGAACTTACGCGGATCTGCGCCCTTTCCTGGAGCCTTCAGCTCTACGAAGCCGACAAGCGCATTGTGCACCGTGACTGCAAAGTCGGGCCGCGTTTTTAGCTCACTGACAGAAGATTCACCAACCGCTGAGACCGCCGCTTTTCCAAAATTTGAGAGTTCGGATATATCCCCGAGCAATTGCTCGAAGGGACTGCGCAATTGATCCTCGGGTTGACCACTTGCTGCTGGGTTCGCTAGTTTCTCTTTCGCCTTGGCTCCAAAGGCAGAAATGGCCGAACTGAGGGTTGGCTTCATCTAAACTCGGTACTCTCCGGACGTTAACCGACCTTAACAGGCATCGTAGGTAAGTAAATCGCTGCCGCAACTGAAATCGTAATGCATCACCAAACGATTGCACCTGGAATGGTGCAAGAATATCACCCCGAAATACTGTGGGGCCGAGTTTTGAATCACCGAGGCTAACCCCTACCCCTCTGCCTGCCGCGCTCCGCAGCCGCCGCGGCATTCTGGGCGGTGATGAGCGTATAGCCCTCATCACCGAGGTGGGCACGCTCCTGCGCCCGCCCACTGACTTCCAGTAATTTGCTCGCCATCTCCTCTATGCTCCATCCGCGTTGCGAGGCCATCATGCACCAGAAGAAATCCGCCATGCTGCGATCCGGTCCGGTGCCTTCCTGATTCGGCGGCGCTCCGGCAACGCAGCGTTCATAGTCGGGCCAGGTGCGTTCATTTTCGGCGCGTGAGCTTCTGCGACGGGATTGAAGGGGAATCACGGTGGGGGGCTCGGGTGGCGCAAGAATGCCACAAGAGTCGATAGCGGCAGGGGTGGCGATCCTGCCGGGGGCGGCATCAAGAATCTTCACTTCGGGAAAATCGGGTTCGTATTTGCGCTTGTAGTTCACCGTACCGGCGACGCGCGTTGCTCCCGATGCGGACGGGTCGGCCCCTGCCCCTTTGCGTAGGCGCCGCGCGAATTCCTTCGTGTCTTCTCCAGCCTTTAGCCCTGACACAGCAACCCAAGCCTGGTGGTTGCCGGGGCTCGTTTGCAGAATCAGAAAGGCGATATCGCGGACCCTGGGCAGGGAGTCGGCTTTCAGGTCGTCGAGCTGGATGTGCTGCGTGGTGTCGCTGCACGGCCGGACGATGATGTTGTTCTGTCTCGCCGTTGCCCCCGGAAATAGCCTGGGAAGCGAATTCTTGAGCTGGTGGAGGGTCTGCTGCGGGCGGAAGCCCCGCTTCTCGCCTTCGATGTTTATATGGGTCAGGTCAAAATGCGTTGCGCCGACGCTGGCGAACGTATCGAGCATGCGGAATGCTTCATCGAGATCTGACACCGCCCCTCCCCTTTCTTGGTCGGCCTTGCTCATCACTGCCGATCACGAAAAGGGTTTCGCGAAACATAGAAGCCTTTCTTCTGTCATGCAATCAATGCATGCGCTCGATCAACTAATAGACCAGTGTCACCCTGCCCCCGCCGTGTTTATTTGGGATAGTTGAGAAAGGGGCTTGCCCCTTTCCAGGAAGCGAAAGCGCTCGCTATGCGCTTGAGCTTCCAAGTAGGAGATGTAGAAACTGCCCACACAGTAAAAATTCAATTTCTCTTTAAGTTCATATTCGTAGGTCAAAAAAAATTTGTGCGCCAGTATGTTAGCGTTCTGATTGCTACCAAACGGGCGGTTTTCCCCTACCAAGGGGGCTGTGTGTTCACTACCAAATGGGCGGCTATTGCCTACCAACCGGGCGGAATCGGCCACTGCTGGCCCGACGATGGCACAGAATCCCGTACCGGGATCGGTCGATCTCCTACCAAATGGGCGGATGAGGTCTCCTACTAAGCGGGCGGGTCCAATCTCCTACCAAACGGGCGCGTACAGATGAATTGTGGGATCGTCGGAATTGCTGTAGTGCGGATAGATCTCCTACCAAACGGGCCAAGATAATTCCTATCCCTACTTGACTTGCGGTAGGGGTAGTGTATTCGTCCAGATCGATGAGTCTTACTGTCGAGCAAAAAACCAACTTTCACGGCTTTCCAAAGCCCGGAGAGCTGATCGAGATGACCGGAACACATGCCCTGGAAGCAAGTGACCGCGCAATTCTCAATCTCCTCTACCAGCATGCGCATGACAGCGGTAGGCTTCTCGATCCCAATGCGGAGTGGGAGATCCCGCTCAGTTCGATCCGCCAGTCGTTTTCAAAACATGAGAGCAGCGATAGGCTGCGCGACAGCCTGAATAGGCTCATGTCGGTAAAAGTGAATGTTGTCTACACCGCGGAGGGTGGCGGCGAAGCATCTGGATCAGAGAAGCGGGTTGTGATTACGGGTCTGTTTGACTTCTTTGATGTTTCAGCAAAGGAACTCGCCACACGCGCAACGCTTCGCTACGGCCTGCCCCGCAAGCTCGCCCCGATTCTTGAGACATCCGGGCGCTGGGGCCGCATAAAAGCAGAGATTGTTTGCTCAATGACGAGCAAATACGCGATAGCCCTCTATGAACTGCTGCAACTCCGAGCCAATATGGATCGGAGCGTTGAAACATTTCCGATTGAGCGGTTCCGGGAGCTCATGGGTGTACCGCCGGAAACCTACGCGCGGGCAGACAACTTCCAGCGCAAAGTTATTGATCCTTCCGTTCTCGAAGTGAATGGATTGTCAGACATGGGCGTCCAGGTTGAGTTGGGCAGATTGCATTCGCGTGCGCCTATCCATTCGGTGACGATTGGATGGTGGCGCAAGACGGGCGAAGACTTCCGTGCAGCAATTGACGAACGGAATCGCAGCAAGGTTGGACGGATGGCGCGGCTTCGCGGCCAGGTCGAAACGACAGTGCCCGCGACGACGCTAATCGCCCTCCCCTTGCCGGAGAAAGTCGAGAAGACGGTCCATGAGATGCGGAAAGGCGGTGCATCAGAAGCCGATGTGCAGGCCTTCATCGAGGAACAAACTGCTCAGTACGCCTAAAGGGTCCATTACCCGTTGAATGCGCGGGTCGCTTCATGCTTGGAAACGAAATCCCGTATCGCTTCATGGATCATTTCCTGTTGCGACTTGCGGAGATCGATGCCTAGTTTCTGGAACGCGATTACGCTTGGATCGTCGGGATTGTAGTAACCACCGAGATGAAGCTTGGCAATACGGCTCGGTTTCACCTTGCTGCCGCGTTTGACTGCAGGCTCGGCGATGACATCTTGTGTGGGCAATGGTTGAGGCAGGGCCGGACCGGGCTCCGCTAAGGCTGGTTTTTCCTCACGGGCGGGCGTTAGTATCGAGCGTCTAGCCATTGGAAACCACCATTTTGCTTGTTGATGTTGAAGGTGTGCACGCCTGAAGTTGTGCAAGAACCCAATCCTTCAGTTCGTTAATTTCTTGTGCTGCCTTGCTGTCGGGCTCGACTTCGACCACGGCTTTGCCAAGGGGCCATGATGCCCGGTATGCGCTACGCTCTCTCAGAACCACGGGCGCTGGCTGCAGCCCAGACTCCTGCGCAATAAAACGCGCATCTTCGATCAATGTCGTGGCGCTGGGCGGTGCAGCATTGAAAACGACGAAAGCCGGGATATTCAGCGACTTGATCAGCTGGGCTGTCCGTTTGATCGCATCGAGGTCAACGAGGCTCGGGCGGCATGGAATGAGGATGAGATCCGATGCCTGTGCTGCGGTGAAGGCCTGGGGGCCTGCTGCCGGAGGAGTATCAATTATGGCAAGTTCAAAGTTGCCTCTCTCTGCGGCTTTAAGACCATCGGCCAGTCGTCGCTCAGTCAGGAATTCCACATGCGGGATTTCGCTTTTGCGACGGTCGGCCCAAATTGCCGCGCTTTCCTGTTGGTCGAGGTCAAATATTGCAGCCTTCAAACCGCTCGCGACGGCAAGGTTTACCGCCAGCGTTGTTTTTCCCACCCCACCCTTCTGGGCGATCAGCGCTATTGTCTTCACAGTTGCGATCCTTCATGTGTGCATCACGTCAGGTGTGCACACGTGAAGAAGTGAAGCCTGAGCGATCCAAAGTCAAGCGCTCTTGGTGGACATCCGGAATATCGGAATCGCTCTGGTGCAAGGCTGCAACAAGTCAGTTCTGCAAGATTGATGGTGTGCACACCTGCACGATGTAATCGCACTGAAGTGTGCACTCTTGACATTTTTCATATCTGCATTTCTTCAGGTGTGCTTTCGTGTGTTATTGATGTTGTGGCGGTGTGCACCTGTTCACTGGTGCACACGTGCATATTTGATGTTTTGTGATTCTGCCTTTCTGCATACCGTCACCTGTGATGGTGTGCACTGCTGCATCTGTGGCGGTTTGCACGCCTGCAATACTTCAATGTTGACGCTCGGCAGGGGTGCACACCTGAGCTTGTGCAGGTGTGATTCTTCTGGGTTGATCCGATCCGAAAGAGAGCCAGAGAGGGGAGGGGGCAATTCAGAAAACTGCCGGGTGCTACAGAATCCGGACAGGCTCAATTTAGGCTGCCCCTCCTTTGTGGATTCAGGTCAGCACACTTGCAGGGGTGCACACCTGCAATCTCGCAATTTCTCACACCTGAAATGAACTGATCGGCAGGCCGCCCGTTTGGTAGGAAACGCAAAAACCTCAATTCGTGTCGGTAAGGCTATTTCCCAACCCACAACCCAACCCACAAAGCGGGTGGTCTTATATGTCTTGCAGGTATTTTGGCAGTCCCCGCGTCGTTGTATGTCGTTGAAAAACCAATTGGCTCGGCGCTGTCACGGCAGAGGTCGCGGGTTCGAGCCCCGTCGTCCCCGCCATACAAAGCAAAGAACTTAGCTTCGTATGGGACCTCAAGTGACAAGTAAATCCGGGTCCAATAAGGGTCCATTACGCTCCAACCTGAGCTTTCTCCGGGTCCGTCTCACCCGCCTTCTGACCCACGCCGGGAATCATCATCCTTACAACCTTGCTTTGTGCGGCGCGCTTATTGGAACCCACTGCCTGGGTATACACATCCAGTGTGATCCTGCTGTTCGCGTGCCGTAAAAGCTCCTGTACCGTCTTCACATCTTCCCCGTTCGCCTTCAGCAACGTGCCGAAGGTATGGCGGAAGGTGTGCCAGCCGATGTTTTTGAAGATGCCGTTCGCCTTGGCGACCGGCTTGATGTACCGCTTCATCAGATTGTCCGGCCAGTAGGGTTGTTCCCCCTTCATGGTCGGGCTGGCAAAGACCCAATCCTCTTGCGTTGGATAGGGACTCTTCTTTCGCCACTGAAGCAGGTCTTCCGCCATGTACTCATCGAGTGGGACGGGCTTGGCAGAAGCTTCCGTTTTGCAATCCCCGATCTTCTGGTGCCAGATGGATCGGGTCACACGCAGCTCAAGACTGTCGAAGTCCACATCCGCCCACCGAATCCCTAACAGTTCGCTCACACGAAGTCCGGTGGCAGCAGCCAGCAGAACCAAGGTGCGTTCCCGTGTGTCGAGTTTGGTGAGAAGAAGCTGAAGTTCCCTGAGTTCGAGAACATCAGGAACGCGCTCTCGCTTCGCGCTCTGACGCACGAGCTTGATCGGATTCTTGTCCGTCCACTCGTACCGCATCGCGTGACTGAAAAGTGCGCTCATCAGATTCCGTAGCTTGGCTCGTGTTGCTTTGGCCCGCTTGATCCCTCGCAGCCACTCTTCGACTGCTACGGGTTTTACCTGGTCCATCTTGAGTCCACCCCAGCGGGGCAAGATCCAGTTCTCCAGATAACTTTGATAGGCAGCTCGTGTCGGAAACGATTTTTGGCTGTGGCTCTCTTCGTTCAATTCTTTGAGACGATAATGAGCCACCAAGTCCGCGATTGTTTCCGGCCCGCCATCTACCTGCGGGGTTAGTGAGTTGGCGTCGATGCGCAACGCGCGAGCTGCTTTGAGGGCGATTGCTTCAGTCGGCAATGTGAGGATATTTCCCACGATTGCTTTCCTTCGCTTATTCGTTCCATCAGAGCCAGGCTCCCACCAGCGAAAGACCCACACGTCGGGTCCACTCTGGCGCTTTTCGCGCTGCACGCTTCCATTCTGATACCGTGTCCGCCTAGACATTTTCTCTCCTGTCTTCGGCGCAACGGATGGCTGTTATTAGGCTACCGCTGTGCCGGGCAAAGGTCGAGAACTTCGTTCTGGATTAGCTGGCGAGCTGGCTCTGAATCCAATCCTCAATCGTGGAGGCGCGGAAACGCCAGAGCTTCCCGACATGCACTCCACGCACTATTCCTTTGCGGGCTAGTTTCTGAAGTGTTTTCGGATGGACGTTCATGATCTTTGCTGCTTCATCGCTATCAAGCAGACGCTCTGGTATAAAGCCACCCGCAGAGGCGGGAGGCTTCTTGCCCGGAGGATTCTGGTCATCGACACCATACAGGTCTGAAGGCATGTACACCTCGCTTATGGGATATACCCGGCTTCAGAGTGCCGTTCGATTCCGTCGGAGTCCAATACTTCTCATAAATACCACTCAAAGTTTTGTGCATAGCTGGTTGGTCACGGTAGGAACCAATTGGTTTCTAGTTACCTCATCGCGTATCCAGAGACCTCAACGAAACTAATTGACGCATCTGGTTCCTGAAGCAACGATTAAGGTGCAACATCGACTCTCCTCCCCCGAGGGAGATGTAGAGTCTGACACCACCGCCAGCGGAGTATCGGGGCCATGTCAGATATCGTCGAGTTTCGCCATCTGGAGTATTTGGTTGCGATTGCTGAGCGTCGTAATTTCAGCAAGGCCGCCGAGCATGTTTTACGCTCACAACCCGCTATCAGTCACCAGATCAAAATGGTGGAGGCTGATATTGGATATCCCCTTCTGGTACGCGACGGACGCAATGGGGTTCATCCGACACCTGCTGGGGAGTTTGTGCTTGCATGGGCTAGAGTCATACTCCCACAAAAGAAGGAGACCTTCCGCATGGCGAAAGCCATACATGACGGAACGGTACCGCCTCTCCGTATGGGCTTCTCATCGTTCGTGAATAGCTTCCTGCTCGATAACTTTCGTCTCGTCTATCAGGGAATGTTTCCAGACTGCGAGATCCAGCTATCTGGCGCGGATACACAGCATGTTTTGGAGCGACTGGAAGCAGGAACACTCGACTGCGCTCTGCTTCCAATGCCTATCGACAGAGACCGTTGGGATGTTCGCGAAGTTGCTCATTCACCGTTGGTCATCTGCATGCGTTCGGACGATGCCCTCAGCACACAAGTGCAGGTAGAAATTCGAGAGGTCGCCCAACGTCTGAAAGTCTTCCGTGATCCCGAGCTACATCCGGCTGCACATGCACGTCTTTCGGAGATGTTCTCCGAACTGGGTATCGACCTGCATCTCGCAAGTTCTGCTGCCACTCCGGCGGATATTCAAATGATGGTCAAGCAGGGCTACGGACTTGCTCTCATCGATCAGCTATGGCCACTTGATGCGGGACTCATAACGAGACCATTGGCGGGACTGAAATGGACGGCGGATTTTGCTTTCGTTACCGCAAGAGGACAGAAACATATGGCGTTGATGTTTATCGAGCGATACCTCGATGAGCACGGTCTGGGAGACCATCGGAAGCAGCCGCAACCCGCTGCGGTTCGCCATCCTAAACAGCTCACGCTCGTTGGTTGATCGCCTATCTATAAACAGAATCTTGGGTGCTATAGAAATTACGTCTTGGACTCAGCGAATCTCCTGGCCTTACCTTCCGTGACATGGCGGAGCAAAACCAGCCATCAGGAGATTGCCTATGTCACAGAACTCACATCCTCGTAACTGGCTCATTCAGGGGGTCCTCCACATTGGAAGGATGCTTCTGCCTGCGCTTTTCGCTCTTACATTCGCCGGAGTGGCCCACGCGCAAGGAACGATGGATTTCTCCGGCGCGACGACGTTGATGTCAACTTTCAAAACCTTCGCGATGTATGCGGGGGCTGTCATCTGCCTTGGCGGCCTGATTTTCGCGGGCATTCGTATGATGAGCGGTCGCTTCAGTGAGGCCGTTCCTGGACTCTTCGGCGCTCTATTTGGCGCTGGAGTTCTCGGCTGGGGAGCCGGTTGGATCGGGTCTCTTACCGGGCAGTCGATGTAGGAGGTGACATCGGCTATGACCAGGCGAGGAGAACCGCAGGCAATCAATCAGGCGCTGAACCGACCGAGAGCCAAACTTGGTCTCGATCTTACAGCATGGATGGCGATCTTATTCGTCTGTGCTGCGGTTTTCCTCGTTGGGTTTCGATTGCTGGCCATGCTCGCGTTTCCAACGCTTGCAGTCTGTGCATGGCTGGTCGTCCGTAAACACCCGAAGATGTTCCAACTGTGGGGCCTGAGCCTCACGCAGAAGAGCTACTATGACCCGCGCAAATACTGAGCAGATCAAATTCATTCCGTGGTTCGCCAAGGCTGGCGCGGCGTGCAGCATTGTGCCGATTGCGCGGTTTGTGAATGAGCATATCTTTGCGCTGAAGGGCGGCGGCTATGGATGCCTGTTCACGCTTACGGGCGTGGACGAAGAAAACATGACGGAGCAGGAGTTGGAAGCGCAATGCCGCTTACTCGAAGGCGCATTACGTGGCCTACCTGAGGGCGCTTGCCTGTATCAGTACACGCGCGTCCGATCAGGATATGAACTCCCACACCAGAAGAAATATGCAAATCCCGTTACACAAGTGTTTGTGGAGGACCGCCTTCGCTTTCTGGAAGCGTCAGCCAACTTCCGTCGCATTGATCTGCACTGGTGCCTAACCACTGAGCCGGAGAAGCTGAAAGCGTTCGAGCGCAAGCCACAAGACAACGCGGCGTCCACAACGCGAATGCTGGCCGAACTGGATAAGGCAGCATCGTTGCTGGTCGGCAATCTTGGAAACACGCTTGGCCTTCAGTTGCTCAATAAGCAGCGCACTTTCCAGTTCTTCTCCTATCTCTTCAATCTTGAAGACTGGGCCGAGCAGGACCAACTTCGTAGTGATACAGGCCTGGACCGGCAGATAGTGCAGGCTCCCGTGGCGTGGAAGGAAGATCATCTCCGCATCGGCAAACGGTACGTGCAGATGTATTCCCTGAAGGCCACACCGGAGGCATCGCGCCCCTGCCTCTTCGCTGATCTTGCACGCCTCGACTGCGACAGCGTGCTGTGCTCAACATGGCGGCCCAAGCCTGCCAACACTGTGCGCAAGGAGATCGATAACCAGGAGAAGTTCATCAGCTTCTTCAAAGTAGGCGTGCTCACGCGCGTGATGGCCGGACGGGATACAGACTCACTGGACGAAGGTGCGAGCGCACGCGCGGCCAACCTTCAGGTGGATGACCTGAGTGAAGTTGTCCGTTCCCTAGACAAGAAAGCGCAGGGCGAATATTCTTTGCGCCTGCTGGTCGCCACCCGCAGTTCAGAAGCGCTGCGTAACGTAGCTCCCTCCGTGTATCGCGTCTTCGTGGAGGCTCGCGCCCAGGTGATGGAAGAGACGTTGGGCAATCTCTCTGCGTTCTATGCGATGTTTCCTGGTAACGGAAAGTTCAACGTCTTCCCCCTTTGGCTTGCGGAGGACCATCATTCACGGCTCTCATCCATCTTCGCTCCGAACTTGGGCCATCCGCATTCCGATGACCTCGATGCGGAATACCTGAACGTCTTCGAAACGCGCACGGGCACGCCCTTCTTTCAGGACACCTATGTGGACGGAGTACGCGTGCAGCTCATCCTCGGGCCTCCGGGAGCTGGTAAGTCCGTGACGGGCAATATCACGATTGCGCATGAGCAGAAGTACGGCGGTTTTACCTACATCTTCGATATCGGCGGCAGCTATGAGAGCGTCGTTGAGCTGTACGGCGGACGCGTAGACCGCATCGGCAAAGACGGCCCGCGCGTGAACCCATTCATGCTAGAGCCGACCGAGAGCAACATCCAGTTCCTCTACTCGTTCGTGAAGCTGCTGCTCACCAACGGTGATGCGGAGCTTGAACCGGAAGACGATGACGTGATCCATAAAGCCGTGCAGGATATGTACCTGCTCGATACTGCGAACCGTCGGCTTTCAAACCTCTATCTGCCGAAGAAGCTCGACCGTTATCTGTCGAAGTGGGTCGGACGTGGTATCTATAGCGCCATCTTCGACAACGTAGAGGACAGCTTATCGCTGTCTCGCATCCAGTGTTTCGACTTCCAGGGCGTAAATAACGCGCAGTATGCCGACCTCATTGAGCCGCTGATGGTGTGGCTCTTGCGGCGCATCAACGATGTTCTCTTCAATCCGGCGAACCTCGGTGTACCCAAGCACATATTGATTGAAGAGTTGTTCAGCAGCATGAAGAACAAGCAGCTTCTTGATGCGGCACTGTCTTCCATTAAGACGGTACGCAAGAACCTGGGCGGCGTGACCATGATTGGCCAGTCTGCGGAAGACCTGGGTGCGAACGCTGACAGCATCGTGAACTCCTGCTCGTCGTTCCTCTTCCTGAAGGATGCGACCTTCAACCGCAAACGATATACGGAGCTGTTCAAGATGAACGAGCAGCAGATCGCGCTCTTTGAGAGCTTGCAGGACCGGGAGGCGCTGTACATGCGCCGCGATGGGCTGAGCAAGGTGATTCGCCTGAATCTGGACAATCGCACCTACGCAGCGGTCTCGACGAAGCCGAAGGATCGCGTGCGTCGGGCGAAGCTGATCGAAAAGTACGGACTGGCCGAAGGCATCGCCCGTTTCGCCAACGGCGAGAGTTTGTAACCACAACGAAAGGACGTGAACACCGTGAAGCCACTTATCCCCATTGTCATCGGTTACAGCCTTGCACTGGCAGCGTTGCCGCTCCGTGCGGCGGTTGCCCCTGTCAGTCATCCTCTCCAGCCCAGCGCACCGCGCACGGTGGCCGTCTCCGAGACGGAGACGCCACCTGTCGTGCGGGCTGGGCTGTTGCAGTCCACGCTCATTGTCCTCCCCGATCAGGAGAAGGTGGCGAATGTCTATGCGGGCGATACCGTGGGATGGGTCTTCGACGCCGGGCATGTGGCTTCGCGCTTCATCAGCGTAAAGCCCAAGATTGCGAATGGATCGACGGACATTCATATCGTCTCCGACCACGGCAATGAGTACACCTTGCAGTTGCGTGAGGTCTCTGCCGATGCGGACGACCACTACGACTCCAAGGTGATGATTGCCCCAAACGACAAGGCTGCCAAAGACCGTCTCACGCAGATGCCGGTCTTCGTGCCTGCCGCCGATCTGGAGAAGGCCAAGCAAGAGGCCATTGCCGCAAAAGCTGCGCAGGCCGCGGAGCAGAAAGCAGAGGAACAGAAGGCCGAACAGTATCGCAGCCAGTATCCCGGCTCGCTGCACTTCGATTACATCTGGGACGCCAGCAAAGGCCGTACGCTCGGCCTCCAGCAGATATGGCGAGATGACAAGTTCACCTACCTGCGTGGGCAGTTTCAGGAGACGCCCGCCCTTTACGAGGTGAAGGACAAGAAGCCTTCACTTATCAACTTTGATTTTGCGAATGGCCTCTACACGGTACCGAAACAACTGGATAGCGGCTACCTCGCCATCGGCAAACAGAAGGTGGAGTTTCACCGGACGGGAGGCCGGTAGTCATGGCAGAGATCAATGAAGCCGCTACAGTCCCTGAACAGCCCGAAGCCAAGCCGCCACTGAAGAAAAGTATGCCCATCGTCGTCACGCTGGTGGTGATCGTGGGAGTCGTTGGCATCGCCAACCTTTCCAGCCTGGTAAGCGGCAACAAGAAAGTTGCGCCGCAGAGCGCGTTGGCGATGCGGCCATCCGCCCCAAACGCGCAACAGGTTAACAGCTTTACAGCGCAACAGCAGTTGCAGGCGCAGCGCGATGCCGATGCTTTGCGGCATCAACAGGAACTTGCCACTGCGATGCAGCAGTTGCAGGCATCGCAGGATATTCCCGGACCGGAGAGTGACACCGCGCCACCGATGACCAAGGCGCAACGGGATAGCATCTATGGCAACAGCAGCAACGCGCCGCAGCGCACCTCGAACGTTTCCGAAGCACAGGCTGAAGCAAAGCAGAAACGCCTTGCCGCCGAGAAGCAGAAGCAGGATGCGGTCAACAGCGATACCGTCGCGATAGATTTTTCGACGGCGGGCTCTTCTCCGGCCCCGCAGGTCGTGCAGACAGCCGCAACTCAAGGCAAGCCGGTTGTCTCGGCCAATGACGCCGCGGTGCGGCAGGCTTCGCCTGCCGGGGACACCGCCGCGATGGACAAGTACAGTTTCGACTCCTACGACGGTCGCCTGTATCGGATCTTCGAAGGCACGGTGCTGGAGGGCGTCGTCACCAACCATATCGACGGCGGCTTCGCAAGTCCGATCATGGTGATGCTGACGACCGACTACTACTCGCACGACCACCAGCAGCTCCTTATGCCGCAGGGTACCCGGCTCATTGGCTCCGTGCAGAGCGTTGGCAATGCCCAGCAGCGGAAGATGTTTGTTAGCTTCCACCGCGCTGTGTGCCCCGACGGTTTCTCCATCGACTTCGACAAATACCTTGGCCTTGATCCGATAGGAACCACCGGCCTTGCAACCAAGGTCGATCACGGCTATCTCATGGCCTTCGGTGCCGCCGCTGCCATCGGTGGACTGGGCGGCCTAGCCCAGATCGGCAACAACGGCACGGTCTTCGATCCTTCGACACAGATACGCAATGGCATCTCGTCACAGACTTCGATGGAAGGTGAACAGGTCTTGAACCACTTCCTGAACCGTCTGCCGGTAATCACGCTCAAAGAAGGCTCTCGCGCTCGTGTCTACATCGGCCGTGACCTGCTCGTGCCTTCCTATGCGGACCATCGCGTGGACCCCACGCTGTAGCTTTACCCACCTCAGAAAGGTACACGATGCTCAAAAACAACATCGAGCACTTCTCCATCAAGTCGCAGTGGCAAACCACACTGCACGCTCTGGAGAACGTCAACGTCCGCAACCTCTTCGGAGAGACCAACGGGATGACGATGGCGCTGAATACCAACTCGCCGTCAGCTTCGACTACCGCATGGACGGCGGGCTCTGTGCCGTTATCGAGCAGTACGGCCAGCTATCTCCAGACACAATCGGTTGGCAGTCCTCAGCTCTCCCAACTCGCCATGATCGAGGCGTCCGATGCGGCATCACCCGACTGCATGACCGCAGTAGGCCAGTACCGCGCAGCCCGGACGACGAATGCCACAGCCAACAGCACACTTGCCGCCAGCCAGCTTGACGGTTCCACCGCAACCAACAGCGAGGTGCAACAGTTAAACCTGTTGAACGCCGCTGAAACCCAGAAAATGTCCGAGATGCAGTCGCAGGGCGCTCTCGCTACCTGCGTGGCCTCTCAGATGATGCTCACAAATATGCAACAGCGTAACGCTGCTGCGGCAGACCTTAATACCGCTGCCTTCGTGCAGGCTCAGCGCGCCACCAACGATATGAGCGCAGCCAACGAAGGCAGTACCTGGCAGACGTACCTTCCGTAGGAGCTGAGATGTTCAAACTGCTTCAGACGAAGTTGCTCGTTGCAATCTTTGCGGTGCTGGCGGTGATCGCCAGCACCGAGATTTATCGCGCCCATGAGGCACACCGTGCTGCAGAAGCCGCAGCCAGGACCGCCGTGCTGCTGGAGCAGCAACAGCGCGAGCGAGCCGAACAGAAGAAGCGGGACGATGCATTTCGGCAGAAGGTGGACAGCCTGAAGAAGCGCCACAGCATGGCTGCTGGTAACGAAGGCAAGACCTGGCAGAACTATCTCCCGTAGAAGGGTGAGCGTATGACGATGATATTGCTGCAAAGCATGCCGAGTACCAGTTCAGGAGTGGATTGGCTTTACCAGTTCACCAATAACCTCACCGATCTCACCACCCAGAACGGGGGTGCGCTGTCACAGTTGGGTGCGGTGGAGCTGAGTTTCATTTCGCTTTTCACGCTGGTCAGCATGGTGGTGAACTGGAGCACATCGGGTATGACACTGCGCTTCCATACGCATCCGGTTCGTGCCGGGGATCTGGTGAACTTCATGATGCGCCTGATTATCTGCTCGTTGTTATTGAACTACTGGGTGAATCCGTTTCCCGGCGCTAGCTTCGGCATTAATCACTTCTTCAGCTACATCGCACAGGCCATGGTCGCTGCCTTCGATCAGAACTCTTTGAATCAACTCCTGGCCGCGTTGAAAGAAGCTGGAATCAATACACCGACGCCGTCCATGATGCAGCTAACGCAGCAACTCTGCTATTTCATCGTTGAGGGACTGCTCGGAGTCGCCTCGGCCATTCTGTTCGTCATCAACTGCAGCTCGTTCATCTTCTACGGCATCACGGCCCTTTTTGGACCTGTCTTCATCCCGTTGCTGATGACGCAGACCTTCAGGGCTAAGTTCTTTCAATTTCTCGACGTGCTCATCAGCTTCGCGATGATTCGCGCTGTCGCAGCCGCGTTCATCTTCGTGTGGTCAGGATTCATGATTACGTTCTTGCAACGGACCTTCCACGGGGACTATTCCATAGGTATGTGGCTGGCGAATCTGATTCCGACCGCTATGGTCTTTATTGCGTTCGTCGTGAATATGCTCTTTATTCCGTCCATTACCCAGGCGATTTTTGGGGGAGCCGCCGGAATTACAGGTTCAGCCGTCAGTGTGGCCGGAAGGTCAGCGCTACTTCTTGCAGGTGGTAAGGGAGGAGCAAAGTGAGCGACTGGTGGTTCTATATGTGGTTGCGACGGGAGGGATATCGCATCGCTCTCCCATCGTGGATGGTGACTCTCACGAAGTGGTGCCTCGCGCTGCTTTTCCTCGTGGGGTTCATCTACGGATTCATCATCTTTCAGACCGTGCGTCAACAGGCACTTCACGAAAGGAGCAACCCATCCCATGTCCACACACAGCCCAGCCATTGAACAATCCCTCACTCCACGGCAAGCGATGATGGCCGATGAGATCGGCAACGAGGTCTATTCGTCCCACTATGCCGAGCGGAAAGCCTACCGCATCATCATCGGTTGCGGCACGGTATTGCTGTTTGGTTCGATGGGTGTGAACTTCGCTCTGGCGCACCGTCCGGTCACCAATCGCTACGTCCGCATCGATGAGATGGGACGCGCCCAGGCGATCCAGTACAGCGACTTGAGCTACAGTCCACGGGAGGGTGAAGTCCGCACCTACCTCACGGAATGGGCGAACTACCGCTACACCATCAGCCGCGACACCATTGCGAAGAAGTATCCGCTCAACTACTACTTCCTGTCGCAGGCTTTGGCGTCACGTTTGATGGCCGATGATAACCAGAACCACCTTGCTTCGCAGGTGGTCTCCGGTCAGGTTGAGTCGAGTGATGTGCAGGTACGTGATGTGACCATCACGTCCATGTCGGAGGAGATGGTGCAGGGTGCGAAGATTGCGCGTGGAACGGCACTGGTGACGCTCGACAAGGTTTACTCCCAACAGAACTCCCGCAATCCGCGCACCGAGCATTGGATGCTCTCGGTCACGTACTATCTCGATCCCAAGCAGGTGAACGACCAGGCGAAGATCTTCCCGCAATACGAGTTCATCAACCCTCTGGGTTTGACCATCACGGAGTTCCATGAAAACCGCGTCTCGGTGCAGCAGATGACTCCGGTGAAGTCCATCGCATCGGCTCCATCCAGCACGGAGACAGTGCGATGAGCTTCGAGCTGATACTCCCGTTCTTCCCCGAAGAGCTTCGCGCTCTTTTGGTGGACCCGTCGATCTCAGATCTGATGATTAACGGGACAACGGGAGTATTTGCGGATCGTGCGGGAGTGGTCGAGCATATTCCACTCTCCACGCCCTACACCAACGACCGCCTCACGGCGGCTATTGAGCGCGTTGCGCGCCTGCTTGGACAAGACCTCAACGGCCAGAATCCCATCCTCAACACGCGCTTGCCGGACGGCTCGCGCGTGGCTGTCGTTGGACCGCCATCTTCGATCAACGGGCCGACGCTGACCGTCCGAAAGTTTAACCGCTGGTACACCAGCGATGAGCTGGTGCAGGCAGGCAGCTTTCCAGTCCACGTTCGTGACGCCGTTGTAGGTCTGATTCAGCAGCGGAAGAACGGCATCATCAGCGGCGGAACTGGCTCGGGCAAGTCCACGCTCATGAAGGCGCTCCTTGACCATGTTCCGCTCTATGAACGGCTGGTCGTGATTGAGCAACCTGCCGAATTGAAGATCGCGCATCCGAATGCCGTCCGCTGGGAAGCTGTCGCAGCGATTCCAGGTCAGATCGCTATCACGCCTAGCCAGCTCGTGGCTGCTGCATTGCGGCACCGCCCTGACCGCATCATCATGGGTGAAATCCGCGACGAATGCGGCTATGACTTGCTCCAGGCGATGAACACCGGCCACGGCGGAACACTGTCTACGTTGCACGCGGATTCCGCGCTCGATGCGCTCGACAGACTCGCGGATATGGCCCTGAGTGCCAGAACGAATTTGGACCAGGCATTTGTCCGGTCGCAGACCGGCAAAGCCGTGGACTTTGTGCTGCATTGCGAGCGCGATGCACGGGGCCGCCGAAGAGTCCGGGAGCTGATTACCGTCTCCGGCTATAGCCATGCGGAACAGTCGTTCAATACCGAGGAGGTCTATCGTGCCTCCGACCCCTGACATCGGCGCATCCAGCTAAACGAATCCCAACCCGAACCGAGGTCACTCCGATGGTCTTTCATGCGGCTCCTGTAGCTGCACAGCCCAACTCGTCTTCAAACGCGCCAAGCATGGCGTTTCCAGCCTGCGAAATGCAGCGGTGGCCATACACGCCGGTGTGCTCGAAGCCGTCCTCTGCGGATTTGATTGCAGCGATGAATCGGGCTGCGGTTGGAGCAACGATGCGTCGGCGCATGCGACGGGGTGCCGTTCGTGCATATGGGTGCCTTCCGTTCGTATCCCGTCCTCTGCACGGGTTCACGCTTCGGGCCCTTTCCTGCGCCCGGCGGCAGGCTCGCTCTTCTGCTTCCGCTGCGCGGCCCTTTGGGTTACGGTTTCCACCTTCGGCGGACCCTCCGTAAATGCAGAGCTCCGGCCTTGGGAGCAGGGGCCACTCGCTCGCTTCGCGAAGGGTGACCCGAGCAGGATACGGGAAATACAACGAAACGGAGATCACCACCATGTACAAGAACAACGTTACCCTCATCGGCTTTATCGGCAACGACGCAGAAGTTCGCACCAACGGCGACCGCAGCCTCACGACTCTTTCGCTCGCGACCAAGTCGTCCTACAAGAAGGACGGCAAGTACATCGAGCACACCGACTGGCACCGTTGCGTCGTCTTCGGCAAGCTCGGCGAGTTCGCCGCCAAGCTTCAGAAAGGCGCACACATCCTCGTCGAGGGCGAGTATCGCAGCCGCAGGTTCACCAACACGAAGACCGACACGGAGCAGACCGTGTGGGAGGTTCGGGTGAACTCGATTCTGAAGCTGGATCGCACAGCTAAAGCGGCGACGGAAGAGGCAGAAGATGCAACCTCCGAAGATGGGCTGAACGACGACGACATTCCTTACTAGGGATGTCGTTTCCGCCCCAGGAGGCCGGTATTGAACCCGGCCTCTTCGGCTGCTGAACCCGTGGCATCGCGGTCGCAATGAAAGACGGAATGGAGGTGGTTCGATGAACGAAGTTGCTAAAGACTTTCTCGCTCGGAGCTTCGCTCCTGGCTCGACCATTGCTCTCCTGCTGCGCGCCGAGAGCCCGTTGAAGACGGTCCAGCGTGTGGTCACGCTGGAGCAGGCGCTCGCGCCTCGTTACCTTGGGTGGCTCGTTTACCAAAACCATCACGGTGCGAACGTGTACGCGGCTGCCAATCCGCTGCGCGTCGGTAGCCGCAAGCGGACAAAGGAGAGCATTGCTTCTATCCGTCATCTCTACCTGGATATCGACGTAGACGGCGATGCCCGGCTCGCTGCGCTCCGGGCATCGGATGGCGTGCCTCCGGCCTCCGTCATCCTCTCCACATCGCCTAACAAATACCAGGTGCTTTGGCAGGTCGAAGGTTTCGACTTCGGCACACAGGAAGAGATGCTCAAGCGGCTCGCCATTGCCTTCGGCGGCGATCCTGCTTGCACCGACTGCAACCGGGTACTTCGCATCCCCGGTTTCTTCAATCACCAGTATTCTCCCGCGCACTACGTCGCGGTCGAATATCCCTCCGCTGCTACCTACAGTCCTGCGGACTTCCGGTTGCCGGAGGGGGATGGCTATGCCGCGCTACCGCTACGCGGGAACGCTCGTCATTCTTCCTCTCGCAAGGACAGCCACTCCGAACAGGATTGGGCGTGGGTTTGTGCCCAACTTGCAGCAGGTGCGGATGCGAAGAAGCTGACCCGCATCCTGGCCGAACGCAGAGCCGATAAGCCCAACCCTCTGTACTATGCGCAGCGCACCATCGACGTTGCTTCCGCTCGTCAATGGTTCCTCGAAGGAATGCCCTTTGAGGACGTTCTCACCATGCTGAAGTTTCGCCGCGAGAACGATCTCCCCGCTGCACTCTGCTCCGCCCGTTCGCGGGAGATTGCCGCCACCGCACAGCGCATGGTTGTTCGCAAAAAGATTGCCTAAACCACCATCACTCAAGGAGAAGAAAATGCCACTACTCGAAGTCATCCAGACCAAACATCTCAGCGCTTCCATTCGACTCACTGATTCGACGGCAATGCAGGTCGATCAGTATGCCGCATTCATCAAGGCTTCAGCGAACGATGTTGTCGAACAGGCGCTCGCCTATGTCTTCTCCAAGGATCGCGAGTTCCAGGAGTTCCTTCGTACCCCGGAAGCACAACGGATTACGCCGACACTTCGCGTTCGCCGCGCCACTGCAAATGATGCCTCCGAGCGGCCCGCACGCAAGCCTGTTTCTTCGGCATCTTCGCCTGCACAAGCACCCGCATCTGTGGTGGCGTCGAAGGCATGATCCCGCCGCTAAATGTGTGGCAAAGCCACAACCGTGCTGCGCACGGGAAGAAGATTGACACTCCATCCCTCGGATGGGCGTGTTTTGAGGTGCAAATGGTTCCGGTTGGAACCATGCAGAAAACGCAGTGCTTATGCGATCGGCGGTTCCGAATGGAACCCATTCCGGTTGCAAATGGAACCGCTCTCTCAGGAGGTGCGCAATGAATCGGAACTCTACTATCCAGTCGAGGCTTTCACCCCACCGCACCCGGTCAGCTCGTAGCGAAAGCTTTGCTACGAGGTTCACCTGCGATGAGGTGGCAGCGATAGAAGACGCCGCTCAAGCCGCGGGCATGACTGCTCGCGAGTGGTCCCGCGAGGTGCTTCTCGATGCGGCTGGAAAGACTATGCGAACAGCACTGTTCACAGAACTGATCGCCACGCGCATGTTGCTAGTCAACCTTCTGAAGCCACTGGCTCTCGGAGAGAAGGTATCTCCAGCGTGGATTACCGAAGCTATGACGATGGTGCGGAAGGAGAAACATAAGGCCGCCCAAGAGGTCATGCAGCAGTACAAGCGGACCGCAGAAAAGGAGACCTCCGATGGCAACACAATGGGGTAGAAAAGAGACGATCATTTGGCCGCCGCACGTTCCGCTGATGAGCTATTGCGCCGTTGCGGGAGCGTTCTTGCTGACGCTGTTCTTTGCCTGGGAGCGATATGCTTTCCAACTCCCGCCGCTCCAGAAGGCGTACGTGACAGACTATGCGCGGGCTGGTGTCGGTAGCGCCTTCCATGCCCACCAGAGCTACCGGCTACTGTATCTCGGAGGCTCAAAAGCGAAGCCGCGTCTCGCAATGCCCGTCGACTTCGCTGAGGGTGAGATGACGCTGCCGAAGGGCAAAAGGATGCCGTTCGCCCTGTCCGAACTTGCTTATGCTCAGGGGTATCGTTTTCCGTTTCGCGGCCCCGTAGAGAGGCTGGCCGACGCCTCGATGTACCGGTGGCAGCATGATGTCGTTTACGGTGGCGCAAGCCCCTGGCGAATATTCTCTGTCAGCATGATCGAGGGCGGATTATGCCTTGCAGTCTTGCTTGCTTTGGCTGTTCCGAAGGACATTCGGCGCTTCAAAGAGATGAAGTACGGCCGCGTCCTTCGCGGTCCTCGGATGCTCGATCCAACCGAGTTCAACAAGGCTCTGAAGGGCGATGGTCTGGGTTTTAAGACCACGGAATCCGGTCGGATGATGCGGATTCCACTGCATAAGGAAGCACAGCATCTCCAACTCATGGGCGATACAGGAGTTGGCAAGACGCAGCTCATCATGCAGTGCCTTCGCCAGATCAGAGGTCGGGGTGATTCCGCCATCGTCTATGACCCGGCGTGTGAATACATTCAGCGATTCTATGACGCCCAACGTGGAGACATCGTGCTCAATCCGCTCGATGCCCGATGCCCTTATTGGGGACCGGCACAAGAGTTGGAATCGGAGGATGAAGCCTATGCCATTGCCACGTCTCTGTATGCACCGAAGACGGACAAGATCGATGAGTTTTTCCACGAAACGCCCGCCCAAATCTTCGCCCATCTGTTGAAGCGCGGCCCGACACCGCACCAGCTTGCCGCGTGGATGTCGAGCGATACAGAGTTGATGAAGATGGTAGAGGGGACGGAGATGGCCTTCTATATCGATAGGAAGGCCGGGCCTCAGCGGGCGGGTGTTCTTTCTTCGCTTGGATTGGTCGCAAAGTCATTTCGCATGCTTCCGGAGCGTGACGAAAAGCGTGCCGTTTGGAACGCGCGCACTTGGTCGAAGACGCGTCGAGGGTGGATCTTCATTACCTCTCGACCGCCTGAACGAGACACGCTACGACCGCTACATTCGCTTTGGATTGATCTGCTGGTGATGCGGCTGCTGACTACCCCACAGCCCGGCCAAAAGCCGGTATGGTTTGTCATCGATGAGTTGGCCAGCTTGCAGCGGTTGCCGCAGCTTCATACCGCCATTACGGAGAACAGGAAGTCCAAGAACCCGCTCATCCTCGGCTTTCAGGGCAAGGCCCAGCTTGAGGTCATCTATGGTCATCTTGCCGAAGTGATGCTGTCCCAGCCTGCCACCAAAATCTTCATGAAGACCGCCGAACCAAAGACCGCCGAGTGGATATCCGAGGCGATCGGTAAGGTGGAGATCGAGCGGCTGAAGGAAACGAAATTCGACGGTACGCGCTCCGGGCACAACTTCACCGTGGAACGTCAGATCGAACCTCTGGTCATGGGTTCCGAGATATCCGGTCTCGACGACAGACACGCCTATCTCAAGCTGGGTAACAGCGTGGCGCGGTTCGCTTTTGACTACATGGACCTGCCGACGCCCACGCCCGGTTTCCTGCCACGGAAGACCGCAGGCGGACTGCGCTTTAACCCGGACACGTTGGAGCAGAATGTGCCAGCACCCACGCCAGAGCAAGAATCCCAGGAGAAGGAAGACACCCCTCCGGCGACCGAAAGTGACGGTCCACACGATAAAGAACGTGCTCCGATTGCATGGCCTACACCCGCTGCCGTGCAGCAGGCAGAAGAGCTAACACCTAGCCCTTCAGAGGATGAAGAACTTGAAGAAGAACAGGCGGTAGGCCCTGCTTTGATCCGGGAGACATAGGCTATGCTCGACATCTCCAAACCTCTGAACGCGACCCAGGCGCAGACCTATCACAAGCTCGATTACACCTCGCCCACGCAGAGCTACTACGCCCAGGGCGATCAGGTGATAGGCGAATGGCAAGGTAAGCTCGCCGAATCCATGGGTGTCTCCGGCGAGGTCTCCGCCCTGGAGTTCTCCCGCCTCACCGAAGGCAAGCATCCGGTGACAGGCGAACAGATGGTGCGCCATCGTATCGCTACCGAATACAAGAATCCCGATGGCTCTACGACGAAGGCCGTGGCTCACCGTGCCGGATGGGATGCGATGTTTGCACCCACGAAGTCTGTTTCGTTGACCGCCCTCGTGGGAGGCGACGATCGTATCCGCGAAGCCCATCGTGCAGCCGTGACGGCGGCTTTGGATGAGTTGGAGAAGTACACGCACGCCCGTCTGGGCGGAAATAAACCAGCGGAACAAACGGGCAGGTTCCTGGCAGCGAAGTTCGAGCACGACACCGCACGTCCGGTTGATGGCTACGCCGCTCCGCAACTCCACACTCATGCCGTCATCTTCAATGTGACCCAACGCACCGGTGGCACGACGCGGGCCTTACAAGAACAACCGTTCTTTGAGAGCCAGAACTTCGTGACGGCGGTGTATCAGTCGGAATTGATGTACCGCCTACGTGGCCTCGGATATGAGATCGAACCGGGCGAAAGCGGAGCACCTGAAATCAAGTCCTATTCAGCGGACTATTTGAAAGCCTCCAGCCTGCGTCGCGAGAAGATCAAGGAAGAGATGGAAAAGCGCGGCGTCTCTGGACCAGAGGCGGCTGAGATCGCGGCGCGGTCCACCCGCGAGAAGAAGCAGGCGATGTCGCCTGCCGAGGTCCTGGCGGCGCATCGGGAGATCGCTGCCGAGTACGGCAACCAACCACAGCGCATCGTGGCCGAAGCCCGTGAACGGGCACAGGTGCAGAGCCATACACCTGACCGCACCGCTCATGCGCGGGAGGCTGTAACCTATGCTCGCAGCAGCCTGTATGAGCGCGAGGCTGTGCTGGACGAGCGCCTTTTGCTCCGTGATGCCTTACGGCGCGGTATGGGAAATACCACCTATCCCCAGGTCCGCGCCGAATTCGAGGCGCGGCGGCAACGGGGAGATTTCCTCTCGGTGGAATCCCACAAACATGCCTCCAGCCCGCGCTTCACCACGTCGGAAACCATCGCCGCCGAACGCGCCAACATCGAATACGTTCGCGGCGCCAAGAACACCGTTCAGCCGATCATGAGTGCCGAAGACGCACAGCGTCAGGCACAGTCGCACACCTTCCTGAATGACTCCCAGAAGCGCGTCATCGAAGAGGTGTTGAACTCGCCCGACCGTATCCACGGTTTGCAGGGGCGGGCAGGATCGGGCAAGACCTCAGTGCTTTTTTCCATTCGCGAGGGTGCAGAAAAGAGTGGGTTCATTGTCGAGGGATTTGCACCCACGTCCCGCGCAGCAGCCCAACTCCGTGAGGCTGGCATCGACGCCTCTACGTTGCAGAGCTTCCTTGCACGGAAGATGGACTTATCCCGTGAGCAGCAATCGGGTCACCTCTACATGCTCGATGAATCGAGCCTTGCCAGTACCAAACAGATGCGCGACTTTCTGCAAAAATTGCAACCGCAGGACCGGGTGCTGGTCATCGGTGACACCGCTCAGCATCAGGGCGTAGACGCCGGTCGTCCGTTCCAACAGATGCAGGAGGCCGGGATGCGCACCGCCCAGCTTGACCGCATCATGAGACAGAAAGATCCTTCACTCCTAAAAGCTGTGGAGCACCTTGCGAAGGCCGAAACGCAGCAAGGCATCGCGTTGCTGCAAGAGCAGGGCCGCATCACCGAGTTGCTGGCTCGGAGTGACCGCATCGCCGCCATCGCCAAGGATTATGCGGCCAGGCCGGAGAACACACTCGTCGTCTCTCCTGATAACAAGAGCCGTCAGGAGATCAACGAGGCCATCCGCGCCGAGTTGTTGCAGACGGGCAAGTTGAAAGACGATGGCAGGATGTTTCGTACCCTCTCCCATCGTTCTGACATGACTGGAGCCGACCGTACCTGGGCGGCTCGGTACAGCATCGGCGACGTGGTTCAGTACAACACCGGAAGCAAGGAACTGGGCATCGAGCGCGGCAGCTTTACTACAGTCAAGGCTGTCGATGCCAAGGCAAACCTATTGACGGTTAAGCGCGCCGATGGAGAGGTTGTGGCCTACGATCCGCGGCGCCTACGAGGGGTAAATGTCTTCCGCGAGCAGGAGCGCGCGTTTGCCACTGGAGACCGTATCCAGTTCACCGCGCCGCTGAAAGAGTTGAGCGTTGCCAACCGCGACCTTGCCACCATCGAACGTATCGAAGACAGACGCATGACAGTGCGTATCGACGGTAAAGACAAGCGGACGCTCACTTTCGATACCGAAACGGTCCGGCAGTACGATCATGGGTATGCCGTGACCTCGCATAGCTCGCAGGGCCTCACTTCAGAGCGTGTGCTGGCTCATTTCGATACCGGGGGCCCGCGCGGGTTGGTGAACACACGGCTGGCATACGTTGCCATCTCGCGTGCGTCGCACGACGCCCACATCTATACCAACGACGCCGCGCGTCTAGGCAATCGTCTCGCCACCGATATCTCGAAGACAGCAGCCGTCGACCTCGCGCAACCTCCAAAGAAGAGCGAGGTAGAGCGTGCCGTCTCCGCTTTCCGTGAGAATGATCCCGCCACCGCTACGACCATCCTCCAGCAGGATGGTCGTGTCCATGAATACGCTAGCGCAGAACACCGCTTAGCCGCAGTCGCTCTGGCTTATGCTTCGCAGCAGGACCGCGCCTTAGTCGTCGCGCCGGATGCAGGTGAACGTAAAGAACTGACGCAGCTTATCCGTGATGAACTCCGCCAGCAGGGACGGCTCTCCGCGGAAAGCCATCAGCTTCCTGTGTGGGTCGAACAGCGCTTTGGCAATCCTCGTCTCGCGGCGAACTACGCCGCTGGTGACCAGATTCATTACAAAGTAGGTAGTGCCGAACTCGGCATCGCCGACAACAGTACCGTAACCGTACTAACCGTCGATGCGAAAACCAACCGGCTCACCGTTGCCTCACTCGATGGAAGTGAAGTCAGCTATAACCCTGCGTTGGTAAGGGGCTTGACCAACCAGGCGCATGTCTTCCGGGAAGAGATGCGCGATGTCTCCGAAGGTGAGCGCATCCGTTTTACCGCGACGGCGCAGGAAATTGGTATTCGCAAGGGTGACTTTGCCACGATCGAACGAATAGGAGAGGACCGTTCGCTGATGGTGCGTAGCGATCAGGGTAAGTCTGCTGCTCTCTCCCAAGCGCAGACCCGGCACATCGAGTACGGATACGCGACAGAAGACCTACCGCGCTCAATGCACCGTGTTCTCGTCACCGGAGACAGCAATGTGCTTTCTCAACATCAACGTCAGTTCGCGCTCCTCACCCTCCAAACAAATGATCTCGCTATCTTCATCTCGCGAGGCAGAGAGATTTCGCTGGATAGGAACGCATTAGGCAAAGGCCTCGACCCATCATCTCTCGGGGCCGGAGTTACCCCTACGGAGCAAAAGATGCCGAGCATTGAGATAGAAGGATTCGGGATTGGTCGGTAGATTAGAAACGAACGAGAATGCCCGGAGCATCGCTGGGGCAACGAAGAAACGGTTCAGGCAAGAACCGGGCACATAGAATGGTTTCCTATGGACAAAGCAAGACTTGTGATGGAGTTCGAAGAGGCGATGGTAGAGGTCTACCGGCGAGCGCTTTCCGAAGTTAAGTACAAAGCCAGCCGATTCTTAACGATGATTCACGATGAGGGCGGACTCGCGACGGCCAAGTATCTCCTCCACGCACCGCAGATATCGGAAGGATATACAGCTCTTTGGCAGCGACAACGGCTTGATCTCACTGTCGAGGCTGTCATTCTCAACAATGCACGATGGCATCCTCTCTTTACCAGTGACGAACTGGACTTATGTCGCAAGCGGCTGCGGGACTATGGCTATCCGGCGAGCGAATGAAAACGCAAGATTGGCCCTATCGATCAATCCAAAACCTCCCATCTGCGTAGCTCGTGTTGATAGATGCCCATGTTTACGCGCTCACCATGAAATTGAACACCTTCCATTCTCAAACGCAGTCGCTGTTCCTCCGCAAACTCACCCTTCAACCGAATCTCTCCTCCAGAACCCACGATTCTCTGCCAAGGGAGAGAGGTCAGCGTGTCCTTCCGGAGAAGCCTAGCTACCGCCCGATGGAATAACGGATAGCCAGCAGCTTCGGCAACCCGCGCATAGGTTGATACTCGCCCTCGCGGAATGGAACGAATTATTTGGCGAAACGCATCGTCTCTCTCCTCATCGCGGGCGTAGCCTCGCTTGGTGATATTTCTCTTGACTCCCTCCGGAGCTAGCCGACGGCTCATAAGCGAAACATCGCTCTCCTTTCAAAAGCAACTAGGAATTGAGGCGAAGCGAAAAGTCTCCCTCTTCTGGGCTCTCTTCATCCGGTATCTGGACCATCGCCCCATGGTGCACCGGGAAGGAAAGCTTATGCTGGGCAACTTCTTCAAGGATACCTTCACGCATAATTCGATTTGATAGCCATCGAGTCCGCCAGAACTGACCTAGGTTCGCGGTTTCCTGCGTCGCGTTTTTCAACGGAAGAGTATATTTGGGACGATCTGATAGACCCATGAGAACGTCACTGAAGTTCGAGGCAAGGGGCACGCCATAAACAATGCGCCGATTCCCATGCTTCAATAACATCTCACTGGGAAGGCCGACTTCCGTTAGAGCCTCCCGCATCTTTCGCATCAGAGGATTGACCCCCTCGCCAAAGATGCTATTCACCTTCCTACCATGTTCGAGCCGTCCGAGAAGTGCGTCTGCTGAACGGATCGTCTCCTTGCTGAAGTGGTAGGAACCGAATCCTTCGCTCATACCAAGTTCAATGTAGGAAATGTCCTGCGCCGGAAGATTGCCAAATGATCCGGCGGGTACCTTGAGGCGGTTGTACTGGCTTGATCCTCCGCCATACAAGCTCGTGGTGCAGAGCAAAGATAGCTTTGGGCTTCGCACTACTTTTGCGCCTGCCATGGCCGACGCAATCACGCTCACCTGTTTGGAATAACGCTTTTGATAGATGCTCACCAGTTCTGGGCTGCATAGCATCAGGCACACCAGTTTCCCACCTAAGATTGCGTTATACGGCGCAATCGCTCCGCAGACGGTGATGTCCATCATGCAGATGCCCACCCGCTCTGCCTTGATCTGGCGGAACAACTGCGTCACAGCGCGTCGCATCTTCGCTGTCTGCATCACAGAACGCAGTTCTCTCAACGGAAGCGCTTCTAAGCCGACATCAAGAATTGTCTTCCGGATCGACAACAGAATCGCCAATTGCTTACAGCGCTTGCTGCGATACAAATCTGTCGCTGTGACCTTCTTCCATGGAGCGTTCTCTGCACTCAGCTTGAGCGTTTCCTTATCTGGATAAAGCCGATGCCGCTTGATTGCTGCATCTGATTCATGCAGTAGCCGCTCTATATCGGTCTCAGTTGGCTTGCGAACTTGTGCGCTGGTGATGAGTTTGTCACGGAGCAGGTCTTTCTTATAGAGAGCCTGAATCTGTGTATCTACCCGTTCGCAAAACCATCGCACCGTAGCCTTGGTTGGCGCAGAGCAAAAGGTTTCGACGATTCCAGCCGCGTCCCAACCGATCCAAGCATCGCGGACAGACTGCTGTACCACTGAGCTTCCTAAGGCCGCAATGCCAATGACTGGATGGTTTGCGGCAGCCCGGTCTCGAATCAGCAGCGCCATGCTTCGACCAGGAACACTCCTGTACGAGTTCGTCCATGTATGACGGAAATACCGCCAGATGTCACCAAGCCTAAGGCCGGTTTCGGTGCAGATTTCCTTTGGTTCTACATATTGCAGATACGGATCGACACAACTCGCTAAAGCTTCTTCGCGTTCTGCTGGATCAGTCTTGCTCGTTGCCGCCTGCAGCTTTTGCGCAAGCTCTTCGCCATCTCGCATGACCGAAAAGATCGAATGCCAGCCTTGGGAGGTAAGCCTCCGCCGTTCCATCTGCTTAATAAAATCTCGGACAGACGGCTCCCGAAGCTGAGCATCCCGCTCCTGCAGATGTTGTTGGCGGATTCTCTCCTTGGCCTGTTTAGGGTCTTCATTCGAGGTGTCACCCGGTTTCAGACAGACCCGTTTCCGGGAAAGCGCGACCGACCAACCCTGGTTCAGAAGATCCAGCAGAACGTGGCGAAAGAGGATCGAACGAAGAGCCTTGACGGAGGCAGGCTTATGATGCCCATTTATGGATGTACGGAGACGGAAAATGGACGCTGCGCGCGACGCCGGGTCTTCGGCACGCCGCAGGGCAGCCGCCGTCTGTACGAAGAACTCGTCAATCTCGGCGGGAAGGGATTCGCGATCAAACTCCAAAACGTCTGATTTAACTGCAAGCAAAGTCATTTGTCCTTCAAGTCAAGAAGGCCACAAGTGAATCGCTCCAGGACTGGCGGAATCTCTTCATTGTCTCACGTTCCCGCTGCCCTCCGAGGATCACCTCCGACCGTGCGGCTGCTACAAGAAGCATCTCGATACAGCGTCGAAGATCATGGTTTGGTAACTCCTGTTCAAGTCTGCTGATGATTTTTTTGTAGAACGTATGGTTCTCGTTCAATGCGAGGGTGAGTCCTGTCCCTTTCTGAATCGGCTCATAAAACATGCGGCTTTCCATCGGAATTTCCTCGATCCTGTAGGACATTCCTGGCGGCATAGTCCTCGGCATATGAGGCGAACCGTCTGCTGCATTTGCTCGACGCATCGAACGCGCCGGGGGAGGTTCTAAGAGGAAGTCTTTCCGCGAGAAACCTTCCAACATCCGGTCACGTGGCTCTTGAGCTCGTATGGCGGCATACAGCCTACGTACCCGATTGCTTAGTTCTCTCGCAGTGCGCTCAATATCAGGGGATAAGAGTGCAACGATGCGTTCATCAGGACGGATTCGTTGTTTGGTGTGTGTTACGCCGAACAGCTCGTCCAATTCCGGAGGGAAGCTGATCTCGCAGCGCCACCAATCGTCATAATTCTCACGGCGCTTACTGCCCATAAAGTACCAGCCGTAATCGATCTCACGTCCAGCACGCAATATTGCGACTCCAGCGCCCTTAGCGATCCCACGTCGGTTCTTTTCTTCGTTGGATAGGCCATGCCAGGCTTCGAGCGGCAGCTCCGCAAAAATAACCTTTACTGTTGCGGTGCGCTCCTCGCCCGTGACTGGATCAACAACTCGGACCCCATACACGGAGGGCGGACCATAGGGCTTCGCCTGTGGCTCGGCGCCGCGTGGCATCAGAAAGGTCGGATCAACGGGAGCCAGACGCTCCCCGTTGATGGAAATCCTCCCGCCCTGAACGAGATAACAGCGGAACAGCCGACCAAGATCGAGCTTTAGCCTAGACACCAGCTTGTTCGCCCGTTTGAAGTCCAGCCGGTCGCACCGGCTGAGCGTGACCAACGTGCCGCTGGCCTCGTCCACGCCAAGCGCTTCTGGAGATAGCTTGACCGGTGCGGGTATGCTCGTAATCTTGCCAATTACGATCTCATCCACGTCTAGGTAAGACATCCAGACTTCGTCCGGTCTCTCCCACGAGATGACTTCCACTCTGCGCGCCTGGCTTAGAGAACCGTTGGGCAGCCCCATTCCATATCGTCCTAGGCCCTTTCGTGATCCGAACCGGGTGCTCCCTCCAAACTGAAGCGCCAATTCCAAGACCTGCCTCGGCATACCCGAGCCGTTGTCGAGCACACTAATGGAGATCGTCCGGCTGCCCGCTATAAATGTTTCGACAATGCTGATTGTGATTTGCTCTGCATTCGCTTCGATGGCATTATCTACGAGCTCTGCGATGGCCGCCGACGTGCTCTTGTACCCAGAGTCGCGTGTCGCTTCGATAAAAGCCCGTACTGAAACGATGGGTAATCCTGGAGATGTAGCCTCTATGGAGGCTTGGTTTACTATCGGCATCGAAGTCTCATTCATCTTCATGGGTAGACTCCGATTCTTCAGCCAATGCCGATTCCATGTCCTCCACTGAGTCATTTCGATCGAGCAAGGCCAGAGCGATATCCAGCCGCTTCGACCACTCTGCTCGTTCCGCGCGATAGAACAGGCTGCGGTCGCCACGCGCCTCCAACTCACAATCACCGAGAACGAACAAGAGAATCTCTAGAATGGCTTGGCTACGAGGATCAGATCCGAGCTGTGCGTAGAAGTCCTGATAAAAGCGATGTGATCGATTGATCCAAATCCGCACCTGAACTCCGTTCTGATCGGTGCGGTAGAAAGGTGCCCCTTCCATCGCTTCAAAGCAAACGATGAAGGGGTGCTCACGTTGCTCGGCGATAATCTTCGTGAACTCCTCTTCGGGAGTGGTATCGAACTTCTGTGCTCGTTCTTCCGCCTCTTTTTGTACCTTTTCTCGAGCTTCCTGCTGCTGCTCTTCGGAGCCAGGCCGCTGCGATCTAGAGGTAAATTTGCCTGCCTCTTGCATGACCTGTTCGGAAATTCGCTTTTGGGATGTGCTAGCACCACTAGGGTTCTTGATCGCAAGCTTGTCGTCCTTAAACCTCTTTCTCATCTCCGCAACGACATTCGGGACCTTGTACTCCGAAAGCTTCTGCCAAATCAATTCTGAGAGGGCCACCTGTTGTTTATTGACCGTAATCCCGAACTCTTCATCCAGCACCGGGTCGAAATCTAGTTCGATGGCCCAATTGCGATCAAAGTTGATAATTGTGATGTTGTCCGCGTCTTTGGTGTATTGCGGTCGGGAAACAAGATCAATCTGCCGTCCTGCACGTGTCACGATGAGATAACCGTTGTTTTCTTTTATGACCCCAAATCGCCCCTTGTGCATCCTGCCTTCGGCATCTCGCTGGAAGTTGGGGTGCATATATGAAAAACGCAGGCGCATGACACCCTCTACGCCCTTTTGCGTAGTAAGAGTGATCTCCGTTGCAGGCAATGCTTGAGCGCGAACACCTGTGCCGATGTCGTAGTAGCGCGCGTTGGGATCGATGAAGAGCGGGTCAACTGCCTCCACGGCTCGATTATTGACGAAGATGCTGCAGGTGCGAAGCAGGCCGCGATAGATAACGCCCAGATGCTCCATCATCTTCTGCTCGAAGCTCTGAATGAACCTAAAACCGCTCGTAAGGCGATCCGGTTTGATGAGATGCACGACCGTACCTGAATTCAACACGCGATCGCCGAGATAGGTCGTCACGTAGGCAGGAAGTTCGGCGCGCTGAGGATTGGGTGCAACGATCAAACCAACGTCGTTCGTCAGCTTACCCGTGGCAACATCCATTAGGTCGATCTCGACCTTATACCAATCGCCGCCCGCAATCTTGGAATAGACGGCATACTTTTCGGTCATGCTCACCGCAGCGCTCGGCAATCCGAAGCCGTATCGCCCGAGGCCCGAACGGTCATTGAAGCGGTGCGTTCCCCCCCATAGAACAGCGGCGCGAATCATCTCCGGTTCCATTCCGTGGCCATTGTCAATGACGAAGACGTCTCCCACTCCCTTGCCGCCGTCGTTGCCACACAGCAGATCCACCCGGTCGGCCTGGCTCTGGTAAGAGTTATCGACAAGTTCGTCAATCGCAGTCGCGGTGGAACGATAGCCGCTGTCTCGCATTCCCTTGACGAAGGCAGCGGCAGCGATGAGTGCAAAGCCACGGTCTCCCTGAGCTTTGAGGTTTTCAACGTAGACATGCTGTGTTTCCAAATCGGTGAGCAGCATCTGCTCGGGAACCGGTGCAGCGGCTTCCGCCGCTTGCCCCTTCATCTTCTTTGGTCCTTTTGCCATCGCGGTCTCCTTAGTGAATGGCTGTCGCCGGCGTTAAGGTGCGGTAGGTCAGGCGGGCGCGCAGTTGGTTGAGGCCCGCTTGGATCAGCTGCGTTACGCGCGGGCGTGAGATCCCGAGTTTGTCCGCGATCTCGGCGTTCTCGCGGCCCTCGTAAAAGTGCTGCTGGATACACTCGCGCTGGCGCTCGGGCAGATCTTCAACGGCGTACTTCACCTGCTGCAGCAGGAACATGCGCTCCGGGTCGGACTCGGCGTCCTTAGCAGGGAACGTGTCGAACAACGTCTCGTCGGTGTCGGCGCTGAGTGGAGCATCGCCAGAATCCCAACGACCGGTCTGACGCCGTTCCGCACGCAGGAAGTCCAGCATAGCGTTCTGGCCGCACTTTACTAGATACGTCTCCAGAGAGGCACCGCGCCCCGGCTCGTAGATGACGTGCGCGTAGTGGATCGCACGCAACGCCACCTGGATCAGGTCGTCCTGACGGTCAGCGGTGGGGGCAAGGTGATAGGCGAGATACTTCAGGTGGCGATCAATCGTGAGAACGGAGGTCTCCGAAAGAAGCGGACCACAGGTGGATAGCGAAAGGGACGCACCGTCTGAAACGGCGTCGGTAGAACCGCGCATGCTTAACCTCGTGTCGTACAAAATCACGGAGGCTACGCATCCGGTCTACACGCTTCTCGGGCCCGCTATTGGAGCCACTTGGGTGCAAACCCCCGTCAATCCATCTACAACTATATACGCCGCCATCCCCCCAGAATTAAGTCCTGACCCCAGGATTTCTGCGGTCCTATGGCCCGTGTCGGGTAACCAGCTTGGGGCGAGGCGAATAAAATGCGAAAAAGATGTGATAGGGCCGAGGAGTGGGCGTATGCTTAAGTTTGGCAGAGATATGGCAGATCCAAAGCTAAAGTCGGCACCACGCAGTGCATCTCGACCCAGACTTTTGGCAGCCGCCCTTCGGCATGCTTGGGGACGCGATACCTCCTACGATCCAGCCCAGTGGTCCGCGAAGAATCCTGCATGGGGACAGTGTGCCGTGACCGCATTGGTCATCCAGGATTATTGCGGCGGCGCCATCGTATCCGGAGAAGTAAATGGGATTCCGCACTACTGGAATCGCTTGTCTTCCAGTGTCGAATGGGACCTGACCCTAACGCAGTTCGGAAAATCGGCGCACCACTCCAAGGCGAAACCCTGCGGTCGTGACTTCATCCTGTCCTTTCCCGACACCATGCGGCGTTATCACGAGTTGCAGCAGCGCGTCAGTTCCCACCTCGCCCCGCACCCGCAGCACTAAAGCGGCTTCTTGAGGGCGTACACCGCGACCAGGGCCGTCAAGAACGCCAATCCCAGCAACGCGTAGCTCGTGTGGTGCGGGATGCCTCCCTTCGCGGTCGCGGAGATATATTGCTGAAGAAACAGCAGTACCGTCAGCCCGAGCACGGACAGAATTGCTCGCCACCATGAAGGAACCACCTTGAGCGGAAGGAAGAGCTCGGGATGGACGGCCCCTACACTGCCTGTTGGCACAACATCCTGAAACTTGATCGTGAAGGACGTATAGTCTGTGGCGGTCACTGCCTTCGTTCGAAAGTGGAAGGACTTCAGATCGTAGGAAGAATCGATTGCGAGTTCAGGGGAGGTCACAGGGACGATGTCGTCCGACATGGAGTTGACCTGGATCAGCGTCGAGACACTGCTGGTCTGGTGGGCGTCCGACTCCGGATGGAAATGAAAGACGCGCCACTCGTACTCGGTGTTGGACTTCAGCTTATATTCACCATCCGCAGGCTTGACCGCATGATCGCTGCCGCGCCGGTAGAGTCCTATCACCCTGAAGAAAAAGCTTTCCTTGTCATAGTCCGCTGTCTTCCCCAGATCCTTCATCGAGGCCTGCCAGACACCCATCTCGTTCGAAGTCGTACAGGCCTTCGTGAACTCATCTTCGAAGACCCAGTGTCCTTCGAGCTTCCCGTCCTTTGCCTGAGGACCTTTCGTGGCCAGGTGCTTTCGAAATCCGTCGAGGTCAGAACACTGGCAAAAGGCTCCCAACCGGAACCTCAAAATATAAAACTGGCCAAGTTCTTCGGATGCAATCAGCTTTGCATGTCGACAGGGATGAATCGGGCGTGGCCCTGCGGTGGTGACCGGTACCGTCAGATCGAGATGGGCCAGGAGCGCTGGAGTATCGTGCTTCTGGTCGCGGCCAAAATGTAGTCGACTGGCCGCATCGATCAGATCGCCGTCATAGCGAAACTGGATCTCCGCTCCCTCGGGTAAGGCCATTACACGCAGAATGTCGAGGCGGTATTGAGGAGTTGTTCCGGAACTCAGACAGATAAGCCCTTTCTTCATGCGAGCTACTCCAATCGATGTGAATTCTTCCCAATAACTTTACCAATGACAGTCTTTTGATTGAGCGGCAGGACACTTCCTCCCCGTGTCGGCCATTTTCCGTTCTACGCTTTCCACCCCTGCCGGTCGTTCTCGCATCTCTCTTTGCGCCAAAATCGGGCCGCAAGGAGGCACCCCCTTCGCATTCTGTTTGCATGCTCTTCTTGTTGGCTCGCCAGCATCATTTCGCGGGGCTATGTACGTGGGTACCGGGCTTTGGGACAATTGAGAAGGCAGGTAATGGTCATGAGCGGTGCAGATGATTTTTTTCGAAATCGAAGTCTCACTTGGAAAGACAAACTCGGTCTAACTGAGGACTTGCGCTTGCATAATGCCATAACCTCTGCGATGGCCGAGCATTCCCGTGTGTTCAGGGACATGGAGCAGCATCGGTCGCTTTTCTCAGCGATTGCTGAACATGAAAAGTATTTCAAACAGTTGGGCTTTGCCACGTCGGCTTCCGCATCAGTCTCTTCTCTGTTCGAAACCTTGCGCGCCCACGAAATCATTCCTCGATTGGCTATTGGGCCACTCGCTGATCTCAAGGAGAGGGGCCTATTTCGCGCGCAGGAGGCTGTGCTTGAAAGTATCGGCATCAACCGAAATATTCTGCAGAACTTCGAGGCGGGGTTTCGCTTGCCGGGGGCCGAGGAAGCGGCGAGACTAGCAGCAGACTTCCACAGCTCTGCCGCAGGCAAGGCCTTCGCATCTCTCAGCGGCTCTGCAGACATTCAACGTGCCATGGAAAACATGCGCTCCCCTTGGCTGGACGTTGCCAATCCGCTTCTCTCGTCATCTGCGTTTTCCGCAATTCAGGAGATGGGTAGGGGGATCAGCATCATTCCGCCCTTTGACCACGTACTCTCCGCTGCGTTGCGTCTCGAACTCGGGGACTGGCGCGAGCACATAGAGTTTCCCAACTCTATCTATAACGACCTCCAAGCCCGCTCGGATTTCTACGCTAGCCTTGGCGTCAATTCCGCTCTGACCGTCATGCCAGCACCTGCCTTTCGCGAGAGTCTCACGATGGCTGGCTTGATCGACACTTTGCCTCCACCTATTGAAAAGGTAGAAGCCGAAGAGCCCGAACAGGTCGCAGATGACGAGGAATCGGGCTTCCGGAGGACCAACGCCGCGCACGACCGACTGCAGCGGTTGGAGACGGAGCTACGAGGATTCATCGATGAAGTTATGACGGAGGCCTTCGGTCCGGAGTGGCCGAAACATCGTGTGCCTGCGGATACCGTAACGGCTTGGCGCGAGCGAAAACAATCAGCCCAGCGACACACCGATGCCGATCTTCCACTCATCGCCTATGCTGATTTCACGGACTACGAGCGCGTGATTTGTAAACGCGACAATTGGAAGCTGTTCGAGAAGTACTTCGACCGCGTGGAAAGTGCACGAGAGTCCCTGCAACGGCTCTATCCCATTCGCATCGATACCATGCACTCTCGCTTAATTACCCAGGATGATGAACTCTTCTTGGCAGTCGAGCAAAAGCGGCTGGTTCGCGCTATGCGCCGGAGAAACCGATGACATTGACCGATCTCTACTATCAGGCGACTCCTTGTGTCGTGGGTTTTATCGCGCGCTTCAAAGTCTTGCCGGCGAATTCGCCACCGCTTTTTCCAGACATCTTGGGCACCGGCTTTCTTGTTGATGACTGCGGAACCGTGGTCACCAACCGTCATGTGGTGGACGTGTTTGACCAGATCCCGCAGCATCCGGAGAGAAAGGAGTCGCCGGTTGCGGCCGTTATCTTTTTCTTCAGCGAAGACCGGTTGGCCTGTCAGATGGCCGCGATCGAGCCGAAAGGTTCATGTGCTCTGGGAAGCTTCAGTACAGAGGGCGACTGGTATGGTCAGACGGTGCCGGACATCGGATTTGTGCAACTCAAGGTGAAAGGAACCCCTTTTCTTCCCTTGGCCAGCGCGGATTCTTATCTGGAGGTAGGCATGGAGATTGCCACCATTGGCTATCCACTGGGGACGGCCCCTCTCACCGCACTCGGAAAGCTCAATCAGGTGAGCCCCTTTATTCGGCGCGGCATCGTGAGCAGTGTCCTGCCATTTCCCACTCGTCGTCCTCACGGTTTTTCGATTGACATCATGCAGCAGGGCGGCTCCAGCGGCTCGCCAATCCTTTCAACCTCCAACGCAGAAGTCGTGGGCATGATGTACGGCGGTGTCATTGAGACGCGGACAGCACAGTCCGCATCGGCCAGCTTGAGCTACACGCTGAACACCAATATCAGCCTGGCGGAACCTTCCCATGTTATCCAGCAGGCACTGGCGGAATACAAGCGTGAGTACCCGCAGGATGTCTCAGCATTCCCAACCCTCGCAGAATTGCGGTCCGCACATCCAAAGCCATCCATGACCCAGGACCTTACCTGGGAAGTTTGGCCAAAGTAACGACTTTCCGAGCACAACGCGGATGCGTCATTCTCCCACGTCCTTGGACGGGTTAGTCCAAGGTCTCAATGCTTCTTTGGCCGCTTCCATTGCGTCTCATTCTTCATAGATCACGACCCGCCACTCGTCATTGTGTCGGACAAAGACCAAGCCGCACTGACTCATCCGTTCACAGATCAGGTCATAGATCGGAGCGAAGACTTCAATGGAATGCCATGCGAATTCTTGTAGCCAGAGTTCATGGAGAACCCGCTCAAGCCGCTCCATCAAGGACTTCAGCTCAGGGTTCCTTGTCAGGATTTCGTTCAGCCGTGGCGTGCAGTCCTTCAGGCGTTGTTCGACCCCATGAACGTGCCCCAGCAAATAGCCAGCATGGATAAAGGCATCGCCGAAGATTTGTTGAATCTCTCGGAAGGCGTCTCCCGCAGACCGCCCCTCGCGATGCATCCTGATTTGCTCCGTAGCCGCAGCCGGACTCTCTTCGAGAGCGCGGCAGAGGATGCCTTCGAACTCTTCAATTGCCTCCGGGCGAAACATTGCGGAGGAACGGCATGCGGCGTATTCGCTCCACACATCCATCGCCTTGAGGTAGGTTTGCCGGGAACGGTCTCCGCACTCCAACGGCTTGCCGTAACTGTCTGGAAACATCCGATAGAGATGGCTCTCGTGTTCGACATGTGCTGCCTCGTGCGCGAGACACCCTCGCGCCAGGCGTTGCATCGCCGGATCAGGCGACATCGCCAGCAGCACAAGCCCAGGCCGCACCACAATGTGAAACCGCAAGTCCCCATTGCGGCGCACTGCGGCAGTCCTCGCCATCTCCATCGCGTCCGGCTGTTCACTCATCTCTAGGGGGACTTGGCCCGTTGGAAGGTTTTGGAGAGCACACGCTGCCGCCTGGCAGTCCGTTGCCACCGTGATCCCATCGAGTGCTTTCAGGTCGATCCCGGCAAAAGCCGCAACATACAAGTTCTCTTCCAAAATCTGCATCACGGCTTCCTGAACTTCTGGCTCGTTCAGGCACGCGAGATCGACTGGACAGCGATCCGGCAGAGGCAGCCGCCCCGTTCCATCCGCGCTGAAGATCAGCTCACGCATTCTTAAATGTCCTTTGCCGGCCAAGCCTCGGCACACGAGGCTAGTTGGTCTGCTTGGGAAAGGCTCAAGAAGAGCGGGATGAGCTTACTCCTCCCAGTTTTCGGTTGCGGGAAAATCGTCTGCGGTGCGCCCCCGCAAACATGCCCTAAACCCGTGGTCGGGGAGTTGGAAAAACCGGTCGAAACGCGGTCCCGATGGCCTTTAGCTTTAGGGGCCTGGACATACGCCACAGGCTCCCCGACCGCAAAGGCAAGGGATTTCTCAGTGCGCCGAGAACGGCACACGATAGTTTCGACAGGGGTTTCCACGCCCCAGGACGGTGCGTACCCGTCCCATAGGTATGATCCCGGTTCAGACTGGAAAATGCAATGGAATCGGGTTGGAGGGCGTCCGCCACGCGATAAGCCCAGGGTAAGACGGTGGCTAACCGTCGGTGTCAGAGAGCGCCTTCTGCTGATAGAACTCGTGCAGCTTTGCCTGTAAGAGTTTTTTATCGGGAAGCTGGGTCTGGTATTCCGCCACCAGCGCCGGGGAAAGGGTCCGGCTTAGTGCGTATTCCACGACTTCATCGTTCTTGCTGGCGCACAGCAGCAAGCCGATGGAGGGCCGTTCGTGGCTCTTGCGAACCGTTCTGTCCAAGGCTTCTAGATAGAAGTCCAGCTTGCCCATGTACTCCGGACGGAACGCGTTGATCTTCAGTTCGATCGCCACCAGGCAATTCAGGCCGCGATGGAAGAACAACAGGTCGAGCGCGAAGTCCTGCCCGCCGACCTGTAAGGGATACTCCGAGCCGACGAAGCAGAAGTCCCGTCCAAGTTCGATCAGGAAGTCTTTCAGCTTGTCGAGCAGGGCGCGGTGCAGGTCCGCTTCGGCATGGATCTCGGGGAGCCCTAGAAACTCCAGATTGTAGGCGTCTTTGAAGACGCTTACCGCTTCGGGGAATTGTCGCACCGCTGGCGAGACTTTTGGCGGGCTGAGGACGACCCGTGCGAACAAGGCGCTGTCCAACTGCCGTTCCAACTCTCGCTTGCTCCAGCCTTCCCGGATGGCTGTCTGGAGATAGAATTCGCGCTCTTCCTGCCGTTTGCACTGGGCCAGGATGAGCAGGTGGTGCGACCACGGCAATTGTCGCACCAGTGGCGCGACTTTTTGATCGTCGCGATAGATCTCGTAAAACTGCCGCATCCGAAACAGGTTGGCTCGCGTGAAGCCCCGCAATCCCGGTTGCGTTCGAGCGATGTACTCCGCGAGCTGACGGACCACGCCGTCGCCCCACTCGGAAGACGCGATCTTCCCGCTGATGATTTCTCCGACCTTCCAGTAAAGATCGATGAGAACGGTGTTGACTGCCCGGAGTGCCTTTTCCTGCGAGGCCGCGATCAGTTGCGCGATCTCAGCAAAGGTCGTCTCGTCCGCTGCGGTGTTCTGGAGATGCTTCGGATTGGGGTCGGAAGAAGGCATGTTTCTCGTGCTTCATGATAACGAAGCGCTCTTAGGTAACGTGTTTTGCGGAGAGGGAGGGGCTGCGCCCCTCGCCTGTCTTCAGCCGCGTTCCGCGTCTTCCGCCACCCACCCCAGCGGCCCGTTCCTGCCGCAACGCGACCCTGAAAGTCTTGTGCGCTGATGCGCACGAATAAGGAAACCAGACCTTGGCTGAGGTGAGCGTATCGTGACATTGTTTACACTTTAGACCGGAGAGATGGTTTACAAGGCCCTTGCGGGGAAAGTGGCTCTGTTTCTGGTGAAAGGCTGGCCGAGCC
>Ga0153956_1000351_pt1 | contig 55195 bp, 46 predicted proteins | sample TSFL040MetaG_FD_104704 | JGI IMG/M metagenome (GOLD analysis project Ga0153956, IMG submission 104704) | Attine ant fungus gardens microbial communities from Florida, USA - TSFL040 MetaG | ecosystem: Host-associated > Fungi > Mycelium > Unclassified | place: USA: Florida, Wekiwa Springs...
CCAGCGCATTGGCGATCTTTTCGGCGATGCCGCGGGCCTGCGCCGCAAGCGCATCCGGAACGCGGGCGGGCGCATGCGAGAATTTCAGGATGTGGTCGCGGTGTTCGTTCTCGGTGACGTCGTAACAGACCACTTCGCCATCGGCGCTGCGCGCCGCGACGACGGAGATCTCGCGCTCGAACGGCACGAAGGCTTCGAGAATGGCGGAGCGGGTTTCGAGGTCGGCCCACACCTGGTCCGGGTTCGCGCCGTCACGCACCACGATCTGGCCCTTGCCGTCGTAGCCGAAACGCCGGGTCTTGAGCACGGCGGGCAGGCCGATGGTCGCGATCGCGGCTTTCAGATCCTGCGCGGAGGACACATCGGCGTAACGCGCGGTCCCGATGCCGAGTTTGGTGACGAAGTCCTTTTCGGCGAGCCGGTCCTGCGTGGTTTCCAGCACCCTGGGATCGGGCAGCACGGTTCTGCGCGCGGCAAGGATCATCGCGGTCGAGGAGGGGATGTTCTCGAACTCATAGGTGATGACGCCGACATCCGAGGCGAACAGTTCCAGCGCCTCGACATCGGCATATTCCGCACAGGTCGCGTTCTGCACCACGTCGAAGGCCGGTGAATCCGGATCGGGCGAAAACACCTGGGCCTTGAGGCCGAGACGGGCCGCCGCCAGCGCAATCATGCGGCCCAACTGGCCGCCGCCGAGAATTCCGATGGTGTCGCCTGGTTTCAGCGTCACCCGATTTGAAGATGTCACTTAATTTCGTCCTTTGGGCGCTCGGCCACCGCCTCGGTCTGTTGCTTGCGCCATGCCGCGAGCCGGGTCGCAAGACCGGCGTCGTTGAGCGCCAGCACGCTGGCTGCGAGCAGCGCTGCATTGATAGCGCCGGCTTTTCCGATCGCCAAGGTGCCGACCGGGATGCCGGCAGGCATCTGCACAATGGAATACAGTGAATCCACACCGGACAGCGCCTTGGATTCCACCGGCACGCCGAAGACCGGAAGTTCCGTCAGGGACGCGGCCATGCCGGGCAGATGCGCCGCGCCGCCTGCGCCTGCGATCACCACCTTGAAACCCGCGGCCCTGGCTCCCTTCGCGAAGGCATAGAGCCGCTCTGGCGTGCGGTGGGCGGACACGATCCGCGCTTCATGCTGGACGTTCAGCGCGGTGAGTGTCTCAGCGGCATGGCGCATGGTGGCCCAGTCGGACTGGCTTCCCATGATGATGGCGACGGGGGCTGTCATTCAGAATCTTCAAAAAGGCCGGAAAAAGAGGGCGGATTATAGGGTTACGCCCCGGCGTGGCAAGCGGGTGGGGTGTGTTTGTGTGTTTTCCGATCCGAAGTTCGCTCCGGGGCCGGCGTCAAACGAGGCCATGTTCGGATTTAGGACAGCGGTGCGAATCCGTTATGCTTTCATGATCAACGGTCGGGGCGAAAACGTGAAGAAACCGGGCAGAAAAACCACATCCCGGCGGGCGGCCAAGCCGCCGGCGCGTGCTCCTGCCCGTGGCGGGACATCCTCGAAGGCGAAAGCGGCACCCAGGCGCGCCCCTGTAAAGGTCGCGGCGGAAGTCTCGGACCAGCTTCGGAAAGCACGGCGGCAGGTCGCTGTTCTCAAAACGGAACTCGCCGCTGCCCAGGCCCGGATCGACGAATTGCAGGCCTGGGCCGATACCGATTTTCTGCTGAACATTTACAACCGGCGCGGTTTCGAGCGCGAACTGGATCGCGCCGTCGCCTATATGCGGCGATACAAGGCGACCGGCGCATTGATCGTGCTCGACGTCGACCGGCTCAAGCCGATCAACGATATGTTCGGCCATGCCGCGGGCGACATCGTGCTCAAGGGCGTGGTCGCGGTGCTGATGCGCCATGTCCGTTCCTCCGACGTGGTGGGGCGGCTCGGCGGCGACGAATTCGGGCTGCTGCTCTGGAATCTGTCGGAGGCCGATGCGCTGGCCAAGGCCGCGGCGCTGGAAGACGCCATCGACCGGCTCACCTTCGTCTTCAAGGGGCGTTCCGTGGTTGCGGGTGCGTCGGCCGGTGTCGCGCTGGTGGATGCGGCGCAGGAGGCGGCGGCCATCATGGAAGCTGCGGACCGCGCGATGTATGTGCGCAAGGCCGCGCGCAAGGGCCGCATTTCGGCGACGCTCTGAAGCTGCGGCGTCATGCCGCAAGGCTGTGCGCGTCTGCGGATACGCCGAGCCTCAGGCGATGATGTCGGGCGTGATCTGATCTTCGATGAAGGAGATGCGGTCGCGCAATTGCAGCTTGCGCTTCTTCATGCGCTGAAGCCGGAGCAAATCCGGCGCGGGCGACTCGTGCAGCGCCTCGATGGCTGCGTCCAGGTCGCGATGCTCCTGTTGCAGTTGCGCCAGTTCGAGCGCGAATTCGTTGTTGTCCTGATCTACCATGACCATCGTTGACTATATCGCCCGGACTTTCAGCGAAGCGCCTTGCAAAGCACCGGCGTGATCGTCATTGCAGAAAATTGTTACCACTTCAGCAACGGTATCGCGGGACGGGCTCCCTCACAATTCGTTTCCGACGATCAAGAAAAATTCGGCGCGCTTTTTTCATTCCGTTGTCGACAGACGTAACCGCTGATGTACACTTCTTTGTCCAGATCCGATCTGAGGTCCACTTGTAAGGAGACTTCTAATGGCGATTCAGGCGCATCTCGTTGAACTGGAACGGAAACACGAAGTTCTGGAAAACGAATTGCACGAAGCGATGCAGCATCTTTCCACCGACGATCTCCAGATCATCGAGCTGAAGCGGCGGAAACTGGTGCTCAAGGACGAGATCGAACGGATCAAACTGGCGCCAGTCCACTGACTTTTTCGGAATCCCCTCATCTGTTCAAAGCGATCCACGCAGCGGCGCTCTGAGTCTCCGCTGCCGGATGGTTATGTCTGTGTTCCGGCGAGTCTGGCCACTTCCTCCGCAATCGCGAGCGAAGAGGTCAGGCCGGGGGATTCTATTCCGAACAGATTGATCAGCCCCGCGAGCCCATGGTCCCGCGGGCCCTGAATGACGAAATCCTGCTTGGCGATGGCGGGCGGCACGATCTTGGGGCGGATTCCGGAATAGCTCGGCGTCAGTGCGCCGTCGGGCAGGGCAGGCCAGTAGCGCCGGATAGCAGGATAGAAGCGGTCGGCCCGCGCGGGATCGACCGTATAGTCGATGTCGTCGATCCATTCGACGTCCGGCCCGAACTTCGCCTGTCCGCCGAGATCGATGGTCAGATGCACGCCGAGGCCCCCCGGCTCGGGCACGGGATAGATCAGCCGCGAGAACGGCGCGCGGGTGCTGCAACTGAAATAGTTACCCTTGGCATAATAGATGTTGGGGACATGCTCGGCCGGCATGCCCGCGATTGCACGGGCCACCGCCGGCGCCGACAGGCCCGCCGAGTTGACGAGCAGCCGGCATTGCAGCGTCATCGGGTTCTCGCCGCCGATCTCGACCTCGAAGCCGTCCTGTACGACGCTGGCGCGCAGCAGCGGCGCATGAAAGGCGAGCGCGCCGCCCGCGTCCTCGATCTCGCCGCGCATGGCCAGCATGAAAGCGTGGCTGTCGACGATGCCGGTGGCGGGCGAGAGCAATGCGCCGGTGCAGTTCAGGGCCGGCTCCAGCGCCCTGGCTTCGGCGGCGGACAGCATCCGCATGTCTTCGACGCCGTTGGCCTCGGCATGAGCCTTGATCGATGCCAGTTTTTCGTCGTCGTTGGCGTCGGCCGCGACAATCAGTTTGCCGCATCGCCGATAGGGCACGCCGTGGTCGTCGCAGTAGGTGTAGAGCATGCGCCGTCCGCTGACGCACAACCGCGCCATCAGGCTTCCGGCGGGATAATAGATCCCGGCATGGATTACCTCGCTGTTGCGCGACGACGTCCCCGTTCCGATGTCGCCGGCGGCCTCGACCAGCACAACCTCAAGGCCGGACTGCGCCAGCCGGCGCGCAGCGGCGAGGCCGACGACGCCGGCGCCGACGACAATGCATTCAACTCTGTCCATCAGGGGAATCCGCGCTGGGGCCGAAAGGTGATCTGCATGCTCGTTTTTTATTCGACAGGCGGTTCGTTAGGAGCTGGTTAAGCATAAACGGCCATTTGCCCGCATTTAAGTCACAATGTGACGTTGCGGAACAGCGTGTTTACCCGATTCAAAGGGATGCAACCAGAGAGTGTCGCCGAAGAATTCCGCGGAATGATAATGACCGGCTGGCAGAAGCAAGCGCGCGCGACCGCAGTGAGGCCTGTTGGCGTCGCTGTCGGTATCTATGCCCTGATGATGGCGGCCGGCAACAGCGCGTCAGCGCAGATCGTCGCCAATCCCGATGGTTCGTTCTCCGCATTGACGATTGAAAGTGCACGCACCGCCATGGTCTGGCAGTTGTTGGTCGGCGGCTTCGTGGTCGTCGCGTTTCTTGCTGCGGTCATTCTCTGGATATCGACGGCGCTGCGCCGCGCGCGTCATGCCAATATCCGGCGTGCGGCCTTTGTATCCGGCGCGCTCAACAGCCTGGCCAACGGCATCGTGATGCTCGACGCGCAGAAGCGCGTCGTATTTTGCAACGACTGCTATCTCAAGATGTACGGTCTCGACCGTTTCGATCTTTTCCCCGGCATGACCGGCCGCGATCTTCTGCAGTTGCGCAAGGAGCGAGGCTTCATCGAGGCGACCATCGAGGAATATGCCCGCGCGGCCGAGCAGAGCGAGGGGAATGTCTGCGATCTCAAGGATGGCCGCTCGATTCTGATCAAGCACCGGAACCTGGCCAATGGCGGCATCGTTTCCACTCACGAGGATTGCACCGAACAGCGCAAGCTCGCCAACGAACTCGCCGACAGCAGGAATTTCCTGGAATCGGTGATCGACAACATTCCCGTCTGTGTCGCGGCGAAAAGCATCGATGACGGCCGCTATATTCTCGCCAATCGCGCCTTTGAGCAATTCGCGGGCGTCAGCAGGGATCAGATCATCGGAAGCACAGCGCACACGATCTATGGGGTTGAGGCTGCGAAGGCCGTCGATGAGTCGGATCGCGAAGCTATCGAGTCCCCCGTCGGCCCGGTGCGCAATGAACTGACGATCGATCATCAGGGCGGTACACGGGTCATCGCGGGGACCCGCGTGATCGCGCGCAACGAGAGAAACGAGCCGAAGTTTCTGGTCACGCTGTTCGACGATGTGACCGAACGCAAGTCGTTGACGCGAGAAATCCAGGGCGCGAAAAAATTCCTGGAACTCGTCGTCGACAACATTCCGGTTGCGCTTATGGTCAAGCGCGTGAGCGACGGTCAATACGTTCTTGCCAATCGGACCGCCGAGGAGGCGTTGGGTCGCTCGCGCGGCGATATAATCGGCAACACGCTGGAAGGTATCTGCGACACGGCCGACGCAAAGCTCATTACACGGCGCGATGAAGAGGCTGTTCGCAAGGGAGGCGTCGTCACCGAGGAGCATCCGCTCCAGACGCCCGGCGGATTGCGGCTGTTCCTGACACGCCGCGTCACCGTGCTCGACGAGAACGGCGCGCCGCAATATCTCATCAAGACCAATGAGGATGTGACGACCCGGCGCGAGACGGAATCGCGCATGGCTCACATGGCCTATCACGATACGTTGACGGACCTGCCGAACCGCGCGGCCTTCGCTCAGGCGCTGTCGCAGATGATCGAGGCCTGCAAGGATATGGCCGAGGAATTCGCGGTGCTGTCGATCGATCTCGACCGCTTCAAGGAAGTCAACGACGTGTTCGGCCATGAGATCGGCGACAAGCTTCTGATCGAGGTCGCGCACCGGCTCGAACATGCCGTGCAGGGCGGTGTCGTGGCGCGTCTCGGCGGCGACGAGTTCGGCCTGATCATCGACGGCAAACAGCCGGAAGCCGCGCTCGGTCTCGCCGGCCGCCTGATCGAGGCCATGCGCGATGAAATCGTCATTGACGGACGCTCGTTGCGTATCGGTCTGACCACGGGCATCTCCGTCTTCCCGCGCAATGGCGGCACGCCCGCGGAACTGCTCGCCAATGCGGACGCGGCCCTGTTCCGCGCCAAGGCGAAGTCCCGTGGCTCCGTCAGTGTCTTCGCGGCGGAGATGGATCAACAGGTGCGCGACCGCCGGGCGCTGCATCAGGATCTGTCCACCGCCATCAGAAACGGCGAACTGTCGCTGCACTATCAGCCGCAGGCGCGCGCCCGCCACAAGATGGCGGCCAATCACATCCTCGGCTTTGAGGCGCTGGCGCGGTGGGTCCATCCGGTGCGTGGCTTTGTGCCGCCGAGCGATTTCATTCCGCTGGCGGAAGAGAGCGGGCTGATCGTCGAGATGGGCGAATGGATTCTGCGCGAGGCGTGCCGCGAGGCGGCGTCCTGGCCGAAGGATTTGCAGATTGCCGTCAACCTGTCGCCGGCCCAGTTCATGCATGGCGATCTGGTCGGGCTGGTGCATTCCATCCTGCTCGAAACCGGCCTTGCGCCGGGGCGGCTTGAACTGGAAATCACCGAAGGCGTTCTGATCGAGGATTTCGACCGCGCGCTCTCGCTGCTGCGGCGGCTGAAGGCGCTCGGCGTGCGGATTGCGATGGACGATTTCGGCAGCGGCTATTCGTCATTGACCTATCTGCAGTCGTTCCCCTTCGACAAGATCAAGATCGACCGCGCCTTTGTCATGAATCTCGGATGCAACGCGCAGTCCGCGGCGATCATCCGCGCCATGATCGGGCTCGGCCATGGCCTCAACATCTCCATTGTGGCCGAAGGCGTCGAGACGCAGGAGCAGCTTTCCTTCCTCGCCGACGAGGCCTGCGACCAGGTGCAGGGCTATTTCCTCGGCAAGCCTGCCCCGATCGAGGATTATGCGGAATGGGTCGGCCGCGCGGCGCCGGTCAAGAAAGCCTCGCGCAAGGCCGGCTGAGCCGCCTGATCGCTGGTGTGGGACTGAAGCTTGACTTGCGTCCGCCCGCGAAGATGATCGCGACATGGCCGACGTGGACCTCGCGATCATCGGAGGCGGGCTCAATGGCGTGAGCATCGCGCGCGACGCCGCCGGGCGTGGCCTGCGTGTTCTGCTGCTGGAGCAGAACGATCTTGGCGGCGGCGCTGCGTCCGCTTCGGCGCATCTCATGCACGGCAATGTCATCGATCTGGAGCGCGGCCGTGTCTTGCGCATCCGGCGTGCGCTGGCCGAACGGGACATTGCGCTGCGCGCCGCGCCGCATCTGGTGCGTCCTGCCCGGTTCGTCCTGCCGGCGCATGCCGACGAGCGGCCCTTGGCGGCGATACGCGCGGGCCTTTATGCTTACGATCGTCTCGCGCCTCGAAGCGGTCTTCCACGGTCCGAAGTCCTCGATCTGACGATTCATGAAGCCGGGCATCCGCTCAAGCGCTCGCTCAGGCAGGCGCTGGCCTGGTCCGAATGCACCATCGATGAGACGCGGCTCGTGGTGCTGACCGCAGTGGATGCCGCCGCGCGGGGCGCAGCGATCCGGACAGGGGCGCGCTGCGCGTGGGCCGAACGCTCCGAGACGTGGCGGCTGACCGTGGTCAATCGCGGACGCCGCGAGTCGGTCGTCGCGCGGGCCCTGGTGAATGCGAGCGGTGCATGGACGCGGGCGGTGGCGGAAAGCGTCTTGCATTTGCCGCCCGTTCAAGCGAGCCTCGCGAAAGTCAGCCAGATCGTCGTGAAACGGCTGTCCGATCGCGACGACGTCTACGTGCTTCAGAACGACGACCGCCGGATGATCTACGCCATCCCCTATCACCGCGACTTCACCCTGATCAGCGCATCCGAGCGCGGGTTCACGGGCGATCCGGCGGCCATGGCGGCGGGAGCAGACGACATCTCCTATCTGTGCGCCGCCGTCAGCCGCTATTTCCGCGAGCGGGTCGAGCCGTCCGACGCGGTTCACGCCATGGCCGGCGGCCATCTGGAGACGGCGCGCGACGGGGTCATGAAGCTGGATCGCAAACGGGGGAGAGCGCCGCTGCTGACCGTCATTGGCGGCGGCACCACCGGTGCACGGCGGCGGGCCGAGATCGCCGTCGCACGGCTTGGAAAGACAACCGCGCCGGCATGGACCGCGGGTGCTCCGTTGCCGGGCGGCGATTTTGCGTGGGATGGGTTCGACGATGAGGTGGAGCGCGCGAGGCAGCGCTGGCCGTTCCTGACCGAGCGCCATGCGCGGCGGCTGGTGGAAGCCTACGGCACGCGGATCGACCGTGTGCTGGGTGCGGCAAAAAGCATGGATGACCTCGGCGCGCGGTTCGGCGATGACCTCACCGCTTCGGAGGTTCGGTATTTGATGAAGGAAGAATTCGCGCGGTTCGCCGACGACGTGCTGTGGCGGCGCTCCAAGCTCGGCCTGACCATGCCGCGACGGGATCGCGAGGCGCTCGAGATTTTCATGGCATCCGCATCATGATTGCAAAGGGTGGGGCTCCCTTGCTGCGAGTAGCATCGGTGGTGAAGCGCTTCGGCGGCGTCACTGCGGTGGACGACCTGTCGCTCGACATTGCCGCGGGGGAATTCTTTGCGCTGCTGGGACCGAGCGGCTGCGGCAAGACCACGCTGCTGCGCATGCTCGCGGGCTTCGAGACGCCGGATGCCGGCGCGATTCATCTGGACGGTCAGGACATCGCGCATGTGATGCCGCATGAGCGGCCCGTCAACATGATGTTCCAGAATTATGCGCTGTTTCCGCACCTGTCGGTCGAAGGCAACATCGCCTTCGGCCTGAAGCGCGCGGGCCTGCCGAAGGATGAGATCGCGTCGCGCGTGGCGGAAATGATCGCGCTGGTGCGTCTCGAAGGCCTGCAGACCCGGCGTCCGGATCAACTGTCCGGCGGGCAGCGCCAGCGCGTGGCGCTGGCGCGTTCGCTGGCGCGGCGGCCGCAGGTGCTGCTGCTGGACGAGCCGCTTGGCGCGCTCGACAAGAAGCTGCGCGCGAGCACGCAGTCCGAGCTGATGGACCTGCAGCGGCGGCTGGGCATGACGTTCATCATCGTCACTCACGATCAGGAGGAGGCGATGACGGTCGCCGACCGCATCGGCGTGATGGACAAGGGGCGCCTGGTGCAGGTCGCGCCGCCGCGCGAACTGTACGAAACGCCGAATTCGCGCTGGGTCGCAGGCTTTGTCGGGGACATCAACCTGATCGAGGGCCGCGTGACCGCGATCCATCGCGATCTCGACCGCGTGGTGGTCACGACATCGCAGGCCGGCGTGACGGTGGCGGCACGTACCCAGGTCGTCAGCACCGGCGATGCGGTGTGCCTCGCGATCCGGCCCGAGAAGATCGCGCTGACCGCGGGCGACGAGGCGGCGGGCGCAGCCGGCACCAATTCCTTCGCGGGTGTTCTGACGGACATCAACTATATCGGCGGTCTGTCGATGTATCGCGTCAGGCTCGACAGCGGCGCGACGCTCAGGGTGGCGCGGGCGAACGCGCGGCGGACCGGCGACCGGTTCGCATCCGGCCAGCGCGTCAGCCTGTCGTTCGCGCCGGAAGACGTCGTGGTGCTGGACCGATGAGCGGGCGGCGCATCTTCACCCGCCCGGCGCGGCTGGCGGCGATTGCTCCCTATCTCTGGATGGCGCTGTTCTTTCTGGTGCCGTTCGGTTTCGTGCTGAAGATCGCGCTGTCGCAGACGGCCATCGCGCAGCCGCCCTATGTGCCGGTGTTCGATCCCGCAGCGGGATGGAGCGCCTTCAAGACCGCGCTGTCGGCGCTGTCTTTCGACAATTTCAAGCTGCTGGCGTCGGACGATCTCTACATCCTGTCCTATCTGCGCAGTCTCGTCGTGGCGCTGGTCTCCACCGCGATCCTGCTCGCGATCGGCTATCCGGTGGCCTATGGCATGTCGCGGCTGCCGCAGCGCTGGCAGCCGGTGGCGATGATGCTGGTGATCGTGCCGTTCTGGACGTCGTTCCTGATCCGCATCTATTCGTGGATCAACGTGCTCCAGCATGACGGGCTGCTCAACAAGACGCTGCTTGCGCTCGGCATCATCGACAAGCCGCTGGCATGGCTCGCCACCGACAGCGCGATGTATCTCGGCATCGTCTATTCGTATTTTCCATTCATGATCCTGCCGCTCTACGCGACGCTGTCGAAGCTGGACGACACGCTGCTGGAGGCCGCCGCCGATCTCGGCTGTTCGCGCCTGAAAGCGTTCTGGCTGGTGACGTTCCCGCTGTCGCTGCCGGGTGTCGGCGCGGGCGTGCTGCTGTGCTTCATTCCCATCGTCGGCGAATTCGTGATTCCGGATCTATTGGCCGGCTCCGATCGCATGATGATCGGCCAGACCCTGTGGCTGGAATTCTTCACCAACAAGGACTGGCCCGTGGCCTCCGCCATCGCTGTCGTGCTGCTCGTCGTGTTGCTGGTGCCGCTGCTGGTCTATGAGAAGCTGCAGCGCCGTCATCTGGAGGCGCGCGGATGACGTCGCGCGTCAAACGGCTCTCCGCCTTCAACATGGCTTCGGTGGCGCTGGGGCTCGCGTTTCTTTATCTGCCGATCGCGATCCTGATCATTTATTCCTTCAACGCCTCGCGGCTGGTGACGGTGTGGGGCGGCTGGTCGCTGCGCTGGTATCAGGAATTCTTCAACGACGAGGCGATGCTTGCCGCCGCATGGATGAGTCTGCGTGTCGCCTTTTGTTCGGCGACCGCTGCGACCCTGCTGGGAACACTCGCCGCGGTGGCGCTGTCGCGCGGCGAGCGGTTCAGGGGGCGCACGCTGTTCTCGGGCATGCTCTATGCGCCGCTGGTGATGCCCGAAGTCATCACCGGCCTGTCGCTGCTGTTGCTGTTCGTCGCCATCGGTGTGGGGCGCGGATTCTGGACTGTCACCATCGCGCATACCACGCTGACCATGTGCTTTGTCACGGTGGTGGTGCAGTCGCGGCTGGGTGCGCTGGACCGCAGCCTTGAGGAAGCGGCGATGGATCTCGGCTGTTCGCCGGTCCGCGCTTTTATCGCGGTAACCCTGCCGTTGATCCTGCCGTCGGTCGCGGCGGGCTGGATGCTCGCTTTCACGCTGTCGCTGGATGATCTGGTGATCGCGAGTTTCACCACCGGCCCCGGCTCCGCGACGCTGCCGATCCGGATTTATTCGGAAGTGCGTCTCGGGGTGAAACCCGAGATCAACGCGATCTGCACGCTGGTGGTTGCTGTGGTGGCGCTGGTGATCGTGGCGGCGTCGCTGGCGTCGAAACTCAGCAGCGAGCAGGGCGAAAGCGCCGCGCCGCTCTAGAGCGTTTTCGAGCGAAGTGGAATCCGGTTCGCGTGAAGAAAACGCGTTAGAACAAAGACCTAGAGTCGTTCATCGTTTCCATGAAACGGTGAACGACTCTAGTCTGTCTTCTCGGGATGCGAGTCGGCAGCGGCAGGCGCTGTTGGCTGGACTTCCGCCGGAGCGGCGGGCGTGGTCGGCTCCGGTGATGCGGGTTGCGGCGCGGCCGCCTGTGGCGGTGGCGCGGGTTGCGCAGCAGGCTTCCGGCTGCCGGTAATGCGTTCGATCACGGACTTCACGGCATCGCGCGTCTTGCGGTCTTTCAGCGCATCGAGCAGCGGCGCGGAGGCAGGCGAGCGGCGGATCAGGGAATCCGAATCCGGGAAGATCAGTGGATCGTCCCACGGCCCCTGCACCACAAAGGGCAACTGGAATGCCGGAGGCGCGTCGCTTGCAACGATCAGGCTCGCCACGCCCTTGAGGTCGTATTCGCGCGACGGCACCGAGGCCGTGCCGGTGAGCATGATGCGCGTGGTCGCGCCTTCAAGCTGCGCGTCCTCGGCGGTGGCGACACCGTCCCTGAATCGAATGGCGATGTTCAGCGTGTTGAAGGGCGTCGAGCCGGTGCGGAAATTGCCCGCGCCGGACAGCGGACGGCGCTCCAGCCGCTTCAGCAGTTGTTCGACATTGAATCCGCCGACCGCGCCGTCGTGTCCGGTCAGCGTGGCCGTGCCGTCGAGAGACTGCGCCAGTGCGAACGGGCTGGAGCCGTTCGCTTCCAGCGCGAAAGCGAGGTTGCCCCGCCCGGTCAGCCGACTGACGCCGAGCAGATCGCTGGCGCAGCTTGCCAGGTCGACGTCGGTGAATTGGAACTGAGCCTTGATGTCCGCGTCGTCTTCCACCCGCGTCAGCCCGAGCGAGCCCTTTAGAATGCCGCCGTAAACCTGAGCCTCGCCGATGCTCAGCGCGAGCGTGCCGTTGCGCAGGTTCGCGCCAAGCGCCGTGCGCCCGAGTTTCGAATTGCCGATGGCGACCTTCGCGGCCGACAGCCGCATGTCGAGGTCGGTGGTGGAGAGGCCGCGCAGATCGAACAGTTGCCTGTTCCAGTCGCGCGCGCCGCTGGCGAGCAGGCGGACGGTGTCGATATAGGGCGTGAAGTCGATCGCTTCGGCGGCGAGCGTCGCCTGCACGGTCTGGCGATCGCTGTTGCTGTAGGTGATGACGCCCTCGGCGGTGTTGCCGTCGAGTTCGAGATTGACGTTGGTCAGTGCAACGGATTCGCCCACCACATTGGTGCGGGCCTTGAGCGCGAACCGTCCGAAGCCGCCGCTGCCGGGTGGAGTCTGCCCGATCCAGCGCAAGGCATTGCGCAGCGACGGACTGTCGGCAGTGAGCGTGCCTTCCATCAGAAGGCTGGTGCGGCTTGCGACCGCGCCGTCGAAGGCGAATTTCAACGGCGCGCTTGCGACGCGCACCTTGATGCCGGAGCGGTCACCGGAAAGCGCCGCGATAAAGTCCGTGATGCTCAGGCTGCCATCGACATGCTCGTCGCGCCAGTCGAACTGGCCGGTGGCGGCGAACGACCGGGAGATCGACGGCCATGCGAGCGACAGGTCGATCGCGCTGACGGTTTCATCGATGTCGTGTGCCTTGTGCAGATAGGTCAGCGCGCCATCCTTGATGCGGATTTCGGAGAACGACACCGGACTGTCCGCGCCCGGCTTGATGGTGCGGGCGAGGGTTTCGAGGATCGGAGACCAGTTGCTGCGGCCATCCGCCGTGCGCTTCACGTTGATCCGGGGGCGCATCAGCGTGACGTCGGCGATTTCATAGCGCCGCATCAGCAGCGGCAACAGCCGCAGGCTGGCCGTCAGCTCATCGACGGTGAGAGGTTCATCGACGATGCCGCTGCCGCGCGTTCCCGTGCCTTTCAGGCCGACTTGCCGCAATGTGATGGAGCTGCCGGGAAATACGGAGACGCTGATGTCGCCGTCGATTCTGAGATCGAGGCCGGTGGCGGCGTGGATCTGCCGCTCGACCGAGGCCCGCACGGCATTTTTGTCGATCATCCATGACGTAACGGTCAGGCCGATCAGCACCACGGCAAGCAATGCTGCGATCGGCATGCCGAGGCGCTTTATTCCTTGGGCCAACGTCAATGAATTCATCCGGTCAGGTGGTGGTGCGGAGCATCTGCGGGCCGTGGCCGCTGCAGCGAGTGCAACTTGGTTGTTTTTCTTGACGCTTTCAAGGCCGCCCACGGTGCAAAGCCCGCAGCTTGCGCCATAAATCGAAGACTTTCCAAAGGAATGGCGCCTTTCCTGCCCGGCCGTGGCAGACCGTCCCGGATCGCCGGAGCGGTGCAATTGACGCGCCTTGAAGATTCCGCCAAATAATTGCGGTAAGCTTTTCCCTAGCCGTCAGCACAGGCTCGTCGCGCCAGCGGTGAGTCAGTTTTACTCCTCCATCAGGTTACATCCTCATGAACAAGGTTTATCCCGACGCGAAATCCGCGCTCGAAGGTGTTGTCAAAGACGGCATGATGGTCATGTCGGGCGGTTTCGGTCTGTGCGGTATCGCCGAGACCCTGTCGGACGCGCTGCGCGAGTCGGGGGTGAAGAACCTGACCGTGGTTTCCAACAATGCGGGCGTCGACGGCATCGGCCTCAGCCGCCTGCTTGAGACCCGGCAGATCAAGAAGATGATCTCGTCCTATGTCGGCGAGAACAAGCTGTTCGCGCAGCAGTATCTCGCGGGCGAGCTTGAGCTTGAATTCAATCCGCAGGGCACGCTGGCCGAGCGGATTCGCGCGGGCGGCGCGGGTATCCCGGGCTTCTACACCAAGACCGGCGTCGGCACGCTGATCGCCGAAGGCAAGGAAGTGAAGGAGTTCAACGGCGAGAAGTACATTCTGGAGACGGGTCTCGTCGCCGATCTCGCCATCGTGCATGCCTGGAAGGGCGACACCGCCGGCAACCTCGTCTACCGGAAGACCGCGCGCAACTTCAATCCGATGATGGCGACGGCGGCGAAGGTCACCATCGCCGAAGTCGAGCATCTGGTGCCCGCGGGCGAGATCGATCCCGATCACATCCACACGCCCGGCATTTTCGTGAAGCGCATCATCGCAGTCGATCCGGCCTTGAAGCGGATCGAACAGCGTACCCTGCGCAAGCGCGCGTAACCGCATTCGCCAAAGGAGAGTCCCATGGCCTGGACCCGCGAACAGATGGCAGCCCGCGCCGCAAAGGAATTGCGCGACGGCTTTTATGTCAACCTCGGCATCGGCATTCCGACGCTGGTGTCGAATTACATTCCCGACGGCGTCGACGTTCTGCTGCAGAGTGAGAACGGCATGCTCGGCATGGGCCCGTTCCCTTATGAAGGCGAGGAAGATCCCGACCTGATCAACGCCGGCAAGCAGACCGTGACCGAGCTTCCGGACACCAGCTATTTCTCCAGCGCGGATTCGTTCGCGATGGTGCGCGGCGGCCATATCGATCTGTCGATCCTCGGCGCGATGCAGGCGGCGGAGAACGGCGACCTCGCCAACTGGATGATTCCCGGCAAGATGGTGAAGGGGATGGGCGGCGCGATGGATCTCGTCGCCGGCGTCAAGCGCGTCATCGTGGTGATGGAGCATTCGGCCAAGGACGGCCCGAAGCTGCTGCATCGTTGCAACCTGCCGCTGACCGGCGAGCGCGTTGTGGACATGGTGGTCACCGATCTTGCCGTGTTCACCATCGACAAGACCGGCAAGGACGGCATGGCGCTGATCGAGCTCGCCGACGGCGTGACCCTCGACGAGGTGAAGGCCAAGACCGAAGCCAGCTTCCGCGTCGCGCTGAAGAACGCCTAAGCATCTTCAGGATTTGTTCCGCGACGGCCGGGCTTGCCCCGGCCATCAGCGTTTTTAGATAGCCTGACAAGACGTGGATGCCCGGGACAAGCCCGGGCATGACGATGGAGAATCCGCCGCTACCGGAATTAAGCGATCGCGCTGGCGTGCGAGAACACGACCTCGATCAGGGTGCCGGAATGCGGCGCGGTCTTGATGTGGAATTGCGCGCGGTTGGCTTCCACCAGCGCCTTGGTCAGCGACAGGTTGACCGCCGCGCCGTCGGCCGTCTGATCGGAAGCATCGGTGCGGAACGGAGCCATCGCGGCGGCGATTTCGTTGTCATTGAGTCCGGGGCCGGTGTCGCGGACCCGCAGCACGATGTCGCCGAAGTCGGTGGTTGCGGTCGAGACGATGACCTGTCCGCCCGCGTTCGCAAGATGGATCGAATTGCCGATCAGGTTGAGCGCGATCTGGCGCAGCGCGCGGGCGTCCGCCTTCACCGTCGGCAGCGAATGGGCGAGCGAGGTGCGGATGATGATGCGTTCGCGGTTGGCCTGCGGCTGCATCACCGCGACGCATTGCTCGACCATGGTATTGAGGTCCTGGCTCGCGAACGACAATTCCATCTTGCCGGATTCGATGCGCGACAGATCGAGCAGGTCGTCGATGATCGCCATCACGCGCTGGCCGGAGGCGCGGATGTCCTTCATGTATTCGACATAGCGCTCGTTGCCGAGCGCGCCGAAGCGCTCGTCGATCATCACGTCGGAGAAACCGATGATGGCGTTGAGCGGCATGCGGACTTCGTGGCTGATCCGGCCGAGAATGTCGGCTTTCGCGGACGCGGCGCGATCGGCCTGCCGCCGCGCCTGAGCAAGGTCGCTTTCGGTCTGCCGGGTGTGGGATATGTCGCGGAAGATCGCGAAGAAGCGCGCGCCGCCCGGCCGGGTCCGGCCCACCGTCATCGCCAGCGGAATGGCGCTGCCGTCACGCGCGCGGCCCTGCATGTCGCGGCCGTGGTCGAGCAGGCTGGCGATGTTGGCCGCCTTGACGCTCTCCACATAATCGAGCACGCCGCGGCGGCTTTCCGCCGTGACCAGATCGGTCAGATGCAGCGCGGCGATCTCGGCGTCATTACGCCCGAACATCGTTTCCGCCGCGCGGTTGCACGATTGCAACCGGCCTTCGCTGTCGAAGATCACGACGCCTTCGGAGGTCGCATCGAGAATGGCGGCGAGTTCTTCGGCCTGGGAAAGGCCTTCGCTCTGCACGGCGACGGGCGCGACATGTGTGACGACCGGAGCCGGTTCGACGCGCGGCTCGGTGCGCGGACCGGAAAAGATCAGCGCATGCGCGGGCTCACCCTCCCATGTGATCGCGTAGAGGCGCGCATCCGCGGGCTGGCCTTTGTCAGGGCCGCTTTCGCTGATCGCCGAGATCACAACGGGCGTGCCGGTTTCCGATGTGCTGCTTGCATGGGCCACATTGGCTTCGACCGTCAGCGCATCGAGGCCGCCGGCCTCGGTCAGTGCATGCAGCGTGGTGTAGCCGGTGGACGCAAGAAAGGCATCGTTGGCGTAAAGCAGGCGATCAAGCCGGTAGATCAGGACGCCCACGGGAAGCCGATCCAGCAGCTGCGAATCCTGCGCGAAGGTGGCGCGCGGAGGCGCCGCCTCGTGCGGCGCGGCCGCGGCAGGATATTCGGTCTCCATGTCCGCCGGAGGTTCCGTTTCCGCAACAGGCGTTTCGGCACGCGCGATCTCCACCGGCTCAGTCGCGGCAGGTGCGGTTTCGCCGTCCGCCTCGCCTTCCAGCCGCGCCGACAGCCGCCGCGCCAGTTCGTCGAAGGCATTGCTTTCGACGGCGGTCAGGGCCGGCGTCTTGGCGTCGGTGAGGGGAAACGGCACGACGTTCTGGGGTGTGTCCACGGGAGTCTTCGCTTCAGGTGGCGGGAAATTGTCCTGCGCGCTGCCGGACGGAGGTTCGGCTGCGGGGGGCGGATTGGCGCGATCGGTTTCGGCCACGATCGGTGCGGCGGGTTCCGCCGTCACGCCGGCGAGTTGCTCGGGTACGGGGTCGTCGTCGAACACGGACTCGAAAATGTCCACGGGCGTTTCATCGCCGGGTCGCTCTGCGGCATCATCCAGCGTGCGGTCCTGCGGATCGCGCGCGGCGATGTCCGCAACGTGTTCGTCGTGCGTGACGTCCGCCGAGGTCTCTGCCGCTGCGACATCATCCACGGCGGCGATCTGATCGGCCGGCGGCTCGTTCTGTGGTTCGCCCGGCTGGTCCGGCGCGATCACGGTCGGCACGGGTCTTGGCATCTGCTTCGGCGTGGCCGCGGTCTCGATCAGAGCGACCAGCGACGTCTCGGCGCCGCTGCCGATGCGATGGATGGCGACGCGGCCAAGATCCATCCTGAGCATCGCATGTCCGTCACGGAGCGCGCGGTTGCGCGCGTCATCGAAGCCCGGCCCCGTGAGATCGGTGAACAGCGCGGCAAACTTTTTCGCGGAGTCGTTGATGCCCGCCAGCGCGCCGCCTGACGTAAAGACCATTGCCGGCACCGGCAGACCGTCGGCGACGCCCGCGATGCGTTCGGTGACCGGCATGGGCCGCGCGACAGGTTCGGCGGCGGCGATCAGAAGTCCGCCCGTGCCGTCCGCCAGTGTCATCCGCGCGCAAGCGCAAGTCAGCAGGCGGCCGAGCGGCGCGCCGAAACCGCGCAGCCGCTCCAGGCGGGGTGCGGCGTTGGGGACGAGGCGCGCTGCAAGTTGCGCGGCCTGCCGCCGATGCTGATCGGCCGGGCCGATGGTTCGTTCCGCGAGAGCCGCGGCATTGGGTGCGCCGAACAGCCGTGCACCGGCGGCATTGGTCCAGAGGATATGTGCGCCGTCGAGCGACCAGAGCCATGCAGGCATGACACTCATCGCGTGAACCGCAAGGCGCGGATCGCGGATGCCATGGAGCAGGATGTCGGCTTCGCTCATCTGCAAGAGAAGGCCTTTTCGGCTCGGTTTCGTCTGCGCGACGCGCGCGGGGGTGGATAGGATAGTCTTAACAAACGATTAGTATGGCGCGCGGGCCCGCAGGTCCATCGCTCCCATGGGACCCTAGCGGCCGAAAGCCGCGATAACGTTAATCCGGCCGTTCCGCGAACCGTGGCCGCGCCGGAGCGTTGGGATATTGCAAAAAGCGCCTGAAGGTTCACGATGGGCTGGATCGTCGCTGCGCCGCGTCATATGCGCGATGCGGTCCGACGATAATTTTGCGGGACGACCGGACCGGCAAATGGTTCCGGCAGGCAACGGAAGGGTGGGACATGTCAGGCAATCAATTCGAGATTCCGAAGGAAATGCGGTCGATGGCGGAAGCCAGCCTGGATCAGGCGCGCAAGGCATTCGAATCCTTCATCAGCAATGCCCAACAGACAGCGGCTGCCTTTGGCGGCACGTCCGCGGCCGGTCCCGGCGCCGCCGCCAAGGACATCAGCGCCAAGGCGATCGCCTTTGCGGAAAAGAACGTGCAGGCTTCGTTGAGCTATGCGCAGCAGCTGATCCACGCCAAGGACCTGTCCGAGGTGATGCGTCTCCATACCGAATATGTGCAGGCCCAGATGCGGGTTCTGGCCGAGCAGGCCAGCGAGATGGGGCAGATCGTGACCCGCGCCGCCATGGACGCGACCAAGCCCAAATAAGCGGAACCGGCTGACGGCAATTAACCGCGTTTCTGGCCTGACGGCGTCGTCGGGCCAGATCTGCGCGGCTTTTTGTTGCAATGCACAAAGGGCCGCTGTAGGAGCTTCAGGCTGCTGCTCACCTGCGGCCTTGAGCGCCGGTGTTCCGATTTGAGTACAAGGATGCCCTCCATGAATCCGAACGATCCGTTTTCAAACGTCAGCCCCTTCCAGATTCCCGAACAGGTTCGCGCGATGGCCGAGCAGAGCGTTTCGCAGGTCCGGGACGGCTATCAGAGGCTCAAGGAAGCGGCTGAAACGGGCAATGGCACTCTGGAGGCGGTCTGCGCATCGGCCACCAAGGGAGCCGGCGACTTCACCACCAAGGTGATCGATATCGCCAAGACCAATACCGAAGCCGCCTTCGATTTTGCCCAGAGCCTGCTGAGCGCGAAATCGCTGCCGGAGGCCTTCGCGCTGGTGAATGCCCACGCTCACAAGCAGTTCGAGGTTCTGACCGCGCAATCGCAGGACCTCGCCGCGCTCACCCAAAAGGTGGCGACCGATGCGGTGGAGCCGATCAAGGCCGGCGCTGCGAAGACCTTCAAGACCGGCGTCTGAAAGCCGGGGTTTTTCCCGGCAATCGAGACTGGGGCGGCGGCGGAAAATGTCCCCCGCCGCGCCAGATACCCGGATGTCGGCGTGCAATCGCGGGCTTCAAAACGACCGCTAAAGCGACTTGCCAAAGCGCGGCGTTGCACCTAGTTTCCGCCCAAATCGCCGCCATGGGCGGGGGCAGGCCGGACCTGCCATCCGATTGAAAATGCAGTTGTAGCTCAGCTGGTTAGAGCGCCGGATTGTGGATCCGGAGGTCGGTGGTTCGATCCCACCCAACTGTACCATCGCCGCTTTCTCCCCTGTTCTCTGGTGTCCGTTTTTGTATCCAAGTCACTGGAAACAGTGGCTTTTTTTATGCCTTTTGCTCGCAGCTGTACGCCTCTGTTTTTTGACAGCCGCAAAATTTGTTGGTGTCATTGTTGGTGTTGGTGCGGAATCGTGTTGGTGTCGTAAAAGCCGCAAAGGTTGGGCGATGTCGAAGCTGTCGGACTTGAAATGCCGAAAAGCAGAAGCGGGGGACCGACTTTACAAACTCGCTGACGGCGACGGCCTGCAACTCTGGGTCAAGCCAAACGGCAGCAAGCTTTGGTGTCTTGCCTACCGCTACCACGGTAGGCAAAAGCTGCTTTCTATTGGCGTCTATCCTGTGGTCACGCTAGCGAATGCTCGGGCAGCGCGAGATGATGCCAGACGGATTCTGGCTAGTGGAGGCGATCCGTCACAGGTGAAGCGACAGCGTAGGGCCGCTAAGGCTGAAGCGGCCGCCAATACTTTTGATATCATTGCCGATGAATACATGGCGAAGAAGCGGCGCGACGGGCGCGACCAAAAAACCATCGAAAAGATCGAATGGATTCTAAAATATGCCCGCCCCTTGATTGGCTCGCTTCCTATTACTGAAATTGGCGCATCGGACGTTCTAAGAACACTTCAGCCGCTAGAAGCTGCGGGTAAGCTGGATGCCGCCCATCGTCTGCGCAGCACCATCGGCGGAGTATTCCGATATGCTATTGCCACAGCACGGGCGACGAACGATCCAACGCCGGCGCTACGTGGAGCTCTCGCCAGTAAGGATAAGAACAAGGTCAATCGTCCTGCGATTATCGATCCGGTAGCCTTTGGGGGATTACTCAGAGCTATCGACGGCTATCTTGGGCAGCCGACTACGAAGGCAGCATTGCAACTTTTGCCTCTTCTCGCCTGTCGCCCGGGAGAGATGCGCCAAGCCAAGTGGAGCGAATTTGATCTGGACGGCAGTGTGTGGAGCATCCCAGCTGAGCGAATGAAGATCCGTCGACCGCACCGTATTCCCTTGTCAGGACAAGCTGTCGCTATCTTGAAAGCACTGCGACCGGTGACGGGTCACGGCGCGGGAGGTCTCGTCTTTCCAGGGCTGCGGAGCGTGATGCGTCCGATCAGTGAAAACACGATGAACGGGGCACTACGTCGGATTGGTTACTCGCAAGATGAAGCTACAGCTCACGGTTTCCGTTCTACGTTTTCAACGCTTGCAAATGATAGCGGCAAGTGGAGTGTCAACGCCATCGAAGCGGCGCTCGCTCATATCGAACCAAACGCAGTTCGCCGCGCCTATGCTAGGGGCGATTATTGGGACGAGCGTGTGCTGTTGATGAGGTGGTGGGCTGACTATTGCGATGCGCTACGCTTGAACGGGCGTGTATTATCGCTCAAGGCGGCATCGGCGTGAGGCTTAAAATGGAGCTACTTTTGATTTCGGAAGCCGTAGCCCGCCTGAGAGGTGGAATATACGGCAGTCTAAAGCAGGCTGAAGCTATCAAGGATGCCAAAAAAAGCTATCCACGGGCTTCGATCGGATATGGACCTCAGAAGGAGGAGGCAGCCAAGCTAATAGGAAGCGCAGTGCTTAAAGGTGAACTTGCAGTATATGTCATGACGAACTTGGCGAGTAGCGATGGCGAGACTCTTCTCCAAGTCCCGCCGAACGTTTTGCAACAGATGATTCGAGTGCGGAACGGCCTCCCGGACCATGCTATTGATCCGATGCGTAGGCTTTCTAAGGGTTCCGTTTCAACTGAATTGCTCGGCTCCCTGTCAAAGTCTTCCATGTTTCTTCGATGCGACCAATTCACTGCTTGGTACGAAAAATTAAGAAGCAGACGCAATTGGCCGTCTCAACGTGCGAGCAAAAAGGCGCCTATTGGTCGACCGTCCAAGCAGACCGATGGGTTGCGCCACCGCATTGTCGGGCTAGTAAACGACGGAAGATGGTCGGCTCAACTTAATTCCATTGTTGACCTACATCAGCTTCTTAAGTCGAAAGGGGCGACGCCAAGCCGTCAGACGGTAACACGCCTCATTAAGCATCTTCATCTCGAGACCGGCGATCGGCGCTATTGGACCGGTTAGACAATGAAACATGTTTAAAGGTTCGCATGGTTCGCATTTCCGAAAGCGATCTTCGCTGCTAATGTCATCGGAGCAGACCACACTTCTACAACGGCTTACTAGAAAGTGCGCCAGTCTGAGCCTTTTTATAGCTACTGGCCTCGCTTTAATAGGCTTACTAAAATGCGACACGGTCCGACGACCACTGCTGAATCTCTTGAGTGCGCGATTCTATTGGGTACAAAGAACGGTGCTCCCTTCGTTGAAGAGCAGTTGCAATCATTCATCGCTCAATCTCATTGCAAGTGGCGCCTTTACGTCTCGGATGATCAGTCAACCGATGAAACGCTCGGAATTATCAGACGCTTCGCAGAAACGCACAAGCTGTGCATATCGATTCGACAAGGCCCCAATGACGGGCTTGCGCGAAATTTCATAACTCTTGCTCAAGATCCTTCGATCAACGCCGCGTTCTACGCTTTCAGCGATCAGGATGACGTCTGGTTTACTACCAAGCTCGAACGCGCAATTGAAGCTCTTCGACAAATCCCTCCCTCGTTGCCTGCCATGTATTGCTCTAGGACCGAGATTGTCGATGAGCACCAGAATCATCGAGGTTATTCTCCGATCCCTAATAAGCCACCATCATTTAAGAACGCGCTTGTTCAAAACATCTGTGCGGGCAATACCATGGTATTTAATTGTGCCGCTAAGCGACTGCTCGAAGCGGCAGGCGGTGTTCAAGTGGTTTTACACGATTGGTGGGTTTACCTAGCCGTCAGCGGAGCCGGCGGAATTGTTATTTACGATCCTCACCCAACGCTGAAATATCGTCAGCACGCGAACAACATGGTCGGTTTCAATAGGAGTCTTAAAGCACGCGCGCTTCGCTTGAAGATGAGATTAAAGGGTCGACAACGAGGATGGAATGAAACAAATATCTCTGCTTTACGCAAAATAAGCGCGCTCCTTAATCTAGATAGTCAGAAAGCGCTGGAACATTTTGCGACGGCAAGATCCAAGCCCAGCGCCGTTGCTCGGGTCTATTATCTTCTGAAATCCGGCGTTTATCGACAAGCAGTCTCGTCGCAGCTGGCGCTAATTCTTGCTGCTTGCATCAAACGAATCTGACCGACGTTCTTTGCGAACTAACAAGTAATCGCAGTCGTCGGTGATTGGTGCCCGGATTCGTCGATCCTTCTCGTAAAGGCATATTTTAGCCTTTGTAAAAAGTAGCTATGGCGTCCCATGATTTGCATTCGTCCCAATCAGGAAATTGCGCGGCGGCAGGGTCTGTATTTATACGAACGCGAGGTTCCGAAAAATCAGTTTGCCTCGCAAAATCAATTTGACATGGTAAATTTAAACGGTGCTGCATCTCCTGCGCAAAGCGCTGGGCGAAAGCACCCTGAGACTCCACATATCCCGATGGGTTGATCTTCCTTGGGGCAGTACCAACCACCACTTTCGTTACGTAATCAACATAAGCCGCCGCCAGCAGGTCGATATGAATATTGTCACGTATATAGGACGCTGTTTTGACACTAGCTATTCCGCCGCCCTTCCAGGTTCGAATTAAATAGGAGCAAAATCGCGGTTCTTCATACGGACCGAAGGGGTTTGGTATAACGAACTTCCCAAAGTTGAGCTCTGCTTCTCTGCAACGATGCTCTATGATTTGAGAAGTTAAACCTTTAGACAGCCCATATGGTGAAAATGCTCGTAAAGGATTTTCTCCAGCACCTTCATCCTGCTCAAAAACGCTTCCGGTAGATACAATCGCTGAAGCACCTGTTCTCGATAAAACAGCGCAAACCTTTCGCAGCTCATGGGTGTTCTCGGCTATTGCAGCTAGAATATCAAAGTCGTGGCTTCTGTAATCGCCGACCCGCGCACCGTGATGGCAGAGTACGTCAAATCGATCGCTCGAAATTAATGCAAGAAATTTCTCGCTTCCGAACGTGCAATTTTCGACGACATTGGCAAACTTTTCGAGACGTTCGACTCGGATCTTCCTCATATCGGCATAAGAAGCCAGATTTCCTTGAATTGCTGCGGTGACTTGATGGCCCGCACGTGATATTGCTTGGGCAAACCAATAGCCCGTAAATGAGCTGGCTCCAGTCAGAAGAACTCTCATCAAAAAGACCGCAAAAGATCGAATCCATGAAATTCCGGATTAAAGTCCGGCCAATTCCTATCCTTCTCCGATATTTCGACCGGCTGAGTGGGAAGCTTCAAGTCTATTGCAGGGTCATCCCAGCGGATGCCGCGCTCATTCTCCGGCGAATAAAAGGCGCTAACCAAGTATAAGGCTTCCGTATTTTCTCGAAGCGTCAGGAAAGCGTGCGCGAACCCGCGCGGCACGTACATCATCAACCGATTTTCATCGTTTAACTCCGCGCCGAACGATTTAAGGTAGGTGGTAGAGTGAGGGCGAAGGTCAACGATTACATCGAATAGTGCACCCTTTATAGCACGCACTAATTTTACTTCTGCAGCTGGTGGTAACTGGTAGTGCAGGCCTCGAAGCGTTCCGCTTTTCTCCGTGAGTGACGTGTTGATCTGCGGGAATTTTGTTTCAAGGCCCGCATTAGCAAACTCATTCTGACAAAAATAGCGGGCGAAAAATCCCCTTTCGTCGCCGCGCTTTTCCAATTCGACGAGATATGCGCCGTCGAGTGGCGTTTTGCGAAATTTCATTAGCGAACCTTCCAGCGCAGTTCTCGATCGAGTCTACCTGCATCCATATGCGCTCGGAGCGCATTCAAGCGCATATAAGGAGAATTTCTAAAATCTGGATCGGAAAAATTCATTCGCTTTAGTCCGTCGATCAATCTCGTGATCGATTCATCAAGACTAACGTTGGGCAAAAACGAAGGTGCAAGCGATTTAAAAAGGGAGAAGTCTACTTGGTAACTTCTTTTATCAGCGGGAGCATTTTGATTGATGCTGACGGTTGTTCCCGGTACTTGCTTGGCAACAGCTTTGGCCAATTGTGCTACCTGGTAATTATTTTCATCACGTCCGGCATTTACCGCTAAAAATGCGCCGCCGTTTTCCGGCGGTCGCTGAATAGCCCATGAGATCGCTCTCGCCATGTCTTCGACGTCGATAAGAGGTCGCCAGGGGGTTCCGTCGCTGAGTACCGTAATCTGCCCGCTGGTAAGTGCACACGCAACAAAGTCATTAAGAACAAGGTCAAGTCGAAGTCGATCTGACATTCCGCACGCCGTCGCGAAGCGCAGCGACGTGAACGTCATCGATCCTAGGTCAGCCCCCTTGAGGTCATCCTCAGTGCCGATCTTTGACTTTGCGTAATCCGTAAGTGGGTTTGTCGGGTCGGTTTCTTTCCTCGGGCGTCCTTCCGCGGAGCCGTACATTGAACATGAGGACGCAAAGACAAAATTCTTGACGCCTGCTAATGCGGCATCTCTCGCAAGTTTTACGCTTGCGACACGATTAATATCTCTGGTTACAGCTGCAAATTCTTTTCCCATGGGATCATTTGAGATTGCGGCCAAATGCACCACGGCATCTACCTTCTGAAGGACTTCTTTAGAAACGTCCCTCGTATCCGCGATGTATTGCTTCTCAAATAACGTCTCGGGAAGAGATTCTGCACCGGTGAGATAGTGGCCGAAGAATCCGGTATCATATCCAAATAGCGATATGTCACCAAACTGGCTTTTCAGAAAGCGCGCCAAAGCGGGCCCCACGTATCCCATATTTCCAGTAATCAAAATCCGCATGCTGATTCTCACCAAATCTTCCAAGGCGCCTTACCTGAAGCCCACAGATCTTCCAAGTGGCTCTTATCGCGGAGCGTATCCATGGGCTGCCAAAAACCCTTGTGAAACCAAGCAGAGAGCTGCCCTTCGGCAGCAAGCCTCTCCATCGGCTCCCTTTCCCAGACAGTGAGGTCGCCTGCGATATACTCTCCGACCTTTGGTGATAAAACGAAGAACCCACCATTTATCCAGCCACCGTCGCCAATCGGCTTTTCCTGAAACCCTGTTACGACATCCTGATCTAGCTTCAGGGCACCAAATCGCCCAGGGGGCTGGACGGCTGTCACCGTTGCGAGGCGGCCGTTTCGCCGATGTTCCGTGATGGTCGCGGAGATATCAATATCACCCACCCCATCACCATAAGTCAGGCAAAAGGCATCGTCTTCATGAACGTATGGCAGTATCCGCTTAATGCGGCCGCCGATCTGGGTCGCATCACCGGTATCAACCAATGTGACTCGCCACGGCTCGCCCACTGCCTGATGAACTTCCATCTGGTTTTTTCGAATATCGAAGGTGACATCAGACGTATGAAGAAAATAGTTCTGAAAGTACTCCTTGATAACGTATCCTTTGTATCCAAGGCAGATCACGAAGTCGGTTATACCGTGAGCTGTATAAAGCTTCATTATGTGCCAAAGTATCGGCTTGCCTCCGATTTCCACCATAGGTTTCGGCTTGACCTGAGTTTCCTCTGAAAGCCGCGTACCTAGCCCCCCAGCTAAAAGAACTGCCTTCATACTTCAATGCTCACACAAACGGGTGGTCGGTCAGTAGCTCCAGAGCTGGCATGGACCTTCCGCACTAGATAAATACCTATACCAGCAAGCTAGCGCGAACAAGCTCTGGCCATGCTGCGAGCTTTCGCACTTATTTCCCTTTGTTCGCAGACGCGATATCATCGTATCAAGGTATTGAAATCCTTCTAGTCAGCCCACGAGATCAGGAGACCTATAGCGTGGACAGCTCCGAATTTCGCTGGACGATAGGCACAGCTTCCAGGCTCAAGTGCCTAGCCTGCGGTGCCGAGGAAAAGATGGTCCACCGTGTAACCGTTCCGCATACTTATCGAGCTCTCGGGGATGTTTCATTCTATGAGTGCCCTCAATGCAATTCGCTAAACTCTACCGGTGAGTTCAGGGATTTCACCGACTTCGATATCGCGAATTACGTATGGGATCATTACCTACAGCTTGGTGCCGGTATCCACTTTATGATGATGCCAATCGAAAACTTTCCTTTTAGGAAAGGGGATGGGCTTCTTGATATCGGATGCGGTTTTGGCTTCACGCTGGACTACTGGCATTTTGTTTCGCAGGGGGAGGCTGTCGGCCTCGAACCATCCAGCTATGGAGATCGGGGAAGATCTGAACTCGGCGTCAATATCATTCCGAAGTATCTCTCGGAGGCCATCGAACTCAGGGGAAAGCTCTTCCAGCGCATTATTTCATCTGAAGTGATAGAGCACGTTCCAGACCCGCGAGCATTTTTATGCGAAACTCGGTCTGTATTGTCGCCCGAGGGCATCATAGCTCTCACTACTCCTAACGCCGACTATGTTACTCCCGGCAATCCACTGAGCGTACTGCTTGCAACATTGTCGCCAGGACTTCACCGCATCCTTTTCAGTCGCAAGGCTCTGGAGGACTCGATGCGCAAAAGCGGTTATTCGCACGTTATCGTTCGCGCATCAAATGATCGGATTCTAGCTTACGGTTCCGACAGTCCGATGAATGAAACGTCGAGTGATGATGCTGCAGCCCACTACATTGCATATTTAGCAGAGCGTTCGATGCGTACTGCTGCAACATCGTCGTTAGGAATTGGACTTAGATATCGACTGTTCAAAGAGCTATTGAACAATGGTCAATTAAAATCGGCGCGGAAAGTCGGTCACGATGTCGTCGAGGCAGTAAAATTGCGATATGGATTCGATATCCGCGACCCCAACGAATGTATCCAGATCGTTCGTAACGCCAACACTATGGAAGAGTATGGAAAGCGCGCGCCGTACTTTCTTCCTTGCTTCTTGTTTTACGCAGGAATCGCCGCGCGGCAGGGCATTCCGTTGGGCAATACGTCAGCAGAACACCTTTTTGCTGCATCGGCGACACTCTCCGGAGAGGCGCAGACTTTCGCGGCACAATTCTTCCAAGAAGCCGCATCACTGTACTGGCCATCCGTCTTCGAGGAAGGCTTTGCGCGACTGATAAATGGCGACCGGGCAGCTGCTAAGCAGTTGTTTGCACGCGTAGTCAGTGGGCCGCAAGACGGTCAATCATTCGAGCTGTTCTGCTATCGTGATCCTAAGCTGGTCAGCAAGGCTATCGTCCAATTGGGCGTTTCCAACCTTCAGGAGGGTCGGTGTGAGATTGCAATGTCTCTCTTCAGAGAAGTGATGGACATGCCTGACGAACAAAGATTCCCATCCGCAGGAAGCGAAGCAGCTGAGCTTTGGAAAATTGCCCTAAATCAAGCCGCCGAGACGTTGCCGGACTGGGCGAGAGCTGCATCTAAAGCAACTCCGTTGTCGCGAATGAAATCGCTGATCTCTAGAAAAGTTCTTTCAAGAAAGCCCTATCGATGAGGCCTCTTAGTAGATTGCCTTACAGGCTTCCGCAAAAACGTCTGAGCGCTCTGTTAAAGAACCGCTTTCATCGCGTTGGTGCACATCTCGACATTCTATCAGAGATCTTTAAGGGGCGACTGAACGATATCAATGCAAAGCATGAGCTTCTTTCTATCGATCACTCCACGGTTCAAGGGCTAACATCAAACGTTTGCATATTCGCTTCCTATTCTAGGCGGAGCAGTATCTCGAGAATGATTTTTACGCAGATCGAAGCCTACAAGGAGGCTGGCTTCTCCATCGTTTTTGTTTCCATGTCCAAATCTATTGCAGAAGCGGATATGCTCCGGCTGAAGTCGCTTTGCAGCGTTGTAATACATCGAAAGAGTTTCGGAAGAGATTTTGGAGCTTGGGCTCATGCCGCGCAACTGCTTCAAATGTCGACGCTGGACGTAGAATGTCTGTTACTCACAAACGATTCCAATATTGGCCCGATTTATCCTTTGGATTCGTGGGTGAGAGCTTGCCGAGAGAAAGAAGGATTCTTTGGACTGACTGAAAGTATTCAAGGCGAAAGCCATTTACAGTCATATTTCTTAGTGGCCAATGGCAGAAGCGCAGTCCGTTCTACCGTAGATTTTTTGACCAGAGTGATGAAGCCGTCACACAGCAAGTGGCTTATGATCCAGCGTGGCGAGTTTGGAATTAGCAAGTATATGCTCCGAAAAAAGCATCTAGTCTCGGCGGTATTGGATTACGAGACCTTGGAGAGTGCCCTGTTAGATCATCCTATCTATTGGGCCGAGCTAGCAGTTATGTTCCCGAATATTTTTGCAAGATTTAAAGAATATTTGCCGCACTTTGCAGAAGAACAAAAAGCATATGTTCGTCAATATAATCGCTTCCTACTGCGTTCGAGTTTGTTTCAGATTCCGCTCAATCCATCACATCAATTAAACTCACTACTTGTTCGTCATTTCAAATTCCCCTTTATCAAAGTTGAGCTTGTTGCGAAGAATCCAGCAAAGGTTCCGTCCGCTCCCGACTGGCGTTATCACTTAACTGAGAGCAGCCTAGTTTCAGAAGCGGAAATTGATGAGCACCTGTCAAGCATGTAAATGAATCGTAGCACGCGCTCTGCTCGATGCTCAAGCCCGGCTATCGATTACAGCTTAGCTAGGAGGAGGCGGGTCCTGCAAATCCGATATGTCAGTTGCCGAGGATTGATCGGCGCACCTTTAACGCAAAGCGAGCATAGAGCAGGGGAAAAAAGGGATGCGGTCGCAAACAGTAAATCCCGCTCCCGACATGAAGCGAGCCGATAATTGTAGAGTTTTTTCGCCATTCTTCGTCAATTGCGCTCTCATCCAAGTCGTGGAGTCGGCGAATATGCCATGAAGTGATCGGGTGACTATCTTCAATCCGCGGAATCCGCGCTGCGCGATCAATGATTGACGACCTGGCCCGTAAGGGTGCGTGAAAGAGGTCAAATCTCTGCTCTGCTAAAGTATAGTCAACACCACCTCCCGAATGATTCCCTTTATGAATCACAAGATTTCGATCCGCCTTCCAGATCATCTTGTTCGGATAGACATGCTGCACAAATGCTATATCGCCACTCTCGACTAACTTCTTACCATCACCGTCGACTGTTCTAGCATAAAAGGCAAGGGAAGCGACAGATCTCAAGCGCCTTCGCTTTACGTGTCTTAGCTGCACGAAATTTCTGACACCCAGTCTAATGGCTGGAAACTTTTCGGACTGCAGTAACTGACGAAATCGACGACGGGAGAGGGGAATAAATTCATCAGCATCAAGCGGGACCACCCAGTCCGCACCAGCATCGAGTGCGAGATGGTATAGGTCGGTCACCCGGCGCGATTGATCGTATGGTCCGGCCATTTCGATAACTGTGATCCTTGGGTCAAGCTTCGATAAATAATGCAGTGTACGAAGCGTGCCATCCGTCGAGCCGTTATCGCCGATAATAAGCTCGTCAAACCCCACGACGTCGAGATGGTGAAATATGTTATAGAACACGATATCTATTTCGTTTCTGACTAGTAAAATTCCCACAACTTTCATGTTCAGAAGCTCGTTGGATGACAGTTTCCATAATCGCCGACTGAGTTGCCCAGCAGGCTCCTCTTTGTCGGTGGCAAGTTTTCGCCGCAAGACGAAAAGTGTAGAATCCTTCGGCGGCGAGCGAATGGGAGCAGGCGATGGAGATAGTTCGAGACTGAACTAGGCGTCAGTGACGGCATCACCTTATTCTTTGAAATGATCCGCTCGCCAATGTTAAATGGACCCATGAACATCTCGCAAAACCAGGACTCTCGGAACTCAACAGGGGTACATCAAGATACATCTCGCCGGGTCATTCGCGCGGATGCCCTGTCGCAAGATGCGCTTATAGATCTGTGGGAAGGTTTAAAACGCTACGATTTCTGGAGCAGCTTCGCCTTACATGAAATTCGGCAACGTTTTCGCCGGTCGCTGCTCGGTCCCCTCTGGCTTACGGTCAGCATGGGTATTTTCGTAGGTGCATTAGGTCTTATCTCGACTACGCTATTTAAGCAGGATGTTCATCAGACGCTTCCATACATAGCAACAGGCGTGATCTTCTGGGGTTTTCTCACAACTTCTCTCACCGAAGGAGCAATCGTTTTCATCACTCGCGAAGCCTACATTCGCAACGTTCCGCTACCGGTGAGCACTCATGTCTATCAGATGCTTATGCGCAATCTCATTATCTGGCTCTTTAATATGGCGATCTACTTGGTCGTGATTCTCATCTTTAGCATCAATCCCGGGCCGACTGCTTTGCTCTTCCTTTTTGGAGGACCACTATTTCTCATCAATATAGCTTGGGTCTCCTTTGCCACAGGCATTCTCTCTACCCGTTTTCGGGATATTCCGCAGGTGATCGCAAGCCTGCTACAGGTGGTTTTCTTTGTAACTCCGGTGTTCTGGACCGTGAGAACGATGCCTGACCGACCAGCTTTCGTCAGATGGAATCCCATCTACCATTTGCTTGAAATAGTGCGCGCGCCACTACTTGGTGAAGCTCCTCCGTACGAAAGCTGGGCCGTAGCTATTGGCTTAGCGGTCGTGGGCTGTTCAATCACCGCTTGGCTATACAGGCGCGCGCAACCGCGCATTGCTTACTGGGTGTAGAATGGCTCGTATCTTGATCGAAGGCCTTTCAGTAGAATTTGCGATATACGGGAGCAATGCACGTTCGTTGAAAAGCACTTTAATGGCGCACGCCACTGGCGGTCGAATTATGCCGGGGGCGCGTGATATTGTCGTTGTACGAGCAATTGATGAACTCAGCCTCGACCTGAAGGACGGCGACCGTATTGGTCTTGTGGGCCATAATGGTTCAGGTAAATCTACGCTTCTGCGCGTACTTTCCGGAATTTATAAGCCCACGCACGGCGTAATTACCATCGAAGGCAAGGTCGGTACGCTACTAGACCCAGCCGCCGGGATGGATGGCGAGGCGACAGGGATCGAAAACATCTTTCTAAGAGGATATTTACTCGGCATGACACGCCGTCAGATTGAGGCCGCGATTCCAGAAATAGCGGATTTCACGGATCTGGGAGACTTTCTCCAATTGCCGACAAAAACCTATTCAACCGGTATGTCCGCGCGCCTTGCATTCGCAATCTCTACAACTATGCAAAATGACATTATGCTGATCGATGAAGGTATCGGCGCCGGCGATGCCGCCTTCCAGGAAAAGGCGCATTCTCGGATCGAAGGGCTATTCAATCGTACGCCGATTGTCATCATTGCAAGCCATAGCGACGAGCTAATCCGCAGATACTGTAATCGCAAGATTGAAATGAGCCATGGGAAAATGGTGAATGATCGGACACTGGATGATCAATGACAATCTTAAGAGAAAGCGCCGTGTAGGACGTTGGACCGGGTAAAGGCCTGGCCTCAAGCGTAGATAACGCTGTTAAATGAAAATATGTTTCTGGTCGTTGAAAAGCAGTAGCTTTTAAACACGGTGGATGAGATTATAATCTCGCCTTCGCCCGCATCTGGCAGTACGTCTCCTTAGTGTTTCGTAGCGCCGAGAATATCGTTCGCTGACGTCGCAGTATTAGTCCTCATTAAGCGGCTAGTGGTTCATCGAGTGTCCGTCACAAGCGTGGCCACTCCTAATCCCTTTGAAGTATTTTGGTTATATCGCGATCGCTATTCGGCCTCCTGGTCGTATTGCTAGTATCATTTATGCAAATCAAGCCCGCTTTGGTACATCCGAGTAATACTTGTTAGGCGTCCCATATCCTGCTCGCAGGAATCACAATCAGTGATATTGAGCGGGCGGTAAATCAGTCAGAACCGAGTTGGCGACGGGTTCTGGGTCGCAGCTAATATGCTTGGCACGGTCTATATCTATCTCGTCGCGGCCCATTGTCTCCGCAAGATGAGGTCGGCTGAAAGGTAGTCGCAGAATAAAATCAACCTCGCTAATAAGCGGACAGTTACCACCGTCCTTATCGCGCAGGGCCTCTTGTTCCACTCCGCCCTTGAGTCTTCTCGGCCAACGCCTTGCAAACGGCGACATCGACCCGCAATTTATAGCTCTGCCTTTATCAGAGGGGTTGCGAGCGGGTCCCTCAAAGCGTGCCCGCGCTTCTTCATGCGTAGCAAGCAATCTGCTCTCCATCCTCATGGTTGAAGATGGCCAAAAGTCCCACAGAGCGACTAGCTCTGTCACGGTCTACCTCTTTGATATGATTATTTAATTTAATTCGTCAGCGTTATGTCAATATACCTAGGTCTGCTTTCTAGTCGCCTATCTGATGTTCGCGGTGAGTCATGCGCAATCATGTGCACTCCTGAGAAAGGACTCGCCAAAATGAAGCATCAATCGACTGATATTTCGAATGAGCAGATAACTTCTAGCGGCGCTATGAGCGTCGGTGAATTTTGCAAGTGGGCCTGCATTGGCAGGACGAAGGCTTATGCGGAAGCCAAGGCTGGCCGCCTGATCTTCCGCAAGATTGGAGCCAAGACCATCATCCTTCGTGCTGATGCAGAAGGTTGGTTGCGATCCCTTCCGAACGCATGAGGATCGCCATGAGCTCTGAATCTAGTATGGTGCCGGCCGAAATCGCAAAATCGGCTTCCGCCCCTCTTAAGCAGAACTGTTCGGAGAACAGCTCACAGCTTTCCGACGATGCTTTCCTGTATGGCAAAAAGACTGCTGATGCCCTTCATGACGCGTATCACATTGTTGCCAAAGCTGATGGACGGGAAGCCAAATTGGCGGCCTTTCGGAAAGCTGCAAAGGTACTGAGTGAGGCAGTGGCTGGGCAGTGGTTGCCAAGGAACGCCGCTGAGGATCGCTTGCACTTTATTGCTCGCTCGTTCGATCTCGGTGCGGAGGCCGCTCAGCAGATCATCATTGATGCAATGACCACCACCCAAAAATTGCAGGATTATTCGGCGTCGATCGGCGTTGATGTTTCGTTGCCGCAACCCGCGAGTGTTATCCTGAAAACCGCTGAGAGTTTCCCGATCGAGCCTGTATGTTGGTTGTGGCCGGGCTTTGTCGCACGGGGAAAAATGCAACTTCTCGGAGGTGCGCCCGGAACCGGCAAGACTACGCTGGCGATGACTATTGCAGCAATTGCGTCGAACGGTGGTTACTTTCCGGATGGATCGAAGGCCGATGTTGGCCGTGTCGTAATCTGGTCCGGGGAAGACGATCCCTCCGATACGCTTGTGCCCCGTCTGAAAGCTGCTGGTGCCGACCTGTCGCGGGTACATTTCGTGGATGGTGTGCGGGATGCCTCTGGTTCGCGCTCGTTCGATCCTGCTCATGACATTTCGAAGTTGGAACAAACTCTTAGGCTGCATAAAGATGTCAGTCTTCTGGTCGTCGACCCTGTGGTTTCGACGGTGGCAGGTGACAGTCATAAGAGTAACGATGTCCGCCGAGCACTTCAGCCTCTCGTCGACATGATCAGTCGGCTGAATATTGCCGCCATCGGCATCACGCATTTTTCAAAGGGTACTGCAGGCCGCGATCCCACCGAACGCATTACAGGATCGGTGGCTTTCGGAGCGTTGGCTCGCATCGTCTTGGCGGCAGCTAAAGATGAAAATTCCATGGTCGGGCAAGAAGGTCGTCGGATTCTTACTAGGGCTAAGTCCAATATTGGCCTGGACGGTGGCGGATTCTCCTACCGCGTTGAGCCCATCGCAATTGAGAATGTTGAGACTACGCGCGTGGCATGGGGCGAGCCGCTGCATGGATCAGCAAGGGAAATCTTGGGCGGCGCCGAGTCTCATCAGGCTGGGCAAAGTAAAAGGGGAGCCGTTGCTGAAGCATGTGAGTTCCTGAAATCGAAGCTGGAGCATGGCCCGGTATCGGTGAAGCAGATCGAGGTGGATGCGGATGAGGCCGGTATTTCGAAAGCTGCTTTGCGGCGAGCGTACGAGCGGGGCGGAACGGTGAAATGCCGTAACGGATTTGGCCCGGGAGGCATTTGGTCTAGAAAACTGAAGGAAGAGGAATCATAGGTGCTCAACTATCACCATAGGCGTTCATCCTGAAAGATGAGCACCTATGGAATTTGAGCATCTATGGAGTGGAAAGTTTACTCACTTTCAGCTGTTAATGCCCGAAACCTCCATGGGGTGGCCTGATTTAGGTGCCAAGAGAATCCTTGGGAGACGTGTCATTCGATATAAGAAAATCGCGACTCGCCGCAGACTGGAATTTCATTTTGTTTCAACTGATTTGCCTGCTGAAGGGTGGTGACTCAGCAATTGACACGGTGACTCGCCTGACTCAGAACCGGCTCCGATCAATCGTCTTGGTCCGCAAGTTTCCGCCCTTCCGCGTAATCAGTTCGATACTGTAGCCGCGACCTCCAACGAAGATGAATATATCGTCGGCCTGCTTGGTCGTAGTGTCCTCGCCGAAGAGGTTGACCTCTCCGCACCATCGGTCACCGGTGGCGTATTTCAGGATGAACGATCCTTCGGGCACTCTCACCCTTAGCGTTTCTCCACCAACGATGAAAAACGTCATAGCGACGTTGCCCGAGATCGATTCCTCCAGCTTGACGAAGTATCCACCGCCGGGACTGGTTTTTATCGTTAGTGGTGCAATCCGGTCAGACGGATCATGGACAGCCAGAACGCCCGTCGCAGGCTGAGGAAAACGTTCACAATATTCAACAAGCGCCTTTGCTGCTGGCGATTGCTCCCGCTCCGCAAACGGCTTTGTCAGAAAAGACGGCTGCCACCAGATAGTGCCTCCAACCAGTGTAGCGACTGTCAGTAGCCGCCAGTGAGCCAGCAGTTGTCGTTGGGCACGTCGGACGAAGGATTCCGGAAGCCCCGCTTGGCATTTGCCACACCGCGGCAGCTTATTGAGGCTATAGGCTCTAACTCGGTTGACCGACCCACACCGCGGGCATTTTATCTCTTGGGTTGGAGCTGGCAGGGCCGCCTCGCTCATCACCGCATGCAGCTCTGGACGGCAAAAGCGCACTGCTCGCCAGCAGTCAACAGGCCGCCGGTTGGGCCTGAATAGTTTATCCGTGAGACCCGCCCGTCCGTCATCGCAACATTGACGGTGCAGTAGCGTCGGCTGCTGGTCGCACTTGCTAATCCGGTGGTGGTAGCCGTCCCGGTCCCCGAAATCTGGTTGCCGTATCGGTCAGCAGTGAACGAGCTATCTGTCTGGGCAGAAACGCTTCCGATGGAGATCGTGCGTCCATCGCCGGACGCATACGACCAGACCTCCGTGGCTCCCTCCGCCGCCTTGTTGGCCGGCGGTCCCATGCAGGCCAGAACCTGCTCCCGGCTCATGCCCAACATCTTTTCCTGGGCATTTTGGGCCACGACCGCTCGCTGTACTGAGCAGCCAGCAAGCGCAAATGCGCAGAAAGCCATGATCAAGTTGTTTCTAATCATCGTGCCTCGCAGATTATGTGTCGAAGATACGTTGGGATTAAATGGCATGCTTTCAAAGCTACTTCTCGGCGGCGTTCTTCGCGATGTGAAAGTGGCGCGACTACAGTTAGCTAAAATTATTGCGGTGGTTATCGACATGTCGTCGTCGACATGCCACCTCCGAATCGAGTGGTAAAGCAATTTAGAGGCGGCGCTGGATCAGGAGACGACGATGTTGGCGCGGCTTGCGGGATCTTTACGACGATTGGTTCCTGCGGCCGCGACGAAGCACGTTGTGCCGCAGCCATGTTCTCTTGATAGTCTCTTTGAGCCCTTTGCTGCTCATCGATGAGAATGGTTTGATCGGCGGCCAACTTTTTGGAAACGTCAATGCCGCAGTGAAGCTGTTCCAGCATCAGCAATCCACCACGGGCGATTCCCCGATCAACTGGACGTAGCGGGCCTGAAATAACGACTTTTTCTGCTCTCTGTATTTCGGCGCACACATGAGCTGGCCAACGCCTGTTGGTTTGCTCAATCGGCAGTGCATTTGAGTTCATCGACTTGGTCGTCTCGACCGGCGTGCCAAATGACGAAAGATCCTCGGCCGCTTTCGCAGTATGAGAGATCAAAACTCCAATGCTCAATATCACTCGCACAGCGGCATATAGGCCGCGCCTTGCCACAAGCATCACCGCCCCCTTCTACTAGTTCTGCAGTCAGTTTAGCGGTGACGGACCACTTTGTTCAATATATCGAGGTGCATATTTTGAACAGATGGCTTCGCTTCTCGCATGGACCTGCGAGAGGTATTTGGGACCAATCTTCGTCGGCTGCGACATGCCAAAGGGCTTTCGCAGGATGACCTTGCATACGAAGCTGAGGTTAGTCGCAGCTATTTGAGCCAGCTTGAAAAGGGCGCTTTCTACGCAAGTCTCAAGATTCTAGGAAAGCTTGCGGACGTACTTGAGGTTGAGCCTGGCGAATTGATTAAGCGGCCGCCGGTCAAGGCGGCGCAAGGAAGACGCGAATAGTCTGAAAGTTCGCTAAGAGTGTGCTATTCGGCTGATGCATAATTTGACATCAAGCGACCAAGTTTGTTGGTGTCAATGTTGGTGGCCACGAAAATCGCGCAAAAATTATCGATATATTTCAGCTAGATATTTATATAGCGCGATCCCACCCAACGTACCACTTCCGGCTTGCCTGCACCCCATCATCCCGCACCAGCCGAAGAGCGTGTCGCCTGTCAGGCCGACCGCGCGATCAGCATGGACACGTCGTCCCCGGCCACTTCGCCGGCATGGGTCAGCGTCGTGAAGGTGGAGATCGGGGCGGGCCGTCCGACCAGATAGCCCTGAACCTCGTTGCACGCTTCCGTCTGCAGGAACGCCAGTTCGGCCGGGGTTTCGACGCCCTCGGCCAGCACCGGCAGGCCGAGGCCGCGGCCGAGACCGAGCACCGCGCGCACGATGGCGGCGGCCTGCGCGTTGGTGTCCACCGATTTGATGAAAGAGCGGTCAATCTTGATCTTGTCGAACGGGAATGCGCGCAGGTTGGAGAGCGACGAATAACCCGTGCCGAAATCGTCCATCGCGATCTGGACGCCCAGCGCCTTGATCTGGCGCAGCGCGGTGAGCGCGCGGTTGAAATCGCGGATCAGCGCGGTTTCGGTGATCTCGAGTTCGAGCCGCTTCGGAGACAGGCCGGTCTCGAGCAGGACTTCGTGCACGAGATGGACGAAGTTCTCGTTGTAGATCTGCACCGCCGAGACGTTCACCGCGATGGTCAGCGGCTTTTCCCAGCTTGCCGCCTGTTTGCAGGCTTCGCGCAGCACCCACTCGCCGATCGGCAGGATGGCGCCGGTTTCTTCCGCCACCGGAATGAAGACGGCAGGTGAAATCGGACCGCGCGTCTTGTGCGTCCAGCGCAGCAGCGCTTCGAAGCCGACCACGGTGCGGGTCTGGATATCTTCCTGCGGCTGATAGACCAGCTTGAATTCGCCGCGGGCAATGGCCTGACGCAGATCGTGTTCGAGAACCCGACGATCGTGAACCTCCGCGCCCATCTTCGCTTCGAAGAAGCGATAGGTGGAGCGTCCCTCCGTCTTGGCGCGATAGAGCGCCGTGTCCGCATGGGACAGCAGCACCTCGCGGTTGGTCGCGTCATCCGGACAGATGGCGATGCCGATGCTGCAGGAGATCGCGTTGTCGCTTTGGGTTGCGTCCGACCCGAGAGCCTCGAGAATCTGCTCGGCAAGCTTGCCGGCGGCCGCAGGGCCTGACAGATCGGGCACGAGCACGGCGAATTCGTCGCCGCCGAGACGTGCGACCATGCAGGTCGGGTCGAGAATGGCGCTGACCCGCGAAGCGACGGTCTTCAGCACCTTGTCGCCCGTGGCGTGTCCGAACAGGTCGTTGACTTCCTTGAACCTGTCGAGATCGAAGCAGATGACCGCAAGGCGCTTGCCGCTGGTGGACGAGGCGCTGATTTCCTGCTCGAGCCGCGTATGGAACGTGCCGCGGTTCGGCAACGATGTGAGCGCATCGTGATGGGCAAGATAACGGATGTGCTGTTCGGCCTGCTTGCGGGCCTTCAGATCGCGAACGGCGATGACGTGATGGGCATGTCCGGCGAAATCGATCGGACGCAGGATCATCTCGACCGGAATGACGGAGCCGTCGAGATGCCGCAACTCGGCTTCAACGGGCTGGTTCGGGCTCGCAAACAGCTTGGCGCGCGCGTCGCCATTGGGAATGAAGCTGTTCAGCCTAGCGCCGATGAGAGCGTCGGATGTCGATCCGACCAGCGTGGCAAAAGAGTGATTGACGGTGACGGCGACCTCGCCGTCGCAGACCAGAAGTCCTTCGACGGCCGCATTGGCAAGACCGCGCATGCGGTCGGCTTCGAGCGCGGAGCGCCGCTGGTCACGGATGTCCAGGGCAAGGCCCGCAAGCGCGAGAACGATCACGGTGAAGCTTGCGATCGCGACGCCGACTGCCAGCCACGTCGAAGGCAGGGCATTGGGCGATACCTTCATCGTCGGATCAGGAATGATCGAGACTGCGCCCATCGCCGTGAAATGATGGCTGCAGATCGCGGCGGTGAGCAGCAGGGAGCCGGTGACCTTCCACTTCATCGAAGCATCGCGAAGGCCCGCAGGCAACGCGGTGGCGCCGATCAGGGTGCCGAGCAGGATGGAGGCGACGACAAGCACAGGGTCCCACAGGATGGTGCCTTCGACCTCGAATGCGGCCATCCCGAGATAATGCATGGTGGCGATTCCGCCGCCGACCACCGCGCCGCCGAACCAGAGACCGAAGCTGGAATTCTGCGCCATCGCCATCGCGAGACCGGAGCAGGTCAAAACGATCGCGGCGGCGAGCGAAAGGGCGGTCAGGGCGATGTTGTAGCCGCTTGGAATGCCGGGCGAGAACGCGAGCATGGCGATGAAGTGGGTGGACCAGATGCCGAAGCCGGTCGAGATCGCCGATACCACGAGCCAGACATGGCGCATGTGGCCCGTCGACGCGCGGGCGTGCCGGAGCAGGTTGATGGCTGCGAAGGATGAGAGGGCGCAAATGACGGCGGCAAGAGCAACCAGCCGCAAGTCATGAGCGGCGGTGATACAATTATAGACCTTGAGCATTCTGCGACCTGCGAGCACGCGAGACGAAATTCTTCTGGTCACGGACCTACGCGTTCTTCCGTAAGAACAGGTAAATCGGGAAGGCGCGCATCGTTCGCGCATCAGGCCAGATCGTCGCCAGGCAGGTTCGCTAGGCGTACATATGCAAATTAGCCCTATAAATCAGGCATTTTCGACGCTGATTAAAATTGTCAGGCGCTAACGCGCGGTAAACCATCGCGGCAATCGCATGCGAGGGCTGTCATCGGTCTGCGCGGCTCACCACGTCCATCAGCTCGGCAATCTTGCGCCGCTGGTCAGCCTTGTCGCCCGATGTGATCGCGTGTTCGACACAGTGCGCGACATGATCGCGCAGGATTTCCTCCTCGACCCGCCGCAGCGCGGCGCGGGCCGCCGCGATTTGCGTGACGATGTCGATGCAGTAGCGATCGTCCTCGACCATTCCCGCGAGACCGCGAACCTGGCCTTCGATCCGTTTCAGCCTTTTCAGGCAGGACGCCTTGATTTCCTTTCGCATGCCAGACTATATACCCCCATAGGGTATTAGTTGCAAGCGAGGATTTGACCGTGGCACCGGCGGGACATCAGGACAAGAACGGGGGCTGCTGTGGCGGTCACAGCCACGGCATGCATGATCACGCGCACCATGGGTCGCATGCTGGATCGTCCGGGCGCGGTGATGAAGGTCAGGAGGGCAAGGCCATCGACCCGGTCTGCGGCATGACGGTCACCATCGCGACGGCCAAGCATCGCTTTGCCTATAAGGGGCAGGATTATTTCTTTTGCTCGGATCGATGTCGCACGAAGTTCGAAGCCGAGCCGGAGAAATTTCTCGCGCCGAAATCGGAGCGGGTCGAAGAGAAGATGCCGGAAGGCACGATCTACACTTGCCCGATGCATCTGGAAATCCGTCAGGTGGGCCCGGGCACCTGCCCGATCTGCGGCATGGCGCTGGAGCCGGAAACCGTCTCCCTCGACGACAAGCCGGACCCCGAACTGATCGACATGACGCGGCGGTTCCGGATCGCGCTGGCACTGACGCTGCCCGTATTTGTCATCGAAATGACCGCGCATCTCGGCGGCGTGCATCTGCTGCCTCCGCAGACGTCGAACTGGGTGTCCTTCGCGCTGGCGACGCCTGTCGTGCTGTGGGCAGGCTGGCCGTTCTTCCAGCGCGGCTGGCGCTCGCTGGTGACGCGCAATCTCAACATGTTCACGCTGATCGCCATGGGGACGGGCGTGGCCTATTTCTACAGCGTGGTGGCGACGCTTGCGCCGCAGGTGTTTCCCGACGCGTTCCGCGATCATCATGGCGCGGTCGCGGTGTATTTCGAGGCGGCGGCCGTCATCACCGTTCTGGTGCTGCTCGGACAGGTGCTGGAACTGCGCGCCCGCGCGCAGACGTCGGGCGCGATCCGTGCCCTGCTCGGCCTCGCGCCGAAGACGGCGCGCCGCATCGGCGCGAGCGGTGACGAAGACATCGAGATCGAGGCCATCGCGGTCGGCGATCTGCTACGGGTGCGGCCCGGCGAGAAAATCCCGGTCGATGGCGTGGTCTGCGAAGGCACGTCTTTGGTCGATGAATCCCTTGTCACCGGCGAAGCCATGCCGGTGAAGAAGGCCGAGGGCGCGCAGGTGATCGGCGGCACCGTCAATCAGAGCGGGGGCCTTGTGATCCGCGCGGAGAAAATCGGCCGCGACACCATGCTGGCGCGCATCGTCGATCTGGTGGCGCGGGCGCAACGCTCGCGCGCGCCGGTTCAACGGCTGGCCGATCAGGTAGCGGGCTGGTTCGTGCCGCTGGTGATTGCCGCTGCGCTGTTGGCGTTCGCCGCGTGGGCGATGTTCGGGCCGCAGCCGCGGCTGGCCTATGCGCTGGTGGCGGCGGTGACGGTGCTGATCATCGCATGTCCCTGCGCGCTCGGCCTCGCCACGCCGATGTCGATCATGGTCGGCGTCGGGCGCGGGGCGCGGTCCGGCATTCTCATTCGCGACGCCGAAGCGCTGGAGCGGATGGAGAAGGTCGACACCCTGGTGATCGACAAGACCGGCACGCTCACCGAAGGTCAGCCGAAGGTGGTGGCGGTGTTGCCCGCGCATGGCGTCGCGCGTGACGACCTGCTCCGTCTGGCTGCGAGCGTGGAGCGCGGCAGCGAGCATCCGCTGGCCTTTGCGATCCTGAATGCCGCGAAGGCGGACAATCTCGACCTCCGCGATGTGCAGAATTTCGACGCGCCCGCCGGCAAGGGCGCGAGCGGTACGGTTGACGGCCGCCGCATCGTGCTCGGCAATGCGGCCATCATGCAGCAGTCGAATATTGATACGGCGGCGCTGGAGACGGACGCACGCGATCAGCGCGAAGGCGGCGCAACGGCGATCTATGTCGCCATCGACGGCCGCGCCGCCGGCGTGATCGCGGTGGCCGACCCGGTCAAGCCGAGTGCCCCGGAGGCTTTGAAGCGACTGCGCGTCAACGGATTGCGGATCGTCATGCTGACCGGCGACAACCGGACGACGGCGCAGGCGGTGGCGAAGACCCTCGGCATCACCGAAGTCGAAGCCGATGTGTTGCCCGAGCGCAAAAGCGATGTCGTCTCAAAGCTGCGCGGCGAGGGCCGCGTAGTGGCGATGGCGGGCGACGGCGTCAACGATGCGCCGGCGCTGGCCGCCGCCGATGTCGGCATCGCCATGGGCAGCGGCACGGATGTGGCCATCGAGAGCGCCGGCATTACGTTGCTGCGCGGCGACCTGACGGGGCTGGTGGAAGCGCGCCGCCTGTCGCAGGCGACCATGCGCAACATCCGGCAGAACCTCGCCTTCGCGTTCCTCTACAACGCGGCGGGCATTCCGGTGGCCGCCGGCCTGCTCTATCCGGTGTTCGGCATTCTGCTGTCGCCGATGCTGGGCGCGGCGGCGATGGCGCTGTCGTCGGTCAGCGTGATCGGCAATGCATTGCGGCTGTCGCGCGCAAGGTTGCGCCACTGACTGATTGATCAAGAAAAAAGGCCGGGCTGTGAAGCCCGGCCTGTTTAGTTTTTGGCCACGTGAGGCCGACACAATCACCTTCCAAGAGGGATAACCGAACATGCGCGCCGCTGGAGGAGGGGGACAATAAGCAGCGTGCCCATTCAGTGTAAGTGAAGTATGGGCCCCGAACTCCCATGCGGACAACGCCGATCCCGGAATGTCAGTCATGCCGGAAGCGGGATGCTCAAACGGCTGTTTGAACCGGATTTTGCCTTAGCCCGGCCAGCGCTGCGCCTTGCTCACAATGAAATCACGGAACGCCTGGACGCGCGCCACCGACTTCAGTTCTTCCGGATAAACAAAATATGTATCCAATTGAATTGAATCCGACTCCCCGAACAGCTGCACCAGCGTGTTGGTATCCTCGATCAGATAGTCCGGCAGCGCTGCGATGCCGAGGCCCTGCTGGCAGGCCCGCACCAGGCCGAGGATGTTGTTGACCCGGAACGTCGGTTCGCGCGGGCCGGAACCGTTGCGTCCGGCCTCGACCAGCCAGTTCCGGTTCTGCAGATGCTGGGGAACATTCTGGTCGCTGAGGATGATGATGCGGTGCGCGTCCAGTTCATCCAGCGTGCGCGGCGTGCCATGGCGCTTGATGTATTCCGGCGAGCAATAGGCGTGAAAGCCCATCGAGAACAGCTTGCGCTGGATCAGGTCCGGCTGGGTCGGCTGGCGGGTACGGATCGCGACATCGGCCTCGCGCATCGACAGGTCGAGTTCTTCGTCGGTCACGATCAGCGAAATACGGATGTCGGGATACAGCGCGGTGAACTCGCCGAGACGGGGAATCAGCCAATTGATGCCGACGCCCGGTGTGGTCGTGACCTTGAGGTCTCCGCTCGGCCGCTCGCGGCTGTCGGTGAGCTTGGCGCGCGCCGCCTGCAACTGCATGAAGACGTCGTGGGCGGTGCGAAACAGCAGGTCGCCCTGCTCGGTGAGGATCAGGCCGCGGGCGTGACGGTGAAACAGCGACACCGCGAGTTCCTGTTCCAGCGCGCTGACCTGCCGCGATACCGCCGATTGCGACAGGCCAAGCTGCTCACCCGCATGAGTGAAGCTGCCAGCCTCCGCCGCGGCATGAAAAACCTTCAGCTTGTCCCAATCCATATCGCTCAATCCATCGCGTGTTCTTGGCATGTTTCATTCCGCCGCGGCGCGCTCTGTGGCGCTGTGGGCAAGGAAACGCTCCGCTTCCAGCGCCGCCATGCAGCCGAGCCCGGCGGCCGTGACTGCCTGACGATAGGTCTCGTCCGCGACGTCCCCGGCAGCGAACACGCCGGGCACCGACGTTGCGGTGGAGTGCGGAGCAATCTCCACATAGCCGGACGGCTTCAGTTTCAGTTGACCCGCGATCAGTTCGGTCGCCGGTGCGTGGCCGATGGCGATGAACACGCCGTCGGTCGGATATTCGCTCACCGCGCCCGTCTTGACGTTCTTCAGGCGGATATGCGTGACCCTGGACGGATTTTCGTCGCCGCGAATTTCGTCGATCGCGCTATCCCAGATCACCTTGATCTTGGGATGCTTGAACAGGCGGTCCTGCAGGATGCGCTCCGCGCGCAGGCTGTCGCGCCGATGCACCAGCGTCACCGAGGATGCGAAGTTGGTGAGGAACAGTGCCTCCTCGACAGCGGTGTTGCCGCCGCCGATCACGAACACGTCCTTGTTGCGATAGAAGAAGCCGTCGCAGGTTGCGCAGGCCGAGACGCCGAAGCCCTTGAACGTCTCTTCGGACGGAAGGCCGAGCCAGCGCGCCTGCGCGCCGGTCGCCAGGATCACGGCGTCGGCGAGATAGACGTCGCCGCTGTCGGTCGAGATGCGGAACGGGCGCTGGCCGAGTTCGAGCTTGTTGACATGGTCGGTGACGATTTTGGTGCCGACATGCGCCGCCTGCTTTTCCATCTGCTCCATCAGCCAGGGACCCTGGATGACATCGGCAAATCCGGGAAAGTTCTCGACGTCGGTGGTGATGGTGAGCTGGCCGCCCGGCTGAATCCCCTGAATCAGGATCGGCTCGAGCATCGCGCGGGCGGCGTAAATCGCGGCGGTATAGCCGGCAGGACCCGATCCGATGATAACGACCTTGGCATGGATAGGAGCGGCCATCGCGCGACCCTCTGGAATTTCGTGGCATGGAGTGATCAGCGAAGAGGCAGGAAATGCCTGCAAAGGTCTCGCCGAGGCGCCGAAAACGCCGTTCCCAAATGTAGGCTTTCCTGTGAGCTATGCAAGATATGCAACCCATATCTTGCAATTTTCCCCAGCTCGGCGTGACCTAGCACAATGACGAAATAAAATTGCGCGATCATCGGCGGGTCGTTAGAACTGTGCCGGACTCGGCCGAGAAGCACCCGGCTACCAGGATCGGAAGACACGTGACAAAGAGCCTTGATGACATCGACCTGAAGATTCTCTCTGAAATTCAGGCAGATGGCCGGATCACCAATGTGGAACTGGCCAAGCGTGTCGGCATTTCGCCGCCACCGTGCCTGCGCCGGGTCCGGACGCTGGAGGAGGAGGGTTACATCCGCGGCTACCGCGGATTGCTCGATCCGCCGTCGCTCGGCTTCGACGTCACCGTGTTCGCCTCGGTCCACCTGTCCAGCCAGGCCGATGCAGACCTTCGCGCGTTTGAAGAGTTCGTGCGCGACGAGCCCCTGGTGCGCGAATGCTGGATGCTGTCGGGAGAAGTGGATTTCATCCTGAAATGCGTCGCGCCGGACATGGCGACCTTCCAGAACTTCGTCTCGCATCTCACCGCCGCGCCGCATGTGCGCAACGTGCGCACCTCGCTGGTGCTGCACAATTCCAAAAATGCGCCGGACGTGCCGCTGGAATTGAAGGTCCCGCAGGGCTGAGTTGCTGTCCGTCCTGCGTTCGCGCATGGCGCCCCACGCGGTAGCGGACGTTTTCCTGCGCGCGACAACCTTCTAAAAGCCTTGTGCCGGGCGCTTCCCTTGCGCCCATTGCGTAAGGGGGCCGACGTTGACTTTGCTACAGATTGCCGTGCTGGCCGCGGCTGGCTTTGCCGCGGGTACGGTGAACGCCATTGCCGGGGGCGGCACGTTTCTGACCTTCGCCGCGCTGGTTTTCAGCGGGCTGCCGACGCTTGATGCCAACGCCACGAGTGCGGTGGCGCTGACGCCCGCCAATCTTGCCAGCGTTGCCGCCTACCGCTCGGAGGTCCGCACTTATTTTCGTGACATGATTCCGTTTTCGATCATCGGACTGATCGGCGGCGGTGTCGGCGCTGTCCTGCTGATCTGGCTCGGCGACAAGGGCTTTCGCCCGCTGGTGCCGTGGCTGCTGCTGCTTGCGACACTGCTGTTCGCCTTCAGCGCGCAGTTGCGTGCGTTCGTCGCGCCGTTTTCGCAAGGCTCGCACGGCGGCGCAAAGGTTGTCGCCTATGTTGTGATGAGCGTTGTTTCGATCTATGGCGGATTCTTCGGCGCCGGTGTCGGCATCATGATGCTGGCGGCGCTGGCGATCATCGAAAGCGGCGATTTTCATAAAGCCAATGCCACCAAGATTCTCGTGGCGTTCCTGATCCAGGTGGTGTCCGCGGGCTTGCTGATCGCGGGCGGTCTCGTGCACTGGCCGCAGGCGCTGGTCACGATCGCCTCGTCGGCGCTGGGCGGCTATTACGGCGTGACGCTCGCACGCCTCGTGCCGGAAAAAATAATCCGCGCCGCGGTGGTGACCGTCGGCGCGGTTTTGACGCTGATCTTCTTCCTCAAGTAGCGGTCAGGCCTTCGGCAGTCAGGCCTTGCCGCGCGAGGCGTCGATGCTCCATGGTCCCGGCCCGGCGCTCGCGAGGTACAGGCACACGAAGCAGAACAGGATCGCGGCTGTGCCGCCGTTGTTCAGCGGATGCCAGACGGGCGTGCCGGTCTTGAACATATGGCCGAGGAAATAGGCGAACGCCATTTCGCCGGACAGGATGAAGGCGGTCAGCCGGGTGAACAGGCCGAGGATCAGCAGCGCGCCCAGAATGAGTTCAAGCGTGCCCGCGGTCACGATCAGCGGCGGGATGTTGGCGAAATACGGCAGCACCGGAAACTTGAAAAGCTTGGCGACGCCGTACTGAAACAGCAGCAGGCCGGTCACGATGCGCAGCAGGCTGAGAAGCTGCGGCCGGTACGGTTCGAGAAATCTGAAATCCATGGCTACCCCCTGTTTGACTCCACGTACCTTGTTATCCCGCTCGCCGGGGAATCGAAAGTCTGCCGCGTCCGCTGACCGGTGACGATTTCGTGGGTTTGGCTGGAATAATTCCGAGAAGGCAAGTGTTACGCGTGCCCCTTGTCTCAGGGATGAGACCGCGGAGTTACTTCGCCGCGGGCTCCTGCGGCTTTTGCGCTTCACCGGGCGTGTCCGCGGCGAGGCAGCGGATCGGGTTCGGCTGGCAGGCAACGCCGATGTTGGAGCAGACCGGAGCTGCGCCGTCGACTCCGCGCGTGCAGGTCACGCAGTCGTCGGTCCATTGGCTGCAGTTCGGCTGGTTGACATGAACCGACAGGTCCTTCGGCCGGGGTGGCGGCGGAATGTCGATTTCGGCGGCGAATGCGCCGCCGGCCGCGAGCAGGATTGTCGTGATCGCTACGATGACGTGAAGTCGCATGGCTCAACATCCATTCCGGATAGCGCCGATCATAAAGCAAATGGCCGGGAAGTCCCGGCCATTCTCGTCGCATTGCTTTCCGGATCCAAAGTGCGGACGGCTTACTTCCAGTCCACCTTGGCGATCTCGTAGGCCTTGGCACCGCCCGGTGCGACCACCTCGACGGAGGTGCCCTTCTTCTTGCCGATCAGCGCGCGCGCCAGCGGCGACGTGATCGAGATGCGCCCCTTCTTGGCGTCGGCTTCGGATTCGCCGACGATCTGCCAGATGGCTTTCTTCTCGGTGTCCTCGTCGATCAGCGTGACGGTCGCGCCGAACTTGATGGTGTCGCCGGACAGTTTCGAAACATCGATGATGTCGGCGCGCGCGATCTTGTCCTCGAGTTCGGCGATGCGGCCTTCGTTATGCGACTGCGCTTCCTTCGCGGCATGGTACTCGGCATTTTCCGACAGATCGCCATGGGAGCGCGCTTCGGCGATCGCTTCCACGATGCGCGGCCGCTCCACCGACTGGCGCTGCTTCAATTCCTCTTCCAGAGCAGTGTAGCCACTCTGGGTCAGCGGTATCTTTTCAACCATTTCGTCGTCCTTGAATTCCGTGACGCGGGGAGGCCGCGGTCGCGAAACATTTCCTTGCGATCCCGTGGGCGACCGGCCTTGTGGGAACAAAAAAGAACATCGCCGCGGCAGGCGAGTTCCTGCCGCTCATTCCGCTTATAGCACACCGGCTGCGGAGCCCCGGCCAAACAATTTAGAGATCGGGGAAGTAACCTTGCAGGGTCTGAACTTCGAGATCCCCGCCGATATAGGCCCGGATGCCCTGTGCGGCGGCCAGCGCCCCCGAAAGAGTGGTGTAATACGGAACTTTATGCAAGAGGGCAGCACGCCGCAGCGAGCGGCTGTCGGCCAGCGCCTGCGGTCCTTCGGTGGTGTTGAACACCAACTGAATCTCGCCGTTGGTGATGGCGTCCACGATATGCGGGCGGCCTTCCAGCACCTTGTTGATCTTCTCGGCGGGCACGCCGTTCTCGACCAGGAAGCGTTGCGTTCCCGAGGTGGCGATCACCTTGAAGCCGAGCGACGAGAGCTGCTTCACGGCATCGAGAATGCGGACCTTGTCGTCCTCGCGCACCGACACGAACACCGTTCCCTTGCGCGGCACGCGAGTGCCGCCGCCGAGCTGACTCTTGGCGAACGCGACCGCGAACGAGCGGTCGATGCCCATGATCTCGCCGGTGGACTTCATCTCCGGGCCGAGCACGGTGTCGACGCCGGGGAAACGCGCGAACGGGAAGACCGATTCCTTGACGCCGACATGACCGAGCTTGCGCGGCTTCAGTCCGAACGATGCGAGCTTCTCGCCGGCCATGATGCGCGCGGCGATCTTGGCAACCGGAATGCCGACCACCTTGGCGACGAACGGCACCGTGCGCGAGGCGCGCGGATTGACTTCGAGCACGTAAATCTCGCCGTCCTTGATCGCGTACTGCACGTTCATCAGGCCGACGACGTCGAGGCCGAGCGCGAGTTCGCGGGTCTGGCGTTCGAGTTCGGCGATCATCGCCGGATCGAGCGAGTAGGGCGGCAGCGAACACGCCGAGTCGCCGGAGTGGATGCCGGCTTCCTCGATATGCTCCATGATGCCGACGACGAAGGTGTCGGCGCCGTCGCACAGGCAGTCGACGTCGACTTCGGTGGCGTCGGACAGATAGCGGTCGAACAGCAGCGGATTCTTGCCGAGCACGGTGTTGATCTGGCCGGTCTTGTCGTTCGGATACCGCGCCTTGACGTCGGCGGGCACCAGCTCCGGCAGCGTGCCGAGCAGATAGTCGCCGAGCTGGGATTCCTCGCGGATGATCTGCATGGCGCGGCCGCCGAGCACATAGGACGGACGCACCACCAGCGGCAGGCCGAGATCGTGCGCCACAAGGCGCGCCTGCTCGACCGAATAGGCAATGCCGTTCTTCGGCTGCTTGAGGCGCAGCTTGTCGAGGATGCGCTTGAAGCGGTCGCGGTCTTCGGCAAGGTCGATGGCGTCGGGCGAGGTGCCGAGGATCGGCACGTCGGCTTCTTCGAGCGCGCGCGCGAGCTTCAGCGGCGTCTGGCCGCCGAACTGCACGATGACGCCATGCAGCTTGCCGTTGCTGCGCTCGGTGTCGATGATTTCCAGCACGTCTTCGCCGGTCAGCGGCTCGAAGTAGAGACGGTCCGCGGTGTCGTAGTCGGTCGAAACCGTTTCGGGATTACAGTTGACCATGATGGTCTCGTAACCCGCGTCATGCAGCGCGAAGCAGGCGTGGCAGCAGCAGTAGTCGAACTCGATGCCCTGGCCGATGCGGTTCGGACCGCCGCCGAGGATGATGACCTTGTTGGCATTCGACGGCGCGCTTTCGTCCGCGGTCTGGCCCGCGAACGGCGCCTCGTAGGTCGAATACATATAGGCGGTCGGCGATGCGAACTCCGCGGCGCAGGTATCGATGCGCTTGAACACCGGGCGCACGTTCAGCGCCCGGCGCGCGGCCTTCACCTCGGCTTCGCTCTTGCCCGACAGCACGGCGAGGCGCGCGTCGGAGAAGCCCATGGATTTCAGCATCCGCATGCTGTGCGCATTGCCGGGCAGCCCATGCTCGCGCACCTTCTGCTCCATCTCGACGATGCCGCGCATCTCGGCGAGGAACCACGGGTCGATCTTGCACGAGGTGAAGATGTCTTCGTCGGACCAGCCGAGGCGCATCGCCTGTGCGACTTGCAGGATGCGGTTCGGCGTCGGTATGCCGAGCGCGGCGCGGATCGCGTTCTTGTCGTCATCCTGGCCGAGGCCCTCGATGTCGATTTCGTCGAGGCCGGTCAATCCGGTCTCAAGTCCGCGCAGCGCCTTCTGCAGGGACTCCTGGAAGGTGCGGCCGATGGCCATCACCTCGCCGACCGACTTCATCGACGTGGTCAGGGTGGTGGAGGCGCCGGGGAATTTCTCGAAGGCGAAGCGGGGAATCTTGGTGACCACATAGTCGATGGTCGGCTCGAACGACGCGGGCGTTGCGCCGCCGGTGATGTCGTTGGCGATTTCGTCGAGCGTGTAGCCGACGGCGAGCTTCGCGGCGACCTTGGCGATCGGAAAGCCGGTGGCTTTCGAGGCCAGCGCGGAGGAGCGCGACACGCGCGGATTCATTTCGATGACGACCATGCGGCCGTCGGCCGGATTGACGCCGAATTGCACGTTGGAGCCGCCGGTTTCGACGCCGATCTCGCGCAGCACCGCCAGCGAGGCGTCGCGCATGATCTGGTATTCCTTGTCGGTCAGCGTCAGCGCGGGCGCGACGGTGATGGAGTCGCCGGTGTGAACGCCCATCGGATCGAGGTTCTCGATCGAGCAGACGATGATGCAGTTGTCCTTCTTGTCGCGGACGACCTCCATCTCGTACTCTTTCCAGCCGAGCACCGACTCTTCGATCAGCACTTCGTTGGTCGGCGAGGCGTCGAGGCCGCGCTCGATGATGTCGAGGAATTCCTCGCGGTTGTAGGCGATGCCGCCGCCGGTGCCGCCCATGGTGAAGGACGGGCGGATGATCGCGGGCAGACCGATCTCGGACAGCGCCATCATGGCCTGGCCGAGCGCGTATTCCTGATAGCGCTTGCGGCGGTCGCCTTCATGCAGCACCCACTGCCGCTCGTGTTCGGCAAGCGCCTCGCCGGAGAGCTTTGCTTTCTCGGCCTGATGCTGGTCGCGATATTGCTTCTTCAGCGCGGAGGCGTTGGCGAGCCGCGATTTCGGCGTCTCGAGCCCGATCTTGGTCATGGCCTCGCGGAACAGCTGGCGGTCTTCCGCCTTGTCGATGGCCTCGGCGGTGGCGCCGATCATCTCGACGTCGAATTTCTCCAGCGTGCCCTGCTGGCGCAGGCTCAGTGCGCAGTTCAGCGCGGTCTGTCCGCCCATGGTCGGCAGCAGCGCGAAGCCGCCCGGCTTCACGTAGCGCTCCTTCTCGATGATCCTGGCGACGATTTCCGGCGTGATCGGCTCGATGTAGGTCGCGTCCGCCAGCTCCGGGTCCGTCATGATGGTCGCCGGATTGGAATTGACGAGGACGATGCGGTAGCCCTCCTCGCGCAGCGTCTTCACGGCCTGGGTGCCGGAGTAGTCGAATTCGCAGGCCTGGCCGATCACAATGGGGCCGGCGCCGATGATGAGGATCGTCGAGATGTCTGTACGTTTTGGCATTAGGTCTCGCGGGCAGAGCCGGGGTATTTTCGGCACAAAAAAAGGGCGCGCAGCCGCGCGTCCCTGAAAGCCGGCGCTTGGGATGGCCATGCGCGCGGGGTGTCTTTAGACCAGATTCCGATGGCGTGAAAGACCTTTAAGGCCGCGATCAACCGGCAATTTTATGCAGTTTTCCGGGATATCTCCCGAAAAGCCGGAATTTTAAAGCGCTCAGGCGCGGGGCGTCGCCACGAAGGTCATGCGTGCCGGATTGTAGCCGATATTGGCCTTGGCCCGGGCCGCCTTGAAGCCCGCGGTTTCGAGTTTGGCGAGCATCTCGGCTTCGCCATAGCGCTGGAGGCCGATGCTCTTGCGGAGCTGCCAGTAGTCGGACAGGGCGGTGCGCGCCAGCCCCCACAGCGCGTCGGTCAGAAAGCCGTTTTTGGCGGCCAGCCTGAGCAATGCCATCACGTCGGTGGCCGCGCCGACATCCGGGCGCAGGATATCGCCAAGCACGAAAATGCCGCCCGGCTTCACGACGCGCCGCATCAGCGCGAAGGTCCGGTCGAGTTCGGCCGGTGTCATGTATTGCGCCACCGAGATCATCACCGCCAGATCGACCGAGCCGTCGGCAAGCTGCGCCAGGTCGTCCAGCGAGCGGACCTCGATCTTCGGATTTGGGCCGAAACGGGCCGAAAGCCGCCCGCGCACCCCGGGGGCGGGCTCGGCCAGGATCAGCGTGCGGCAGGCGGAGGCGACCTGCGCCGCCGACAGCGCTTCGCCGCAGGAATAATCAAGCACCACCGCATCCGGCGAGGGCACATAGGCGAGGATGTCATCGGCGATCACGCGAAAATGCACATCGCGATGCAGCTTGCTGACATAAATTGTGTGGGTTGAATCGTAATAATCGATCCAGTCGTCCATCGGCCTGTCCGGACTGGGCATGATCAGGGGCCGGTGACCGGTCCAGAAAGATCCTGCCGCTCAAGATGAGGGTTCCCGCCGGGGAACCGGCGGTCGCAAGATGCGTTAGATGGTCTGGCGATCTCTGTCCATCGCCGGATGTGCGTGTTCTTAGCAGGAAGGTCCTATCGTGAGCAAAACCAAGTCCAGCGTTTCCCCCGACCTCGACACCCCCACCGATCTCTCCCAGGAGGGAGTTGAGAAGATTACCGCCGCCCTCAATCCGCTGGTGGCGGACGCCTTCGCGCTCTATATCAAGACCAAGAATTTCCATTGGCATGTCAGCGGCCGCCATTTCCGCGACTATCATCTGCTGATGGACGAGCAGGCGGACCAGATTTTCGGTTCGATCGACGATATCGCCGAGCGCGTCCGCAAGATCGGCGGCACCACGCTGCGGTCGGTCGGCCATCTCGCCAAGCTGACGCAGATCAAGGACAATGACGAGAAGTTCGTTCCGCCGCGCGAGATGCTGCGCGAACTGATGGAAGACAACAAGAAGATCATCGCCTCCATGCGGAAGGCGCACGATGTCGCCGACAAGTACAATGACTCGGCGACCACCAGCATTCTTGAGAACTTCATCGATGCTGCCGAGCGCAGGACCTGGTTCCTGTTCGAGGCCAGCCGTCAGGAAGGCGGCAACGAGGCCTGATCCCGATTGCATGCACGTTTCGGAACGTCCCCAGCGATGGGGACGTTTTTTGTGTCTATAGAGCTATGAATGTTTGGCCAGATGCCGCCGTATCCGGCGCAGAGGCGCGTGCCAGAGCTTGTCGCGCCAGCGTGCAGCCGTCAGTTCGCGCCGCCGTGAGGGCGTCATGTCCACGTCGCGCAGCAATCGCCGGAGTCCTTGCCGCCTGATCGTGCCGCGGGCGAATTCGCCGCTCAGCATGTTGAGCGGATTGATCTGATGCATGATGTCATAGACCGGCTGCCCGTCGGGCCGGTGAATTTCCTTGATCGCGATGCCGCGCGTGGCGAGGAAAAACGAAATCCACAGATCGTCGTGAAAGAGCAGGGGCGTGTCTTGGACATGCGTCGCGGCAAAGGCGGCGATGCCGTCGAGGTTGGGTGTCCAGAAACTGAAGCCGTCGCAGCCTTGCCCGATGGTGACGCCGTCGTTGATGTAGGTGTGATAGCTGAACGAGGCGCCATGATCCGCCGCCTGTGCGCTGGTAAGACCATGCAGGAAATCGGGACGATACCGCACGTCGTCGTCCGCGACCACGAGGCAGGTCTCGGCGGGAAGACGGTTCAACGCACCGAGCAGTTTCGTGCCCGGGCCCCAGTCACGCTCCACGGGCACCACTTCGATGATGTCGCCGCAAAAATCGGAACTGCGTAAAAAGTCGGGAAGCGTGTAGCCGCATTTCTCGCGCAACGAGATTGCCGGCAACGGGACGAGAATTTTATCGGGCCGTTGCCGGTTGGCGAGCAGCGATTCCAGTGATGGCCGCATCTCCGCGATCCGGCTCGGCAACGTGGTGATGCTGACGATCAGGGGAGCTGAGGAGGCGGGCAAGGACCGGACCTCTGCGGGTTACGTCGGCGGCAGCGCAAGCACGGAGCGGTAGACCGGCTCGAGGTCGGACAGCAGGAAGCTTTCGAGCCGCCCGGCGTGTTCCGACCATGTGATGCCCTGCTGATAACGCAGCGCCGCCTCGTGCTGGCTGCGCCAGAGCGCATCGTCGGTCAGCAGCCGCACGGCGTCCGCGCCGAACCGGGCGTCATCGTCGTGAACGAAGCCCGTCAATCCGTCGATGACGCGCTCGGGCATGACGGTGATGTTGGAGACGATGGCCGGCAGGCCGAGCGCCTGCGCTTCCGCAACGGCAAGGCAGAACGCTTCCGTTTTGTGGCCGGGATAGAGCATCACGCGCGCGCCGCGCATCGCGGCGATCAGTGTTTCGCGGCTCTGCGGCGGATGCACCCGCACGGACGCTTTCACCTCCGCCGTCATTCCGGGCGGCAGGAAGTGTCCTTCCCACAGCTTCCAGGCGTCGTCGCCCTCCTTGAGGGCGTTGATGCCATAGACATCGAGGATGGCGTTCGGCACGCGCGGCAAAACGTGTTTGACCCAGATGTCAACGACCCGCCGCAGGTTGCGGGTCGGATGCGATGCGAAGAGCGCGCGCGGCGGCGGTGCGTCCGCAAGCGGGGCGTGGCCGCGAATATCGTCGGGCAAGCCGTGCGGCAGCACGAATAGCGGGTCGTATTGCGGCAGCACCGGCGAGTATTTCTTGGCCTGAAACAGACTCATCAGGACCGGCACCGGGCGGTGCAGCCACAACCGCCAGAACTTCTTGTAATGCTTGAGCTGGTTCACCGGCCACATGACCCAGATTGCGTTGCGGCGCGGCTTGCGCACGAAGCCCAGAAGCTCCGGCTGGTGGCAGGCGATATAGAGATCGCAGGTATCGGGTCGTTCGCCATCCAGCGGCCGCCACATCACGCCCTGGTCCATTACCGGAGTGTCGCAGTTTGAATACACCGTGACCTGATGGCCGCGCCTGGCGAATTCGCGCGCGCACTGGATCACGCTGGATTCGGTGCCGCCGAGCGGACGGTTTTCGAGGTCGCGACCGTCGTAGCGCAGTGTCTTGTCCGCGAAAATGATGGTCGCCATCGGCTTCGCTCAGGCCCGCTTCTTTTCGCGCATCAGATCGGTGAAGCGCCGGAACAGATAGTGCGAGTCGCGCGG